>ENA-OPDW01001798-OPDW01001798.1-human-gut-metagenome-genome-assembly--contig:-NODE-1798-length-10909-cov-2.974756_pt1 | contig 10909 bp, 9 predicted proteins | sample MGYA00241264_ERZ501508 | MGnify/ENA primary metagenome ERZ501508 (study PRJEB25962, sample SAMEA2042575) | human gut metagenome | biome: human gut; feature: human-associated habitat; material: faeces...
CTACGACCATATCACCGCTGCCATTGGTGGTGCCATCAGCGCGAGCGCGGGCGCAGACTTCCTGTGCTACGTCACCCCCTCCGAGCATCTGTGCCTGCCCGATGCGCAGGACGTACGCGACGGCTTGATTGCCACCAAGATCGCGGCGCATGCAGCAGACATCGCCAAGAAGGTCCCCCATGCTCGCGATGAAGACGACCGCATGGGCCAAGCGCGCCGCAAGCTCGACTGGGAAGAGATGTGGAAGCACGCCCTTGACCCCGAACGCGCCCGCGAGCGCTACGAGAGCTCGCCCGCCGCAACCGAAGGAACCTGCACCATGTGCGGCAAGATGTGCGCCGTGCGCACCGTCAACAAAGTGTTTGAGGGAACAACGATCGACCTCGGCATGGATGACGAGTAATCTCTCCTCTTTTTTTTCGATTCCTATCGGGCCCATAGCGTTCTTCACCCGGCGCCGTGGGCCCGCTTTCACATTGCGAGGCGCTCACATGGGCATATCGACATTGCCAGCCGTCCTGACCATCGCAGGCTCTGATTCGAGCGGAGGGGCAGGCGTCCAAGCAGACATCAAGACCATCGCCGCACACGGCCTGTTTGCCGAATGCGCCATCACGGCGATTACCGCTCAAAACACCTGCGGCGTGCGCAGTATCCAAAACATCGACCCCGCCGTCGTGGCCGACCAGATCGACATGGTATTTGAGGATATCCGGCCTGCAGCGGTAAAGGTCGGTATGGTCTCATCGTCGGCGATCATCGAGAAGATCGCCGAGCGTTTGAAGCGCTGGGAGGCGCAAAACATCGTTGTCGACCCCGTTATGGTGGCAACGAGCGGTGCCCGCCTTATCGATGCGGGGGCACAGGAGGCGCTTACCTTGCAGCTCTTCCCTCTTGCAACGCTCATCACTCCCAATATCCCGGAAGCCGAACTCCTTGCAGGCGCACCCATCAAAGACGAAAAGTCCCAGGAGCAAGCCGCCCGCCTCCTCGTACAGCGATACGGATGCGCAACGCTGGTAAAGGGGGGCCATCGCGTTAACGAAGCAAGTGACGTGCTGGCATGCGAAACGAACGATGGGCTCCAAACGACTTGGTTCACCCATCCGCGCGTCGACAACCCCAACACCCACGGCACCGGATGCACGCTCTCCTCGGCTATCGCCTGCGGGCTCGCCCAAAATCTGTCGCTCGTCGACGCCGTAGAAGCGGCGAAGCGCTATCTCACCGGCGCCCTTGAGGCTCAGCTCGACCTTGGCCAAGGCTCCGGTCCCCTTGACCACATGTGGCGCTATCGCCAAGGATATTGCTAGAGCCTCGCAAGATCCCTTGATACAAGGTCTCAAAAACCCGGGGCAGCATCGCTTGAAACCGTTCGAGGGTGGGGCACATGAGCTTTTCGTTTTACATCTACACCATCCTTATCATGGGCGTGGCGCTAGTAACCAGCTCAGTCGCGCTTGTGGTCTGGCTCATGACGCGTCGTCGCGATGCGATTATCTCGGCTATCGGCTTTCTCGCTTACATGCTCGACCTCTCGGTCATCTTTTTTGACGAGTACAACCGCATGAAATACGACTATGCCGTAAGCTTTGAGATGCCGCTGCAGCACCCCACAACGCGCTGTCTGCTGGGTATCGTGATCATCGGATGCCTCTTCGCCTGGACAATCCTGCGCCTGCGCGACAAGCTGACGATTAAGCGGCTGACAATCGTGCTCCTTCCGCTTGCGATAGTACAGTTTCTTCTGGTTCCCCGCCCGAGTCTTGCAAGCACGATGCAGCAGTATCTCTTCTGGCTCAGCCGCGATCTTTGCAATATCGCCTGCCTTGGTTATGTGTACTGGCGCTATCGGCACATGGCGAACAAAGCCGAGAGGCTTGACCTGGAGCGGAGCAAAACTTTTTTCAAAATCGCCTGCGTCCTCGCCGTCCTGGTTATCGTCGAGGACACCTACATGATCTTGCTCTGCCGGCCCGACATGAGCAATCCTTTGGTCGGCACCTTCCTGTGGTACCTAAGCGAGCGCAACATTTCGGAAAACGTATTGATGATTGTAGCTGCGGCGCAGCTTTTCAAGCAATTTGCTCACATGCTGAGGGTCTATGCCAAGCATCCACGTGCCGACGAAGACGTTGCAACCGAACGACGCGACTCGCAAGAAGATCTTGCGTCCCGTATTGTGATTTTCTCCGATAGGAATAGCCTGTCCAACCGCGAGCAGGAGGTACTGTCCCTCGTGCTGCGCGGACTGGACGCCCAGAACATCGCGAGCGAGCTGGTGATTAGCCCCGGCACCGTCAAGGCGCATCTGCACCGCATCTACGTTAAGTCGAACGTAAAGACCCGCGACGAGTTAATCGAAACCTTCTGGCGCTCCTAACGCATCTGTCGCAAAAGCGAAACGCCCGTTTTACTGCCGCCCAAAGGTTTGTAAAACGGGCATCTCTTTTGACGCGAGCCCTAACCCTGTCCGTCCACAGTAACGAAACAGCAATAAACCAGAACAATAAAATACCTGGTAAACAATGTAAACCGGCTTAACCCACCATCCATCGCGCTCTATCTTGGCGAGGCCGGCAAGTCATGCGTAAATGAGTTCAAGGCAACAGGCAGCGTACGAGCCGGGCTTTCCGCCAAACGCACGAGATGCGCCGCGCGGAAAGCCGCACCCCGAGCAAACGCATGCGCGGATCGCCGCGATTCATGCATAGTCCAGAAACGTCTGAGGAGGCACTTATGGACAAAGCAGAGGTAGTCATTCGAAGCAACGCCGTCTTCACCGGAACGGGCCTTGCGCCCTTCAAGGGCGGCGTGGCCGTCAAGGGAGATACAATCGTCGCGTGCGGCGAAGACAAGTATCTCGATACCTTCATTGGCCCCGATACCGAAATTCGCGATTATGGCGACAAGCTCATCATACCGGGCCTCATCGACTCGCACACGCACTTCGCGCAGGGCGCCTTCATGACCGACCCCGACTTTGCCGTCAACCTCATCGACTGCACGAGCTTTGAGCAGGCGATGGAGCGCGTTTGTGCATTTGCCGACAGCCACCCCGACAACGAGTGGATCGTAGGCTGCCAGATCATCCAATTCCAGTGGGAAATTCCCGAGATGCCCACCGCAGCGATGATCGACCAGTACGTGAGCGACCGACCGGTATTTCTACAGCAAGTCGACCTTCACACCTTTAGCGCCAACACCCGCGCCATCAACAAGGTGGGCGTCACGCGCGACACACCTGACCCCGCAGGCGGCAAGATTCTCAAAGACACAGATGGCAACCCTACCGGTGTGTTCTCCAACAACGCCGGCGCCATCTTCTTGGACGATGTATACAACCCGGCGATGGACGTCGTCGAAGCTTCGTTTAGCAAGACGGCCAAGCGCGCAAACGCCCTGGGCATCACCACCGTCGGCATGGTTAACCCCACCTTCGTGAGCATGGACAATCCCTACGCTGTGCTCGCCGACCTCAACGCCCGCGGCGACCTCCCCCTGCGCGTTTTCCTGTACACCGATTTGTTTGAGAACGAGCGTCTGGAGCTCCATGAGATCCAGGAGAAGTACAACTTCCCCGATACGCAGGTTGAATGGCACGGCTTCAAACAGTTCCTCGACGGGGTGTGCTCCGACCACACTGCTTGGATGCTCGAGCCCTACTCAAATGCCCCCGAGACGTGCGGCGAGCCCGCCGAGGACCCCGAGCGCATCCGCACCGCCATTCTCAAGGCGACTCAGTGGGGTGTGGACACGCGCATCCACACAATCGGCGACCGCTCCGTGCGCTTTGTTCTTGATTGCTTTGAAGAAGGAGAACGCCTCCATGGCAGGGGCGAATGCCGACATTCCATGGAGCACAACGAAACTGTCCAGCCCGAGGACCTGCCTCGCTACGCCAAGCTGGGTGTAAGTGCCGGCATGCAACCGTGGCACATGCTACTCGATATGCCCGATCGCGCCAAAGACGACGCAGTGGGCCCCGAGCGCGCCGCGCTCTCCTGGCCTCTCCACAGCCTGCTGGCAAGCGGGGCCTGCGTGCACCTGGGATCGGACTTCCCCGTCGTGGGCCTCGAGCCCATGGAAGAGGTCTATGGCGCCGTCTTCCGCATGCTCGAAGACGGCTCGAATCCGGAGGGCTGGTTTGCCGAGGAGCGCATCACGATGGGCGACGCCCTGCGCGCCTACACCTACGGCAGCGCCTATGCCATGCATGCCGAAGACCGCATTGGCACCCTCGCCTGCGGCAAGCAGGCTGACATCTGCGTACTCGACCGCAACCTCTTTGAATGCGAGCCAGCAGACGTACTCGAAGCGACCTCGCTGCTCACGATGATCGCCGGCAAGGTAGTCTTCGAGGCGTAGCGCCACCATCCATCACGTTTTGACTCCCAAGGAAAGGAGAGACCGATGACAGAAGAATTGATTGCCAACGAGGAGGATCGCGAACTCGCATCAAAGCCGATTCCCAGCCTGGTACGCCGCTACACGATCGTGACCGGTCAGGGTATGCTCGCCCAGATCATCATGGTCATCCTCGAGGGACTTGTCATGGGCTGGGGCCTGGGCGCCCACGGCCTGGCATGCGTCTCGATCATCATGTCCGCCGAGTTCCTCAACCTGGCCTTCGGCAACCTCTTTGGCACGGGCGTTCCCGCCATCGTGGGCAACCTTTTGGGCGCCGGCGACGTCAAGGGTGCGAGCAAGGCCTTTAGCCAGGGCTTTTGGCTCACCTCGATCGTCTCTATCATCCTCGCGGTGATCATGGCGGTCTTCACCGAGCCCATCTGTGCGTTCTTTGGCGCGACCCCCGACATCATGGCCGATACGGTCCTGGGCGTTCGCACCTTCTCCATCCTGTTGCCCTTCACGGTCGTGGGCCAGATGGTCACCGCGGTCATGCGCGTTGACGAGAAGGTACAGATCCAGGCCAACCTCATGACGGTCTCCGCTATCATCGCCATCGTCTGGCTCGCCCTCTCGACCTTCATTTTCAAGCTCGGCACCATGGGCGCCGGTATCTACTACGGCCTGTCCATCGGCATCTGGGCCATCGGCGCCTTCTGGTTCATCGGCGGTAAGAAGTCGCAGCTCCAGATCAAGCTTGCAGACCTCAAGCTCGACATGGCCATCTGCGGCCAGATCTTCAAGATCGGCTTCCCGTTCTTCCTGGTCCAGGCGGCTACGTTCATCTTCAACACGGTTGCAAACACGCTGCTCGGCACCCTCGGCGGCGAACTCGGCTCGCTCTACATCGCCGCTTTCGCCGTCATTAACGGCTACATCCTTTACATCGTCATGATGGTCGCCCAGTGCTTCTCCTACGGCCTGCAGCCCATTGCCGCCTTCAACGCTGGCGCCAAGGCCTGGGATCGCCTCAAGCAGTCGCTCTCCTGCGCCATCAAGTACCAGATTATCGTTCTCCTCATTGTGTCGATCGTGATCTGGCTCGCAGCAACCCCCGTCTGCGCCTTCTTTGCCGGAAGCGACGCCGAACTCGTAGAAGTTACCGCCAGCGCCACGCGTATCATCATCATCGCCGTATGCCTGGGCTATCTTGCGATGACCGTATCCATCTATTTCCAGTCGGTTGAGAAAGTCGTTCTCTCCACCTTCTGCAGCCTGCTTCGTTACGTGATCTGCTCGGTGCCCCTCATGTACCTGCTGGGCAACATGATGGGCGTCCAGGGCATCTGGATCGCTCTCGTGGTGGCCGACGCCATCACCGGAATCATCTCCATCGGCCTTGCGCTGAACGAGCAGAAGCGTCTGAACAAGCTCATCGGATAACGGCACCGAAAGCAACGGCCCTACCCATACGAAAGAGGCGTTCTCTCTCAGGAGGACGCCTCTTTTTCATCGGTTTTAAGACAAAGCCGCGATGAGCGGCGACGGTTAGCGAACCGCCATTTCCCGCAACTTGGTCGCCACGGCAAGCCCCAGAGCATGATGGCCGGTAGCATCCAGGTGAACACCGTCGAAGTCACCGACCTTTGCCACCTTCCCCGCATCGAGAAAGTCGCACCCCTCAAGCTCTGCCACGCCAGCATATGCATCCGCAAGCTGCTTTGACAGCGCGATGCTACGGGCGTCAAACTCGGCCAGCAGCCCGCATGTCGCCGCATCTGTCAAAGACGGAGGGGACACGAGCAAAATCTGCGGGCAGGGCGCGCATGACGGCCACGGAAATTCCCGAACCGCCTCGGCGAGCACCGCCATACCGCGGGCGAGATGCGCACGCCCAAGGCTATACACGGGCTTGAGGTCGTTCGTGCCCAACATGATGACAACCGCATCGAGGGGAAGGTGCGATTTAAGCAGGGTGGGCAAAAGCGCCCCGCCAGAAAGATGGGTGGTCAGGCGATACGGATCTTCATGAACCGTCGTGCGACCGTTGAGCCCTTCCTCGATCACATGCCAGCTCGAGCCCAACTCGTGCGCGGCCACGCCGCACCAGCGAACATCGGCCGGGAAGCGCTCGCCTGTGCCGGCAGCGCGGGATTCGGGATCGAATCCGTACGTGTTGCTATCACCAAAAAACAGTACGTTACGCATAGCGCCTCCCGCCTCTCCGCGCAAAATATGACAGAACAAACCTGTGGACTTTTGTCATGTTTATTTTAGGTATGCACGCCAATCGTCGTCATCATCGTCTTTATGGGCTTGAGCCTGAGCCGCCTCATCGTGCGCGCGGACATCCTCATACGAGGTCTCATTTTTGGCCGGGAAGGTCTCAAATGCATGAGCCAGACGCTCGTGGTTTTGGTTGAAGCGCTCACGCCTAACGGCAAAGATCACCGTGGTCGCCACGTGCTCGCCGCTCGCCAGCTCCTCGCGAAGCATCTCGGCGACCACAGAGGCATCCCAGCCGCTCGCGTCGCAGCCGGGGGCACCCAAAACGAGCTTCTCGTGGCCCAAGTTGTCGGCAACCGCCAGGGCAAAACGGATGCGCTCGCGCATGGCATCGGTCAGCTGCTCATCGCTCATGTTGTACTCAGAGCGCGCGCGGCGCACGTTGGGCGCCGCAAGAACGACGACGTCTGCATAGGCGTGAAGACGATCGCGGGTAAAACGGACAGCGGGAACTACCAGTGCGCGATCGCGATAAAGCTCGCAGTTGATGTTGCGGCGGCGGTTTTCGCCATACCAGTCGCGTTGCTGGGAAAGGACGTTATAGAGAAACGAGTGCTCGCACAAAGACTGCTCGAAACCCATGAAACCCTTATCGAATCCGCCCGCGGGATTGGTATACGAACCAAAATCGAGGACCGTCAGGTCGCAGAACTGGGCGCGGCCGCGGCCGTTTTCCAGAATTGCCGCGCAGGCGTCGGTATCGAGGACACGGACCTCGGGCAGACGCGGCTGCTCGCCTTCCGTTGCCTCTTTTGCCCCCGGAGCGGGCGCGCCGTCGATGCGCTGGCACTGCGCGCAAGCGCGATCGATCTCGGCCGCAAGACGCTCGCCAACCTGGCGGGTGTAGGCCTCGCGCTCGCGAGCGCGCTGCTCACGCCTTCCGTCACGCGGAGCCCCATCCCTGCGGCCCGCTCGATTACGTCCGTTCGTGTTGGTGCTTGCCATGCTCGTCTTCCTTTCGCCTTTGCTGCCAAGGGGCGCATGATATCGAACTTTGCCCATGATAGCGCGTAGGCGTCGCAAAAGGAGAGCGAATCTGGCGTGATGGTGATGAGCGCCGCGCGCTGCGCGTATCCAGGTATATGGGGTATCATGATATGACTTGTGCAGATAATCGCCACACCCGCTCAATTATCCGCACGCATCTGACCATCTATCAGACGGGCGTATTACTTTTCGCATGGAACGATTCCTTCCATATATCGCCGTGGCTGCCACGGCGTTCGTTGTGACCTTTGTCTGCACACCTGCAGCAAAGCGCTTGGCCATACGTCTCGACGCCGTCGACTACCCATCCAAACGACGCATCAACACGCAGCCGACGCCTCGCCTCGGTGGACTCGCCGTTTTCCTCGGCCTCCTGGTCGCAATGGTCGTTGCCGTCTTTGGCGGCACGCACCTCGGATGGCCGTCTGTTCTGGTATCGCACCCCAGCCTCGCCGTCGATTACCATCTGCTTGCGGTCGCCGTCCTGCTCATGGTGGCAACGGGTACCGCAGACGATATTGTCCAGCTCTCCCCAAAGGCCAAATTCGCAGGCCAGATCATCGCCGCGAGCGTTGCCGTTGCGGGAGGTCTGGTGATTCACCAGATCGTCAACCCCTTTGCAGGCGACACCTACATTGAACTCGGCTGGATCGCCTACCCCATTACCGTCATCTACCTGGTCGCCTTTACCAATATCATCAATCTTATCGATGGCCTGGACGGACTCGCCTCCGGCATCTCCTGCATCGCCGCGCTCTCGATGTTCTCTTTTGCCATCCTCGCCGGCAGGCATGATGCAGCAGCATTTTCCCTTGCGCTCGCCGGCTCTTGCCTCGCATTCCTGCGCTATAACTTCAACCCCGCATCGATTTTTCTTGGCGACTCGGGTTCGCTGCTGTTGGGATTCTCGCTAGGCATCATCTCGCTGCTCAACGTTTCGCGCACAGCCGCCGTCACCTCCCTGCTCATCCCGTTGATCGTAGCAGGCGTGCCCATCATCGACACGTTCTCTGCAATCATCAGGCGCACGCGTGCGCACGTGAGCATCGGTCAGGCAGACAAGGGGCATATTCACCATCGCCTGATCCAAGAGGGCTACAACCAGAAGCAAGCCGTGTTGCTCATCTACGCGTGGTGCATCTTGCTCTCACTGGGCGCCGCGGCCATCAATCAAGTAGGTGTCATTTGGCGCGTCCTCATCTTCTTGGCACTTTTAGCATGCTCTGCCGCCTTCGCAATACATCTGCATCTCTTCGAACCCGTTTTGCGCCATCACTACAACGCAGACACCCATGAAGACGAAATAGTCACCCCCGACGACCCCGCATTCGCTGACGAGGAAGCTACCGCAGAAGCCAAGCACCCCCGGCATCAAAAGAAGCATAGAAACCGTAACGACCGCCGCACCGATAACCGATAGGAGATCATTCGCATGCCCAACGAGAACAGCTACGAGGTTGCCCTCAAGAAATCTGACGCCATTCGCGCCGATCTCGACGTGAACCCGCAAAACTACACCATGCTCACCGGAGACCGCCCCACCGGCCGCCTGCACCTCGGCCATTACTTCGGCACTCTCAAGGGCCGCGTCGAACTTCAAAACAAAGGCTGCCGCACCAACGTGCTCATCGCCGACTATCAGGTGATCACCGACCGCGACACCACCGACCAAATCCAAGACAACGTCTACAACATGGTCATGGATTACCTTGCCTGCGGCATCGATCCCGACAAGACCATGATCTATGCGCATTCCGCAGTGCCAGCGGCAAATCAGCTCATGCTTCCGTTCCTCTCGCTCGTGTCCGAGGCGGAGCTCCTGCGCAACCCCACCGTCAAGGCCGAGCAAGAGGCCAGCGGCCACGAGCTCACGGGCCTGCTCCTCACCTATCCCGTGCACCAGGCCTGCGACATCCTCTTCTGCAAGGGCAACGTGGTTCCCGTCGGTCGCGACCAGTTGCCCCACATCGAGCTCACGCGCACCATCGCCCGCCGCTTTAACAACCGCTTCTGCAAGAACTGCGACCCGGTCTTCCCCGAGGTCGACGCCCTTCTCTCCGACGTGCCCCTGCTTTCCGGCCTTGACGGTCGCAAGATGAGCAAGAGCTACGGCAACGCCATCAACATTTCGATGACCGCCGAAGAGACGGCCAAGCGCATCAAGAAGAGCCAGACCGACTCCGAGCGCATGATCACGTTCGACCCCGAGAACCGCCCCGGCGTGTCCGGCCTGCTTTCGACGGCTGCCATCTGTACCGGTCGTTCCGAGGTCGAGATTGCCGAGGAGATCGGCATGGGCGGCTCCGGCCAGCTCAAGAAGTACGTGACCGAGGCCGTCAACGAGTACTTCGCGCCGATCCGCGAGCGTCGCCAGCGCTACGAGAACGATCTGGATTACGTCAAGGACGTGCTGCACGAGGGCAATCGCCGCGCTAACGAGATCGCCGAGCAGACCCTGGCCGAGGTTCAGGACGCCATGGGCATGGTGTACTAGGCAAAGCGCTTTCGCACAACATAGACGGTGAGGCTGACCCCTCACCGAAACAGGAACAGGCCCGCTGGCAACTAACTGCCAGCGGGCCTGTTCCCGAAGTACACCGTTGAATCGCACAGAGGGGAGGGATGCGAATCAAACTCAACAGGGCAGGCTTTTTCATCGCCTATTGCCTGCTCCGTTGCTGAAACCAATATAGTTCACCATGGTTTACTTTCTGGCGTCAATATACACCGCCATACCTTCTCCATAAGTTAGCTCCGGTAAACCTGCAACGGAAAACCACCGCAAAGGGGACAGGCACCTTTGTGGTGGTTTTGGCCACGGCAGAGCAGTTAGAGCCCTACTGGCCAGCGACAGGCGGCCAAGTCGACGTGCATGGGATCGGTAAACGTCACGCCCTCCCCCATTAAGAGCTCACGCTGAGCATCGGGGCCGCCAAAAGCAAAACCCTCGCATATGCGCCCGTCGGCAAACACCACACGATGGCAGGGAATCTGACCAGGGCGCGGATTGCTGTGCAGCGCATACCCCACGTACCGCGCACATCGTGGACGACCGGCAAGCAGCGCCACCTGACCATACGTGGCGACCATCCCCTCGGGAATCTGCTCGACCACCTCGTACACACGCTCAAAAAAGCCCTCAGATGCCATCGCATGCTCCTTTCAACCGGAACCAGCATAAACCACCACAAAGGTGCCTGTCCCCTTTGTGGTGGTTTTGACCGGATAGTTAGTTGGCGGGGCGGAAGAAGGCTACGGCTACGGCGCCGGGACCCACGTGGGTGCC
>ENA-OPDW01001799-OPDW01001799.1-human-gut-metagenome-genome-assembly--contig:-NODE-1799-length-10908-cov-3.338892_pt1 | contig 10908 bp, 9 predicted proteins | sample MGYA00241264_ERZ501508 | MGnify/ENA primary metagenome ERZ501508 (study PRJEB25962, sample SAMEA2042575) | human gut metagenome | biome: human gut; feature: human-associated habitat; material: faeces...
GTGAATATAGCCGAAGTTAGCGACTAGCTCAAAGTTGCCCTGCCCACGCTGCCAGTCCCTGGATTCCGTTGCTTTTTGCGTCCGGCGTAAGGAAAAAATCAAACTATTTAGTCCAGTTTAATCTCCTTCCACAACTTACTGTAATAATCCTGCGTCCCCCGGTCCAATGACCTGAAAATCTCACAATTATCCAGCACATCACTGGGAGGAAACAGTGCCGGATCCTTCGTATACTTTGCAGGCAGAATCTCAGCCAGCTTTTTATTCGGCGTTCCATAATGATTATACTCAAAACTGATCTTTGAAATATCCACCCGAAGCAGATAATTCAGGAACTTTTCCGCATTTTCCATATTCTTACAATCCTTTGTGACTGCCCAGGAATCTACCCAGACGTTGGATCCTTCTTTCGGAACCACATAAGCCAGATCGTCATTATACTCTGTTGCATAAGGAGCTTCTCCGGAATACACCAGTGCGATAGCAGCATTTTCAGCGATCATTTCGTCACGTGCGGAATCCAGCAGATACGCCTGTACCATCGGTCGCTGTTCAATTAAAATCTTTTCCGCCTCATCCAGTTCATCCGAATTATCCGTATTAATGGAATACCCAAGCATCTTCAGCGCAGGAACGAAGGAATCCCGGACACTGTTTTCCATGATGATCTGGCCACTGTATTTTGAATTAAAAAGAATATCCCAGGAATCCACCTTTTCATCCACCAGACGTGTGTTATAAAGAATACCCAGTGTACCCCAGTAATGAGGAATCGTATATTTGTTTTCAGGATCAAATGTCTTCGAAAATTCCCAGAGATGTTCGTCTACATTGGCAGCATTCGGAATATAAGCCCCGGACTTTACATAATCATCGTAATAACGAAGCTTTTCCAGAATATAATCGGAAGAACAGATTACATCATAGTCCACAATATCTGCCTTATATTTCATATACATTTCTTCCGGGGACTGATATTCTTCATACAGGATCTTGATGCCGGTTTCTTTCTCAAAAGAATCGATGATGGAAGGATCCAGATAATCTCCGTAGTTAAAAACAACCAAAGAATTATTTTTGTTATAGCCGCACCCGCCAAGAAGAAAAAGGGATCCGGAAAGTACAGATACTATCAGTAATTTATGTTTCATATTCATGAGTCTCTTTTTACACCTCCATACTGTTTTTTCTTCCGGATAAGAAGTTAAAGAGCAGCAGCAGAACAAGAATCAGCAGAAACAGGAGCGTGGAAAGTGCATACATTTCCGGCTGGATTCCACGTTTCACTTCAGAATATACCATCGTAGAGATGGTGTTGATCCCAGGCCCTCTGGTAAAATAGGTGATCACAAAATCATCCATCGACATTGTGGCTGCCATCAGAAAACCGGACATGATGCCCGGCATCAGTTCCGGCCAGCAGACTTTGAAAAAGGCATACAGTGGGGTGGCTCCAAGATCAAGTGCAGCCTCATATGCATTTTTATTGAGAGTCCGAAGACGGGGCAGGACATTTAAAATCACATACGGAACACCGAATGTCACATGCCCGATAAATACAGTGGTAAATCCCAATTTGATAAAACGGATAAATAACAGTGTCAGAGACAATGCAGTAACGATCTCGGCATTTAACATCGGGATATTGGTAGCTCCCAGCATGATAGAGTAATTTCGCTTTTTCATTGCGCTGATGCCGATGGCACCAACCACACCGATAATGGTGGCTGCCAGTGCAGAGCCGAAAGCCAGTGTCAGGGTGGTGGTGAAGGCATCCGTGATCCGACTGTTATCAAAAAGGTTTGCATACCATTGAAAAGTAAACCCACGCCAGGTAACTCTGGCCTTGGATTTGTTAAAAGACAGTACAACCAGAACGATAATCGGCAGATACAACAACAGAAAGATGAATGCCATATACAGTCGTTTGACCCATGTTTTTACCATATGTTAGTTCCTCCTTCTGATTTATCAAAGACGGACATCAGCCTCATACTTATCAGAGTAAATACCAGCAGTACAAAGGAAAGTCCGCTGCCCAGATTCCAGTTAAAATTGTAGGTAAATTCCTGTTCAATGATATTTCCGATCAGTAAGGTATTGGATCCACCCAGAATGTTTGAAATAACAAAGGAAGTCATGGACGGAACAAATACCATCGTGATCCCGCTGATGACTCCGGGAAGAGACAGCGGGAAAATGATTTTTCGCAGAATGGTAAAATAGCTGGCGCCCAGATCCTTTCCGGCTTCCACAACATCGTCTCCGATGGAAGAAAGAGAATTATAAATCGGAAGGATCATAAATGGCAGAAAATCATAAACCATACCAATTAAAACCGCCTGGAAGGTATAAATAATATGCACCTTCGGAAGATGTAGAAAGCCAAGCAGAGTATTTAATACGCCGTTAGTAGAGAGAATCAGCTGCCATGCCATGGTTCGAAGCAGAAAGTTCATCCACATCGGAAGAATAAAAAGAAAAATGATGAAATTACTTTTTTTCAGATTCAAACTGCATAGCACCAGTCCCAGCGGGTAAGCAAGGATAAAACAGATCAACGTCGTAAGAAACGCCATTTTAAGAGAAGTCCACAGAGACTTCAGATGTACAGGTTCTGTAATGGCGAGAACATTTGCCAGAGTAAAACCACCGTCTGCGCCGGTAAAGGCATAATAGAGAACCAGTCCCAGCGGGATCAGGGTAAATCCGATGATCCACAGAATATAGGGAAAAGCAAACCAGGTTTTTTTAGGACTATTCATTAATATCCACCGCCTTTTCATCCTCAGATTCCGGTTTATGCATGATCTGAATATTGAACGGTTTGACAAAAATCCCCACTTCACTGTCTGCCGGATACATATCCGTGCTGTGTACCAGCCATTCAAAATTATTGGCCAGAACAGTCATCTCATAATGTACGCCTTTGAAGATGACGGAAGTCACACGGCCTTTGATAATACCGACTTCCGGTTTCACCAGTTCTACATCTTCCGGACGGATGACTACATCTACCGGGTTATTAGTTCCGAAGCCCTCATCCACACATAAGAATTTGGCACCGAGAATTTCCACCAGACGATCCTGGATCATAGTACCGCCTAAAAGGTTACTGTCACCGATAAAATCGGCAACGAAAGCGTTTTGTGGCTCGTTGTAGATATCTTCCGGCGTACCGATCTGCTGGATATAACCGCCGTTCATAACCACAATAGTATCGGACATGGTGAGAGCTTCTTCCTGATCGTGGGTAACGTAGACAAATGTGATTCCCAGCTCATTTTTCAGACGGATCAGTTCGTACTGCATGTCCTGGCGCATCTTGAGATCCAGAGCACCCAGGGGCTCGTCGAGAAGAAGCACTTTCGGTTCATTGACAATGGCACGGGCAATGGCGATTCTCTGTTGCTGACCACCGCTCAAAGCATCGATTTTACGCTTTTCATAGCCATCCAGATTCACCAGTTTCAGTGCATATTTGATCTTGTCATCAATATAGGCTTTGCTTTTCTTTTTTATCCTGAGACCGAAGGCAATGTTTTCTGCCACATTCATATTCGGGAAGAGGGCGTATTTCTGAAATACGGTATTTAACTGGCGTTTATTCGGGGCCAGCTGTGTGATGTTTTTTCCGTCAAAGATAACACTTCCCTCATCCGGAAATAAAAAACCGCCGATGATTCGAAGCGTTGTAGTTTTACCACAGCCGGACGGACCGAGAAGGGTGAGAAATTCGTTCTCGCGGATATAGAGATTCAGATCGTCGAGAATCTTTTCACCGTCAAAGATTTTGGTAATATGCTGTAAATCTATTAATCGATTGCTCATACTATCTCCTTTTTATCATCAGAAATTTGGCGGGGAGGAGATCCACAGGATCGTAGCACCCCATTTTCCAGCTTCCAGCCAGTGTTCCTGGCCGGCAGGAAAATAAAACGTTTCTCCTTTTTGTATGCGGTAGGTTTTCTTACCCAGCGTAAGAAGGATACTTCCTTCCAGCACATAGCCCATTTCCTCGCCTGCATGAGGGGGTTCCACACAGGAACGCCCCCGGGGAGCAAGGGTCATACGGATGGGTTCCATCTGATTTTTCTGTGCGTTTGGAACCAGCCATTCGATCTGGTGTCCAAGTTCAGGATCATCTTTCAGAAAATAATCTTCTTCCCGAAAGACAATCTGTTCCGGTGTGTCATCTGTAAAAAATTCCTGAAGGCTGCTGCCGAGACACTGCAGGATATCTGCGAGGGTACTGATGGATGGTGAGGTAAGGTTTCGCTCAACCTGGGAGATGAATCCTTTGGTAAGTTCAGCCCGGTCTGCCAGTTCCTGCTGAGTCAGTCCATTCTGTGTCCGCAGACTTTTCAGTTTTGTTCCAATGTCCATAAAAACTCCTTTAAAAGGCACACGAAAATCCCGATTATCAGCCATGTGGCAGGTAAAGAGCCCCGTCTTACCGATAATCGGGAAAGTATCGTATTACTAAATTCTGTGTTTACTATTATTAAAATCAATTATAAAAAAAAAACGATATTTGTCAATGGAAATTTATTAAAAAAGTACTGAATATTTTTGTGATTCATAGACTGAAAAAAAAGCGTGTAAAATCTATGAAAAAAGTACAAAAAGAAGGGAAGGAAGATGAGCTTCTGATCCTTTTCGTAGCGATATTGACACTGGCCGGATTATTTTTTTTATATAGTACAGGTACATATAATGGAAAAGTAAAGTTTGGAGATGCAGGATACTATCTGAAAAAGCAGTTATTTGCCAGTGTGCTGGGCATGATTGCTTTTTGGGTGATGGCACGGATCGATTATCATCGGGTGGCGGCTTTTGCCACGGTACTGTATCTGTGTTCCATCGCGTTGTCTACGGCTGTCTTATTTGTAGGAAGATCCTATAATGGGTCAAAACGCTGGCTGGCACTGGGACCATTGTCGTTTCAGCCGGCGGAATTTGCAAAAGCAGCGGTAATACTGTTTCTGTCATTCAGGATCAGCAACCGGAAGAAAAAGACAGACAGTCTCTGGTTTATGCTCCGGACGATGGCGGCGCTGTTACCGATTGTCGGGCTGGTGGGAACAAATAATCTGAGTACGGCGATTATTATTCTTGGTATCGGCGTGATTCTGATCTTTGTGGCACACCCGAGGTATCTGCCTTTTCTTGGAATCGGAGCCGCGGGAATTGGATTTGTCGCGATTTTTTTGAGTATGGAAAGTTATCGGCTCGAACGCCTTGCCATCTGGAGGGATCCGGAAAAATATGAAAAAGGGTTTCAGACGATCCAGGGCTTGTATGCGATCGGAAGTGGGGGAATCTTCGGGCGTGGGATGGGAAACAGTCTGCAAAAATTGGGATTTGTACCCGAAGCACAAAATGATATGATTTTTTCCATCATCTGTGAGGAAACAGGACTGTTTGGAGCTATACTGGTTATCCTTCTGTTTGGAGGCCTGATCTGGAGACTCATGGTGGCAGCAGTTCGGGCAGAGGATCTGCTGGGAGAACTGATAGGCGCCGGAATCATGGGCCATATTGCACTCCAGGTAATCCTGAATATTGCTGTTGTTACCAATACGATTCCCAATACCGGGATTACATTGCCGTTTATCAGTTATGGAGGAACATCTGTATTGTTTTTGATGGGAGAGATGGGGCTTGCATTGTCAGTCACCAGATATTCCCGTGCTGCATAGAATAAGATAACAGGGCATGTGGGAGCAAACGAGTGAGTGAAATATGGATGCGTGGAAATGGTCCGCTGGAAGGAGAAGTAAAGGTTCAGGGATCGAAGAATGCTGCCCTGCCAATGATGGCGGCTGCAGTGCTGCATGAGGGAAGGACCGTGCTTCACAACTGTCCCCGGATTGCGGATGTGTTTGAAATGGAAGCGATCCTGCGGTCGATGGGAGTAAAGACCGCGTGGAGTGGCCATACACTGGAGCTGGACTGTAATAAGATCTGTGAGACCGGTATTCCCGGAGAAGAGACGCGCACGATGCGATCTTCCATCCTGCTGCTCGGAAGTATGCTTGGAAGATGTAAGCGGATCCGGATCGGTTATCCCGGCGGCTGTACGATCGGGGCACGTCCTGTTGATCTGCATCTGGATGCAATGAAAAAAATGGGTGTCCTGATCAGGGAAACAGAGGGGGAGATCTGCGGAGAATGTCCGGAGGGCCTTTCCGGTGCACACATTCATTTTCCGATTTCCAGTGTGGGTGCTACGGAAAATGCTTTGCTTGCAGGTGTTACGGCACGGGGGGAAACGCTTCTTGAAAACTGTGCTCTGGAGCCGGAAATCATGCATCTGTGTCATTTTTTACAGGCGATGGGAGCGGAAATCCGTGGGATCGGAACAAGAAAAATCTGGATGCGCAGAGCCGCGGCTTTGCGGGATGTAGAATATACGATTCCTACAGACCGGATCGTAGCGGGAACCTGTCTGTATGCTGCTGCAGCCACAAGAGGTCATATCGGCCTGAAGGATGTGGATCCGCAGGAAATGAAATCTGTACTTCGGGTATATGAGAAAATGGGTGGACAATGGGAGATGAGGAGTGGTACACTAAGGGCGAATGCAGCCGGAATTCGTTTTCCGGTGGAGCAGGTGTGTACGATGCCGTATCCCGGATTTCCCACGGATATGCAGTCAATTCTGATGTCGGTGCTTCTTACAGTTCCGGGAGAAAGCAGGATCGAAGAAAGGATTTTTGAAAAACGCTTTCAGATAGTGGAAGAACTGAGAAAAATGGGAGGCAGGATCACGGTTACCGGCAGACAGGCGGTTGTCTGTGGTGGCAGAAAACTGACGGGGACAACGGTATGTGCCAGGGAACTGCGTGGAGGTGCTGCGCTTGTGGTGGCGGGGCTTTCAGCACAGGGAGAAAGCGTCGTGAAACATGCGGAGTATATAGAACGGGGATATGAACGACCGGATCAGTTGTTCGGGCAATTGGGTGCGGTAATCAGAATAAGGGAACAGGTGGAAGAATGAAAAAAAGATTCAGAAGAATAGAGCTGACAAAGGAAGGAAAAATGATTACAGCCGGAGCTGTGGCAGCCATCGTGCTGCTGGCTCTGCTGGCATTTTTCTTTTTGTTTCGGGTAGACAAAGTGTATGTGGTGGGAAATACCAGATACACCGATGAAGAAGTAAAAGAATATGTGATGACAACACCATTGACATCTAACACGGTGCTTGCGATGTTATTTGAAAGACATAAAAATGCAGAAAATATTCCGTTTGTGGATTCTTTTGATCTTGAGAGAGTCAATGCCCATACCATTCGGATCCATGTAAATGAGAAAAAAATTGTCGGCTATATCACACAGGGAACAGAGAGGCTGTATTTTAACAAGGACGGACTTGTGGTGGAAGTGACTGCTATGGAACAGGATGAAATTGATTCCATGGATCAGGAAGAAGAAGAACTGAATCAGTTAAAGGAGCAGGCCGCACAGGAAGCTGCCGCAAAAGAAGCGGATGCGGCACTGGAAGCTCTGACAGGAGAAAGTGCCGATACAACGGACAAGGCAGATACAGAAGATACACAGAAAGAAGATGGTACAGAGAGTGATACGCAACAGGCAGACAGTACAGAGGGACAGGTACTTCAGGCTGTAGAGTCTGATACCGGGAATGAAAACGCGACAAAATTTAAGGCAGCAGTAACAGATGTGCCAAGAGTTATCGGCATCACAGACAAGGAAAAAGGTATCGCACTCGGAGATACGATTCCGGCGATTGCAGATGGTATCTATAATACAATTCTTGGAATCACCCGTATGGTGGAAAAGTATGAAATTCTTCCGGAGATGGTGTGTTTTGATGAGAATCAGAAGATTATTCTGGTGTATAACAATGGAAACATCCACTGCAATCTGGGAAAAGATACGCTGTTGGAGGAAAAGATTACCAGAGTAGCGGCAATTCTTCCAAAATTATCTAATTTTACGGGTATTCTCCACCTGGAAGATTATGAAACGGATATTACCAACATTATCTTTTCGAAAGAGACGCTGTATACACTGAAAATGGAAATTGCACAGATTGAGGGAAGAGACTTCGGCGAAGATACGGAAGATCCGGCGGCAGATACACAAACTGAAGACGGATCTCAGGATACGGCAGGAGCGGGAGATGGCAGCACAGATTCTGCAACAGATGAAAGTGATACACAAGGAGACACCGTGACAGATCCTGATTCTGATGCTTCCGGTGAAGATACAAAGACACAGGATGACAGCACACAGGACAACGGATCCGGAGACGGAAGCGATAACAGTACTACCGAAGAAGACGGGGGGATGACGGACACCGGGGCAGGAACAGCACAAAACGGTACAGATACGTCGGAGACACAGAAAACTGCGGGGGAGTAAACCGCAGGAAAACAAAATCCGGAAAAACCTTACAAAATTCGAAAAAAAACATGAAATCTGAAAAAAATAGTTGATTAATCAGAGAAGAAATTATATTATATAACCATATGTAACTCTTTAAGATAAGGCAAAAGTACCCTGAAGGGAATAAATATAAGCGCAAGCAAAAAAGGAGGAAGTACTTTGTTAGAGATTATGACAAATGAAGCGGAATCATCTGCAAAGATTATAGTAATTGGTGTAGGTGGAGCCGGTAATAATGCAGTAAACCGCATGGTAGAAGAAACAATCGGCGGTGTGGAGTTTATCGGGGTAAACACTGATAAACAGGCTTTGACTCTTTGCAAAGCTCCTACCGTATTACAGATAGGTGAGAAACTGACAAAAGGTCTTGGAGCCGGAGCAAAGCCTGAGATCGGTGAAAAAGCGGCAGAAGAGAGTATGGAAGAGATCCGTCAGCTGATGGAAGGTGCTGACATGGTATTCGTTACCTGTGGTATGGGTGGCGGAACCGGAACAGGTGCTGCACCGGTTGTTGCAGGTATTGCAAAAGAGATGGGCATCCTGACTGTCGGTGTTGTGACAAAACCGTTCCGTTTTGAGGCAAAAACCCGTATGAGCAACGCTCTGATGGGAATTGATAAATTAAAAGACAACGTAGACACTCTGATCGTTATCCCGAATGATAAACTGCTTGAGATCGTTGACCGTCGGACTACGATGCCGGAAGCACTGAAGAAAGCAGATGAAGTTTTACAGCAGGCAGTACAGGGCATCACAGACCTGATCAACATGCCGGCACTGATCAACCTGGATTTCGCAGATGTTCAGACTGTCATGAAAGACAAAGGAATCGCTCATATCGGTATCGGCGAGGCAAAGGGCGACGACAAAGCACTGGAAGCTGTACAGCAGGCTGTATCCAGTCCGTTGCTTGAGACAACCATCCAGGGTGCAAGCCATGTAATCATTAACATCTCCGGAGATATCTCCCTGATGGATGCAAATGATGCTGCAAGCTATGTACAGAACCTGGCAGGCGAAGATGCAAACATCATCTTTGGTGCCATGTATGATGATACCGCAGTAGATTCTGCTAAGATCACGGTTATTGCAACCGGACTGAATGATGCAACTGCAAAACAGGCAAGCGTAAGCAAAGCTTCTGCAGTACCTGCTCAGCCAGTACAGACTGCACAGGTAAAAGAAGCAGCACCGGAAAAACCTGCATTTTCCCAGGGTATGACGATGCCGAGCTTCCAGATGCCAAAAGCAAATCCGGGAGCACCGACCAGTAGTACTGTTCCGAGAAAAGATATCCAGATTCCGGATTTCCTGAAAAGAAGATAAAACGCAACTATTCAGTAGGTAGCATTCTGCGAGAGTACTGAACAGTTACGATAAAACAGAAAAATAAAAACCCCGGGGTGAACTCCGGGGTTTTTTGACTCTTACGTAAAAAGCAGACAGAAAGGAACAGATATGGAAAAAGAAGAATTACTGTTGATTCATGGAACAGAGTATAAAGAGATGACAAAAGAGATCCTGTATGCTGCCGGACTGGAAGCACAGATCGGAGCGAGGGAGAAAAAGATTGGGATCAAGCCGAACCTGGTGGCTCCGTCGGAGGCTTTTCTGGGGGCAACAACTCATCCTGAAATTGTGGCTGGAGTCATCGAATATCTGCAGGAAGCGGGATTTCAGAATATCATCATGCTGGAAGGTTCCTGGGTAGGGGATAAGACGAGAGAATCCATGAAAGTCTGTGGATATGAGAAGTTGAGTGAAATGTACAAGGTTCCGTTTAAAGATATGCAGGCAGATCCCGGAGAACTGACGGAGTGCGGAGGGATGGAACTTGAGATCTGCCGGGAGGCAAAAAGTCTCGATTTTCTGATCAATGTACCGGTGATGAAGGGGCATTGCCAGACGAAGATCACCTGTGCACTGAAGAATATGAAGGGACTGCTTCCAAACCGGGAAAAACGTCATTTTCACGCGATGGGACTGCATAAACCGATTGCACACCTGGCAGTCGGGCTGCCTCAGGATTTTATTCTGGTTGACAATATCTGTGGGGACTGGGACTTTGAGGACGGAGGCAATCCGGTGGAGATGAACCGTCTGATCGCCGGAAGGGATCCGGTTCTGGTCGATGCATTTGTCTGCCATGAGATGGGGTATGGGGTGGAAGAAGTGCCGTATATCCGAATGGCAGAAGCGCTGGGGGCCGGATGTGCAGACTGGACACAGGCCCGGATCCGGGAACTGAATCCACCGGTTTCACAGGTGGTAAAGACCGGAAGGAGAAAAGTAGTGGAAGTAGCGGATGCCGTAGAGGAGGTGGAGTCCTGCAGTGCCTGTTACGGGTATCTGATCCCTGCACTTGACCGGTTAAAAGAAGAAGGCCTTCTGGAAAAACTGGATACGAAGATATGTATCGGACAGGGATATCGGGGAAAGACAGGAACGCTTGGAATCGGCAGCTGCACCAGGGGTTTTGCTGCCTGGAGGACA
>ENA-OPDW01001818-OPDW01001818.1-human-gut-metagenome-genome-assembly--contig:-NODE-1818-length-10830-cov-4.125012_pt1 | contig 10830 bp, 9 predicted proteins | sample MGYA00241264_ERZ501508 | MGnify/ENA primary metagenome ERZ501508 (study PRJEB25962, sample SAMEA2042575) | human gut metagenome | biome: human gut; feature: human-associated habitat; material: faeces...
AAGAGCACGGGAGGCAATAACACTCATGGCATAATCTATATAAGATTTTTCCATGGTCTTCTGCAGATCCACCTCATGGATTTTATCAAAAATATTGTCTTCCATTTTCTATTCTCCTAGATATCCAGATTTTCTACAAAGCGTGCGTTTTCTTCGATAAATTCCCGTCTTGGCTCAACTTTGTCACCCATAAGAGTGGTAAATGTCAGGTCAATTTCAGAAGTTGCAGACTCATCCATAGTTACGCGGAGAAGAATTCGTTTCTCCGGATCCATGGTTGTCTCCCAGAGCTGTTCTGCGTCCATTTCTCCAAGACCTTTGTATCGCTGGATCTTATTATTGTTATCACGTCCAATCTGCCCAAGGATGCTGTTCAGTTCTGCATCATCATAAGCATACCAGACTTTTTTGTTCTTTTCGACTTTGTACAGTGGCGGCTGAGCCAGATATACATATCCCTGCTTGATCAGTTCCGGCATAAATCTGTAAAGGAATGTCAGAAGCAGCGTCGCAATATGCGCGCCATCAACATCGGCATCGGTCATGATGATGATCTTGTGATAACGCAGCTTGCTGATATCAAAGTCCTCGTGGATTCCGGTACCAAAGGCTGTGATCATCGCCTTGATCTCGGCGTTGCTGTAGATTCGGTCCAGACGGGCTTTCTCTACGTTGAGGATCTTACCACGGAGAGGAAGGATTGCCTGTGTGGCACGGTTACGTGCTGTCTTGGCGGAACCACCCGCGGAATCACCCTCTACGATGTAGATCTCACAGTTTTCAGGGTTCTTGTCAGAACAGTCAGCCAGCTTGCCCGGAAGAGACATTCCGTCAAGTGCAGATTTTCTTCTTGTAAGATCTCTTGCCTTACGTGCTGCTTCTCGTGCTCTCTGCGCAAGTACTGATTTCTCAACTGTTGCCTTCGCAACCGTCGGATTCTGCTCCAGAAAGATCTCCAGCTGTTTGCTGACTACAAAATCAACAGCTCCACGAGCCTCACTGTTACCAAGCTTCTGCTTCGTCTGTCCTTCGAACTGTGGCTCCTCGATCTTAACACTTACGATTGCTGTCAGACCTTCTCGAATGTCATCACCACTTAAATTCGGTTCACTGTCTTTAAGCAGCTTATTCTTTCTTGCATAATCGTTGAATGTCTTTGTCAGTGCATTACGGAAACCAACGATATGTGTACCACCTTCCGGTGTATTGATATTATTTACAAAGCCATAGCTGTTCTCTGTGTAGGAATCATTGTGCTGCATGGCAACCTCAACCATGACACCATCTTTTTCACCTTCACAGTAAATGACCTCTGGATACAGTGCTTCTTTACTTCTGTTGAGATAAGTAACAAATTCCCTGATACCACCTTCATAGTGGAAGATTTTTTCTTTTTCCTGGTCTGCTCTGGTATCTCTCAAAACGATACGCAGACCTTTTGTCAGGAACGCCATCTCACGAAGACGCTGTTTCAGAATATCGTAATCATAAACAGTTTCTTCAAAGATTTCTTTATCCGGCAGGAATGTTACCTTTGTTCCTGTCTCTTCAGAATCACAGACACCAATCTCTTTCAGAGGATACATAGTATGTCCTCTTTCATAACGCTGCTGATATTTCTTACCTTCACGGCAGATCGTAACTTCCAGCCACTCAGACAGTGCATTTACTACAGAGGCACCTACACCGTGAAGTCCACCAGATACCTTGTATCCTCCACCGCCAAATTTACCACCCGCATGAAGAATGGTAAATACAACTTCTACTGCCGGTATTCCTGCTTTGTGATTGATTCCTACCGGAATACCTCGTCCGTTATCAACTACGGTAATGGAATTATCCGGATTGATCGTTACCTGGATTTCAGTACAAAATCCTGCTAACGCTTCATCTACCGCATTATCCACGATTTCATATACAAGATGATGCAGACCCCGGCTGGATGTACTTCCGATATACATACCAGGTCTTTTACGGACAGCTTCCAGTCCTTCCAGAATCTGAATCTGATCCGCGCCGTACTCTGTATTCTCTCCGCCCATTTGCTTCCTCCTGTCATTCTATATTCATTATAATGGAAACCGACATATCGACATTTTTCGCAGTCACCGGTTTCCAGATAGGCATAATAATACAAGATTATTATAGCACAAAACAGCCCTCATTCCAACAAAATCCCTTTAAATAAGAAGAAAAAAACGAGAGCCCGGTTTACACCAGACTCCCGTCAAACGTCTTACACTTTATTTCTGTTTTCTCTTTTTGTAAACAACTACTCCACCTGCGATCACGATCACAGATACCAGAAGAACCAGACCCCAGAATACCGGATTCATCGGGTCACCAGTCTTAACCGGACGACTTGTTGCACTTCCGCCATGGCTGGATGCATCACTTCCACCGTTAGATGTACCAGAACCACCATTGCTTCCGCCAGGTGTTACAGCAGCATCCTTCTTGGTATTGGTAATCTCGATGCTTCCATGATACTGATCAGACTCATTCAGCTTAACACTGCCTTCACCACTTACTACATATGCGAAAGAATCTTTATCGAGTACATTACCATCCTTATCGGTTTCCTTAACTGCATAAGTAACAGTATCTTTTATATCTTCTGAGAATGGAACCGTAACAGTAACTTTATCATTCTGCTTCAGTTCAACGGTGCTTACCGCCTTACCAGAATCATCAAATACAGTTGCATAGAACTTGTCGTCTACAGTCTTTTTCACACCGTCCACTACAACGTTCTTTGTAATCTCGATCTTTCCATTTACAAAGAAGCCTTCCGGAAGAGTTGAAAAAATGTTATTTACATAAGCTGCAATATCTGTAGCAACCGTATTGTCATCCACTACAACACTGTTGTCTTCCTTGTCTGCTGCATTCGTAACATTGTAATGGAAGCTGTTTTCTTTATCAATCTGCACCTCATCATTCAGCTTGATCGCCTTGTTATTCTCATCAAGCTCGAATACATAATAGGTACCTCTAAGAACATTACTGTAAGAAGCTTTGCCTGACTGTGCATTCTGGATATGGATCGTTCTGATGTAATCATCACCATATGGGATCGTACCATCCTTATCAAGGAAAAGACCAACCTTGTAAGTTGCATCGTCAGCAGTTATTTCATCCAGTTCAAACGTATTCGGATTAATACGATAAAGTCTCTTCTCAACTATAATACCTGCAGTGTTGCTCTTCTCTGCCTTTGGATAAGCCTGTACATCGTAGATCCAGCCTTCCTCTGTGCTTGCAAAAGGAACTGTTAAGAGCATTGGAGTAACCTTAACGGAACTCTCCGCTGCACCGATTACCAGGTACATTCCCTCTTCCATATCGCTGTAAACAACCTTGCCCTGCTCATCCGAAACAGCCTCAACCGGCTTTACTGAAGAAGCAGCTGCAACCTCGGCAAGCTTTTCGGCTGCTGAATACCATTCACTTGCATTCTTGAAGGAATCAAAATCGTATCCTGCAGATGACATGGAGCTGGTCAGTACAAAATGCACATTTCCATCAAATGAAACATCCGCAACCCTGTAAAGCTCTAACTTGACACCTGTCAGCGGTGTTGTCTTGCCATCCTCATCCGTCTGCTGTACCGTCAGATTAAGGCTTCCCTTTTTTCCGGCTTCGTAAGAACCTGCCTGAACCGTTCCTGCCAGGCAGCCTGTCAACATGACAAACATTCCCAGGAAAGCCAAAAGCTTATTCCACATTTTAAATTTCTTTTTCTTCTGTTTCACCACGATCGGCCTCCTTGTTATTTTCTGTGATCACTATTCGTCTTTGCGGCTACTCTCTTCTGTTTTTCGGTTTTTGCGCCGAATAACTATATAAACAATGATGATCATTATGACCATAGCTACAAGACCAATGATCATAATCTTCACCGGATCAACCTTTGCGATCTGCTGGATTGGTGTCTCCTCAGCTTTCTCCTCCGGTTCAACATACTCCGTTCGGATTCCCCTGATAAGAAGCCTGTGAGTGTTGACTCCATAAGGAGTACAGGTTACCAGCGTCACATGATCCTCTCCCTCGATGATATCCAACTCACTAGATTCCTCCGGAAGAACCGTTTTAATCTGATCTACTTTGTATGCAAGAGTCTTTCCCAGAACATGGATCAGAAAAATATCTCCATTCTTCATCTGGTCAAGATCCGTAAAAATCTTTGCACTCGGAAGTCCCCTGTGTCCAGCCAGCACCGCATGTGTGCTCGCTCCACCTATCGGAAGACTTGTTCCCTCAACATGCCCGACACCCTTTTCCAGAACCTCGGTACTGAGACCATGGTAGATAGCAAGCGTCAGATTCAGCTTGGGGATCTCGATACTTCCCATCAGCCCGTCACCATTTGGATCAAGGACCTCATCGTAAGGATGACTGAGAACATAATCCTCTTCGTTAAAAGCATCTACGATCGTATTGACCTTATGCTCCGCGTTGTATTCCTCAGCCTCCTGCCAGAGCTTTTCGTACTGGTCATCCGACAGATCACTGACGGATTCATTGTACTTGGTTACAAGCTGCGCATTTCGGTACTCATTCCAGTAATTACTGATCGTTGGGTAAGTAAAGATACCCGCACCGACGATAAAAAGTAATATGATAAATATGTTGATAACTATAGAACCTTTTTTCTTCTTTTCTTTTGCCATAATCTATTTTTTACCGCCTTTATTTGCTCGCCTCTTCAGCTTTGTTTCCTTTAAGTATAACACAAAAACAAAGAGTGCGGTAACGGATAGACCAACAAATACCCAAAGAAGATAATTTGTGTGAAGACTACTTCCACTGAGCACTGTCTTCTCTTCTTTGACTTCCTCTTCTACATAAGGTACTCTGTGACCACGAACCAGAAGTCGTTCTGTATTTACTCCATAAGGAGTACAGGTTAAAAGAGTTACTAAGTCCTGCCCATCTTCTACTGCAAGAGCAGAAGTGTCTTCCGGCTTAACAACCGAAATCTTGTCTACTTCCCTCACCTTTGTCTTTACTTCTCTCATATACTATAAAATTCTTTTCCGTATTCCTAGTAGCATCAATATCATAATATGCATAATTCTTATCGCTATCATAGCTATATGTTCCTGTCCTTGAATCATATGAAAACAGATGATTCAATCCTGTAACATATGTATTTGATATAACCTGATTCCAGGTACCATCAAAAAGGCCATTTAATGATGTACCATTGTTTAATACCGGATATCCATCCTCAAGACCTCTTTTTACTAAATTCTGTGTTACCGCATTACTTCCTGTATAATCTGCGCTACCAAATTGAAAAGAACCTTGATAATTCTGGTTTTCCCTATAATTTGCCATACTGATATTGATAAGATTTCTAGTATCAGCTGTCTCTATTGTTTTTGGAACATCTCCTTTAGCATCTGCTGTATAAATAAATTTCACAGGATTACTTCCAACATCCATCCAGTTTTCACCATCTTCACTATACTGTATTTGTAAAGTAATTGGTTCCTGTCTTAGGGCTTTGACTTCAACTGATTCTTCTCCGATTCCTACAACTGTACGGTTATATGTATAGTTATCTCCTCCATTTCTATCGTTTTTTGCACTTTCCGGAATTATATCATTTTTACTTGTTGTATCTAAGATATCATTTATATTTGTCAAATTTACTGTTGATTCTCCTGATGCATATAACGTTATTCCGTTTTCTGAATAAAGGTTTGCCTTTTGTGTTAGTTCTGCATTTGAATAAACAAATATAACAGTCTGATCAGTTTCCAGGTTTCTATAAGTTGTATCTCCTTTATACTGATACTTCATAACTTCACTATCGGAATCTTTTTCTTTTCTTCCCATAAGTTTCGTTACTTTATTGCTATCTACCAGACTATATTCATTACTTGATGTTGTTGCAATGTATGCGCCTATAAAGCGATATGTTGTTCCCATTTCATCAAGTTGATATATTTCTTTATTTATTCCACTTGATGTAATAGTGCTCATGTATAGAACCGGGTTAGTATCTTCTGTTTCCAAAACTAGACTACTTGTTGCATTTACTGAATTCTTCAAATCAACATATGTACTACCATTCTGTCCATTCTGTCTTACCAAATGTATTATTTTGTCAAACCTAAATTCTTCTGTATTTCCGCTTTTTCTTTTCCATGTGATTGTAAATACTGAAAAGCTCTCTGTATTGAATTCTGCTTTTTGAATTTCACCATCTGTAGTAGTTTCAACGTTTGCCTGCCCCTGTTCTGTCATATTAACAACGTCTTGAACTTTACCATTCTGATCTTCAACAAAATGCATGACATCAATATTTGTATTTTTTTCTTCATTAACTTCTTCATCAACAGATACGACACTGATTTCTGATACGGTTGCCGGTACGGATGGTTCTGTGTAGTGCATGGAAACTTTTACGGAACCATCAACTGGTTCTATTTTATTTCCTTCACTGTCCTGGAAGTAAATATCGTATGCCAGGAAACCTGCGATTTCGTATCCATCTTCCTCAGCTTTTTCATTAAGCTTTGTTTCTGTTTCTGCGTACTGGTCAGGGTCTGTTTCCTGTACGATAGGAGTTACAACAAACTCTGCATTTCCTGGAAGAACGTCTTTTGCAGCTGTTGCAGTTACAACCACATTGCCGATTGTCTTAGAGTAAGTTACTTCGTCTTCGACCTGAACTTCTGCTTCTTCATTTGCATCTTCGTTTTCTGTACCCTGCTCTTCAGTCTCAACAACTTCCGCCATATCTCTTCTTACATAAGCATCTGTCTCTTCGTAGGAAACTTTGTACCAGGTGAATTCGTCTTCACCGGTTACTGTTTCGAGAAGTGGAAGCTGAGTGTCTGTAGCTACTGTTGCGATTGCTTCTGCTTCTGTGGAAGGAGCTTTGCGAAGGTTAACTTCATCTGCGATGATGCGGATCATTTTGATCTGTTCCTGATCTGGTGCTTCTTCCGGATTCTGTTCTTCCTCAGAGTTTTCTACATTATTCTCTGTGTTGGTTTCTTCTCCGTTCTCTTCGGTATTTTCGGTGTTGGTGTCTGCATTAACTTCTTCGTTATTTACTTCACTGTTTTCTTCTTTGTTCTCATTGTTTTCATTATCATCTGCTGCCGGTGTACTGCTCCATACAAATGTATATGCTGCGGTAGCTGCTGACTGGAAAGCTGCTTTGGTGAGCTGTCTGCTTTCGTTTGTTTCAACTGTAAGCTGGTCTTCTTCGGCTTTGAGCTCTGTCAGTTCCAGTTCGGAAGTTTCTTTGTTGGTTCTGATCATGGCTGCTGTCACTGTGGATGCTGCCGGATCTGTCAGTTCCGGTGAAGAAGCTTCTTTATAAGTAAAGCTGTAAGTAACTTTGTCGGACGGTTCAACCGGGTTGCCATCTGCATCTGTAAAAGATACGTTGTAAGCAAGGAAGCCGTCGAGGTTTTTGCCCTGGCTCTGAAGCTGCTCTGTAATCTTGGCTGCCAGTTTGTTGTACTGGTCTGTCAGCTCAGCATCTTCGGTGTTGTTCTCGACTGCTTTAACGCTCATCTGTGTTCCGTTTGGAAGGACACCTGCCGGAGCTTCTGCTTTGATCTCGATGGTATCGTTTTTAAGATTTACGATACAGCTTACAGGCTGTGCTTCTTCTTCGGCTGGAGCGCTGCTCTCGGATGTTCCATCTGTGAACATGTTCTCGCCTGATGAGAAGTCTGCATCGCTGGAACCGAGGTCATCGGATTCGCTGTATGTTTCGTCCGGACTCTCTTCCGATTCCGATTCAAAATTCACATCTGTGTCGAGATCGTCTCCTGTATCTTCGGATGTATCAGCTGCTGCGGAATCCTCCTCAACTTCGACCATGTCTACCATGTCATCGAAGGAGCTTGCCTGAGATACATAGTCTGTATTTATTAATACAGTGGAGCAGAACAGCACGATTGCAAACATCATACTGAGCACCCGACATGTCAGGCTTCTGTTCTGATTCCGTTTCCTTTTTTTGAATTTTTTATTATTTTCTCTTTTCATATTAACATCCCCTATTATATGCATGATGATAATAAAAAAATTATCGTTAACTGCTTCACGTACAACTTATTTAAGATTTAACGACATTATAACAGGTGAACTGTTTCGTCACCTATTTCGTCAGCCGCTTTCAGCAACATTTTTAGTACTATTTTGACAATTTTCGATTATTTTGAGTAAATCGAGCTCGCTGTTGAAATCTTCCCGCTCGTTGTTTTTCATATGATAGACACTTCCCTGCCATGTAGCGTTCTGACGGTATCTGACATATACAGCCAGGGTGTCTATGCTGCCTCTCTGTTCAAGGATCCGTTCGCGGTTGCTGACCTCTGTAAAAGAGATTCGTTTTTCGTTTTCTGGTTTCTGCTGTTTATCTTCGTATGTCCGTAGCTCTGTTGATGACTGAGGAAAGTTCAGCTCATTCATGAAGCGCTCCATATAGCGGAAGAGTTCATGAATACTTCGGAAGAATATCGGATTTTCACTGTAATAACAGTAGAATCTTCCGGACCTTTCTACTCCGTCTATGTTGTCTATGCAGACATTCACGATATTGGAAGCAGAAACGTTGAGCTTTTCTTTCATCATTCATCCACCTCCAGTGCTCCATCAATCAATCTGATCAGTTCAAGTGCACTCCTGAAACTTTTCTTTTTATTGGCTTCCGCCCAGGTCACTTCGCCCTGCCATGTGGCGTTATCACAGTGACTCACATGTATTACAAATGTCCCTGTATGTTTTTTTTTGCCTTTTTCCATCTGCTTTGTATCCTCCGTCAAAATCCGACCACGGTATTTTTGTTTTTAACCACACGATAACACGCGCTTATTTCAGAGTATTTTTATTATAGCATCGGGGTTATTTCTTCAACTATTTCGTGATTCTGCTTTTTGAACATTTTTTCGATTTTTTCGACAATGTTTCTGATAATTCGACAGGGGTATTGAAACATTACGGAATAACTTCCTATTAAAAAGATTCTGCTACAATTTCTGCAACAGAATCATTTTTATCTACTTTAAGGACTTTTTATGAAGTCCGGCGGTCATTGTTTGTCGTCTCTGTATCGCATACCTCACCGAGTGAGGCAACGTAGTAGTCGATTGATACGTTCTTGCGGCGGGTGAGTCTTTTGTTGAATTCTATGTTGATTCGTTTTGATACGAGTGTACAGTTTTCCTGGGTTATCCCTATCAGCATTACGAGATACTGCTGGATGTTGTATCGGGTGTAAAAATCGCCTTTGCGGACTGCATGCTGGATGGACTCGCGGAGAAGTTCTGAATAGTATTTCTGATTTTCGTCGTCTGCCTCGATATTTATAAAGTCCAGGGTGCAGAGCATCAGGAATACGGACATGCCGGTTCGTTCCATCATGCGGCCGAACACGTGGTAAACGTCCACGAAGCTTGGATAGGTGCAGTAGTAAGCGCCTTCGATGGATTCTTTTTCGCGGAGGCGGTACTTGATGTCTTCGATCGCGCCTGCTGCCTGAGAGGTTCGCTCTCCCATAAGTTTGAATCGCTCGAGCATTCCGGCAGATGGTGACAGGCCGAGTTCGTCGAACATCAGCTTGGTTGTTCTTTTGTAGACATCGAGGCCGTCTTTGTAGCGGGACATTCCGATGAGGCTGTCGATTTCCCATATCTGCCAGTCGTAGAATGGATAGATTTCGGCTGCGCTGTGTGCAACACGGTAGAGTTCTTCGAATTTTTCTTCGGTTTTCAGGTAGTGGCACAGTTCTTCGACACAGTCGAAATACATATCTCGACATGCGATGTTTTCGACTGCCGCCCAGTCCTCGCCCATCATATCCGGGAGGAATTCTCCGGTATAGAGTTTCCATGCTTTGGCGTAGATTTCCATTTTGGTCTTTTGGGATTTTTCGTGACGTGCTGATTCGATCGTCTGCTTGAAGTCGCATACGTCTACTGAAGTTTCGATATCCGGGTCCCAGGTACACATTCCACCATTTATATTGATGTAACTGCTTTCCGGAAGCCCCGCTGCGGTGAGCTGCTTTCGGAGCCTGAATATTGTGTTGTTGAGGCTGCCGTTTTTATTTTCGACATCGCTTCGGCCATACAGGGCATCGATGAGTGCTGCTTTGGAGATTCCTCCATCCTGTGTATGTAGAAGTAATAATTGAAACAGCTGTGTGGTCTTTGATACATTGTTACGGTCCAGGACCAGTTCTTTTCCTTTATATTCCAGTGTAAATCCACCTAACATTCGAACTTTCAGTATATTTTTCATACTTTTCTCCTTCAACAGATATCGTGTTCTGTTTCTTGTCTTTTCATTTTGATTAGACTTATCCTTATTTAGCATATCGCTCAATATGTTAAAGTTCTACCTCCAAAATACACAAAAAAAGACTGTTATTATTATTCAATCCGCTAATAACAGTCTTTTAAGCTCTATCTAGCAAATAATTCCTTTGCTATCTCATCTATTTTTTCCTGAGTATAACCGGTATACTCTTTTATCTTGTCCATAGTTTCATGATTCATAAGCATTTTCCTGATTAATTCTCTTCTACTGTTTTCACTTCCTTCTCTTCGTCCCAATTCAATTGCTTCCTCCCGTAATTCATCAATTGCTAGACACATGCTTGTTTCCTCCCTTTCTTCATTGATTTTTAGTTCCGAACTGGTTAATGTATTCAGCATAATAGCTGTCTCTGTCTTCAAATTCCGGAAACCTGTATCGTTTTTAAGGAGTTCCATCAGTTTTTCTTTTTCCTTCGAATATTTAACATAACATAGCAAGAATTCTCCTTCCTCTATAGGTGGGAGATGAATTGTA
>ENA-OPDW01001827-OPDW01001827.1-human-gut-metagenome-genome-assembly--contig:-NODE-1827-length-10787-cov-2.270499_pt1 | contig 10787 bp, 6 predicted proteins | sample MGYA00241264_ERZ501508 | MGnify/ENA primary metagenome ERZ501508 (study PRJEB25962, sample SAMEA2042575) | human gut metagenome | biome: human gut; feature: human-associated habitat; material: faeces...
CCGTGAATGAGAGGCGGGATAAACTAGTCATGTTCCATGAGTCGTTGATGGATGAATATGCTGCCCGGTTGGAAGGTGGCGAGCATCAGGTATTATCTAAAATGAAGACAATCTGGGATTATCTTTTGCCGGAGGCCGATAAAAGGCTTCGCAAGAAAGTATTGAAAAGTACTTCCCTTACTTCTTATCAGTCGGCAGTGAAAGATTTGTTGAGTCTTTGACTACGGGAGGGACATTCGTAGAGTCTTTGGGGATCAAGGGTAAAAGAGGCCTCTTTCTTCTCCTGAAAATCTCAGAGAAGTTCGTGAAGTCTTTCCGGTACATGATACCTACACCTTGTATGGTTAATGCTTGCTTCAGGCCGAAATACATATCTCTGGCATGGTTATAAGCCTTTAGCCGGATCTCACCGGAGGGGGTCAACTTATATTCTAGGTCGAACTCTCCGATAAAAGTGTTATTTTTGCCTGTAGTGACCGTATTTCTCATACCGAAATTACCATTGATCAATAAGCGGTTGTTTAGCAACTGGCTGGATAATATCATCTCGTATTCCGTGTCTTCCTTGAAACCGTCCTGTCCCGCTCGTATGTTTGTCCCTATTTGCACTTTATCCGTGAAACTACCTAACAGATTGGATAATTGCGCTGAGATAGCGGATGAAGCCACGGCGTTTAACTCGCTAGACTTGTAAGTCGTTTGGGCATACTCGGGTGTATAGAATTTATTTAACACCAACAAATAAACGATTTGCCGAGTCATCATATCCTCTGTGTCTATAAACGCTTTGACTTGACGCTCTAACTCCTCGTTAGAGTTCGGAAATTCTAAGTCGAAGGAAATAGACGGGCTGCGCAATGCGCCTTCAAGGTTTAAGATGCAATTGACGGGTATGTTTGTTCGAGAACTTTCTAGTAAGAGACTCTGATCCAAGTCTCCGATATTTGCGGTCAGATTGTAGATCGCATTGATATCCATATGGGCATTAAAGGGATCGCCACGGAAATTGATCGTGCTACCGTCTCTGATCTTAAAGTCTTTATGGATGATTTGCTGTAAGCTGAAATTATAGTTTCCTTGTACGATATTCACGTCGCCATACATACGAAGATCACTTCTTGTTCCATATTGTATTTGTAAACTTCCACTGGCGTTTCCTTTGATACGGTCTCCCGCTATCGGGTCCATGATTAGCTCTATATCGGCATCGGGTGTGATATCAAGGAGGAAGTTCATTCGTAGCTCGGCTCCCTCGTCTGTCTCGTGTACGATATTCAATGGGTGTGTGGACGTGGAATCTACGTTAGCGGCCAACTTGCTTTTATCGACGAACGTGATAAAATCATAGTCCGTAGCCGAGTTCTTATTCATGAAGTCCAGATAAATAGCGGTCTTAGGTTCGCTTTTCATATTAATATCAAAGTCGATCAACTTACCGTTACCCTTGATCTGCGCCGTTCCACTGGCGAATACAGTTCCGTAAATCAGCGGATTCTTTTTCTGGTTGGCGTTATACATCAACATATTATTGCCTTGCACGTTTACGAGGAAGCTATAATCCCGGAAATGCAAATGGTTGAACTTGAGGCTGACTTTCCCTAGGTTGCCGAATTGATCCTTGACCGTGATATTCCGTAAATTGACGGATGTAGAGTCAAGGTGGACGGAATCGGAGAAGGTATAATACGTATCCAAGAAATCAACGCCTACCCCTCCATCCATGACATAGGCATCTCCCTCGACATTCAGCTCCTTAAAGGGGCCGTGCAAATGTATACTTCCGAATCCCCGGCCTTGCAAGTTCTTTACGACCGTATCGACAAAGGGCTGCAAGAAAGCTAGATTGATATCATTGGCATCGAAATACAAGGATAGCCCCGCATTGGGTCCGACCGGGAATACATAGCCGTTTACATCCGTCCAAGTGCTGTCGTTCTTGTAGATGCTTCCCAGCATAAGGATACCTTTCTGTGCGTCGTCCCATTCGCTGAAGAGATTGAGGCGACCCAAGGGGGTTTGGTTGAATGAGAAATTCTTTACTTCCAGATCCGTGTTTAGCATACGGCTATTGAATAAATCATTCACGTAGAACTTACCGGTAGCCTCACCTCCGAATTGCAAGACTGGGATATTCAATACGTCGAAGACATAACTCAGCTCTATTTGCTTCAAGTCTACCAATAAAGTATCTGCCGGATCTTTTGAGATCGTCCCTTCCATAGATAAATACTGGGTCTCATGATCTACCCGGAAATGCTCGATACCGATCTTGCCCTCACGAATCGTTATATTCGCCGGATTGATGGTCCAGAGCGTGTCTTTAATAATGAGGGGGCTTTTATTCAACGTGACTTCCGTACGTAACTTGGCCGGCCCTTTCTCGCTTTCCTCTTCGACAAAAAGGGTAGAGGCGGAGATGTCGGCCTTAAATAACCGCTCTTTATTATTCGCCCAGCCAATCAGGGTGTTCACCAGATTATCTTTAGCGTCTGCTTTGATATCAAGGTAGTTACGCAGTCCCTTGTCGTTATAATTAATCGTTTTTAATTGTAGGTTTACCTTATCGTTCGGATTGTCGCAAACCAAGTAGCCGGATTCGAACATGGATTTCCCGAGATTGAACTTCGGAAGCCACGCCTCGATACGGAACTTATTATAAATATTATTATAATGTCCCGTGATCCGTCCGGGTTGCACCATCGTGAACGGTAGTTTTAATGTGGTAGAAAGCGCTTCCGTATTCTCGATCGTTAATAGGAGGGCGAAGTTATTCTCTTTCACGATTTGTTTTTTCTGGGTCGTGTTGATCAAGGCTGGCACATATCCCTTGAACGTATTCATAAGGCTGGGGATTAGCGTGTTGAATGAGTAAGACCCGGTGACCTCTCCATTCAAGATATCGGACGTTATGGTTAATTGCCGGTCGAGACTATGCCCCGAGGCAACTACTTCGAATTTCTTAAGGAAGAAGCTGCTGGGAGTGGTCTCGAAAGAAAGACTGTCCAACGTGATGCTACCTTCCAGATTATCGATATTATCTCCGGTGAAATCCGCGTTTAAAGTCAAGGAGATATTCGGCGCCTCATATTTGTCTGTCAGGTTCAATCGGTCCGGCCGGAAATGATCGAGGCGGGCGGTGAAATTAAACAAGGAGTTTTGCCCTTGGTGCTGGAAGATGCCTTGGGCGTGTAACTCGCCATTGGGATCGTTTACATGGATAGTCCCATCGAAACTACTCTTCCTGAAATTACCGGAAAGATTTATATCCTTGTATTTATAAGCTTTATAATCGAACTCCTTGACTTGTGCTTGGATATTTCCGGAGAAATTTCCGCCAACAGGTCTACGGGTATCGATATTGATGTCGAAGCGAGCCTCCCCGAAAGGATTATTCTCACCAAATAACTCATGGAGCCGCAAGCTGCTGGAGGCGATGCGTCCCCGTAGGTAAGCGGCTATATTCTTATCCTTGTTGCTACCGAATATCAAGTCTGTCTGTATGGAGCCGATGGAAGACGATAATTTTCCGAAAGCGACTAGGTTATCAAAAAAGCCTGATATCTCGCCCGTGAAATTGATCGTCCCCAATTTGACGACCGGGGCCGGGAGACTCTTCGGACGCTCATTGAAGTTATTGGCCAGACTGGAGATGCCGTCTGTCGTGATATACATCTTATTCACCTTCCCTAAAAGATACGTTTCCTCAGGATAGGTGATGTTTTTCAGTTCCATATGGCCGATAAACAGCATCTTATCGCTATACTTCAAGGTGAGGCGCTTCAAGTTAAAATTATTGATGTAGCCGTTTGCCTCGGCCGATAACTCAATCGTGTCGGCGAAGTTCTTGAACGCCGGGACGAAAGGGGATAAGTCTTTCAGGCAGATTTGCGAAGGTGTTATATTCAAATCGATCGGAGCGTTGTTCAAGAGAGCGGGAAGGCTATCGATCTCGCTTAAATCGATCCGGGCACGCCCGATCTTCAAGTTTGTCTGCGGCAAGCGTACCTCGAAGTCCTGCACGAAAGCGCTATCCCGGTTCCCGACCACGTTCAGCGATAACTTATTCAAGGAGAAACCGGATGCCTCATCGAAACTCATCTTCTTGATATGGGCGTTCACGCTGTCCTTGTTAAAAGCCTTGAGGGATATCTTGGCACTCAGGTTCTTGATATCGATATGCTTGGCGTTGAACTTTCCCGGGGTCTCTTTCTCGCTATCCACGTTATAGCTGAAATTACCTCTTCGGATCATGATGGAGTTGAAACGGAGATCGATATTCTTCTCTTTCTTTATCGAATCCTTGCTGGCGAAAGCGTCGATGACGAATTGCAGGTTCAAGGGGCTTTCGGGCGTATGTTTTCGTAGGTTGAAGGAGAAACCGAACAAACGTACCGTCGTGAAGACGAACTTCCCTTCCAGTAACGGCATGATCTCGAATCCCGCCGCCACATGGTTCGCCTCGAACATGACTTTCCCGTCTTGGTCTTCCAGATAAAGCCCTTCCAGTACTAGGCGATTGAACCATTCGATATCCACGTTACCGATCTTTACGGGCACACCGAGGTGGCCGGATAACTGGGTCGTGGCTACTTCTGATACTTTGTTTTGAATATAAGGAATTCTCAGTAAGATGCCCGGCAACGCATAGAATATCCAGAATAATGTAAGCAGGGTAATGATTATGTATTTAAGTCCTCTGATATCTTTTCTATTTATTTAGCGCAAATCTACAACAATATCGCGATAGATTTCGTTAATTCGCGGAAAAAAGAATGAAGATATGAGTATAACGATATTAGGAATCGAGTCTTCTTGCGATGACACTTCCTCTTCGGTGATCCGTGACGGCGTGATGCTGTCCAACGTAATAGCCAGTCAAGCCGTTCATGAGGCCTATGGCGGGGTTGTCCCCGAGTTGGCTTCCCGTGCCCATCAGCAGAATATTATTCCGGTAGTAGCCGAGGCCATCAAGCGTGCCGGCATTGATAAGTCCGAGTTGAGTGCCGTGGCGTTTACTCGTGGACCGGGTTTGATGGGTTCTTTATTGGTCGGGACCTCGTTCACCAAGGGTTTGGCCGCTTCCTTGGATATCCCGATGATCGAGGTCAATCACTTACAGGCTCACGTGTTGGCTCATTTTATCAAGGAGACTCCGGACGATGACCATGCTCCCTCGTTTCCTTTCCTTTGCTTGTTGGTTTCGGGCGGTAACTCGCAAATCATAAAGGTGAACGCTTATAATGATATGGAGGTGATCGGCCAGACGATCGACGACGCCGCGGGAGAGGCTTTCGACAAATGCGCCAAGGTGATGGGACTGGGTTATCCCGGTGGCCCAGTCGTGAATCGTTTGGCGAACGAGGGTAATTCGAATGCCTTTACGTTCAGCAAGCCGCATATCCCCGGATATGATTATAGCTTCAGTGGCCTGAAGACCTCCTTTTTATATACCTTGCGTGATCATTTGAAAGATGATCCGGATTTTATTGAGAAGAACAAGCGAGACCTATGCGCTTCCTTGCAAGCTACGGTAATCGATATCTTGATGAGTAAATTGCGTAAGGCGGCGAAGGATTTGCATATAAATGAAGTAGCCGTCGCCGGAGGTGTATCGGCCAATTCCGGTTTGCGTGAGGCATTCTTGGATCACGCCAAACGTTATGGCTGGAAAGTACATATCCCGAAGTTCTCGTTCACCACGGATAACGCCGCTATGGTAGCTATCACGGGATATTATAAGTATATGGATAAGGAGTTCTGTCCGATGGATGCCGCTCCTTTTTCTAGGATTGTCTTATAGGAAAATAGTTTTACTATAGAGAAACAAAAGTTTCTTCTAGGGAAAACAAAAGTTTCTTCCTAATGAAACTATTGTTTTCCCATAATGAAACTCCTAGTATCATTATAACAATGGAAGTAGATGATTTACCAATAGAGTTAGAAGTTGCGGACGCACTCAAATCAGGACACCTGATGATGGGTACGGCAGAGAGTTGTACAGGCGGAAAGATTGCCAGCATGATAACCTCCATGGCGGGCAGCTCGGAATACTTCACCGGGGGCGTGGTAGCCTATTGCAACGAGGTGAAGCATCATGTGCTCGGTGTCTCCGAGGCGGACTTGAACACTTTCGGGGCCGTAAGCCAGCCGGTTGTGGAGCAGATGGCCCGTGGAACTATGCGGGTATTGGGATGTGATTGTGCCGTCGCTACCTCCGGGATCGCCGGCCCGGGAGGCGGGCCTCCCTCGAAACCGGTGGGAACGGTATGGATTGCCGCCGCTTATAAGGAGAGGATTCTCTCCGAGTGCTATCATTTCGGGGAGAATCCTCGTATGGAGAACATTCGCTTGTCGGCAGAGGCGGCGTTGCGTATGTTGCTCGGATTGATTCGTGAGTAAAGGGACTATCGCTTAATGGGCGATCTCGTCCACGATTTGTTTATAGCCTTCCTCGTTCGGGTGTAATCCGTCTGAGAATAAGGATTCGTTTATCTTGCCGTCTTCCTGAAGCAACTTCGTACCCGGGTTCTTGAACGTGTACCATCCGGTCTCGGCCATTTGACGGATGCGGAGATTGAGATTCCTTACCCGTTCTTCTTGGTTGCGGCGGGGCAAGATGCCGATTACCTTGATCTTGGCCTCCGGTTGCCGTTGCTTGATGGCGGAAAGCAAGAAACGAATGCCTTCCACGATCTCGTTGTCATTGTTGATTCCGATGTTATTCGTGCCGATCATCAATACTACTTCCTCAGCCTTGTATCCATCCAATTCACCATGATAGACTCTCCAAAGTACGTTCTCGATACGGTCGAAACCATATCCGAGATTGTGGAATCCTGCCGGACGCATGATTTTCTCCCATGTTTCCATACCTCGCACGGACGGTCCTTTGGGCTCTCCTCCCCAGAAATGCGTGATGGAATTACCTAGGATCACCCGTCGAGGCGGGTTGCTTTGATTCAGCGAGAGAATATCCCGGTGACGTTTTTGCCATTCGTAATTATTGGGTTCCCGGCGCTGGGTGACAGGCTGTGTAGTGGAGAGATTACCTTCGGGGATGCGTAATATTTCCCGTACTTTCCGCTCTACGGCGTTCGCCTGTGTTTCCATGCCCCAGTCGGAAGGATGGACGTAATCTACCCAAGCGTCCGGGTGCAGTCCCAGCTCTTCTCGTGTAAGGTAGTAGATATCTTTTATCCCTTGTGCCTGCAATTCCTCGAATGCTTTTTTAGCTCCTTCGTTCATGCGCACATAATCTTGTAGCTTCGTATCGTCGGCGAGTGCGTTGCTATATCCGGCATGCTCCACCAATAAGATCGGAGAGGAGTGGGTGGCACGTATTTGCTTGACTGCGTCCGATACGAGTTGCGTGATCTCATCTTTGCTCTTTGGCGTGAGGTTGGGCAGGCAGTCAAGGATATAAAGGCGTGCGTCTATCTCACAAATAAAATCCAATACCTCTTTCTCTAAACGTCCGTTACCGGAGAAGCCTAGGTTGATAAGCGGATATCCCAGTGAACGCTGCAAGATCGTGCCCCAAGTCATGCCCGGACGGGAGGCGCATGCGCCTTGGGCGATCGAGGTTCCGTATAAAAGAATCGGTTTCTCGGGCGATACGGGGATAAACGTAAGCTCATCGTTTTCGGGCACGCCGATTTCCAACCACTTTATCGTATTATAAGGAGGCAGGTAGAGGCGGAACTCATAGCCCCTGTCATGATACAGATCTTTGCCTATGTTCGTATAATGATATTGAAGCGTATCTCCGGAAGGATAACCGCCGAAATAAAATCTCCATTGGCCATCGCTATCGATACTATATAGATCTACGCCGGATACGCCTGTCGTGGGCATATGTGGCATATTCAGCGGTCCGCTTACTTGATAGCGTACTTTTAGTTCAGGGGCGTTGCTGAAAAAATGAATCGCCAACCCGGCGGAGTTGCGCGATAAATCCCAGACGGGTTTACGTACCTTGCCTTCGGCTCTTTGGGGAAGCCGGACGTAGCTGTCTCCGATCTCTTCGGTCCATCCTTGGTTTTGTATGACAGGGAATCCGCATTCGAGCGGGTTGAGCCATTTCCATTGTGCGTGGGCGGATAGAGCCGTGAGGCATACGAGCGTTAAGAGGATTTTGTGAAGTCTCATCATTCTGGTATTATTTGTTTTTTGTTATGAATATGACAAAGATAATATATATTTGTATTCATAAACAAACTTAAATCAATAAACCATGCGTAAAAACATTCTATTTGCTTTTCTCTTTTTAATGGGCGCTATCCCGTCGATCGCCCAGAAGAATTACCAAGTCCAGTCTCCAAACCGGGATATAAAGGTGGAGGTTACGGTAGCTGATAAAGTCGCTTTCTCTATCGTACAGGATCATTCGGAGGTAATGAATTCTGCCGTATCTATGACTTTACAAGGAGGTGAGGTACTTGGCGCTAACCCGAAAGTCTTGAAAGTGACGAAGACCTCGGTAGACAAGGAGATACCCTCTCCGTTCTATAAGAAGGACGTAGTAAAGGATATCTATAATGAGATGCAAATCTCGTTCCGGGGAAACTACGGGCTGGTTTTTAGGGTGTATAACGATGGAGTCGCTTACCGTTTCACGACGAAAAGAAAGGAACCGATCGTTATCGCCGACGAGGAGGCCGTCTATAACTTCCCTTCGGATTATAAGACATTCACCGCTTACGTGAATAGTACGAAGCCGACGTTCGAGGAGCAATTCTTCAACTCCTTCGAGCAGCCCTACGTAAACGAGACGATCTCTAGCCTAAATGATAAACGCCTGAAGATCCTGCCTCTTTTGGTGGATCTGGGAGACGGTCGCAAGGTCTGTATCACGGAAGCCGATCTAGAGGATTTTCCCGGGATGTTCTTGAATAACGAGACGGGAAAAACTTCCTTGAAAGCGGTTCATGCGCCTTATCCGAAAGTGAAGGAGCAAGGCGGCCATAATCAGTTACAGATGTTGGTGAAAGAGCGTGAGAACTATATCGCCAAAACATCCGGAACCCGTTCTTTCCCTTGGCGTGCGTTTATAATCTCCCGGAATGATAAGGAGTTGGCCGATTGCGATATGGTCTACCGCCTGGCTTCTCCCTCCCGGGTAAACGATATCTCTTGGATCAAGCCGGGTAAGGTGGCTTGGGATTGGTGGAACGACTGGAATCTATACGGTGTGGATTTCCGTGCCGGAATCAATAATCCCACCTATAAATATTATATCGACTTCGCCGCCGAGCATGGCATCGAGTACGTAATCTTGGATGAGGGCTGGGCCGTGAACCTGCAAGCGGACATGATGCAAGTAATACCGGAGATCGATCTTCAAGAATTGGTGGATTACGGTAAGTCCAAGAATGTCGGAATTATCCTTTGGGCGGGTTATTGGGCTTTCGCCCGTGATATGGAGAATGTCGTGAAGCATTATTCGGATATGGGCGTGAAAGGCTTCAAGGTGGATTTCTTGGATCGTGACGATCAGGAAATGGTGAACTTTGTTTATGAGGCCTCCGAGGTATGCGCTAAATATAAGATGCTAGTGGATTTCCATGGCGTATTCAAGCCGACAGGTCTTCAACGGACCTATCCGAACGTATTGAACTATGAGGGTGTGAATGGTTTGGAGCAACTGAAATGGTCTCCCGAGTCTTACGATATGGTGACGTACGATGTCACGATCCCATTCATCCGTATGATCGCCGGCCCGATGGATTATACGCAAGGCGCTATGCGTAACGCCGTTAAAGGTAATTATTGCCCGGTAAACTCGGAGCCGATGAGCCAAGGAACCCGTTGCCGCCAGTTGGCTACTTACGTGATCTTCGAGTCTCCTTTCAATATGTTGTGCGATGCCCCGTCTAATTACAGGAGGGAAAAGGAATGTACGGAGTTTATCTCTAACATTCCCACTATCTGGGATGAGACGGTCTCATTGGATGGAAAGGTCTCCGAGTATGTAGCGATCGCCCGCCGTCATGGTAATGATTGGTATATCGGGGTATTGACCAACTGGACGCCGAGGGAGCTGGATTTAGACTTGTCTTTCTTGGGCGAAGGTGATTATATTTTGGAATTATTCAAGGATGGCATAAATGCCGATCGTGCTGCCCGTGATTATAAGAAAGAGGTAATCCCAGTCCCTGCGAATCGCAAATTAAGGATCCGTATGGCTCCCGGTGGAGGCTATGCGGCTCGTATCCAGAAACGATAATTCTTTTTCGTCTAAAGCGACCCTGCCACTCGTCGAATAAACGCTTGCGTTCATAGGCGCAGGCGTTAGATTCGCTTACTTTTATAAAAAACGTATTATGAAACTCACGAGGCAAGATTATATATTGGCGGGAGGACAGGCTTTATTGTGGATCACCTTATGGCTGATTCCTCCTGCGATCGATTTTTTCATACGCTTTAATCCGAGTTCGGCTTTCGAGGTGTGGAAGATTAATACGGGGTTCATTACTCCGTTGGCTATTGTTTTCACCGCTAATTTCTATGTATTGGTTCCCTATTTGCTTTATCGGGATGCTCTTTGGGTTGATGAATTTGCTATTGATCACGGGGGCTAACCTATGGATATTTTCTCCTAAGGCGGATTTCCCGGACGAATGGCGTTCGGGAATGTATATGGTCGCTTTCGGAGCGTTCTTTTTACATTTGCTAGTGATTGGATGTGCCGTGGGATTCCGTTATATCGTACGCTGGGGCGATATGCAGATGCGTTTGAAAGAGGAACGGCAGAAAAACGCCGAAGCGGAACTGGCTTGGCTGAAGAA
>ENA-OPDW01001833-OPDW01001833.1-human-gut-metagenome-genome-assembly--contig:-NODE-1833-length-10745-cov-5.954911_pt1 | contig 10745 bp, 10 predicted proteins | sample MGYA00241264_ERZ501508 | MGnify/ENA primary metagenome ERZ501508 (study PRJEB25962, sample SAMEA2042575) | human gut metagenome | biome: human gut; feature: human-associated habitat; material: faeces...
GCCTGCATCCGTATGCCGAGTTACGCAAGGCGGGGGTCAAACCCCGTCAGCGCTGTCCGATTTTTTATTACTGACGGGAGGGAAGCACCGATGTATCGCGCATTATACCGCAAATGGAGGCCCCAGCGGTTTGAGGATGTCGTCGCACAGCGCGGCATCGTCACGGCGCTGCGCAATCAGGTGGCGTCGGGCCGCGTAGGCCACGCCTACCTGTTTACCGGCGTGCGCGGCACAGGCAAGACCACCTGCGCGAAGATCTTCGCCAAGGCGGTCAACTGCCTCCACCCCCATAACGGCGACCCCTGCGGCGAGTGCGAGATCTGCAAGGGCATCGACAACGGCAGCATTCTGGATGTGGTGGAGATGGACGCCGCATCCAACAACGGCGTGGACGATATCCGCGACCTGCGGGATGAGACTGCCTACACCCCCAGCGCCTGCCAGTATAAGGTATACATCATCGACGAGGTGCACATGCTGTCCACAGCGGCCTTTAATGCGCTGCTGAAAACGCTGGAAGAGCCGCCCGCACATGTCATCTTCATTCTGGCGACCACCGAGATCCAGAAAGTGCCCGCCACCATCCTCTCCCGCTGCCAGCGGTACGATTTTACCCGCATCGGGCCGGAGGATATCGCCCGGCGGGTGGAGTATATCGCCGGGGAAGAAAAGCTGGAGCTGACCTCCGACGGCGCGGAACTGATCGCCCGTCTGGCCGATGGTGCGCTGCGCGATGCGCTGTCCATTCTGGACACCTGCGCCGGTGTCACTGCAAAGATCGACGCAGACGTGGTGCGCCGCATGGCGGGTGTGACCGACCGCAGCTACCTGTTCCATATTTCTGACGCCTTGGAAGCGCAGGACGCCGCCGCCGCGCTGGCACAGCTGGCGCAGCTGCGGCAGCAGTCGGTGGACGTAAAACGTCTAACTGAGGAACTGATCGCCCACTACCGCGCCCTGATGCTGGCGGCGCTGCCCGGCGGGCAGGCGCTGCTGTCCGGTGTTTCGCCGGAGGAAGAGGCGCTGTACCTGCAAAAAGGCCCGGAGATGGGGCAGCGGGAAGCCATCCGCGCCATCCGCACGTTAGGTACGGCGCTGGAACACATGACCCGTGGCAGCGACCAGCGCATCGAGCTGGAACTGGCACTGTTCAGCCTGTCCGAGCCGCCCCAGCAGATGCAGACGGTAACGGTACAGGCAGCCCCCGCCCGCGCGGCACAGCCGGAAGCACCCCGCCCCTTTGCGGCAGCGGTGCAGCCCTTTGCCAGCGCCCCGGTGCAATCTGCCCCCGCAGCTGCCGCACCCCAGACCCCGGCAGTAGTAGAAGAGCCTGCCCCTGCTGTGCAGCAGACCCCTCCGCAGCCTGCCGCGCAGGAAGCACCGCCCGCCCCTGCGGAGGAGCTGCCGCCCATGCCAGAGGAACCGCCGGTACAGCAGAGCGACGCCGCCCTGCCGTGGGACGAGCCTGCCCCGCAGGCACCGCCGCCGGAGGAGCCGGAGCCGGTCAGTCAGCCAGAGCAGCCCGCCCCTGCAGAGCCTGCGCAGCCTGCCCCGGCAGCAGAGAAATCGCCTGCCCCGGTGCAGGAGCACCCTGCCGACCCGGTGCTGACCAAGCCCCGCAGCGTGGCGCAGCAGGGCACGAACCCCTTCCCGTACTGGGGACAGATCGTGCAGAAGCTGGAAGGCATCGACCCCATGCTGTATATGTATCTGCGCAAGTCCAAGGCTTACTTTGACGGTACCCGCGTGCTGATCGACGGCGGCAAGACTTTCCGGGATTTTATCCGGGTGAACAAGGACAGTCAGAAGCTGATCAAAAAGCTGATCGCCGAGGTATCCGGCGTGCCGGTGCCCATCGGCCCCTACGAGCCCAAAACGGCCGGAAAGACCGCCTCCAACGCGGAGCAGTCCCTTCTGGCGCTGGAAAAGCTGGGGTTAGAGGTCAGCATTGAGGATACCGCCCGCAAAAAGCGATAAAAATTGTTTATAATAAAGGAGAATACCATTATGAAAGCAAGAATGCCCGCAGGCTACGGCCGCCCCGATATGAATGCCCTGATGCGTCAGGCTCAGAAGATGCAGGAGGACATGAAGAGCAAGCAGGCCGAGCTGGAAGCCGCCGAGTACACCGGCAGCGCCGCCGGTGAGATGGTGACCGTGAAGATGAACGGCAAGCACGAGGTGCTGTCCATCACCATCAAGCCCGAGGCCGTGGACCCGGATGACATCGAGATGCTGGAAGACATGGTGGCTGCTGCCATCAACGCCACCGTGAAGCAGGTGGATGAGACCGCCGAGGCCGAGATGGGCAAGCTGACCGGCGGCCTGAACATTCCGGGTCTCTGAGCCGGGAAGGGGAGATACCATGGACTACACTGCCGCACCGCTGGAAAAGCTGATCGAGGAGTTCGGCAAGTTTCAGGGCGTGGGCCGCAAGGGTGCTACCCGCATGGCCTATCAGGTGCTGAGTATGTCGGATAAGGACGCTGCGGCGCTGGCCGATGCCATCCGCGGTGCGCACACCCGGCTGCACCGGTGCCGCATCTGCCAGAACTTTACGGACGCTGACCTGTGCCCGGTATGTGCCAGTGCCAAGCGGGACACCTCGGTGATCTGCGTGGTGGAAAAGCCCCGGGACGTGCAGGCCTTTGAGCGCACCCGGGAGTATAACGGCCTGTACCATGTGTTGCATGGGCTGCTGGACCCGCTGGCCGGTGTGGGCGCAGAGCAGTTGACCGTCAAGGAACTGCTGGCGCGGCTGAAGGACGACACGGTGAAGGAGGTCATCATGGCTATGAACCCCACCGTGGAAGGCGAAGCTACCGCCATGTATCTGGCAAAGCTCATCAAGCCGCTGGGCATCCGGGTCACCCGGCTGGCCTCCGGTCTGCCGGTGGGCGCCAGCCTGGAATACGCGGACGAGACCACCCTGTACCGGGCACTTTCCGGCCGGGGAGAGCTGTGAGTGTGTAAAAATTTACAATTCTGTCAGAAACAGCCCTTGCATTACCCTGAAAAAATGGTATACTGAAACAACAAACGGAACGGAGAAAGGAGGCGCGCAGCATGGCACCCACAAAGGAGCGCCCGGCGACCAAGAGCATCGCCACCAACCGCGAAGCGCGCCACGAGTATTTTGTTCTGGAAGCGCTGGAGACCGGTGTGGAGCTCAAAGGCACCGAGGTGAAAAGCCTGCGGGCTGGCGGGGTCAACCTGAAGGACAGCTGGGTAGATATTGAAAACGGCGAGCTTCTGGTAAAGGGGATGCACATCAGCCCCTACGACCACGGCAATCTGTTCAATCAGGATCCTATGCGTGTCCGGCGGCTTCTGGCGCACAAAAGTGAGATCCGGCGTCTGCACCAGCAGTGCAAACTGCAGGGCTATACGCTGGTGCCGCTCTCGCTTTATTTCAAGCATGGCCGCGTAAAAATGGAAGTGGGCCTGTGCAAAGGCAAAAAGCTGTACGACAAGCGTGCCGATGCCGCCCAGCGCGATGCAAAGCGCTCCATTGACCGGGCTGTGAAGTCCAACGGCAAGTATTATTAAGCATTCTAATCGCAGACTGCGGCTCACCGCAAAACCAAGCTTTTCGCACATCGCAAGATGTGCTTTATATGGGGGCGTAAAGGTTTCGACGGGGGGAGCAAGGTCTGGGCAGCGGGTAGCAGCGGGGGAACTGCTCTATAACTCCTCCAAAAAAATTAACTGACAACAATAATTATCAGTTGCTCGCAGCCTGAGTGCTGCGCGTTCCGCCCACTCTTGTGTCGTGTGGGGCCGGGGCGTCCTTTAGACACAGCACCTGAACGGACCTAAGCTTTGCGGACCGGCAGGAACTCATGAAGCTACCAAAGCGCTAGCCTGACGATCGGCGTGGCGCGGCGGGAATGTTGTAGATCGCCTGCACCCGGAGATACCTACACTGAGCTCTTTTCGGACATGGGTTCGACTCCCATCGCCTCCACCAACATAAAAGCCACCTGAAAACTTACGTTTTTCAGGTGGCTTTTGCTATATCTGCTATACCTGCTATTCTGTTACGCCAGATCCGGCAGGATATCCGACCACAGAGCCTGCTCCTGCCGCAAGGCATCAAAGCAGCAGTCCAGATACATTTTGTTGACCGCGGCAAAAATGGTGCTGCGCAGCAGCAGACGCTCGTCGTTGAGCGTGGCCTCCGGCTGGGCTGTCTTGCCGCCGAACACCACGGAAAGACTAGTCTCTAACTCCTCGCAGAAGATATCGTAGGCTGTCCCGGCGGAGCAGTGCTCCCGCTGCATTTTGAACAGGGTGTCGATGTTTTCAATCGAGAGCACCGTTTTGGAGACTGCAATGTACATCAGGGATGCAATCTGATCCCGGGTGTATTTTTTGCGGATGGGGTGATCCACCACCCCTTTTTTGACGTAGTTGCTTACCATGGACGGGGTCAGCTCCACCCCGCAGAAGCTGCGGAAATAGCCGTTGACGAACTGCACCGTCTGGTCCAGATACAGCCCTACCGAGGGGAGATCGTTGTACCGGGGCAGGGCAAAGCCCGCAGCACACGCCGCAACGCGGAGTTTGGTTTCAGCTTTCATAGTATCTTGTTCCGTTCATGCTCCTGCACTTTTTGCAAGCAGGAACGTTGTTTTTGTGCAAAGGCAGGGCAATTGCTTTCCGCAAAAGCACTTCTGCCTGTGAAATAGTATACCGCATTTTGGAAAATTGGTCAACTGGCAATGAAAACTTTGTAAAAGAATTTGAGAAAACAGTTGACAGGGTTTTGAAAAACTGCTATGATGGTCACGGACAAAGGAATGACTGCGGCGTGCGCCGCTTGAAAATGGAGAAAAATATGAAAAGCAAAATCGTTGTAGATTCCTCTGCAAATGTGTACGAGCTCCCCGATGTGGGTTTTGCCTGCGTGCCGCTGAAGATCCTGACCGACGAGCAGGAGTATGTGGACACCGCAGAGGTGGATGCCCCCGCGCTGGCTCAGATGATGCGCACCTATAAGGGCCGCACCAGCACCTCCTGCCCCAACATCTCGGACTGGATGGCTGCCTACGAGGGCGCAGACGAGGTGTATGTTGTAACCATTACCGGTACGCTGTCCGGTGCCTATAACGCTGCACTGCTGGCGGGCGAGGAGTACGAGCAGAGCCACGAGGGCGCGCGGGTCTTTGTGCTGGACAGCCTGTCTACTGGTGCGGAGTCCCGGCTGCTGGTGGAGCGTCTGGCGGCGCTGATCAAGGCAGGCAAGCCCTTTGATACCGTGTGCGAGGAGATCCGGGCGTATCACGAGCACACCCATCTGCTGTTTGCGCTGGAATCTCTGGCAAACCTTGCCCGCAATGGCCGCGTGAAGCCCGCTGTGGCTGCTGTGGCGCGGATGCTGGGCATCCGGGTCATCGGGCAGGCCAGCGACGCCGGTGATCTGGAGGTTCTTTGCAAGACCCGCGGCGAGCACGGCGCACTGGAGCGCATGGTGCTGGAAATGAAGGCGCACGGCCTGACCAACGGCCGGGTGCACATCGACCACTGCTGCAATGCTGCCGCTGCGGAGCGGCTGAAGCACATGGTCCATGCGGTGTTCCCGGAGGCCAAGGTGGAGGTAGGCAGCTGCGGCGCGCTGTGCAGCTACTACGCGGAGTACGGCGGCCTGATGGTGGGCTACGAGGACAACGAAGCCCCCACCGTCTGAGCGGAAAATATATAATAGAATCTTGGTTCACCGGGGCATCTGCGGACGCTCCGGTGAATTTTTTTTTACGAGGAATAATTCCGGTGCACCCGACACCAAAAACTTGCAAAGGGTGAAAAACCGCGTTATACTTAACCGTATTATAGAGGTAAGCTAGGGTGTATCTGAAAAGTCGAAAATTTAGTCTATTTCTACAAACACAGCTGGATTTTGCGTTAAACAGCCTTGAAATCCACAAAGGATTCCTGCGGCTATTTGCCTTAAATCCCGCTTGTGCTTGCGAAATATTCGTCATTTTCTTTGTTTTCAGATACACCTTAACACGGAAAGGGGAGATGGTATGCTGTTCCGATTGCCGATCGTCAAATTTTTCAACCGCATCCTCAACCGCATCACGGTCACGGTGGTGCTGGTGGCGCTGCAGCTTGCATGGCTGGCGTGGGTGTTCTTCGCCCTCACCACCGGCGCGGCGCGGGTGTGGGTCACCGGGGTGCTCAACGGGTTAAGCCTGCTGATCATTCTGTATCTGGTGCGCAAGGACGAAAACAGCGCCTATAAGGTGGGCTGGATCGCCCTCATCGGGCTGTTGCCGCTGCTGGGCGGGGCGCTGTATCTGGCCTTTGGCAACAAGCGGCCCTCCCGCCGCCTGCGCAGCAAAATGCAGGCGGTGGAGCAGGCGCACCGGGCAGACCGCGCCCAGCAGTCCGGACAGACCGCCGGGCTGTGCGATGAAAACCGGGGCGTGAGCCGCTACCTGACCCAGTACGGCTGCTATCCCGCATGGCAGAACACCACCGCCCGGTATTTTTCCTGCGGTGAGGCCATGTGCCCGGCACTGCTGGCCGACCTTGAAAAGGCAGAAAAGAGCATCTTTCTGGAGTTTTTTATCGTCAGTCAGGGCAAGATGTGGCAGGGCGTGGAGGACATTCTGCGGCGCAAGGCGGCACAAGGGGTGGACGTGCGGCTGATCTACGATGACTTCGGCAGCCTGCTGGGTCTGCCCAAGGACTTTGTGGTGCACATGGAGCGGGCGCATATCCGCTGCATCCCCTTTAACCCGGTGGTGCCGCTGCTCTCGTTGGTGATGAACCACCGCGACCACCGCAAGATCGTGGTGATAGATGGCAAGGTGGCCTATACCGGCGGCATCAATCTGGCGGACGAATATATCAACGCGATTACCCGCTTCGGCTACTGGAAGGATGCGGGCCTGCGCATCGAGGGCGCTGCGGTGTGGAACTTTACCGTAATGTTTCTGGATTTCTGGAACGCCTTCCGTCCCTTTGAGCAGGATTACAGCGCCTTCCGTCCGCAGCTTGCGGTGCTGCCCGCCAGCGATGGGGTGGTGCAGCCCTACGCGGACAGCCCATTGGACGAAGAGCCGGTGGCAGAAACGGTCTATCTGGATATTCTTGCACAAGCACAGCAATACGTTTATTTTTATACGCCCTATCTCGCCATCGGCGAGGAAATGCTGGACGCGCTGCGCAACGCCGCCAAGCGCGGGGTGGATGTGCGGCTGGTGCTGCCGGGCATCCCGGACAAAAAGCTGGTGTTCCGGCTGAGCCGCTCGTACTATCTGCCCCTGCTGCGGGCGGGGGTGCGCATCTACGAGTACACCCCGGGCTTTCTCCACGCCAAGTGCTGCGTCAGCGATGACCGCGCGGCGGTGGTGGGCAGCATCAATATGGACTACCGCAGTATGTTTCTGCACTTCGAGTGCGGGGTGCTGCTGCTGCAAAACAGCCAGGTGCTGGCTTTGCGGGACGATGTGTGCCGTACCATGTACCAGTGCCGGGAGGTGCAGCGCGCGGACTGCCGCACCGGTCTGGTGGGTACGGTGCTGGACAGCGTACTGCGGCTGTTAAGCCCGCTGATGTAAACATCTGCTCATAAAACCCGCGCGGCAGGGCACACTAGCTCCAAAGCCTGCGTCTGCAATGCAGGCACGGAAAGGGAGCGTATGTGACGATATGAAACAGGCATCGCGTTGGTTTTTGTGCTGCACGCTGGCGGCAGCACTGACATTGACCGGCTGTGGCGGGGGAAACTCCGGCAGCAGCTCCGGTTCTGTGAGCGGCAGTACCTCTGTGGGCAGCAGCGCGGCGCAAAGCGCGGCGTGGCGCACCGGGCTGGGGGTCCTGACCGAGACGACCGGCACAGACCGTGCGGGCAACATCCACACCGTAGCGGCTGCCGTGCTGTTGGATGCAGACGGCAAGCTGGCCGGGGTGACACTGGATGAGCTGGAGCTTTCAGTCAGTGCGGACAGCACCGGCAAAGTGACCACCCCCACCGACACCCGCACCAAGCGCCAGAAGGGCAAGGACTACCCACTGGCAGAGGTGTCCGGCCTGAAAAAGGGCTGGGCAGAGCAGGCAGACGCCTTTGGCAGCTGGCTTGAGGGCAAGACTCCGGACGAAGTGAAGAAGCTGAAAACGGATGCGGACGGCAAGCCCACGGAGGCAGACCTTCTCTCCGGCTGCACCATCGCGGTGGACCGTTACCGGGATGCTGTCGTCCGCGCCTGCGAGAATGCGCAGGTGCTGGGCGCTGCCCGGGGTGATACGGTCAAGCTGGGCGTAGAGGTGGCAGAAATGCCGCAGGGGCTTGCGGGCACCGATGACAAGGACGCGCAGGTACAGGCAAAAATCACGCTGGCAGTGGTGACTATGGACGAGAACGCCCGGGTGACCAGCGCCATCGGCGATATGACCGAGCCGGAGCTTTCCGTCAGCGCGGACGGCACCGTATCTGCCCCGCGTGAGCCGGTGTACACCAAAAACGAGCTGGGCGACCGCTACGGAATGCGCAGCGCAAGCGCGTTAGGCAAGGAATGGTACGAGCACAGCGCAGGCTGGTGCGGCTATCTGAAGGGCAAAAACGCCGTGGAGATCGGCAAGCTCTCCGCAGACGGCACGGATGCCGACCTGAAGGCGCTGTGCACCATCTCAGTTACCGACCTGCAAAAAGCGGCGCTGAAGGCCATGGCGGAGCAGTAATCATAAAAACAGGATGTCCCTCTGCACAAAAAGTGCGGGGGGATTTTTTATGGATACCCCCTCAGGCGCAAAGCCGGAAGGGGTATGTGCACACTTTCCCACAAAAAGCGGGCTTACAGGCGGGGCAAAGCAGTGCATTGTGCAAAAAATAAAGGTTTCCTCTTGCAAAACGGCGACAAACGCGCTATTCTATAACCACAGTTTACCACTTTAGCATGGTAAAATGGTAAATCGAGAGGGAAGCGGGACGCAGAACGTCCCCCATGGGAGGAAAAAGATATGAAACTCAAGCGTATTGCAAGTGCATTTCTGGCCGGTGCTCTGGCACTGAGCCTTGCAGCCTGTGGCGGCAGTGCATCCACCTCTGCTGCGGCATCTGCTTCCGGCAGCGCAGCCGGTTCGGCTTCTGCTGCAGCGGGCAGCGATCTGGATTACATCAAGGGCAAGGGCAAAATGGTCATCGGCTACACCGTGTACGAGCCCATGAACTACACCGACGTCGACGGCAACTTTACCGGCTTTGATACCGAACTTGCCACTGCTGTGTGCGCAAAGCTGGGCGTAGAGCCGGAGTTCGTGGAGATCAACTGGGACACCAAGGTGGTGGAGCTGGACGCCAAGAGCATCGACTGCATCTGGAACGGCATGACCCTGACCGAAGATATCATGGCAAACACCGCCACCACCAAGGCCTACGCCAAGAACGCACAGGTCGTGGTGGTCAAGGAGAGCACCGCCTACACCTCCACCGCCGACCTTGCCGGTAAGACCGTGGTGGCTGAGGCGGGTTCTGCCGGTGAAGCCGCCATTCAGGGCGATGAGAACCTTGCAAAGGCAGACTACGTTTCCAAGAGCGTGCAGACCGACTGCCTGATGGAAGTGGCTGCCGGTACGGCAGATGCCGCTGTGCTGGATCTGACCCTTGCCAACGCCATGATCGGGGAAGGCACCGACTATGCAAGCCTGAAGATCGTGGACGAGCTGAACGCCGAGGAGTACGGCGTGGCCTTCCGCAAGGGCAGTGATGCCGCCGCCGCAGTGGACGCCGCCTTTGACGAGCTGAAGGCTGACGGCACCATGCAGGCACTGGCCGAGAAGTACGAGCTGGCGCTGGCCGACTGAGCCGGGCGTAAAACAAAACGATAGATGGGTGTGTTTTTGTGTCTGTGATCCTTGGGCGCCTTTCCGGCGCGTTCCTGCTCAACTGTGAGCTGTTTGCCCTTACACTGCTGTTTGCGCTGCCGCTGGGGCTGGTGGTGGCCTTTGGCTCCATGAGCCGGTGCAGGCTGCTGTCCGGTGCGGTAAAGACCTTTGTCTGGGTCATCCGCGGTACGCCGCTGATGCTGCAGATCATCGTCATTTATCTGGGCCCCGGCCTGCTGGGCATGAATAATCCGTGGCCCTCCGGCTCCGGCGGGCGCATGGTGGCGGCGGTGGTAGCCTTTGCCATCAACTACGCCTGCTATTTTTCCGAGATCTACCGCGGCGGCATCGAGGCCGTGCCCAAAGGGCAGACCGAAGCCGGGCAGGTGCTGGGCATGACCCGCACGCAGATCTTTTTCAAGGTCACCCTTTTGCAGGTGGTCAAGCGCATCCTGCCGCCCATGGGCAACGAGATCATCACCCTTGTCAAGGACACCTCGCTGGCAAACACCATCGCCAACAAGGAGATCATCATGATGGCCAAGGAGTACAGCGCAAAGGGCTTGATCTGGCCGCTGTTCTCCACTGCCATCTTCTTCCTGGTGTTCGTGGGTGCACTTACCCTGCTGTTTGGCTGGGCTGAAAAGAAACTGGATTATTTCCGCTGATGAAAGGGAGGAAATTGGATCATGGCACTGCTTGAAGCCTCCGGCATCGGCAAAAACTTTGGCGATACCAAAGTACTCAAGGATATCTCACTCACGCTGGAACAGGGCGAAGCGCTGGCGATCATCGGCTCGTCCGGCTCCGGTAAGACCACCCTGCTGCGCTGCCTGAACTTTCTGGAACGGCCGGACACCGGCATCATCAAGGTGAACGGCGAGACCATGTGGGACGCTGCCGCCAGATCG
>ENA-OPDW01001859-OPDW01001859.1-human-gut-metagenome-genome-assembly--contig:-NODE-1859-length-10612-cov-2.787913_pt1 | contig 10612 bp, 9 predicted proteins | sample MGYA00241264_ERZ501508 | MGnify/ENA primary metagenome ERZ501508 (study PRJEB25962, sample SAMEA2042575) | human gut metagenome | biome: human gut; feature: human-associated habitat; material: faeces...
ATGCTCTTGGTCTCTACCATCTCAAGAAAAACACGGGAAAGTCCTACGCCACGCGCTCCAAGGACTAAGGCCTTGACCATATCAAGGGGATGACGGATGCCCCCACTTGCGAGGATCTCAATCTGATCCATCTGATCCTGTAACTGTATGAGACACTGCGCCGTTGACTGTCCCCAATCATCCAGATAAGCGCGATTGCCACCACGACGATTCTCAATATAGGCAAAACTAGTGCCACCACGACCAGAAATATCGACGGTTTTGATCCCAGCATCTAGCGCTGCCTGAACTGTTTTAGGATCCATGCCAAAACCGACTTCCTTCAGGACTACAGGTACAGGAAAGCCCTGCCCATAGCTCTTGAGATGGTCTTTCCAAGTGTGGAAACTCCGCTCCCCTTCGGGCATGAGCAACTCTTGCATCAGATTCACATGGACTTGAAGAAAGAGGGGGTGTAGCTCTTCCACTGTCCGCAAGCCCAAATCTGGCTCTTTATCGATGCCAATGTTGGTTGCTAAAAGAAGATGAGGATGGTCTTTTTTGACCGCATACGATTGATCGTTCGGATCCTTCAGCCCTGCACTGTAAGAGCCAGTAACAAAGAGAATCCCACAGGCTTCGGCTACTGCTGCCAACTTTTGATTGATCTCTTTGGCCCGTTTACTCCCGCCTGTCATAGCATTGATATAAAAAGGGACCTCCCAATCACGCCCTGCGAAATGGGTTGTCAAATCAATCTCCGCTAGATCCACAAGGGGGAGGGATCGGTGAATCAGCTCGATCTCATCAAAGCTATTATAGGAGGAGCTTTGCTCCAAGGCATAGCGAATATGCTGGTCTTTTCGATTTTCGCTCACGAATCTCCCATCCTTTCTTGGTAAATGACTTCAATATTCTTTTCCTTCCAGCGCTCTATCAAGGTCTGAGTCTCAACTGGGTCAAAAATAAGGGCGATTCCACAGTCGCCTCCTCCAGCACCACTGGATTTGGCACAGACAGAAAGGCCCTCTGTCGCTTCTTGCAGCTCTTTTAGAGCTGGGGTATAGATCAAAGGGTTCAAAGACTTTAGGTTCTTATCGGCACGTTTGATACTGGTCTCAATTTCTTTTTTGTTCCCTTCACGGAGACCTTTTTCAAGAATCTTCACTGCGCTCTGACTTTCTTTGAGAAAGACTTCATTAATCGCTCCCTTGACCTGGCGGATCAAATCACTTGAAATCGCTGGTTCCTTGGTCCAACCAACCAGAAAATCATAAGAGATGGCTGGCTGGATCGAGCAGATCTGGTAGTCCCAATCCAGGTCTAAAACTTGTGAAAGAGGCTGAGAAGTCAAGACTTCATGCAACCAAGCCCGATCAAAGGATTGGTAATAAATCAAGTCCTCGTAGGCAATACAAGCCAAATCGCCCATGGAACCATTGTCCCCTCTTTGCACCAAGACCACTGCTGCTAGTCGAAAGAGCAGATCTGGACTTAAGTCTAGTTCATACAGAGCAGCCATGGCCTTGATCACGAGCAAGACCACACTTCCGCTGGAACCAATCCCATACTTTTTCCCCTCTTCGCCCAGTGTTCCTCTAAGGTGAAGATCAAAGGGTTTAGGGGCTATTCCCTGATCTTTCAGCCACTCTTCCATGAGCCGAATGGTCTCTTGAATCAAGGCGTAGTCCTTATTTGGGGTCAAATCCACCTGGTAACCAAAGAGATCTGAGGCTAGCTGATAGCTTCTAGATTCTTGGATGGTAGCTGATAGATAAATAGGAATAAACTGAATCACAGCTCCATAACCAGGTGTTAGCACCGCGTATTCTCCAGCTAGATAGAGCTTGCCTCCAGTCTGTACCTGATACTTAGTCTTCATCTTGAGGGTCCTTTGTCTTAGATACGATGGTCCGATAGCGGGCATCAAATAAAGGCACCAGCTGATCCAAGTCTTCTTCTAAACAGAGGACTTTAACATTTGGCCCTGCATCCATGGTAAAGTAACAAGCATGGCCTGCTGCGCGAAGCTCACGGACAAAGTCCATAGCTTTGTGGCTTTCTTCTGTCAAGTAGCTAAAGGCTGGAGTGGCTGTTCTAGTCGTCGCATGCATAGCAAGGGCATTGCGCTCTGTCAGCTGACCGACCCGTTCAAAATCATTGCCAGCTAGATAGTCCAGCATGTCCTTGTAATCTTGTCGAGACTCTTCGATCCATTCTTTGAAATTAGTCGAGGTCTCCATGCAACGTTTCATCCCTTCCCGGCTGGAAACGGGCTTTTGCTTGTCATTTAGGACCAGCATGATCATCGCGAGTTTCAGGTCTGTTTGGACCTTATAAATTTCTCCACTTTCTTTGTCCCAGGCTGCTAAGGGACCAAAGAAAGACCGTGAAGAAGAACCCGAAGCAAACTTGGCTTTTTGAGCTAATTCCTCCTGGCTCAAGCCCAAATCATAATACCGATTGCAAGCCTTAACGAGAGCAGAGAGCCCGCTCGAGCTAGAGGACAAGCCTGCTGCGGTTGGCATGTTGTTGCTGGTATCCACCCGAACAAATCCTACTTCATCTGCTGGCTTCAAGCCATCAATCACAGCTCCAATTTTGGCTTGCTCAGCTGGATGTTGGAATTCCCCATCGATGTAAAATTCATGCGCAGTCGCATCTGCTGGCAAGGGAGATAGACTGGTCTCTGTATACATATTCTCTAAGGTCAACGAAATCGAACTGGTCGAAGGGACCATCTGTTTGGCATCTTCTTTTCCCCAGTATTTGATAATCGCGATATTGGCATAGGACTTAGCCTTTACAGGTTTTCGATCCATGTATGGTGCGCTCCTTCTTTTTCTAATGCATGGGCAATGGTTGCTGCTTCACGAGAATCCTTGACGAGGGCAATCACACAGCCTCCAAGACCACCCCCGCTCATTTTAGCGCCTAAGGCCCCGTTTTCAAGGGCAACAGCGACCAGGTGGTCTGCTTTTTCACAGCTGACACCCACGGCTCTCAAGTGTTCATGGCAAGTAGTCAGAGCCTGTCCTAGGTTCGTTAGATCATTCATTTTCAGAGCCTCTTCCACCTGCTGGGTCAACTGACCAATCTCATGGAAATGGGACAAAACTTCCTGCCCTTTAGCTTCAACCTTTTGAATCGCCTCACGGGTATTGCCGTGAATCCCCGTATCCGCAATCACCAAACTCGCTTTTATACCCAGCTCCAGCGGGTAAAAGCCGATATTCCGGATGAATTTAATGGCTTGATCGCTCAGACAAGTCTTGGCATCCAGACCGCTTGGATTCATATGGGCAATGGTTTCTGCTCGATTGACCAGGATTTCTAAGGTCTCATCATTCAGCTTCTCTTGATAATAGTCAAAAACGGCACGAATAGCTGCGATACTCACTGCTGCAGATGATCCCATCCCCCGTTTTTCCGGTACCATGGACTGAATTCGACAGCGAATCCGGGCCTCGCGAATCCCGAGGTGCTCAAGAGACGCAAAAACTGCCATGGACAAGGTGTCATCTTCAAACAAAATCCATGGACTGTCTGCCGGGATGATCTGGCAGATCACTTCGATATGATGGAGTGGCAAAGCAATAGCCGGATAACCATAAACCACCGCATGCTCTCCAATTAAGATAATTTTACTATGCGCCCTTCCGACGCCTATCTCTTTGTTCATATTCATCTCGCTCTATTAAGGTCATTACTATTTTAATATAAATCAGCCAAAAAAGCGATGCTTTTGAAGGAAATCCAACCTAAGACGGAGTTCAAAAATGAATCTCCTACCAGTTTCTTTCTCACGGACAGACCGTAAAAGGCCAGGATCCATCATCCTAGCCTTCCATTTCTATTTCTCAAATTCTTGTTTGATCAAGTCCATCAAGGAGTTGCGGTCCAGGATCCATTGGGCCCGTTCGTCCTTCTCATAGGTCCGGTTAGACAAAAAGATCACAGCTTCCTGCCTCTTTCGATTGTACATGATGAAGGTTCCTGTATAGCCCGTATGATCCAACCAGTCCCCCTCTAGATTCCATCCAAGAGCGCGGTTCTTGCCCTCTTCACGCGCAAAATTCTGAGACAAGTCACGCGCAAAATCATCCTTCAGATAATGCTCTAAGAAGCGCTCTAGATCAGCAACAGTTGAAAAAAGTCCAGCACTTCCCGCATGACAGCCCAGAACTCTCGCTTTGGGATCATGAACACTTCCAGAAGCAAGGCCACGGACCGTTGGCACCGCCTTTTCGACCGGTCCAAACCGTGTTTCCGTCATCTTCCAAGGTGTAAAAATCAGCTCTTCAAATAAACGATCCAAGGGCTGGTGAAACCTGTCTTCTAACCAAAAGCCCAGCAGAAGAAAATTGACGTCGGTGTAATGAAAACTCTTGTCTTCTTTTAACTGCAAATTTTCAAGGGCTGTTTTCAACTGTCTCGCATCCAATTGATCCCGGTTGGGGATAAAAGGATCAAGTCCTGACGTATGGGTCAAGAGTTCCCGGATGGTTGTCTTCTCATGAGCAAAACACGGGTAAAGCTCTTTAAAGGGGCGATCGAGCGGAAGCTCCCCTTTCGCATACAAAAAAGCACAGATGGTAGCGACTCCGACGACCTTACTGACACTGGCCAAATCATAGACCAGGTCAGCCACTACTGGATCTTCTTTTTCAGGGTCCGCAAGTCCTAGATAGTGCTCACTCCACTGACCATTGCGGTAAAGCGTAAGAGAGGCACCTGGATAGATGCCTTCTTGGATTTGTTCGGTAATTTTTTCGATGATTGCATTCACGCTCATCACTCCATTCTTATTCTTCATAAGAAATATGGACCTGATCTTGATTGGCTTCAAACCAGAGTTCGATCTGACTTGGATCCTTGGCAATCAAGAAAGTTCCCTTACGGTGCACAAAATCGACAGCTTCTCCCAAGCGTTCTTTCAAGACTTCCACATCAAAAGATGCCAATTCGACCTTGATCATGCTCAAATCCCAGGTCACCTTGTTCTCCACTTGGAGATCTTCTCCTTGAGCTTCCTGCAAATGGATAAAGTGGGCCAAAGCTGGCAAGTTGCTATAGAACTTCTCAGCCTCAGCAAAATCGGCCACATTGACCTCAAGAAAGTCCACATCAAAGCTGGTCAAACCTTTGAAATCTTCTGGCACGTCAACAAGAGGCGCTTTCTCCAACGGTTCTAGGCTTTCAAGATTTTCTTCAGCATGCACGAAAATGGTATCTCCTTGAGGAGACACAACTTCAAAGGCGCGACCATTAGCTCCTTGGTAAAGGGCGCTTGTTTCTGGCTGGCGGGCCAACAAATAATCAATTTCTTGAGCTTGTGCCACTTTCACCACGATGCGACCCAATTTCTTTGGACCTTCGACCTTACGCGAACGCATACTCGGTGACTCTTCTAAGACAATTTTCTCTACTTTTGAGGCATCTCCTAAAGATAGGAGAGCTCCTTCTTCCACTAATACTTTCATTCCCAATGTCTCTTCATAAAAGCGTTGATTGACATTTCGGTTATTCACTTTCAAGACTGGGATCACTCTTACGATCTGATTTGCTGTCATACTTTCCTCCAAGCACTTTTTATTGTAAAAGATTTTCTGGCTTTTTACAAGAAATCTTGTGCAAAAAAGACAGATTTTTCAAAAATAAAAATCTGTCTTTCTTTTTTTAGTATACTGTTCGTGTATGGACCCGCCCGTTTGGAGCTTCAAATTCGTATTCTAAGTAATCCTGATAGGTCCCTGGTGCAATCACTCCACGCACATCTAATACAGCCGTTCCTGCCTGTCCCACAATGGAATCTGCTAACAGGCAGCAATTAGTAGACAGAACAAAGTAAGATTTAAAACGCGAAGAAGTAAATTTATATAGCTCAGCCCCTAAATCATATTTCAATTTGTAAGCGTAGGTCGGCTGACCGTCTTCCAGTAACCTCCTAGGTGGATCCCAAGGTTCTAACAACTGATCAATTTCAGCTAGACGCTTCTCTACTGCCTGATTCTCTTCTTCGGTAAGGGATAGGCTGTAGCCAAACAGCGTCTTTTGACTCTCTTTTTTACATAGTTCGATGTATGGTTCCTTATCCACTTTAAACAGTACGCCATCCCCAATCGTCCCAAATAGACGCTCTGAAAAGGGATCGTAACTTCCGTAAGAAATGACCTTCCCCTGATAACAAATATCTACATGCCCAATCGCTCCAAATAAGTTGCTGTCAGAAGTATGAACCAAAATTTCTAATTCCCTTGCCTCTTCTTCTTTTTTCACCAATCGATAAGGGCCTGTGTGTCCCGCCGAGCTCCCTTTTTGAAGAAACTGGTTAAACCGTTTTAACTCCTTAGCAGGGATAAAGGCTGCAAAGATAACCGGTAGGCTAATACGAAAGCGACGTTTTAACTCTTGGCCTTGTTGGTCTTTGTCAAATAAAATACCATCTCGAATATTAGAAATCCCCAACAAGACCAGATAAGCCCCCAAGAGGATAAATTGGAAGTGCCCATCTGAACCAGGTTCCAAGACAGTTGCTAGACCAAGCCCACCGTTTAAAAGCGCATCCCATAAATAGAGCCAGCCTCCTTTTACCCGATTGGCCTTATAAAGCCAAAATGTGATCCCATAGACAATGGCACTCCCCAACTGATATGCCCCTAAACAAATCACAACTAAGTTTACGGGCAGACTACTCAGTCGATTCAACCAGATCAACGCAAGTGAAAGAAAAATAAACCAAATAGAGTGGCTATAGGAAATAGACTTGCTACGTAACAAAAAGCGAAGAAGAAAGCTTCCTAGTCCATCAACTAAAAAGTAAATGGCTAATAGATCCAAGGAAAATTTGGTGAAACCAACGCCGTTTCGAAAAATGAGAATCCCAAAAATGACGGCAAGAACCCCAAACAATAAGGTCCGTCTTCTTGCAACTTGTTCAAAAGATATTTTTTTCAATATTCCTTCTCCTTATAGACGAAAGGTCTTTAGACAAATACTATTTTATCAAGTATAATATAAGAAGTAAAGAAAAAAGAAACTGATAAAAGGAGCAGTCTATGAAATACAATCAATATAGCTATCTATCTGTTGACCAAAAAGACATTCTTAAGGAACTAAAAGAAATTGGGTTTGACCTTCCCACCCACCTCCCAGAAAAAGAACTGTTTGAATGGTTTGTCCGCAAGGTTTACTTCACCTATAAAGATACAGATTATCCCCTCTCTAACCTAGTGGTGGATTCTAAAACAGACTTTTTAACGTATATCCAATCTGACTGCGAATGGTCTCCGAACATTTTTTACACAGTAGCCCTCCAATTACTCGGTTTCCGCTATTTTATTGATTTTGAAGATACGGATAGCTTCTTGAAAGAAGTCCAATTTCCGATTGAGTATGGAAACTTGGTAGAAAACCTCTATCACCTTCTCAATACTCGAACAGTAAAAGGAAATTTACTCATCGATCAGTTGGTCAGCGATGGCTTGATTCCTGAAGATAACCAGTATCACTATTTTAACGGCAAGAGCCTCGCAACCTTTACGAGCCATGATGCCATCCGCGAGGTCGTCTATGTGGAAAGTCGGGTCGATACCGACAAAGATGGTCTGCCAGACTTGGTCAAGGTCAGCATTATCCGTCCTCGCTATGAAGGCAAGATTCCAGCTGTTATGACCGCAAGTCCTTATCACCAAGGGACCAACGATAAGGCCAGCGACAAGGCCCTCTACAATATGAATGTCGACCTCGAGGTCAAAGAACCTCATACCATTCAAGTAGAAGTACCTCAATTAGAATTGGTGGATCCTGTCGGTTCAGCTGAGCTAGTCGATGAAGCTGAAGAAACTCTCACCCATATCAATTCCAGCTATACCCTCAACGACTACCTCCTTCCACGCGGCTACGCTAATCTCTACGTATCTGGAGTGGGGACAAAAGATTCGCAAGGCTTGATGACCAATGGAAATTACCAACAAATCGAAGCCTACAAGAACGTTATCGACTGGCTCAATGGCCGTTGCCGGGCCTTTACAGATCACACACGCAAACGCCAAGTCAAAGCTGATTGGTCTAATGGAAAGGTCGCAACCACCGGGATCTCTTACCTTGGAACCATGTCTAACGGCCTTGCGACCACAGGTGTGGACGGTCTTGAAGTCATCATTGCAGAGGCTGGGATCTCTTCTTGGTACAACTACTACCGCGAAAACGGCCTCGTGACAAGTCCTGGTGGCTATCCAGGTGAAGATTTCGATTCCCTTGCCGAATTGACCTACTCGCGCAACCTTCTAGGTGGAGACTATTTGCACCATAATGCAGCCCACCAAGCCGATCTAGACATCGTGAAAAAAGAGCTGGACCGCGCTTCTGGAGACTACAATCAATTCTGGCACGACCGCAATTATCTCTTACATGCTGATCAGGTGAAGGCTGAGGTGGTCTTCACTCATGGTTCGCAAGACTGGAACGTGAAACCTCTTCACGTCTTTAATATGTTCCAGGCTCTTCCAACAAGCATCAAGAAACACCTCTTCTACCACAATGGTGCCCATGTCTACCTCAACAACTGGCAGTCCATTGACTTCCGTGAGAGCATGAATGCCCTTCTCTCTAAAAAATTGCTGGGCTACGATTCAAGCTATGAATTGCCTACTGTCATCTGGCAGGACAATACAGGAGAACAAAGTTGGACTTCCTTGGATGATTTTGGCAACCAAACAAATCAGCGGACCTTCTCCCTGGGAGACGACGAAAAAGTCATCCAAAACCGCTACGAGACAAAAGATTACGAGCGCTATGGCAAGGCTTATCCGACCTTCTTAAGCGATCTCTACCAAGACAAGGCCCAACAGGTAACCATCGATCTTCCAATCGAAGAAGACCTACACCTCAATGGGAAAGCTCGCCTTCACCTGCGACTTTACTCCAGCACCAATAAAGGCCTGCTTTCAGCCCAACTCTTAGAGCTTGGAAGCAAGAAATACCTCCAACCCTATCCTGCAGTCTTATCGGTCCGTACACTGGATAACGGTCGCTACCATATGCTAGACAATTTGACTGAGTTGCCTTTCAAAGAAGCTGGCCAACGAGTCATTTCTAAAGGTTATCTCAACCTCCAAAATCGTCATGACCTCTTAGAGGTTGAGGCTGTGACGCCAGGCGAGTGGATGGAATTTGACTTTGATCTCCAACCAACCATCTACAAGCTCGAAAAAGGAGCGACCCTTCGCCTGGTCCTTTACACAACGGACTTTGAAATCACTGTGCGCGATCAAACCGATTACCAACTGACCATTGATTTAGCACAATCCAGCCTCCATCTTCCTGAAATGACAGAGACCCGCTAATCGTGGTCTCAAGGCTTGCCCTTACTCGGCTTCATTTGACAGCTTAGCCTACTTATGTTACTATCTAATAGAGTATTTCATAGAAAAAGATATTAGAGGAAGTTATGGCGATTGAAAAAACTGTCAGCGAAATTGCTGAAATTTTAGGAGTCAGCCGCCAGGCGGTCAATAACCGTGTCAAGGCGCTGGCTCCAGAAGATACCCAAAAAAACGAAAAAGGGGTTACCGTTGTAACCCGTAGTGGCTTGATCAAGCTCGAAGAAATCTACAAAAAAACTATTTTTGAAGATGAGCCAGTCAGCGATGATGTGAAGCAACGCGAATTGATGGAAATTTTGGTAGATGAAAAAAATGCTGAAATCGTCCGTCTCTACGAGCAACTCAAAGCCAAAGACGAGCAACTCGCTAAGAAAGATGAACAGTTGCGCGTGAAAGACGTTCAAATTGCTGAAAAAGACAAGCAATTGGACCAACAACAACAATTGACTTTACAAGCAATGAACGACCGCGATACCTTGAAACTTGAACTCGAACAAGCCAACGAAAAAGTTCAAGAGCAAGAAAGCAAAGGTTTCTGGGCACGCGTTTTCCGTCGATAATCCGGGGCTGGATCCTACCAGTCCCTTTTCTTTTCTACCACAGGAGATTTCCCATGAAAGCATTAGAAGATTATATCGCCTTCGATCTCGAATTTAACCAATACGAAGGGGCCTATCAGATTATCCAGGTGTCTGCCGTGCGTTTTACGGACGGTAAAGAAGTCGATCACTACGACTCCTACGTCTACACCGATAAGCCCCTAAAAAGCTTTATTAACGGCCTGACTGGCATTACCCAGGACAAGATCCAAAATGCCCCTCAACTCGAGCAGGTCCTCAGTGAATTCAAGGCCTTTGTAGGAGACCGGCCCTTGATCGGATACAATGCCAAAAAGAGCGACCTACCCATCCTACTTGAAAATGGCTTGGATCTAGAAGACCAGTACGCTGTCGATGTCTTTGACGAGGCTTTCGAACGTCGTCCATCTGACCTCCACGGCATTAAAAATCTCCAACTCCACACCGTTGCAGAATTTTTGGGGGTAGCAGGAAAATCACACGATAGCTTAGAAGACGCCCGCATGACAGCTCTTGTCTACGAACAATTCCTCGAATTTGATCAAGGCCGCACCCTCCTTGAAGAACAAGAGAACTTCTCCACCAACCCCTTCGGAGGCTTGGACTTATCCGGATTTTTTGATGAATAAAAAGAGAGAGTGGGACAGAAATCGGTAATTCGTTAGAATT
>ENA-OPDW01001864-OPDW01001864.1-human-gut-metagenome-genome-assembly--contig:-NODE-1864-length-10567-cov-2.373668_pt1 | contig 10567 bp, 7 predicted proteins | sample MGYA00241264_ERZ501508 | MGnify/ENA primary metagenome ERZ501508 (study PRJEB25962, sample SAMEA2042575) | human gut metagenome | biome: human gut; feature: human-associated habitat; material: faeces...
GATCCGGATGTTATTCGTACCGCTATCGATCAATGCGCTACCGTGGGCTACGAGATGGTGATCATCAGCTTCGGGTCTGGATTGAACGCCGAGGATATCTCGGAAGAAAATATCGCCAAATATAAATCCTTGGTAGATTACGCCCGCGGCAAAGGTGTAGAGTTAGGATGTTACTCCCTCTTATCAAGCCGTTGGATCAGCGACGAGGTGGATGTTATCAATCCCAAGACGGGCAAACGGGGAGGCATGCGTTTCGGTAGCGCTCCCTGCCTGTGCAGCGATTGGGGATATGAGTATTTCCATCATATACGAACCTTCTTCGAGCGTACGGGCATGCGTTGCTTCGAGCACGACGGCTCCTATCCCGGCGACGTATGCGCCTCCACCCACCATACCTATCATAAAGGGCTGGAAGATTCCCAATGGAATCAGTTCCATAAGATAACCGATCTCTATCGTTGGATGTGCGAGAATGGCATTTATATCAATGTTCCCGATTTCTATTTCTTGAACGGGTCTACCAAGACAGGCATTGGTTACCGTGAAGCCAACTGGTCGCTTCCCCGGGACCGGCAGATCATCCATGCACGCCAATTGAATTATGATGGTACATGGGATCGGATGGCTTCGGCATGCTGGAGCTTCGTTCCTCTCGTGGAGTATCAAGGAGGAGGAGAGGCCGCCACCTTGGAGCCCCTCCACGAACACTTGTTCGAATACAAAACACATATGATGCAAAATTACGGAGCTGGTGTCCAAGCTTGCTATCGAGGGCCACGCCTATATGATACCCCGGAAACCCAAGCGGCCGTAACCGAGGTTATTCAATGGTATAAGAAATACCGCGATATACTCAACAGCGATATGATCCACTTACGCCGGCCGGACGCACGAGACTGGGACGGGTTCATACACGTCAATCCTCACAAGAAGGAGAAAGGTCTAGCCATGTTCTTCAATCCGACCCATCAAGAGATCACCCGTACGATCCATATTCCACTCTATTATACCGGCCTGACACAAACAGCCCGCATCCGGGAAAAAGAGCAAAAGCCTGTCACCTACAAACTGAACCGGGACTATACGGTGGAGCTTACGGTTAAAATCCCTGCCAACGGATATACTTGGTATGTGGTTGAAGCAGCCGATTAGAACTAAAATGGCCGGGATAATCGCTACCCCGGCCATTTTATCTATCTATAGACTTCTTTATCTACGTCCGTTACCTAGATGTTTTCTGCCATGTTTATTCCCTTTAGGCTGCTGTTTTTCCAGATATTGTTTGTATTGTTCCTCCGTCAATATTTTTTTCATCTGGGCGTTCTTATCCTCACGCATGGCCAACATCTTTTCCCGTTGCTTCTCACGCTCAGCCTTCATCGCCTCACGTTCTTTTTGAGCCTTTTCCATATACTCTTTTTGAAGTTTACGGAACTCCACCGCTTGTTTCTCATCCAGCTTCAAGTCGGCGATCATCTTCTCGCAACGTGCGGACGGATCCATCTTACGCTTGTCCATACGCCTGTTCTCACGAGCGAACACAGAAGTTGAACTCAACAATACAACCAAACACAATCCTATTACCTTTTTCATAAACTACTACTTATTACTTTTATTATAAATTACCTGTTTATGAAGCGCTTCGAAAGAATAGACATCGATAAAAAGGAAAGGTTTAATCGGAAATAACATTTAACATCTTACCACAGGCCATTTACCATCTCGGAATCTCCAAATCATCCTTACTGGGTAATGCCGGGAATTTAGCGTGTGGTTCCGCCTGATACCAGAAAGTAGTCGATGAGATATCCGACTTCTGGTTATTATACCTACCGTCGTGCCGCCAACCCAAATCTTGAATCGTAACCTTCAGATCCTTTTCAAAACGAACCGGGTCCAAGATATGCCAGCGATACAAGCCGAACGCCGTAACAGCCCGATATAGGCCATCCGGACGGATCACTTGGTGCATTCCCGCATAAGGAGTGGTGAATTCTTGGTACTGATGTGTTTTCTGATTCTCGAAGTTATACGAACCGCAGAAATAATCCTCCGTACCTGTTCCACAGATTGTCGGGTATTCCTTGTCGCCATCCATATAGAACTTGATCTCTCCTTCACCCCACCAACAGTTATCATTGACACGCCAAGCCAAATAAGTTCCAACATATTGTCCCTTTCCCTTGATTCCATCCACCAACGTATGGCTAGAGCCTTGTGTCGGGTTGGAACGACGGAACTGTGCATGGAAATATCCCTCATCCTCCGGCACTTCCGTCAAGGTATAATTAATTTGGTAATACAAACGCATCTCTTCCGCATTGTTAATATTCTCCAATGTTATGCGTGCTTTCTTACGGAACGGCATCTTCCAGTAGCAATTGAAAGCGCTCCCGGGGTTTACACAGACCGCTAACGAAGATAGTTGGGCATACTCATTAAAAGCACTGGCGAAGAAATCCCCGACCGGACATTCAACCGAAGGCTCTTTCTCGTCGTCCCAATACATACGGAGTATCGAGAATCGCCAGTTGCCAGTGGGAGTCATCCATATCTGCTGGATAGCCCCCGGGCCATCAATCTCCGCAATGGTAACTGTCTCCCCCGGTTTCACGATAATAAAAGGATTTACTTTCCAGCCTTTCCCCAAATCTTTCGCTGGGCCGGCCGCATTCGCCTTATTCCGGACATCCTTATCTCTCACGGGATCAGCCATCGCTCCTTTCCCTTTCTCCCCCGTAAAATTCTCCGGACTGATCGAACGACTCTGCGCATTCGACAAACGAGAAAGGTTTCCCATATTCATATCCAACCCGTTAAAAGGATACTGCTGGGCATTCGCCCAAAAACTTAACAGCAAAAAGGCTAACAGCAAAACATTGATCTTCTTCATAATGACTTTTATTATTTAAAATTTATACATCGTCTACCTATCATCCGCCTCCAAAATTAAGATCCAATCATTTCCCCTCTCTCCCGCTTCTCCGGGCGCATTGAATGTACGAATTCCCTTATTCTCGACCGGTCCGATCAAGGTTCTCGCCCCATTCCTCGGATTGAACCAATAAGCTTTACCTAAAGATCGCAATTTACTCATTTGTATTCTTACATCCTGCCCTTGACTCAAATAAACTAAAATAAAAGTCTTATCTTTTGCTAAAACGGGAGTGATATAGCTTGCGTCATTGTAATTAATTCCGAACAGGACGGATAGATCCGGACGGAAACGATCTAACGGATACATCGTAAACAAAGACTTTACATAGCGCATACATTCGGCTCCCGGCCTATCCAACGCACCATCCCAAAACGTAAGGCATGGTACATGATATTTACCACCCGGCTTATACATTTGCCAAATAGCGTTATTCCCATATGTATATCCGGCAGCTCCAGAGAAATAAGTCCAATAAGCCTGCATACGAATATCATAGTCATCGTAAATTCCATCCGTAAAATAAGTCGTATCCTTAATCAATCCGTTATCACCTATTATGTCCTCCTTTTTCTTCCCGAACTTAGCATAATCAAAATATTCCCAGAAAAGAACCGGTATGTCCTCGTATGAAGGTTCCGCGTTTACAAACGGTTTAATCGGGTTCAATTGAGCATACATACCCGAAAAACGATATACCGGATCCATCCGGCGGTAATGCCCGCTTTGGAGAATATTGAATGATAGCCAAGACTCATTGTGGAACCAATAATGCGAGGAAATCTCTCCCGTCGGATGATAGGACATTAGTTGTGTTCCTCCATTTCCCTCCTGAATTCCTTTCGCCATAGATTGCCAGATCTCGAACTCCTTATCCGTAACCACATTTCTATCACCACCAAGAATCCATATTACAGCTTCATTTTTATATCGGGTTCCCAGTATTTTCCCGTATGTATACGCATTATCTGGATTAAACAATGCTGGATTTCCGTCTTTCTCTACCACATTGTTTGCCCAAGTAGGTAGAAGCCCTATATACATTCCTCGTTTGCCGGCCTCTCGAATCACAAAATCCACCAACTCAAAGTACCCTTCCGTGATTTGGGTAGGGTCTTTATCAACCAAGGGCAAATATCCATACGCATTCGGTTTATCCAAACCATCCAGTTCAGATAAGATAACAGCCTGTATTACCGTAAAGCCCTTTTCTTGCCGGTTATCCAGATAATGAACGATCTCCTCCTTATCCAATACATGAAATAACCCCCCAGCCATAAAAAGGCACCGCCCTCTTTCTTATAAATAATAGGATCGTTCGGACGGACAATCAAATCTTGAGCCAAACAACCCAATACACAAAAAGCTAGACAAAACAAAAGATATTTTTGCATACTAATTCTTTTTAAGATTAAAAACTTACATTATAAATTTCCACGGACCCCACATTATCGAAACAAGAGGCTGGGCCAACTTTCCCATTCTCACAATCTAACCGAACATTCCGTAAAATCACTCGATCTAAATTATGAAGGTAAAGCCCCCAGCAAGGGAGCGCACGATAATCGGTCAATGGCTTCGAGGGAGTACGTCCTACTATTTCTTGATCTTTGTTTCCAACATACGATAAGGAAACATCCGAAAGCCGGACATCTTTCAAACTACTATCTCCCCAACTCTCTACCGAGGCGGCCGCTTTCATTAAACGTGTACCTCTTATATGCTCCAGACAGATCCGCTCTCCCCGGTTCCCCTCATTCAATGTGACTAGAAACGGATTATCCAATTGATCAAAAGAACAGCTAGATATCAATATATCCTTTACTTCCCCAAACGCAGGGAACCATGCGCCGGTTGGAGCAATATCCCAGAAAGCATATTCCTACGTTTTTGTTCACCGGAAGTCCGATGTGGATATTTTCCCGGACCTCTAAATTCACAATCAACGATCTTTAAACCAGTAGCCGGCATTATCAACCTTATCCCATTGCACGATGAGTTCATATAGCAATTCTCTATTACCATATTCTTCCATAGCCCACCCGCAACAGCATCATCACCCGTATAAAAACGGCAATTTCGGATACGGATATCTTTTCCGCCACGAATATGAATCCCATCCCATCCTTCCTCCACTAAAAGATTATCGAAAGAAGCCCTTTCAATATCATAACTCATAAAAGCATAGTTCGATGCTCTTCGTAGTTTAACTCCCGATATCTTAATCCCTTTCGATCTCGACAAAAAGAGAATATGAGGGCCTCTCATCCCTTCTTCACCTTTTTTATCTTGAATATGGGCACCATCGATTACCCCCTCTCCTGTAATTGACACACCTTCAACTTGATCTCCTAAAAGCAATGCCTTGTTCCAATTCCGGGGTTTTACTTTATAATAAGCCTCATCTTGATTAAGATCGGATATAGAACGGTACTTTTCCAGATTATTTATGCCTTTCACTACGGCATTACTTTCTAAGAATAAGTTTACTTTACTTTTCAGCAGAATACTTCCTGTCAAAAACGTTCCCTCCGGAATGATAACCGTTCCTCCCCCTCTCAAGGAACAAGCTTCTATTGTCCTGTTGATGAACTGGGTATTGTCTGTTATTCCATCTCCTTTAGCTCCAAAATCCACGATATTATAGGTGCTATCATCATTTGAGGCCCAACCTATCCGCATAAAGAGCATAAGCAATACAAAGAGACTCCCCCGAAAGACTCTTACTTTCGATACATCTATCATCTTCATTATTCAATAAGATTTAATATGATCATAAAGGAATAAAAAAAGAATAGGATTAGCGATCCCAAGAGAACTATCCTATTCCTTTTCTTTGATGAACTTTTCAACAAGTTATATCTACTCGTTCTCGTAACCTATGCTTTGTGTCATATTCGGATTATTCTCCATTTCAACCTTGGGTATCGGGAAATACAAATCTTTCGCATCATAATGCGGATTACCAACACGTGTCTTTCCATACCAACGGCTAATCTCCTCATCCAAGACCTTCCAGCGGCAAACATCTTGCCAATGTTGTACGCCCTCACCGCAGAACTCCATGAAACGTTCCTCCCGAATCGCATCTCTCAAAGCTTCTCCACTAGCCGTTATATCATGGGAACTATCTCCATTATAAGCTCTTCTTCTTACCAGATTCATATAGTTCCGGGCATTTACCTCATCTCCCGTAGCCTGACAAGCTTCCGCATACATCAAATATACATCCGCCAAACGCATCAAATACATATTAATACCAACCCCTAAATTCAACTCATTCACCGTACTTTTCAACGGATTGTATTTTCGCATGCTCCAACCTTGAATGTCAGCCTCCGTATCCTTATATTTCAGAACCTGCGTCTGCTGTCCATTCATAATAACAGGAGTTCCCGGACGCAAAGCGGCGATATCCAGACGAGGATCTCCATTAAAACGTTTAATATTCGCATCATGAAAGAAAATATTACCCCAACCGGCCGCCTCAACATCTCCACTTGCGTTCTGGAAACATAAGGCAGCGATCAATCCATATTGAGAACCTTCTCCATACCAAAAATATCCGGAAGTATCCCCATTACGGAAATTAATCTCTAAGATCGATTCTCTATTAAATTTCTCCTGATCCTCATTAAACATCTTCGCATATTCATTGAAAGGGAGCAATTCTTTTCCGGAAGAATCAATAACCTCTTTCAACGCTTTCTTTGCCGCATCATAATTACCCATATACAAATTCGCTTGCCCGATGTAACTAGCAACGGCAACAGAGGTTGGACGTGGATAGTCCGCCCGCTCTTCCCATACGGCAAAAGTTTGGCTGCCTCATAATCTTTCAAGATCTGATCGTAAACCTCGGCCACCGTGCTACGTTCTATATTTAGCATATCCGGAGTCGATGCTACCTGTAAACGAACAGGTACACCTTTTTTATCGCCATCCCCGTTGCAAGGATATCCCTCCCCAAAAAACGCTACTAACTGTTGGTGTGCCCAACCTCTCCAAAACAAAGCTTCTCCCTTCATCTGCGAAAGTCTTGCTAAATCCGCATCCGTAAACTTCTCCTTGTCGATTCTTTCCAATTGCTCCAATACGGTATTCGCACAAGAAATCATTTTATAATAACCAATCCATAACGTCCCAATGTAAGCATTATCAGAAGTCACTTGATTGGTCGCCAACTGGTTCCAGTTGGCGTCACCAGTCCAAGCCATATCTACCGTATGATCCACACAGAATGTCCCTTTCGCCATAACCCTTTTTCCATACAAAGGCACAGCGACCATATTCGCATAAACTGAAGTTACGATAGTCTCCATATCCGCCATAGATTTAGGGTAGACACTTGGAGATAACGCACTGGGATTTGATAAATCCAGAAAACTATCCGAACAACTATTAAAAGTTAACGCAGCAGCTAATAATATAACTAATTTCTTCATCTTCCTATTAATTTAGAGGGTTAAACTTAAACCGCCCATAATGGTGCGGGTGGAGGGAGCCCGTTTCACAGAATACATATTTCGTTCCAAATATCCACCACCCAATTCAGGATCTCCTTGGAACTTTGTGATAATAAATAAATTATCGCAGTTAATATAAAACTTCAAACCTTCTATCTTCAAATGAGAAAGTATTGATTTCGGTAAATTATAGCCGAAATGTAAATTCTTCAATTTAAAGAAAGAACCATCCTCCACAAAATAAGAGGAGACATTCTTGAAGTTTCCATTCGGATCCTCTTTCGTTACTCGAGGATGTGAAGTAGCCCGGTTCGTCGGACTCCACGCCTCATATACCTTATAAGTCGTATTATAGTCGCCATAGAAACTTCTTTCATAAAGCTTAGCGCTATTAAAGACATCAACACCTGCGTTTCCTAACCAGCCCATACTTAAATCAAAGCCTTTCCATGACAAATTTATATTCAATCCATACATCAAATCCGGCCAAGGATTACCGATATATGTCTTATCCTCATTCGTCACCTTTCCGTCTCCATTTAAATCCTTATATTTCAAATCACCCGGAGCCGTACCTGCTTGTTGGTACAATCCATCCGGAGATTGAGCGTTTAAGGCATCGATTTCCGCTTGGTCTTGAATAATGCCATCCACTACATACCCATACATCTGTCCCATCGGTTGCCCATTTTCCGTACGATAAATAGAACTATTCAAAGCCGCATCGCTTCCAGCCCAAATGATCGGATTCACTTGGTCACTTAACTTTACCACTTTGTTCTTGTTGGTAGACAACGTAAAAGCCACGTCATACCTGAAATCTTTATAGGAATCCCTCCATTGAACCATCCATTCGAAACCTCTATTGCTTATCTTTCCGATATTAGCCCGATAAGAAGAGGTCTCGCTAAATGGTTCCGAAGAAGGCCCGGCAGAAGGTGGCACACCTACTGAATACAGCATATCGGAAGTTTTCTTATCATAATACTCGATTGTCGTATTCAAGCGATTATCCAGAAAACTTGCGTCAACACCTATATTCCATTGGGCCACGTCTTCCCATTTAATCGTAGCATTCGCAACATTTGAATACCAGAATCCTCTCTGCGTATTTTGCCCATCATATGAATAATATAGATAATTATTCGTAAAAGAAGGTTCATACAAGAATTGAGGAATTGTATTGTTACCAATTTTACCATAACTTCCTCTCAGTTTTAATTGAGACATCCATGTTATATTATCCTTTACAAAGCTCTCTTTTCCCACATTCCAACCAACAGAAGCCGAAGGAAACACACCAAACCGATTCTCTGGACCAAAGTTATCATAACCATCCCGACGAATACTAGCCTCTAGCAAATACCTGTCATCATAAGCATAGTTTACACGAGCGAACTGGGATAAACTACGACCTTCCGTTTTCGTTCCGGATACATCTTTATCTCCCGTACCTAAACTAATATCATCCGAAGGCTGAACCAAGAAGCCGTTTTTCCAACCACCTGCCGAAGAAGCCGTCGCCCGATAAGCCTCGTAGCCAACCATACCTTTTACATAGTGTTTCTCCCCAAAAGTATGATCATAAGTCAATGTATATAACATACGTAAATCATAACCGGAGCCATAATCTTTCGAGTAATAATCCTGTTGAGACAAAGATCCCAAATTCCATGATTCTAAGAACAAATTATTCGCATGGGAGTCAAAATTGGCAGAGAAATTCGCTTGGAATTTTAAATCATTGATAATCTCCCAATCCAAAATCGCATTTGCCCGGGCCCAAAACCTACGTTCATTCGCATGATGCGACATTAGTGTAGCCACATGATTAGGTCCCTCGTAGTAACCACCTGCCGGATGTTTCCCCCAACCTCCACCAGCTTCGTTGGTATTATCATAAGGCACCATCGTAGGAACTTGGCGGTAATAAACATAATCATTATTCGTCTGCCCATACAAATGGGGATCCGTATTATTAAAACCAACAGTCAGGATCTCAGAAAATTTCACACGTTTACTTATATTTGTCTGGCTAGCCACACGAAAATTACCCGCATCCTCAAATGAATAACGTTCGATAAACTGATTCTTGTAGAACTCCGCAGACATATTAAATGTAGTTTTCTCATTACCACCTGTCATCTGTAAAAAATAGTTTTGCCTAAAAGCATTACGCCAAACCAGATCTTCCCAGTCTGTATCTGGTAGCGAAGCGGGATTATCCCAGCCGGAATTGGGATTATTAGGGAAGCCTGCCGCCAGTTTCCGGTCAATAAAGTCTGCGGTATGCAGCATATCCGGCAAATCGATCGGAGTCTCTATTCCAAAGTTTACTCTCGCATTAATAGAAAGTTTCCCTATCTTTCCTTTTTTAGTGGTAACAAGGATCACACCACCTGCTCCCCGGGCACCATAAATAGCAGTAGAAGCCGCATCCTTCAAGATCTCGATAGATTCTATATCATTAAAATTAGGAGCGCTACCCGGCACTCCATCCACGATCCACAACGGATCCGCGCCATTGATAGAAGCCGCTCCACGAATGATAATGTTCCCATTGGAAACATTGACACCAGCCACACGTCCTTGAATAACATGCGACACATCCATATTTAAATCATTAAAATCATCCGTCTTAATAGAAGCCACAGATCCCGTTACATTCGACTTCTTCTGCACGCCATAACCAACAACGACTACCTCATCCAGTTTTTGAGTATCTTCCTTCAAGTTTATCATTAAACTTGATTTTCCGTTCACTGCTACATCTTGAGTATTAAACCCAATATACGAGATCTGTAAAATACCGGTATCATCTATATTTAATGAGAAATTTCCCGAGATATCCGTTACCGTTCCATTCGTAGTCCCTTTCTCAACAACATTCGCTCCGATAATCGGTTCGCCGTTACTATCCACCACAGTACCAGATACCTGCTTTACTTTACCTGCAGTCTTTAAAGTTACGACAATTGAATGGCCTGTCATCGTATATTGCAAGTCCCTTTGATGCAATACATCATCCAACAAACGCTGAATCGGCTGATTCGTCACGTTTAAAGTTACCTCCTTCTTTCCTTCCACTATAGCATCCCGATAAGAGAATATATATGTGGTTTGCTTCTCTACAGCCTCAAAAAATTGCTTTAATGTAGCATTCTTC
>ENA-OPDW01001866-OPDW01001866.1-human-gut-metagenome-genome-assembly--contig:-NODE-1866-length-10564-cov-3.113427_pt1 | contig 10564 bp, 9 predicted proteins | sample MGYA00241264_ERZ501508 | MGnify/ENA primary metagenome ERZ501508 (study PRJEB25962, sample SAMEA2042575) | human gut metagenome | biome: human gut; feature: human-associated habitat; material: faeces...
ATGGCGTCGTGGGACGGCAAAAGCTGCACGGTTTTCTTGCTCTTTTTGCGTTCCAGGAAGCCGGTGGACACCAATTTCTCTAAAATCCCGGCGCGGGTGGCGGGGGTGCCCAGCCCCTTGCGCTCGGCATCATCCGGCATCTCTTTCGCCCCGGCATTTTCCATGGCGGAAAGCAGCGTATCCTCGGTGTATCGGGCAGGCGGCTTTGTCTTTCCTTCCTCCAGCGAAACATCAAAACTGTCAATGGACTGTCCTTCCGTCATCGGAGGGAGTACCCTTTCCTTCTGTTCGCCCGCCGCATAGCTTTTCCAGCCGGTGTTCAGCACCGTTTTTCCCTTTGCGGTGAATACCTGCCCGCCGCATTCAACAGTTACTACCGTTTCCAGATAGGAATACGGCGCACTGACCGCCATCAGCACCTGACGGGCAACCAGCTTCAAAACCTCGCGCTCCCCGGCCGTCAGCGCAGAGAGTTCAGCTTCTCCGGCAACCATCGTGGGAATGACGGCATGGTGATCAGAAACCTTACGGCTATCACAGACCTGCTTTGCAGATACATCTCCGACCGATACGCCGAGAATCCCGGCGGCGCAGGCAGCGACGGCCGGAACCCCGCTTTCCATATCGTCCGTCAGGAAGCGGCTGTCGGTTCGCGGATAGGTACAGAGCTTTTTCTCATACAGGGACTGAAGGTAGTCCAGCGTCTGCTGAGCGGTGAAGCCCAGGATGCGGTTGGCATCTCTCTGGAGCGTTGTCAGGTCATAGAGCGCAGGGGCTTTTTCAGATTTTTCTTTCTGCTCCACGCTGCGGATCACTGCCGGCGCTCCTGTGCAGGCGGATTTCAGATTTTCCGCATCCGGCTTGTTTTTCAGCTTTTCACTGGTTGCCGTGAAATCACCGGCGTCCAGCTTCACCGTATAAAAAAGCTCCGGCTGAAATGCCTTGATTTCCGCTTCCCGCTGTACCAGCAGCGCCAGCGTAGGCGACACCACGCGTCCGACATTCAGCGTGCGGTGATACAGCACCGAGAAAAGCCGGGTAGCGTTGATGCCCACCAGCCAGTCCGCCTTGCTTCTGCAAAGCGAAGCATCATAGAGATGGTCGTACTCGCTGCCGTCGCGCAGGTTTGCAAAGCCCTCGCGGATTGCCGCATCCTCCATGGAAGAAATCCAGAGGCGCTTCACGGGTTTCACGCAGCCTGCCAGCAGATAAACAGTGCGGAAAATCAGCTCGCCCTCGCGTCCTGCATCGCAGGCATTGACGATTTCCGTCACATCTGAGCGGCGCATCAGCTCCGTCAGCAGATCCAGCTGCTTTTTCTTATCGCGCCCGACGCTGTACTGCCAGCTTTCCGGAATGATGGGGAGCTGTTCGCGGCTCCATTTCGCATACGCCTCGTCATACACTTCGGCGGAAGCCAGCTCCGCCAGATGGCCGAAGCACCAGGAAACGAGAAAATTTCCTCCTTCGCAATAACCGTCCCGGCGCTTGTCAGCGCCAAGGACGGCAGAAATGGATTTGGCCACAGATGGCTTTTCGGTAATCACAAGCTTCATATCGTTATCCTTCCTTTCTCTGATTAGCGCAGATGCGGTCTGCACCATTACACTTCATCTGTTTCCTCCGGCTGGTCGTCCTCGATGACGTATTCCTCCTCATCATCTTCGTCATCATCGCCGAAGTCGTAGTCATCCAGATCATCGGGGCCCTTGGTATCGGGCTTCTGCTTTCTGAATTTGAACCAGTACACAGCACCGCCTGCACCAAGACCGGCGATCAGCAGCAGGAGAAGCAGAGGCGCGGAACTGCTCTTTTCAGACTCCGGTTCTTCCGGCTCCTCCGGAGCAACGGTAGGTTCCGGTTCCTCCTTGACCGTACCGGTGCATTCCGTCAGATTGGCCTTGCAGACCGGACAGTTCAAGTCCACATCACCGGCTTCACAGCGGTCGGTACAGGTGCATTTGACCGTAACCTCGCCGTCCTGCATCAGCGCCATCAGGTCAGCCTCGTCCACCAGATTCAGAAAATAGACGTTTTCACCGTTCTTATTCCGGTCGATGACGACGTAAAAGGTGTTGTCATTTTTGGACTGCACCGTGATGAACTGCTTTCCGTCCGAGGTCTGGTACACGTCATCCACAAGCTCCAGGTTGCCGTCGGGCGTCAGCGGGGTTCCGGAATCTGTATCCCCGGTACTTCCGGTTCCGGTTGAACTTGTATCAACATTATCACCGGCAATAACCGTACCCTCGCTGACCTTCAGATAGCCACCGTATACATAGCCCTCCTTTTCGGGCACGATGACTTTGTACCAGCCGTTTTCTTCGCCGATCACCGTGACGGTATCGCCGCAGGGAAGCTGGCCGATGATATTGTAGCTGGTGCTGGCTCCGTCACGCAGATTCAGCCTGCCGCCGTTGGTTGTCACCGTTCCTATCCTCTCTGTCTGAACGGCAGTCTGACTGGCGGAGGACTGCTGTGCAGCAGTCTCTGCTGTGCTGTCCGCAGAATCTCCTGTGTAGGCAAAGGCGGGAGCTGCCAGCGCCGTCATCATGGCAAGCGCTGCCGCCAGTGCGGTCAGCCCCCTGCGAAGCATCCTTTTAGTTCTCATGTTCATATTCCTCCGTTTCCTCGTGTTCATCGGGATCTTCGGTTCCGGGCACATCCGCAGTCCTGCCGCTCAGAAGCGCGGCCAGCTGCTCCGGCGTCATGCCGATCTCGCGCACCATGCCGATGATGTCGTTGTTCTCCAGCTTCGTAATCTGCTCGGAGAGCTTGCGGTTGCGGTTCTGAAGGTCGGAAATCTTTTCGGTATTCCTGCTTCTCTCTGCCTTCAGCTTTTCAATTTTCGGGTTCATACTTCTCCTTTCTTACGGGCTGGGCAGCCTTCCGAACTGCAGGAAGTGCTGCTGCCAGTAGTTCGTATCAATACTCGTGTACTGGATGGGGTCGCCGCAGTGGATCATCATGTTGTTGCCCACATAGATGCCGACGTGCGACGCACCGGAAGTGTCGTAGGTTTTCTCAAAGAAGATCAGGTCGCCCGGTTTGGCGTTGGCCGGGGAAACATAGGAACAGATATTCCGCAGTCCTTCGGCACCAAGCCGCCCCACATTCCAGCCCACACCGCAGTGATTGATGACCCAGCTGACAAAGCCGGAACAGTCAAAACTGGTGCTGGGCGAGCTGCCGCCCCAGACATACGGATAGCCCAGGTATTTCTCCGCTTCCTGAATCATGGCCGCGAACTGTTCATCCTCAAGCGCGTCCGCCGGGATTTCGTACCGGTACTGGTCGCCGTAATAGCGGTCAACGTAGGAAGAACCGGCAAACAGATCGGGCCGGTTGCCCAGCGTAGACATATAGGAGGCATACAGGGACAGATGATCCTGATCCATCAGGTAGACCGGCAGATGGGACAGATTGAAGTTTTCCAGCGTCACCGTACAGATGTAATAATCGTAGGGAACCTGCACTTCATATTCGTATGTCTCGATGCTGGTCGCGCCGGTCTCCGGGTCTGTAACCGTGTAATAGCCGGTGCGGGTCTCCGTCCTGTAGCGGGTTTCAACCTGCACATCCTCCGTCAGCGTGTACTGGCGGTCGAAGATAGTCTGAAGCAGGTCGCCCACCTCATCAATCGTCCATTCTCCCTCCCGGAGCGCCGTCAGCATGGAAATCAGCACATAGGGGTCATGTTCGATCTCATCCAGGTCAAAATGGTATTCGTCGTAATCATGGGTGCTTTCGTAATTGTCCAGATACTCCTGAAGCTCTGCCTCAAGCGCCAGATACTGTGCCTCCGCCGCCAGCATATCCGCATCGGCGCTGGGATAAGTGGTCAGCACGCCGGAGGATGTGAGCGAACTCATCATCACGGAACAGCTGGACATCACAGCGGAAACAAACAGAAACATCATTCCGATGACGCCGAGAATCACAAAGCCTTTTTTGTGCCGGGCGACAAACTGAACGGCTTTGGAGGTTTCCTCACCGGTTTTCTTTACGGCTTTGGCCGCAGCCTCGGATGCCTTGACCGTGTTGTCCGCAGCCTTTCCGGCCTTGGCCTCGGCATAGGCTTTCTTAATGGCGCGCTTCTGCTGGAACCGGGAGACCGGGCTTGCGCCCCATTCCGGATTCTGAAGCTCCGCCTCCTTATACAGCGCCTTCAGATTGGCCCGGTCGGCGGCGCGTTCTGCTTTCAGCGCTCTGGCATAGGGTTTATCCTGCAATGTGCGGTGGGCGGTATCCAATGTGCGGATACCGCCCTCGGCGCTGCTGATGACCTCATGGGAGACCGATGCGGAAACGCTGCCGTCCGCGTCCTCATGCAGTTCCCGGTGGGATGCTGCCGAAACCGCATTGAGCGGAGTGGCCGCTGCGGCATGCGTGAGTTTGGACGGGCGCTTTTTCTCGGTCTCCTCAAAAACAAGGCGCGTCACGACCTGATTTTCCTTCGGGTCATAGACGCGCTGTTTCTGAACGATTTTCTTTTTGGGGATTCTGCTCTCAGCCTTTTCCAGCTTCTTGCCTGCTTTTTCCGCCTTTCGGATGGGCTTTTGAAGCTCCGGCGTTTCCAGCTCCTCCTCTGTAAACAGAAGGCGGGGCGAGCGTTTTGCCATGTGCATCACCTCGATTCGTATGGTTGTTGTTTTGTTCAGCCGATGATCTCGGACCTTTCTGCCAGGAATACCTGTTTGCCTCTGGGCGTGACCAGCATCTGTGTGCCGCGATGCCCGTTGGGCGCGATAAACTCACGGACAACGAACAGGCCGTTGCGGTACGGAAGGGCGTGAGGATGCATGATGCCTTTGCTGTCATAGTAGGCATATTTCTTCCTGACGAGATAGGCCGTGAACATGCTCTGCGGAACACCCAGTTCCTTGGCGGTGAGCCGGATGCCGGTGCAGTCGGGACAGTCTACCAGCGCATCGAAATACGCCGCCTTTGGAAGTGCCACGGTCAGCTGCGCCTCAGCCTGTTTCAGCTGCCCGGCCAGCTTTTTATTGAGGGTCCGTTCCTCCGACAGCGCCCGCACGACCTGCGCCGCCACATCGGCATTGCCTGCCGCCTGTTCCAGCAGCGCATCGGTCATATAGGCTCCGTGCCTGCGGATAGAGGGGAGAACTTCGCTCGTCACCCAGTGCTTGAAGCGTTTGGCGCTTTCCAGTTTGCTGGAAAGGATCAGGCTGTAAAGCCCGGATTCATTGATGACTACGGGGTGTTGCTCTCTGCCGATGGAGTCATGAATCGTTACCCCATCTCCGCAGTAACGGTCCTCCGGATCAACATGGTCAATAATGGCTTTTCTCGGATTACTGTATCCGAGAGCCTTTGCCACATCTTTTCCGACGAACCACGGATCGCCGTTTTTTCGCACCGTCCGCAGTTCTCCGAACTCCTCATTCTGAAATATCTGCATCCTGTTTTCCATATCTTTTCGTCCTTTCTTATCCAGCCTGCTCCTGCGGCTTGGTGGTGATGATTCTGTACAGCTCCGTATCCTTCGGGAATCGGTCTACAAACGGAAGAATCGTGCTGCCGTAAAAAAGAAGCCCTTCGCCTTCACCGCTGTGGGTGACATACGAGAGCTGATGGGGAGAAATATTCAGTTGTTTGGCGAGAATCTGCCGGTCGCCGGACGCCTGGTTCAGCATGAACACATAGTCGGAGTTTTCAAAGATGTTTTCCACCTCGCGGGAGGAAAGCAGGTCTTTGACGTTCTGCGTGATACCGGTGGGAATGCCACCCCATTTTCTGAAGCGCTTCCAGATTTCCACCGTGTACGCCGCCGTCTGTTCCTCGCGGAGCAAAAGGTGCATCTCGTCGATGTAATAGCGGGTGGATTTGTGCGCCTCGCGGTTGATGGTCACGCGGTTCCATACTGCATCCTGCACGATCAGCATACCGATTTTCTTCAGCTGCTTGCCCAGCTCCTTGATATCGAAGGACACAATGCGGTTTTCGATGTTGATGCTGGTGCGGTGATTGAACACGTTCAGAGAACCGGTGACATAGATTTCAAGCGCCGTGGCGATGTACTGCGCCTCCTTTTCCTCCTGTGTCAGCAGCGCATTGTACAGATCCTCCAGAATCGGCATGTTTTCCGGCACGGGGTCGGCCAGATAATCCCGGTAGACCATGCGGACACAGCGGTCGATGATGGTCTTTTCCACCGGCTGCAAGCCCTCCTTGCCGCCTACGATCAGCTCGCACAGGGAGAGAATGAAGTCGGATTTCAGCGATAACGGATTCTCATCGTCGCTGTAATTCAGGTTCAGATCCATGGGGTTGATGTAGTCGCTGGATGTGGGCGAGATTTTGATGACCTGCCCGCCCAGGCGCTCCACCAGTGTGCCGTACTCCGATTCCGGGTCGCAGATGATGATGTCGTCATCGGTGACCATGAATACATTGGCGATTTCGCGCTTGGCGGCAAAGGATTTGCCGGAACCAGGTGTGCCGAGAATCAGGCCGTTGGGGTTCTTGAGGAGCTTTCTGTCCACCATAATCAGGTTGTTGGACAGGGCGTTGATGCCGCAGTAGAGCGCCTCCTTACCGCTCTGAAACAGCTCCTGCGTGGTAAACGGCACAAAAATCGCCACACTGGATGTGGTCATGCCGCGCTCGATCTCCACCTGATTGAGTCCCAGCGGCAGGCTGCTCATCAGCCCTTCCTCCTGCTGGAAGTCGAGCCGGGTCAGCTGACAGTTGTATTTCTGGGCAATGGAGCCCGCCTGGAACACATTGTTTTCCAGCTGCTGTTTGGTCTCCGCCACGTTCAGCACCAGGAAGGTCAGCAGGAACATGCGCTCATTTCTGGACTGCAGATCCTGCAGGAGCTTCTTCGCCTCATTGCCGTACGTGGCCAGGTCACTGGGGATGATGTCCATATCATATCCGGCGCGGACGGCCTTTTTCTGTTCCTCAATGGTCATCTTCTGCAGATCGGTGATTTTGCGCTTGATGGTTCGGATGGCCTTGACCTGATCCACCGACTGCACATGCATGGTCACGATCAGACTGCTCTGCATATCCAGAAAGTCGGCCAGCATCCGGTCATTCAGCTCCGGCGCGAGAATCTGCAGGAAGGAAACCTGCCCGATTTTCCTGCCCATGGTGAAGTTTTTGCCGTTCCGGAAGGAAAAGGAGCTGGGCGCGATAAAGTCCTTCACAGAAAGCCCGGTGGGAGCCAGCCAGTCCCAGTCAAACAGGAAAGGCTGCTGCTCGTCCATGTGGAAGATGCCGTGGAGCAGTTCCAGACGCTGCTTTCCGTTCATCGGGTCAGCCTGAACACCCAGCCGCTTGAAGTTGTTCAGCACATCGGTCTCAATGCGCTCCAGCCGGAGCTTGGCGCTTTTCAGCGAATCGGCCTCGATGCCGAAGGTCAGGTACTTGGTCTTGATAAGGCCATTGTTGCCTTTGGCCAGCTGATTTTTCAGCATCTGGGTGTATTCGGCGCGGATGCTGTCGTAGCTGTCGCCCTTTAACGGAATGGCGATGCGCTCCGAGTAGGTATCCTTGTTTGCCGCCGTATTGATAAAGGACAGCTCAAAGCGCACGGAGCTGTCAAAGTAGTTGAGGAAGTCGCACCAGCCGTCAAAGATGGCGGCCTTGTCCTCGTTCTGATTCAGCTGATAGTTGATGTCCTGGAACTGCACCGTCTTGGTGTAGTAATGATCGGTCACGCGGCAGATACCGTCCGGGAACATGCGCTGAAAGGGAATGGAATCCTGCGCGGATTTGTGTCTTTTGTCCTGTCGTCTGGCGTTCTGAATGGCAGCGTTAATCTGCTGCTTTTCCGCTCTTGTGAGCTTTTTCGCCTTGGACAATCTTCTGTACCTCCTTATCCAGTTTTTCCTGCCGCACTACGGCAGAATAGAAGTTGTTGGTTTTGTATGGCCGCTCCTTCGGGCGGATAAAGCTGACCTGCACGATATTGCGGATGATCTTTTCCAGCGGCTGTCCGTTCTTCTCATACATGGCGAACATGAAAAAAGGCAGCATGACAAGCACCATGAGAAGTGTTGCCGTACTGCTGCTGACGTGTCCCTTGATGAGAAAAAAGACCGGAAGCCCCACCAGAAGCCCTCCGCCGAAGCAGACGATCTGGCGCTTGGTCAGGTTGAAGGCGACCTTGGTTTTGACTGCGTTCATGTCCTTGGGTACGGGTACATATGCCATTCTGATTCCACCTCCTTAATGTGCGTTGAACACGCTCTTTGCCAGTGAGCTGGTCTTAAACAGCGTGAAGCACAGCAGCACGGTGTAGCCCATAACCGTCCAGATTGCCATGGAGATATCGCTCTCCACGACCATGTTCTGCACAAGGACGGCATAAATTGCCACGCAGACGATGATTAAAAAGCCCTGAAACGCCAGTGCGAACAGGCTTCTGAGATAGTTCTGACCCATCTGGCTCCACTCGTGATTCATCATGGTGGCCATGGGGATCGGAGCAACCGATGTGACCAGATAGATCTCGATCATTCTGCCGAAGCAGATAAGCATAATGATGATGGACAGGATATGCATGGTCACGCCCACGATCATGGACTGGAACCACAGGCCGATCAGGCTGGAAAGCTCCATGGCCATCAGCGTTTCCTCAAGTCCCTCTGTGACAAGCTCGATATCCGTATTGCCCACGATCATGCCGGCGGCGTTGTTCACCACTGTCTGAGAAACATCGAACACCGCCATGACGATATTCCAGGTGTTGGACACGATCAGAATGGCGCAGGCTGTCTTGAACACCCACATGAGAATCGACCAGGTGTCGAAATCATGCATGTTGTTCTTATCCATGATGATGCGGATGAATTCCATGGTCATGACCAGCGCCAGTATGATACCGGCTATGGGCAGGATCACGTTGTTGGAAAGGTTCTGAATCATACTGAAGATTCCGCTGTTCCAGCCCTGCGGGGTCTGACCGACCTGCGCCGCAATATCTCCGACCTTCGTATTCACCGAGTCCACCATCCCCGTCAGGTTGGATGCTATCGCTCCGGCAAGAAGCTCCTTGAGCCATTCGGTCAGCGTGTTGAGCAATAAATCCAATCGGCATCGACCTCCTTTCCGGCTCCCCCTGCGCTATGGCAGGGGGAAGCCCTGGATTTTACTCACTTCTGTCTTGCTGTGCGGCAATTAACCGAAAAGACCGGTAAGCAAGGGAACAAGGGTCATGCCGATGAGAGCCACGCCGCCGCCCGCCATGAGCTGTATCATAGCCAGGTAAATGTCAAGTAGGCACCAAGACTTTTTTTCAAATGTGCGCTACCCTGCATGATCCTTTGCCTCTTGAATGAATGATGCCGTCTGTGCTATAATACTTTTGAAGGAAGGAGGGATTTCTCTTGTGTTCGCAGCTTGAAGTGCGCACGATCATTGCACAGCTTCGTGACAGTCTGGCAAGCATTTTTCCGCAGGAACAGTTTGATGTGATTTTGTTTGGATCATATGCCCGCAATGATGCAGATGATGGCTCTGACATTGATGTGATGTTCCTCGTGGATTCCTCACGGCAAACGATTCAAGAGAAGCACTGGCAGATCGGAGAAGCCGCAGCAGAAGTGCTGATGGATTTCGGTATCGTCGTTTCGCCCATCGTAGAAAACCGGGCTTACTATCATGCGAATGCTGATTTGTTGCCCTTCTTCAAGAATGTGCAGCGCGAGGGGGTGCGAATCGTTGCCTGATGTGACCTTGATTGATCTTTCCAAGTATCGTCTTACAAAGGCAGCAGAAACACTTGAAACTGCCAAGCGCGACATGCACGCAGAGGATTACGCCTCAGCGAATAATCGTGCCTACTACTGCATTTTCCATGCCATGCGCGCTGTCATTGCGCTTGATGGCGAGGATTACAAGAAACATTCCGCTGTCATTGCGCGATTCACCATGAACTATCTGAAAACTGAAATCTTGCCCCGCGAATATGGCAAGCTAATCTCTAACGCTTCCCTAATTCGTAACCGTAGCGATTATGAAGATTTCTACATTTGCTCCATTGAGGACACGCAAAAGCTGGTTGAAGGTGCAGAAGATTTCCTTAGCGCTGTAAGTGCGTACTTGCAGAGAAAATACACCGAATAAAAACAACGCCCATTGATTCACAGTATATGAACCGATGGGCGTTATTCTTTGTCTGAAAGCATGCCAAGCAAGTTCTATAATCATCAAACCATATAAGTTGATGTTCATTTGAATCTCGAGCAGACACTACTGTAAGTCGCTTACTCCGCATACCTCCAATGATACCCCAAGGCTGATTTCCGTTTACCCTCACAGCATTCCCTGATATGGCTTGACCTGGAAGTCTTGCCATACTGAATGGAGGCTCTCTTCACGCTGTCAAGCGCCATTCCTGTTTCGATGTTCATCACACGCTTGATGCCTGCCTTTTGCCGATAGGGACGCTGCTCCTCCGGTTGATATGTTTCAACCACTGGAATAGGCTGGAAGTTGAAGAAGATTTCCACGCGCAGATGGCGAATGTTCTCCGAATCCATGGTTTCATATACCACGATCCGCTTCACCAGCCGATTGAGCGTTTCCGTAT
>ENA-OPDW01001872-OPDW01001872.1-human-gut-metagenome-genome-assembly--contig:-NODE-1872-length-10550-cov-3.707194_pt1 | contig 10550 bp, 10 predicted proteins | sample MGYA00241264_ERZ501508 | MGnify/ENA primary metagenome ERZ501508 (study PRJEB25962, sample SAMEA2042575) | human gut metagenome | biome: human gut; feature: human-associated habitat; material: faeces...
TTGTCCTGCCGACGGAATCTGAACAGGAATGGCTTGTTAAGTTTTGTGGAGGTCCGGGAGTCCGGTTCCCAAGATTAAATAGCCCGAGTATACTCCTTCAACCACTCACGTTCCTCATCATTAAGATGCGGAGCAACAATCTCATAAACTTTCTTATGATACTCGTTTAACTGCTCGCGTTCCTGATCTGTCAGCATCTCTGGAATGATTGCATCCAGATCGATCGGAACATATGTGATAGGCTCGAAGTATAAGAACTGTCCGTATTCATTCTTAGGACCTTTTCTTACCAGAAGTTCATTTTCAGTACGGACTCCGTGGCTGCCTTCGATATAGATACCAGGTTCGTCTGTGATGACAAGTCCGGCCATCAGAGGAGCCTGTTCTTTTTCACGGATCGCACAACGGAATCCACAGGAAGCCTCGTGGATGTTCATCAGATATCCGACATCATGTCCGGTACCGTGGTTAAAGTTGATGCCACGTCTCCATGCCGGCATTCTGGCCAGAACATCCAGGTTGTATCCGGTAGTTCCTTCAAGGAATACGGCATGTGCAAGATTGAAGTTACACTGTAATACAGTTGTGAAATCTTCTTTCATCTGCTGTGTGAGTTCACCAAATGCAAAAGTACGGCTGATATCGGTAGAACCTTCTAAGTATCCTCCGCCTGTATCGGTCAGGAATAATCCGTTCTGTGTCAGAGGAACATCTGTCTCCGGAGTCGGTTCATAGTGAACGATCGCAGCATGCTCAGCGGAAGCGCAGATTGGTTCAAAGCTCTGCCATAAGTAACCTTCCTGTTCTTTACGCAATGTTTCCAGTTTGGCAGCAGCACTGAGCTCTGTGATCTCGATCTTGCCGATATTTGTCTTCAGCCAGTACATCCATTTTGTCATGGCTACGGCATCTTTTTTATGAGCGTTGATGATGTTTCTGATCTCGACATCATTTTTCTTTGCCTTCATTGCAATCGTCGGGTTCACCTGCTGAACAACCTTTGTGCCGCCAGGAATGTTGTTGAACAGTGCATAGTTCAGACGGTTCGGGTCTACCAGAACCGTAGATGCGGTGTCTAAGTTCTTGATGTCCTCATAGATTGCATTATACGGATGGATGGTGATGTTGTTCTTTGCAAGATCAGCTTTCATATCGTCATTTAATTTGCGTTCATCAATGTAAAGCTTCATTTCGTCCATTGTGATGACTGCATAAGAAAGTAATAATGGGAAGAAATCTACATCATCTCCACGTAAATTCGTGATCCAGCATACATCGTCAAGTGCAGCGATAACATGTACATCGGCACCTGCCTTTTTCATAGCCTCACGGACACGTGCAAGTTTGCTCTCTGTACTTTCACCTGTGTATTCTTCGCCGAGTGCGAAAGCCGGCTTTTCAGAAAGCGCAGGACGGTCTGCCCATACTTCTCCGACAAGATCTTCGGAATAGTTGATCTTGGCATCTTTAGAAGCAACGGCTTCTTCCAGTGCAGCTCCCTCTTCGATGGCAACGACACGTCCGTCGAATCCGAGTGTACCACCTTCAGGTAATGCAGAAGCAATAAATTCTTCTACTGTAGGAACGCCAGGCTCGCCCATCTTATAGAGCTTTACGCCTGTTCCGGCTAACTGCTGGTCAGCCTGAAGAAAATATCTTCCGTCAGTCCAGAGGCCTGCTTCATCCTTTGTGAAGACAGCAGTTCCGGCAGAACCTGTAAATCCTGTGATATATTCTCTTACTTTAAAATGATCGCCGACATATTCACTCTGATGAAAATCATCGGTAGGAACCATGTAGACGTCATATCCTCGTTCTTCCATTAATGCGCGAAGAGCGGAGATTCGTTCTGGTATATTCATAACAAAAACCTCCTTATAATGAATTGAATAACCTACAAGAATGAATTTTAGCACAATTAATTGAAAATGAACAGAAAGAATTATATAATAAACCCGGATGTAAAGGAGAAGTAGAAATTGATAAAAATAATTCTGATAATTGTGGCAGTTTTTATAGTGTACTGCCTGATAGAAATGATAAGAGAACTGCGGGATTTCCGCGTGACGAAGTATCGGATCTGCTCACAGAAATTAAATGGAATCAAAAGGGAAAAAAAGATTATATTCTTAAGCGATCTACACAACCGGATGTATGGAGAAGAGAATGAACGCCTGCTGGAAAGTATTCGGAATCAGCATCCGGATCTGATTCTGATCGGCGGTGATATGCTGGTCAGAAAGGATGGAAATTCTTATGATAAGACGGTTCATTTTCTTGCAAAACTGCCGGGAATCTGCCCGGTTTATTGTGCAAATGGTAATCATGAACAGAAATTAAAAGAACTGCCGGATAAGTATGAACAATCTTATGAAGAGTACAAAAAAGCACTGACGGCATCTGGAATCCACATGTTAGAGAATGCATCAGAGACAGTAAAATTGGACGAAGTGCCTGTGAAACTTTCTGGAGCGTATGCAAGATTTGGAAAGAAAGAACTTTCGTTAAAAGAAATCACAGACCGTATCGGAGAACACGGGGATGATTATCAGATCCTGCTTGCGCATCATCCGGGATATATGAAAGAATATCTGGCATATGGGGCAGATCTGATCCTGGGCGGGCATTATCACGGCTGTGTGGTACAACTCCCGGGGATCGGTGGAGTCATTTCGACGAATTTTACACTGTTTCCAAAGTATTCCGGGGGAATTTACCAGGAAGGAGAACAGACAGCAGTTGTAAGCCGCGGACTTGGGACGCATTCGGTGCCGTTAAGACTGTGGAACTGGCCGGAGCTGATTGTTCTGGAATTATCCGGAAATGAAAGATAAAGACTTGAGTAATTTCCAAATGTCCTGTATAATAATTAAGTTATGATAATGGAGGATATGTATGGGGATTCCGGTAAAATTACAGGTATTTGAAGGTCCGTTAGACCTGCTGTTACATTTGATCGAAAAAAATAAAATAGACATTTACGATATTCCGATCGTCGAGATCACGAATCAATATATGGAATATATTAAAGCCATGCAGAAAGAAGATCTGAATATTATGAGTGAATTTCTTGTGATGGCAGCGACACTTCTGGATATCAAATGCAGAATGCTCCTTCCAAAAGAAGTGAATGAAGAAGGAGAAGAAGAGGATCCGAGACAGGAACTGGTAGAACAATTGCTGGAATACAAGATGTATAAATTCATGTCATATGAACTAAAAGACCGTGAACTGGACGGTGACCGGGTTATGTATAAGTCGGCGACGATTCCGGATGAGGTAAAAGGATATGTACCGCCGGTGAACTTGGATGAACTTCTGGGAGATCTGACACTGGTGCAGCTTAACCGTATTTTCAAAGAAGTAATGAAAAGACAGGAAAGTAAGGTTGATCCGGTACGAAGTAAATTTGGAAAAATTGAGAAAGAAGAAGTAACACTTCCGGACAAGCTTGATTATGTGACGGAATATGCCAGGTCGCACAGGAAATTTGGATTCCGGGCGCTATTAAAAAAGCAAAGCTCCAAGGTACAGGTGGTTGTTACGTTTCTTGCAATCTTACAGTTGATGAAGGAAGGCGTGATCTTTATAGAGCAGGATCAGCCATTTGATGAGATTATGATTACATCAAAAGTTGAAGAAGTATAAGGAAGATAACATGGCAAAGTTAAAAATAAAACAGATGGAAGGGATCATCGAGGCGATTCTTTTTACAATGGGGGATTCTGTAGAGATCGGAAAGATCGCAAGAGCGCTGGAACAGGATGAAGAAACTACGCGTAAAGTAATACATAAAATGATGGATAAATATGTGGCGGAAGACAGAGGCGTCCGCATCATAGAATTGGACGGTGCGTATCAGATGTGTACGAAGACGGAGATGTATGAATATTTGATCCGTGTGGCATCGCAGCCGAAGAAGCATGTCCTTACGGATGTTTTACTTGAGACACTATCGATCATTGCCTATAAGCAGCCAGTTACAAAGCTTGAGATTGAAAAGATACGTGGTGTGAAGTCAGATCATGCGGTAAATAAACTGGTAGAATATAATCTTGTATCAGAAAGAGGACGAATGGATGCTCCGGGAAAACCAATTCTTTTTGGAACAACGGAAGAATTTCTGCGAAGGTTCAGTATTCATTCATTGGATGACCTTCCAAGTCCGAATCCGGAACAGGTAGAGACGTTTAAAGAAGAAGCAGAAGAAGAAGTACAGTTAAAATTGGATATATAAATAATAGAAAGAAAAATCATTTCATGTGTCAGAAACAGGTGGAGTGATTTTTTTGCGTTACCGGGCATATATTTTCACAACGGAGTATGCGCCGGGGTGGAAGGATATGAAAAGACGACCACATAAAGTGATATCAGTCCTTTTGTTAGCAGCATTAATTGCCGGCATGGGTATGGCATGCCGCGAGAGAAGCCTGGAAATAAGAAATAAAAGATGGGAAGAGAATGCAGAAACTGTAACACAAAATTCCGGCTGGATATTTGGAGATGAACCGGAAAACCTTTATGCAAGATCGGCAGTGCTGATAGATGCGGACAGCGGTCGTGTATTGTTTGAAAAAGAAGCAGATGTAATTCGGCCAATGGCAAGCACAACAAAGATTATGACGTGTATCATCGCGCTGGAGTATCTGAAAGAACATCCGGACCAGACGGTAGAGGTATCGGATCAGGCTGTGTCACAGCCGAAGGTGCATCTGGGAATGCAGAGAGGAGAAGCATTCTATCTAAAAGATCTGCTGTATTCTCTGATGTTGGAATCGCACAATGACAGTGCGGTAGCAGTGGCCGAAGGAGTTGCTGGAAGTGTCGAAAAATTTGCAGAGAAAATGAATGCAAAAGCGGCAGAGATCGGTTGCAAGGACACGCATTTTATTACACCGAACGGGCTGGATGCTAAAGATGCAGGGGGTATACATTCTACGACGGCCAAAGATCTGGCGAAGATCATGCGTTATTGCATCATGATATCCACGGAAAAAGAGACATTTCTCGAAGTTACCAGGGCAAAGGAATATCAGTTCCAGGATACGGAAAAGAAACGGTCATTTTCCTGTCATAATCATAATACATTTCTGGATATGATGGACGGGGCATTAAGTGGCAAGACAGGATTTACGGCAGATGCAGGATACTGTTATGTGGGAAGCCTGAGGCGGGATAAACGTACATTTATTGTAGCGCTTCTTGCATGTGGATGGCCGAATAATAAAGGATATAAATGGAAGGATACCAGGAAGTTGATGGAGTATGGGCTGGAGCATTATCAATATCGGGAAATAGATAAAAAAATGCAGATACCGGAAATAAAAGTTGCCGGTGGCGTGGATGATAAAAAGCCGTATCAGTATTGCCTGAACGTTCCTGTGAAAATTGAGAGACCGGCGGAAGAAAACTCCAAAATCCTTATAAGAGACGGGGAAGAATTACAGGCAAAGCTGGAACTTGCAAAATACTGGAATGCACCGCTGAAAAAAGGTGAAAAGGTTGGAATGCTGACATATTATCTGGAAAGTCAAAAAATAGCAGAATACCCGTTAAGTATAAAGAAGACAGTAAAGAAAAGAACGGTTTGGTGGTGCATATGCTGGGTTGTAAAAAACGCAAGACTTTAAAAATGAAAAGACGGAAGAAAACGGGGGATTATCTTGACGCCGGAAAGTTTTATGTGATATGTTAAATATATCTGGATCACAGATGGTTGTATTCTTTTACATTTCTGTAAAATACTCCGAGATATACAAAAGAAAAGTAATGAGGGAAAATTAAATATTGACATTCGGGATGAAGTATAATACTATATTAACCAGAGAACGAACACTCGTTCGATGAACGGAAAAGGAGAATTATAATGGCAAATGAAGATAAGAAGCGTGCATTAGATGCGGCAATTGCAAAATTAGAGAAGGATTTTGGTAAAGGAACAGTTATGCGTCTGGGAGATCCGGCAGCACAGGTGGCAGTTGAGACGATTCCGACAGGATCATTAAGCCTGGACCTTGCACTGGGGCTCGGCGGAGTTCCAAAGGGGCGTATCGTAGAGATCTACGGACCAGAGTCAAGTGGTAAGACAACAGTCGCATTACATATGATCGCAGAAGTGCAGAAGAGAGGCGGTATTGCAGGATTTATTGATGCGGAGCACGCGCTGGATCCTGTGTATGCGAAGAATATTGGAGTAGATATTGATGAGCTGTATATTTCACAGCCGGACAGTGGAGATCAGGCTCTGGAGATTACAGAGACAATGGTAAGATCCGGAGCGATGGATATCATCGTAGTGGATTCGGTTGCTGCGCTGGTACCAAAGCAGGAGATTGAAGGAGATATGGGAGACAGCCATGTCGGACTTCAGGCAAGACTGATGTCCCAGGCACTCCGTAAGCTGACACCGGTAATCAGCAAGTCCAACTGTGTGGTCATCTTTATCAACCAGCTGCGTGAGAAAGTAGGTGTGATGTTCGGTAATCCGGAGACAACAACCGGTGGACGCGCGCTGAAGTTCTACTCATCTGTACGTATGGATGTCAGAAGAATTGAGACTCTGAAACAGAGCGGTGAGATGGTTGGTAACAGAACACGTGTAAAGATTGTGAAGAATAAGATTGCACCTCCGTTTAAAGAGGCGGAATTCGATATTATGTTCGGTAAAGGAATTTCCAAAGAAGGAGATATCCTTGATCTTGCAGTGAAGTGTGATCTGGTCAGCAAGAGTGGTGCCTGGTTCGCATACAATGGAGACAAGATTGGACAGGGAAGAGAGAATGCGAAGACATATCTTTCTGAACATCCGGAGATCATGGAAGAACTGGAGCAGAAGATCCGTGCACACTATCACATTGGAGCGGAAGGTGACGTGGAAGAGAACGAAGAAGCTGCAACTGCAGAAGGAATTACAAAAGAGGAAGAATAATCTATGATGACGGTTACGAAGATCGAACCGCTGTCAAAGACGAGATATAAAGTATATTTAGACGGACAGTTTGCTTTTACATTGTATAAGGGCGAACTGTCCCGTTATCATATAGCGGAAGAATCTGTGATCGAAGACGATATCTATGACAGTCTTCAGCAGATTATTACCAAAAGGGCGAAGCTCCGGGCAATGCATCTGCTTTCTGATATGGGAAGAACGGAATCGCAGCTTCGGACTAAATTGAAACAGGGCGGTTATGCGGAAGATGCAGTTGAGGCGGCAATCCGGTATGTGAAGTCATTTGGTTATATTAATGATGTGGAATATGCGAGAAGTTTTATTGACAGCAGGAAGGAACGGAAAAGCAAAAAAGAACTCTATGCGGCACTTGTGCAAAAAGGTGTTTCATCAGAAATTGTAGAACAGGTATTTGAAGAAGCGGACTATGGGGAGGAAGATTCCAGACAGGCGATCGAAGCGCTGATGCGGAAACGAAATTATAACCCGGAAACAGCGGATGCGAAGGAAAAGCAGAAAATGATGGGCTATCTGATGCGTAAAGGATTCAGTTATCAGGATGTCCGCAATGTGTTACAAGTTTGCGAGTGAAAGCTTGACATATTTGTGTAAAAAGTATAAAATTGAACTGTTGTAATAATCGTACAATGAAAATTAAATAAGGAGGTGCTCCTGTGCCGATAGGAATAGTGATTGCTGTAGCAGTCGTACTTATCGTTGTGGCCGCTGTGATCAGTCATTTTTTGACAGTCTCAAACCTGAAGAACAATGCAGAATCCAAGATTGGTAATGCAGAGGCAAGGGCAAGAGAAATCATTGATGATGCAGTAAAGACAGCGGAGGCCAAGAAGAAGGAGTCTCTTTTAGAAATCAAGGAAGAGTCTATCAAGAATAAGAACGAACTTGAAAAAGAGACAAAGGAACGCAGATCGGAATTGCAGCGTTACGAGAAGCGTGTACTTTCCAAAGAGGAAACTCTTGATAAAAAATCAGAGGCCATTGAAAGACGAGAAGCAGGATTTACAGCGAAGGAAGAAGAGCTGAGACAGCGTGAAGCGAAAGTAGAAGAGCTGAGTCAGCAGCGTGTACAGGAACTAGAAAGAATCTCCGGACTTACCTCCGAACAGGCAAAAGAATATTTGTTAAAAACTGTTGAAGAAGATGTAAAACATGACACTGCAAAGATGATCAAGGAATTAGAAGCGCAGGCAAAGGAAGAGGCAGATAAGAAGGCGAAAGAGTACGTCGTAACTGCAATCCAGAGATGTGCGGCAGATCATGTTGCGGAAACTACAATTTCGGTTGTACAGCTTCCAAGTGATGAAATGAAAGGAAGAATTATCGGACGTGAAGGACGTAATATCCGTACTTTAGAGACACTGACGGGTGTGGAGCTCATTATTGATGATACACCGGAAGCAGTTGTCCTTTCCGGATTTGATCCGATAAGACGAGAAGTGGCAAGAATCGCGCTGGAGAAGCTGATTGTTGACGGACGTATCCATCCGGCAAGAATTGAGGAGATGGTAGAAAAGGCGCAGAAAGAAGTTGACACGATGATTCGTGAAGAGGGTGAAGCAGCGGCACTGGAAGTCGGTGTGCATGGAATTCATCCGGAACTGATTAAACTTCTCGGACGTATGAAGTTCAGAACAAGCTATGGACAGAATGCACTGAAGCATTCGATTGAAGTGGCACAGTTATCCGGACTTCTTGCGGGAGAGATCGGATTAGATGTCAGACTTGCAAAACGTGCAGGACTTCTTCATGATATCGGTAAATCGATCGATCATGATGTAGAAGGATCACATATTCAGATTGGTGTGGATCTTTGTAGAAAATACAAAGAATCTCCTACAGTTATCAATGCTGTAGAGGCACATCATGGAGATGTAGAACCGGAAACTCTGATTGCGTGTGTGGTACAGGCTGCAGACACGATTTCGGCAGCAAGGCCGGGCGCAAGACGAGAAACATTAGAGACATACACAAACAGGTTAAAACAATTAGAAGATATCACCAACCAGTTCAAGGGTGTTGATAAATCTTTTGCAATTCAAGCAGGTAGAGAGATTCGTGTTATGGTAGTTCCAGAACAAGTATCTGATGCAGATATGGTATTACTGGCCAGAGATATTGCGAAACAGATTGAATTTGAATTAGAATATCCAGGACAGATTAAAGTTAATGTAATTCGTGAATCACGAGTTACAGACTATGCCAAGTAGAAGATAAATGAAATGACAGGAACCGGTTGATTTTTGGTCAACCGGTTCTTATTTTGTGTACAAAAGTATGTATGAGAAACAGCCGGTTACCAAAACATCCGAAAGATGCTGCCACGGGCAAGTTCTACAGGTGGCAGATCCTGTAGAGTGGCTGGAGTTAAAAAAGATACTTTTGAAAGAATAGCAGGAGGAAGTAAGAATGAGTGAAAATGTAATACGTACAGGAAGAGATCTGGCGTATCAGGGAACGGTTTTAAAAGTATACAAGGATCATATGAAATTTTCAAATGGAAATACAGAAGAATGGGACTTTATTCATCATGACGGCGCTGCTGCAGTTATCCCGGTTATGGAGGATGGAAAGATCTTGATGGTAAAACAGTACCGAAATGCGTTGGAACGAGACACATTGGAAATTCCGGCTGGAAAACTGGATGATCCGAATGAAGAGGGGATTGTATGCGCAGCAAGAGAGCTAAAAGAAGAAACGGGATACAGTTCTGAAAATCTGGAATGGATACTTACAATTCGGACAACGGTTGCATTTTGCGATGAAAGAATCGAAGTTTTTGTCGCAAGAAATCTGATACCGGGAGAGCAAAGCCTTGATGAAGATGAATTTGTGGATGTAAAAGCTTATGAATTAGATGAGTTGAAACAGATGATTTTTGAAGGAAAGATACAGGATTCAAAAACTATGGCAGCAATCCTTGCATATGAATCAAAATATCTGCACGGATAAAATCATATCCACCCAAAGAGCACATATAATAAGATATCTGAATCTGAAAAAAGGAGAATGATATGTGAAGATACAGACAAAACAAAAATATGTGCTTCTGGCTGGAATGACAGGATTTGTACTGGGAATATGCAGTGCGAATCTCTGGATGAAGGAGTATATACTCGACATTGGAATTTTTAATCAGTTTTTTCTGGAACAATATAACCGGTTAGAGATCGTATATGAGGAGTATTTCTGGTACCTGATAAAAAACAGAGGGGTATTTCTACTGATTCTTACGGCGGCAGCTGGAACAAGGTATAGAAAAAGTGCGGTGATATTAACAGTAATATGGCTGGGTTTTTGCGTTGGAATGGTGATCTGTACGGCCATTGCCAGACTTGGAATTAAAGGGATTGTCCTTTGTGTGATTGCTGTTATGCCACAGGGCGTATTCTATATTTTGTCCGGGATACTATTGTTTGAATATATGCTGGAATATCCTGTGGTCAGGTGGAATTCCGGAAAAACTATAAAACTGATAATGCTGGTGCTGTTGGGAATGATAACAGAATGTTATGTGAATCCTGTCATTATCAGAATGTTTCTGAAAACATTGTAGGTGATCTACAGGACCTGCCACTGGCAG
>ENA-OPDW01001875-OPDW01001875.1-human-gut-metagenome-genome-assembly--contig:-NODE-1875-length-10541-cov-2.207610_pt1 | contig 10541 bp, 9 predicted proteins | sample MGYA00241264_ERZ501508 | MGnify/ENA primary metagenome ERZ501508 (study PRJEB25962, sample SAMEA2042575) | human gut metagenome | biome: human gut; feature: human-associated habitat; material: faeces...
CACTGCGCCGATCTCGATGCCGCGCCTGTCCCGCCACTTCTCCGAGAGGATGTCCTTCAGCGCCTGGGACAGCTCCTCCGTGTGGCCGGGCAGAGCGGAGTAGCGGATGCCCATCTCACTGATGCGGGCAAAGGCGGGCTGGAGGGCGGTCAGCAGCTCACTTTTCAGCTGGCTGTCGATCTCCGCGCGGCTGTACGACTGCGCCACGTTGCCGCAGACGTTGGTATAGAACAGCAGCGGATTGACGAGCTTGTAGCTGTACTCGCCGAAGCAGCGAATGGAGATATCCAGGTCGATGCCCGCTCGCTGGTCCACCACCCGGAAGGGGACCGGAGAGGCGGTGCCGTACTTGTTGCCGATGATCTCCTTGGTGTTGAAGTAGTAGACCCGCTGGTCCTTGGGAGCCTCGCCGCCGAAAGTGAACCGCTTGCCGATCTGCTGGAACACCTGGCCGATGCTCTCGCCCAGATTGCCGGAAAAGATGCTGGGTTCGGTGGAGGCGTCGAAGGTAAACTCGCCCGGCTCGGCGCAGACCTCCACCACCTTGCCCTGCTCCACGATCATCATGCACTGGCCGTCGGCCACGGCAATGATGGAGCCGCTGGTAATGATGTTGTCGCTGCCCTTGGTATTGCTGGAGCGGCCAGAGGTGCGCTTTTGCCCCTTTACCGCCAGAATGTCTGCAGGGATGGACTCGCAGTAAAAATACTCCTTCCACTGGTCGGCCAATACGCCGCCCGCGCTGCCCAATGCTGCCTTAATAAGTCCCATAAGTAGTTCCTCCTTGTTTTTCTGATTGGATATGTCTGCTATTTGACTATACCGAGCTTACTTTTTCGCCCATTACCGGCGCCACTGGGCTTCCCTGCTCCTGTAAGCGGGCGGCGCAGGAGGTACACAGATCCAATTCCTCGCAGATCAGGAAGCAGTGGTCGCATACCAGCCGGTGGCAGATGGGGCATTGATTGAACGCCTTTCCGGCCTCCGCTGCAGCCCGCAGCAGCGCGGCCTCCTTCTCCCGCTTGTAAAGGGCGTCGAAGATCACGCGCTTTCCCTCGTTGGGGGGATCGACCCCCGCGCGGGAGAAGCGGACGGGTCTTGATCGCCAGGCCGTTCCACATTCCGCACAGTGCAGCGCAAAGCAAAACGCCTCCCGTGTGGAGCAGTCCTGCAGCAGTTCCTTTGGAATTTGACTCATCATTCTCACCACCTTTCAGCCGCCGGTATCTGGCGCTTCTGTATTTCTTTTATCAAAAAGGTGCGGGAAATGATATGGTCCTGAGTAGTATTTTGGGGCAATTTCAGGAAAATACTACTGAGTAGTATACAAGATATTGAATTTTGTTTTTGCAGCACACAATATATTGATTTTGCAAAAACAAAAGGGCCCGCTGGTCGTGTGACCAGCGGGCCGCGTTCAGATGTGGTAGGCGATCTGTTCCAGCCTTCCGCACCGGCGGAAGAGGTCAATGTAGAGCATCAGTTCCTCCCGGGTGGTGACGCCCAGCTTACGGTTGATGTTGGTGTTATGCTTTTTTGCCGTGTTGACGCTGATAAAGGCCCGTGCGGCAGTTTCTTCGATTTTATAGCCGTCAATATAATATTGCAGGACCGTCCGCTCCATGGGTGTCAGCTGTTCCACACGGTGGAGGAAATCGGAGAAGAACGCCTCGATTTTGGGCGGCAGCTCATCACCGGGCTGTGTCTGGCCGGCCTTAGACTGGAAAAAGGCCATCAGCTCGTCGATCTCCGAGATCCCGGAGCTGCCCTCTGGGAAGGAGGTGTCCCGCTGGATCGCCTCCAGGCTTTGGACGATGGGTTTGACAAACCGCCGGGAGAAGAACATCGCCCGCGCCAGCATGGCCAGCAAAAAGGCCAGAGAACCGCCGATCCATGCCATGCGGTTGAGGGAGGCGGCGCCGCGGTAGCTCTGCTCCGGTACCAGAACGGCCACGGTCATCTCGCCGCCGTCCTGCGTGGCGAATGGCAGTCTGCGGTGGAGACCGATATAGGTGTCCTGCCCCTCTGTCGTATAGGTATAAAAATAGGACTCCCTTTTGATCCGCAGTTCCTGGGCGATGTCCAAATGCGTCCCGTCCTGGCCTCCCAGCACGCCGTCCGAAAGGCTGAACACATTGCCGTCGGCGGACCCCAGGGCGACGATCATGTGCCCAAACTCGCCTTCCGGAGCGGGGTAGGCCAGCTGGAAGTACAGGGCGCTCAGTTCTACACCGCACAGGCCGCAGACAGAGCCATCGCTGCCCACGATAGGGACGCACAGCAGCAGCGCATCCTCCCAGGTGTCCTTCAGATTGATGCGGCGGCTCCAGAAACAGGCGCCGGACAGCTGGGGCATGGTCTGCCCCATGGACTCACGGTAGCCGGGAAAGCGGTCGATGTCAAACTCCAGGTTCCAGCGGTTGTGCAGCTCCAGGCCCTCGGCCCGGGCGATTTCAGAGGAGCCCCGGAAGTAGGTCACATGCTGGTTGACCGGGCTGGCTGCGCTCAGGCAGGCATAGCGAAGGTACAGGCCGCTTCGGGAGTGCTCCGCTCCCGGGGCTTGGGTGTTCACCGTGGCGTCCAGGATCAGAAAAGCCCCGCTGCAGTCCCCGGTCTGCAAGGTCGTATTCAGGGTCGGATACAGCGCCTGCTGGAGCGCCGCCAGCTGCTCCGGCTGATCGTTCAGTGTCTGGATGGAGACGCCGTAGCCAAGGGCCTCCTCAATCTGCGTGGACGCCTGCCCCGACAGATGGATGCACTGGGCGGCCAGGGTGTCAAAGTGGCCGGTCATGTCGGCGTATGTATTGGAGAGCCGGGCCTCCAGATCCTGGTTTAATTTGCGGGCGGGATTGGAAAATACTCCCGCAAAGCTGAGAACCACGAGAAAGAGGGCGAACACCACCAGAGCCATCATGACCCAGTACAGCATGAGCTTGCGCTTCATGCTGATGCTCTGATGCCTGGCCTCTTTTGTCAATGTCAGCAGCTCGCCGACACGATTGCGCATATTTCCACCTCGCTTTTCTCTGCCGGTATCTTATTTCTGATAGGTGTTCTTAAAATTCTGATAACAGTCCTGAATCAGCTGATCCAAGACAGCCGGGTCTTCGCCGTTGTCCAGATACTCCTTTCTGCCGGAGGTCAACTGAAGCCGGATGCCTTTTTCAAAACGGGTCTCCAGATCCAGGTAGGTATCCACCTGGGGCATCGTATAGAATGTGTAGTTTTCCTGCGTTTCCAAAAAGGCTTTGTAGAGTTCCACATACTTGGGGTCATCCAGCGCCTCGATGGCAGTGGGGAGATAGACATCAAAGGATTCCTGCTTGACCGGCATATAGCCCACTTTCGTCACAAACTCCACGTTGCGCTGTGGGTCTGTGAGCCATTTCAGGAAGGTGACCGCCGCCTGCTCCCGTTCCGGTGTGGATTTCACGGTGCAAAATCCGCCGCCCCGCTGGATCACCAGCTTCTCTCCGTTTTCAAAGACGGGGCAGGGCATAGCGATTAGCTCCACCTCCTCGGAGGTGTTGTCCCCGTAGGTGACTACGTTGCTGTAGTAGAGTACGCTGGCGGAGGAGGCCACGGAGACGATGGAGGCTCCCGGCCCCAACGGTGGCGTATCCGCCCTGGAGCCATATCCCGCCGCTGAGCGCCGCTTCGGCGTAGGGCTCCCAGGCGGCGGTAAACTGGGGGCCAAAGGCCAGTGCGTCTCCGTCAAAGAACGCCTCTCCCAAAGACTCCACGCCCACCTGAAAATAGTTGAAGTGGTAATCGTGGACGAAAAAGATTTTCCCATCATGGGGAACATCCGGCGTCTGGGCGTCCGTCCAGTCGTAGTATTCCTTTGCCTGACGAAAAATGCCCTCCCAGGTGGAAAGCTCTGAGAGCTGGACCCCGGTGGCGGCGGAAAAAGCGTCGTAGGCAGTCTTATTGATAAACATAATTTCCGTGGATTTCGCCACCGGGAGGATCACCTGCCTGCCGTCGATCACGCCCTCATCCAGGAAGGACGGAATAAACTCTGCCAATTCCTCCTGAGAAAAGTAGTCCCGGTAATCCACCAAAACGCCGCTGTCCGGCATGGCCAGTACCGTTTTTGGATAGGAGATGAACAGGTCAGGCAGCTCCGAGGCCCCTGGCTGGCTGTTGGCGGAGGCCAGCACCGCCTCATGGATGGTATTGGTATTGGAAACCGATGTGACCTGGATACGGATGCCCTCCTCCGCGCCAACAGTCTGATTGAACTGGTCAATGAGATCATTGAGGGGCGAATCGGTCTGCCCGCCATAGACGTGCCACAATGTCACGGTCACCGGCCCCTTTGCCGGCCGTCCGGCAGTACAGCCGCCGCAGGTCACGAGAAGTGCCAGCGCCGTCAGAATCGCCAGTATCGGTTTTCTCTGTTTCATATCATCTTTCCCTCATTAAAGCGTGTCCACCAGGGCCACCAGATAGCTGGCGCTGATGGAGCCATAGATGAACTGGTCGATGAGACCGTCCTTTTTCGCTTTGCGCACCCGGTCGGCCACCTCCGGCTCTGAGTTCTCATCCACGACAAATACGATCTTGCAGTCCGGGTTCGCCGCCTTGACCCTGTCCCGGAGCTTCAGTCTCTCCTCCACCGTATAAGAGGGATACCGGGTAACTTCCAACAAAAGGACGGAGGCGAAGCCGATATACTGCTCCAGTTCCTCCTGGGTATATACCTTTGTCACCAGGAGATCCTTTTGCCCATCGTTTTGCAGCGCCTGAGAAACTGCGTCAGAAAAGACATAGTTCTTCATGTGAATAATGATGTATCGCATTTTGCTGCCTCCCTCTGCTTAAACCCCAAATGTCAAGCCGGACCATCTTTACAGCTTCTATTATAGAGATATGTAAAAAAAGTGCCCTATCAGAAATGATAGTTTTTTGAGGAAGGGCAAAAAATTTCTCGCCCGGTTCCATACCGGGCGAGAATCATAGTTCGGATTTGGGCCGTTACAAGCCAGGGACGATGAAGTCCTTGTTGATGAGGTCGGCAATCAACCTGACCCGGTTTTCGTAACCAGTCTTTTGCAAAAGCTGAGTCACATGGTAGCGGACAGCCGCTACGCTGACGCAGAGCTTTTCGGCAATCGCTCCGTCTGTGCTGCCCTCCGCCATCAGCCGCAGCACCTCCAGCTCACGACCGGAGATCTCGGCGGAGGACATATTGCCAATCTGGACATGAGGTGTTTTATCAGGATAGATGTGTTCGCCGTCCATGGTGCGGTCCATCACGTCCAGCAGCTCGTCTCCCTCGATCTCCTTGTACCAGAAACTGTCCGCCCCGGCGGCCTTGGCCCGCTCCAGCAAGTCTATGGTGGTCATACCGGTGACGATGATGACCTTCACGCCAGGGAAATGCCGCTTGATGGCGGCGGTGGCCTCAATGCCGTCCTCATTGTTGGCAGTACATACATCCATCAAAATGAGATCGATGCGGTTTTGCATACACAAAAGCTCCGCCATGCCCGCGTTGGAGGTCTGGGCTGCCAGTTTGTAGCGGTCAGAGCCTTTCATGTAGCCGATCATGCTGTCCCGGGACATTTTCCGATCCTCCACAAGAAGCACGTTTATCATGGCGTTTCCTCCTTTCCGGGCAGGGTAATCACAAGCCTGAAACGTGGGGTGCTTTCCACCTGCATGGAGCCGCCCGTACCTTCGATCCGGCGGCGCAGAGCACTCAGGCCGCCGCCCTCTATGACTTCGCCCGCGGGAGCCAGGCCGTCGTTGGTGATGGAGGCGGTCAGGGCGTGAGGTGTTTTAGTCAGCTCCACCGTCATTTCACTGCCCTTGGCGTGGCGCACCGTATTGATGGCACATTCCCGCACAGCGGCGGTCAGCGGATAAGCGGCGCCGCTCTTTTGGGGGAACTCACCCCGGACATGGAGCGCAACGCCGATTCCGGCAATCCCCTCAGTCAACTCCGCCAGGGTCTTATCCGAGTCAAAGGCGTCCCCATCCTGTTTCCCGACAGCGCCCAGGGTGTCGCCGATGTGTTCCCAGCGTTTGCCAAGGGCTTTCAGCCTCTCCGGAGGATGCTCCCTTTGGGTGAGCATATTGCGGGTCAGTCCCAGCAGCTCGCCCATCTCGTCGTGAACATGGGTTTTCACGGCAAAGTTTTCCTCCTCCCGCACAATGTTATCAAGCTGGGCATAGAGATTTCTGGCTCGCGCGTTTACTTCCTCCAGCCGCCGGTTTTCCTGTTGCAGCTCGTCCTCCTTTTCATAGAGGGCGGTGACATCCACTGCCAGCACCTGGGTATAGGCGTTGCCATCGGCGTCGGTGATGGAGCTTTGGGTAAACTTCCACACCTTGCCTTCGGGGAAACGGTAGACGTTGGTGTCCGCACCTACGCTCTGGATGCCGGCTTGTGGTTTTTCCAGCGCGTCCAGCAGTTCGGAGATATGCTGCAGGTCCACGCCCATCAGGGTGTAGCAGAGCCGGTACATCTGTCTGTTGCTCAGGATCACGAGGCCGCTTTGATCTGCGAAGCAGATACCGGAGGGGAGGTTGTCAAGACTCTCCTTGATAGAAGCCCTGCCGATCCGCTCTCTGCGAAACCATGTCATGGGGTGTCACCTCCCTCGGTAATGGTCAGGGCGCAATACCAAACTCCGTCCTCCTTTGTGATGCTGGCGTTTTCAAAGGCAGTGGAGAGCTCCGCCAGATCCGCGTCACAGGAGAGCATCAAGGTAATCCGCGGTGACCATGCGTTCCCCGTGGCAAAGACGGTCAGATCGGTGAGGGTATCAAGAGACAGCTCCACCGCTGTCTCGTAAAAATCAAAGAGGGTGCCCACAGCGTCAAAGGGCAGTTGGGCCGCGAGATCGAAGCGCAGGGCGCAGGTCACGCCGCATAGCCGCAGATTGGCCTCCGACTCCTGCAAGCACAGATGAAGTTCCTCCGCTGGAGTCTGTCCCAAGCTGTCGGAGAGCATAATCAGATTGCTGCGCCGCTTCAGATAGGCCCCGATGACCGCCAGCTTCCCCAGTGCCTTTCGGGCGGCGTCCTCCGTCCCGGCGGTTTGCAGTTCTTTAGAAACCTCGCTCAGCAGTAAAAGGTGGGGCTTGATGGTCTCCTGTACCATATCGAAGAGGCGCTTTTGCTCCTCCAGCCTTTTTCTGCGCCGCTTCTGCTTGTTCTCTTCCTCCAGAAGTCCGTTGTAGCTCTCCAGTTCCTCCTTTGTGCCGGAGAGCTCGTCCAGCAGAGCCAGCAGGGCGGATATGTCCTCCTGCCAAAACACATAGCCGTCCCGAATGGGTTCGGCGCAAAGGCGGATGCCTCCGTCCAGGATCACGGTCTCCTGTTTGGCCCGCTCCAGCACCTTTCTTTCTACCGACTGGATGGCCTGGGCGGCATAGCAGACGTTCAAGTCCCGGTCAGTGATCTGCGCGGCAATGGAGGAGGCCCGGAACAGCTCGGCGTAATGGCTGTTGGATCGGATCAGGCCGCACTGGATGCAGCTTTCAAAAATCAGGGCAATGAGAAGACAGCTAACCGTGGTCAGGTCGCCTAAAAACAATCTAATCACTGGAATCCCCATTATGTATAAGAGTGCGTAGGCTAACATGAGGAAAAAGGGGACCAGCGGCAGCCAAAGGACCCTTTTACTGCGGGGGAGGCGGCATTTGCGAAAAATAATCCCCAGGGCAATGATGGCTGCTAATAATATCCATAGCATGGCCACCCCGTACATCGGTCCATAGGAATAATGATCGTCCGTCCAGATGGGATATTCCTTGGGGAACACAAAGACCGTCTGATGCAGGTCGTTTGTCAGGACGGTTAGAATCAAAAGAATTGTGGGAGCCCACAGCAGATGCAGGAGCTTCGGGGGGCGGTAGTACTCTGGCTTTCCCAGTGAAACGGCGGTAAGCAGGGACAGCATGGGGATCAGCAGCATGGGAATATAATAGGCATACCATGCCAGTCGCGCCACATCCGGCATCGTCGCCGCCGGGATGAAATGATATTTCAGCGTCCGCAGCGAAAACCAAAAGGACATACAAATGGCGATGGCGGCCATATAACGGCGCTGCCAGTTCTGCATGATACGCCTTTGGAGGGAAAAGCCCCATACGGCAAACAGAAATATATAAATAATAGAGCGGACAAGCCCTATCGCTCTCGGATAAAAGCCGCTGTTGCCCAGCACGCGGCAGACGATGGCAAGGACGATCAGCGCGGCCACGACGGCCACGGTTCGTTTACTCCGCTGATTCAGCTTCGTCATTTGGCCACGCCCCTCTTTCCTACTTCAGCACATATTTCGTCCCCCTGGCAGCGCCGGTTTTCACGATTTTCCCCTGCTCCACAAGCGCCGCCAGCGCCTTATTGGCTGGGAAGGAGGAACAGCCCAGAAGCTGTTCCACATCCTTGCGGGTCACGGCACCCTGCTTTGCCATCAGCCGCAGGATGTTTTCCTCCCGGCTCAGGCCGGGGTCGCTGGCTGTAGTCTCTGCTGTGTTCCGGTTTGGCAGGGTCACGACGAAGGACGCGGGCGCCGGGGCAAACTTCGGCTCGATCCCGCAGCCGGCATAGCTCTCCAATATCTTTTGGATTCCGGTTCCGTAGCTCTCGATCAACTCCAAGCGGTAGAACACATTGGCGATTACCGCGTTGCGCGGCTGGGATACGCCGCCTTTGATGTCAGCCAGGGTGAGTCCCTTCACCAATCCGCCCAGAGAAATAAACTCCATCCGGTCATCGTAGATATTGATGATGATGCTGCCGGAATAGTCGTAGTCCCGGTGTACCACCGCGTTCACCAGCGCCTCGCGCATGGCCTCCTCCGGGTAATCGGCGTGGTCGATCCGCCGCAGGCCGTCAAAGGTGGCGCGCAGGTTGTTGTTCAGCGACAGGAATGAGTAGGCATCATCCATCTGCTTGAGGATCGAACCGGAGAACTCCTTGCGGGTTTTGAACTTATTTTTCCCCGTTCCCTCATAGACGGCGCAGCGGATGATGTGCCCGCACTGGTCGGAGAGCAGCAGGGCCGCGTTGGTGTAGTAGCCGTCTACGTCAATCAGGCCCAGCGTCCGCTTGTGTGCTGCATCAAAAGCAACCTGGCTCGTTTGAAAAATCTTTTCTGCATATTCAAAGGTCAGTTCCTGATTGATGGAGCGCATCTTATCAAAAGTGGTCCCATCGCTTTCCCGAAGCATCTGACGGATGGCCTCGTCTGTGGCGGGGACGGAAGATACTCCGTGGCGGACAAAAACGCCGGTGGGCTTGAGCCCCTTGTCTGTCAGGTGATAGGGGCGCTTCAATCCTCTGGACACAGACACACGGATCAGGTTTTTTCCACCATCCTCTACACGCTCAATGGATGTATAGGCGGTTAGATCCGGCTTGATCCCGTCCCGGATCATATTTCCGATCTTCTCCATCTCTGATTCCGGATCCGCAATGCCGGTTATGGAGCCATCCCGCGCTATACCGACATAGATCTCCCCGCCGTCTGTATTGGCAAAGGCGATAATCTCCTTTTTGAACTCCGCATTGATCTGTTCCTTCAATTCCAGCTGCGGGCTTTCAACATACTTCATGGTGCGCCTCCTTAACATCCCATGGGATATATCTCTATTATCTCTATCATATCACGATTTTAGTCTGGAGGCAATAGAAAGAAAGCGAAAAATGTTATTCGGATACAATTCCTGTATCCGGGTGAATACAGATGATGGGAATCCCCTTTTTCTTTGCAAGGTTTACCGTCATGCCGGTCCCGCTGCGAATACTTCGGTCATTGTCATAGACCGCCAGGAGGCAATCTGCCTGATTCACCAGAAATTCGTTCCGGCGGCGGTAGTTTACAGTAATGCGGATTTACCACCGCCTGTGTGATGAGCATGGGTTTACTGGTTGCTATTCCACCGTGAAGAAGTATGTCCGCAAGAAAAAATATGTCATGAAAACTCTGAGTGCCGGTTATCTCCCTCTGGAGCACCCCAAAGGCTGGGGACAGGTGGACTTTGGCCTTGCGGAAGGCGAATGGGCCGCTACCGGAGAACGCTTTCCGTTCTATGCGCTGACGATCTCATTCCCCGGCTCTAACAACGGAGTAACGCAAGCGTTCCCGTCTCAAAACCAAGAGTGCCTGCTGGAAGGCATGAAGCGGATTTTTGAGCACATTGGCGGCGTCCCTCCCAGGCTGCGGTTTGACAACATGACCACGGCGGTTGCTCAGGTACTAAAAGATGGTGAGCGTGTCCTTACGGACGGCTTTACCCGCTTTATGCTCCACTACCGTTTCCAAGCTGATTTTTGCAATCCGGCTTCCGGCAACGAAAAAGGCAATGTAGAGAACAAGGTTGGTTACAGCCGCCGCAATGCGTTTGTCCCGGTCCCAGTCATTACCTCGTTTGAGGAATTTAATGAACAGCTCTTGGAGTGGTGCGAAAAGGACGCTGACCGGCTCCACTACAAGCACAAGGTTCCCATCCGGGAACTTTGGGAAGAGGACAAGGCGGCACTTTTAGAGCTGCCGCAGTATCCCTTCTCTGTGTTCCGCT
>ENA-OPDW01001880-OPDW01001880.1-human-gut-metagenome-genome-assembly--contig:-NODE-1880-length-10532-cov-2.311062_pt1 | contig 10532 bp, 7 predicted proteins | sample MGYA00241264_ERZ501508 | MGnify/ENA primary metagenome ERZ501508 (study PRJEB25962, sample SAMEA2042575) | human gut metagenome | biome: human gut; feature: human-associated habitat; material: faeces...
GGGAACGACATTCGGCTATACCGACCTTGTTGTCGATTTCCGGGGTATCCCGCAAATGCAAACATTCGGTTTCCCAGTCATTATGGATGTAACCCATTCCTTGCAGCAACCGAACCAAACCTCCGGCGTGACCGGTGGATTGCCCGCCCTTATCGAGACGATAGCGAAAGCCGCTATAGCCGTAGGCACGGACGGCCTGTTTATAGAGACCCACCCGGAACCAAGCCAAGCCAAATCCGACGGGGCCAATATGCTCAGACTGGATTTATTGGAAGATCTTTTGACACGTTTGGTACGTCTACGCCAAGCGATCCTATAAAAAATAAGGGGCCCTTACTAAAAAGGCCCCTTTATTTCTTATTTTTACGATCAATAATCTAATTATCCCATCTTGCTGATTTTCTTCAACCGATCTTCATCTATCAACTTAATCTTTCTACCGTCTAAAGCAATGATACGTTCCGCCACAAAGGTGGACAACGTGCGAATAGCATTCGATGTAGTCATATTAGATAGATTTGCCAGATCTTCACGAGCCAAATAGATGCTTAACGTAGCACCGTCTTCTTCCAGTCCGTAACTATCTTTCAGGAATAACAAAGATTCAGCTAATCGCCCACGAATATGTTTTTGCGTAAGGTTAACCGTACGTTCATCCGAGATACCGAGATCAATGGATAATTGTCGGATGAAAAACATAGCCAAATTCGGATTGCTCATTAAAAGGCCCGTAACCACTGTCATAGGAATCATGCAAACCGTAGAAGCCTCGAATGCGGAAGCGTTCGTCAAGTAATCTTCTTGAGCGAAACTAGCCCGGTAACCAAAATACTGCACAGGCTTAATCATTCGGATAATCTGGCTTCTGCCACCTACTCCATCCTTGTAAATCTTCACTTTACCCTTTAACAAGCACATCATGTCCTTTGGTTCGTCGCCCTCGCAATAAATCAACTCGTTACGTTTGAAATGCTGGATCGTCGAATTACTACGGAGGATCTCACGTTCCTTATCGGTCAGAACCCTCCACACCTCTGATAAACTGGCCGATAAATCGACCTCTTCTTTTTGCTGTTTAACCACGACTGCTATATAACATACTTATGAAGCACAAATATACGATTTTTCTTTTGATAAAATAAAAACTTTTGTACGATTAATTACACCATATTGTAACATTTTACTTTCTTTCACGTCTAAACTGAAATTTATTCATTATGTTTGTCTGGAAAGAATGTAAAATCGTTGAAAAAGTTATATTCGATACTTACCTTGATTTTAATCTCTATAAGTATTTTCGCAAAGAGCACTGATACTTATAGTGATAAGATCCTGTCTTTTGGCAAGGGGAATCGAGAAACGAGAGAACGGGCGGACTCGATCATGCACCTTGTCATCGAAAAAGCGACCCAATACCAAAATACGGTATCGAAATACGAGGCTGAGATTTATATCAAAGGACGTACAGAAATTTTAAAACAAAATATGTTAATACGTCTCGCCCATCATATCTTTCCTATCGACCGGAAAAATAAGGATATGCTTTTTGAAATGGTCAGCCAATCTAAATTTAACGCCCCGCAGAATTATCTTCATGATCTAAAGGCGGTCAACGGAAACAGCATACCCAACGGGAAAAAGCAACAGGAGGCCTTGGCTTTCTTGAATTTGAACGTATATTCCCCTACCGCTTACGATGATGCCATCTTCATGCCGATAGCCAGCAACGCTTTTAAGTTTTATACGTTCAACTTGGAAGGGCTGGAGACTATCAACGGCTTGACGATTTACAAAATCCGTTTCCTGCCGAAGCAATGGAGCCAGAAATTGGTATGCGGGGATCTATATGTCATCGACCAGTCATGGACGATCGACAAGATCGATATGAACGGTCGTTACTCTTTCGCCGAATTCAACCTAGTCATGAGCTACGGACGGGATTTCAGGCGGTTCATCCTACCCGAGAAGGCGGATCTATTCCTCCGATACAGGGTATTGGGAAACGCGGTGGCAACCACCTACCATTCTTCCTTTAAGTATCAGGAAGTGGAATGGGTGGAGGAGGACAACGAAAGCCATAAGTGGAAATCCTTGGACCTGACCAATTATTACAAACTCTCGTCCGATACGGTTCCTATTATCAGGGATTCCACGTATTGGAATATCCATCGTGACAATCCCTTGAGTCCGGATGAAGCCCACTTATACAGTAAAGCCCAAGAGCAGAATATAAGTAAAATCGATACGGCCGATGATCTCCAGAAGTACGTTAAGCTAACGGAGCAGTTGACGAATACGGTCAATATGGATTATAAAACGACCCGTATTAAATATTCCGGCTTTCTAAATCCGTTCCAATTGGGTTATTCCGCCCGTAACGGCATCACTTACAAACAGCGATTCCGTATCAGCAAGACATTCGCCCGTGACAAACAAATTCGTTTCCGTCCGGAGATTGGTTACGTATTCAAGCGCAAGCAGATATTTTTCAAGGTCGGAGGCGATTGGGAATACTCGCCGCAGAAACGGGGAATCTTATCGGTAGAGGTAGGAAACAGTAATGAGAGTTATTCTTCCGAGATCACCCAAAAGATCAATGAGGAATTGAAGGATTCCACCTTCAATTTCGATGATTTAAACCTTGAGTATTTCAAGCATTACTATGCAGAAATAAAAAACTCCATCGAGTTATTCAATGGGTTTCAATTAACAACAGGCATCTCTTACCATCGCCGTATCCCCTCTAAAAAGAAAGTGGCGATTGATCCCGGGGATGATGTAGAGGAAATACTCAGCCAAAATTATAATGACTTTACGCCCACGCTCGGTTTCTCCTATACCCCCCGCCAATATTATCGCATGGACGGATACCGGAAGGAGTATGTCTATTCTTACTATCCCACGATATCAATCGAAATAGCGAGAGGTATCCCCGGAGTCGGGAAAAGCTCGGGAGATTACGGACGTATAGAGGCGGATGTGCATCAAAGCCTTATGCTTGGCCTGTGCAGACGATTGAACTATCATATCAGCGCCGGTCTTTATACACAACAGAAGTCTACCTATTTCGCAGACTTTAGGTATTTCACCCGCAGGAATTTCCCCGATACGTGGGATGATCAGATTGGCGGAGTCTTCAATCTACTGAAAGGCGAGTGGTTCAATGCCTCCGATAAGTATATACAAGCACATTTCATGTATGAAAGCCCTTTTATCTTATTTAAGGTTCTCCGCATCAACTCCACGAAAAAGTTCATGCAAACGGCCTCACGCTATATCCTCTCCGAACGCTTTTATTGGAGCCAGCTATGGACACCGGTCTTGCCTAGCTATACGGAAGTCGGATACGGGATAGGGAACCATATCTTTAATATCGGGATATTCGCCGGATTCGATCGCTGGCATTACCAAAGCATGGGATTCAAGTTTGCCTTCGAGTTATTTCAATGAATCGATAGTGGGCGGGCTACCAATATCCCTTTACAGCTCTTTATCCCCTCGGCGTAATCTCGTAAGGAGGATGCTTGGATGATTACCTTTTTAGCGGAAGAAGAGGAATGGATAAATGTCAGTTGTCCATCCTTCCAATAGGCAATCCCGACATGCGTCACGTCCAGCCCCTTGATAGAAGTAACAAAACAGAGGATATCGCCATTCTTGATTCCGGACGAACATTTCTCGATCTCCTGTTTAGGCACATAATAATGAGGACGTAGGTTTATCTCCATTTCCTTATCGGCCATCCTTCGAACTCTTTCCGGATGGTTCTTCAGTTGCTTATAGCTATCCGGATGCGTAGAGATAAAAGATAAATCCAAAGGTAGGGAGGCACCACCGATCTCCCGCCCCATATCTTTCACGATTCCTTTTCGCTCGTTCTCATAGAACCAGTCGGTCATATAATGCAAACGATCCGTGTAATCATGGATCGTGCCGTCTCTGTACCGGAGCTGCTGTAAATTCTCACAGAAGTTCTCAAAGGTAGGATTTTCTTCCCGTAGAGTGCAAGATAAAGCCAATACGGTCTCCGCGAATGTGGTACAATCCAGTTCCCGCAGATTGACCACCAAGCCCTCCGGCTCCTTTTCCAAGGTAGAGGCGACATAAGGAGTCCCCCGGAAGAAAAGGGCGGTATGGATCATTAGCTCGTCTAGGGGTAACGACTTCTTAGGCTCCATCTGAGTACAATACCGATCGAAAATAGCACGATCCTCATCCGTACAATACAACTTACGGGATGTATGCTCTTGGGCGTTCACTAAAAACACCATACATACACACATCCAAAAACCAAGCAGTATCATTCCCCTTCTCATAAGCTAATCCTTTTTCGTTTTCAGCAAATCCTCCAATTTCACCAGCTCGTCACGCAATTGGGCAGCCTCGATGAAATCCAGTTTCTTCGCCGCCTCTGTCATCTGTTTGCGAGTCCGCTCGATCGCCTTCTCAAGCTGCGTACGGTTCATGTATTGCACGACCGGGTCCGCCACCAAGCTTGGTTCCGGCTCTATATAAGCGTATGGCTCCGCCGTTTGTTGTTTCTCGGCAAGCATGGATACACTGTTTTTCATGACTTGCTTCGGAGTAATGCCATGCGCCTCGTTATAAGCCATCTGTTTCTCCCGCCGGCGATTGGTCTCGTCCATGGTCTGCTGCATACTCGCCGTGATCTTATCGGCATAGAAGATAACCTTTCCGTTTACGTTTCGGGCGGCACGTCCGGCTGTCTGCGTCAAGGATCGGTGGGAACGCAAAAAGCCTTCCTTATCCGCATCCAAGATAGCGACCAACGAGACTTCCGGTAAATCCAGCCCCTCGCGTAGCAGGTTGACACCGATCAGCACGTCAAACAGGCCCTTCCGCAGGTCATCCATAATCTGTACCCGCTCCAAGGTATCTACATCGCTATGTATATAGTTGCATCGTACCCCCATGCGGGTCATATACGTAGTCAGCTCTTCCGCCATACGCTTGGTCAAGGTAGTCACCAAGACTCGTTCGTCTTTTGCCGAGCGCTGCGTGATCTCCTCCATCAAGTCGTCGATTTGGTTTAATGAAGGACGGACATCGATAATCGGGTCCAGCAGGCCTGTCGGACGTATCACCTGCTCCACCACCACTCCCTCGCTCTTTATCAACTCGTAATCGGCGGGAGTAGCGCTCACATAAATGCCTAGAGGCGTCAACGACTCGAACTCATCGAAGGTAAGCGGACGGTTATCCATCGCCGAGGGCAAACGGAAACCATACTCCACCAAGTTTTTCTTCCGGGCATAATCCCCGCCATACATCGCACGAATCTGCGGGATCGTCACATGGCTCTCGTCTACGACTAGCATGAAGTCTTTCGGGAAATAGTCCAACAGGCAGAAAGGACGATCTCCCGCCGCGCGTCCGTCGAAATAACGGGAATAGTTCTCGATACCCGAGCAATGCCCTAGCTCCCGGATCATTTCCAGATCAAACGTGACACGCTCATACAGGCGTTTCGCCTCGAAGGGCTTACCGATCTCCTTGAGGAAATTCACCTGCGTCCCCAGATCCACATCGATCTGACCGATCGCCGTATTGATACGCTCTTGGGTGGTCACGAATAAATTGGTAGGATAAATATTCAGCTCATCTTGCTCATCATACTCCTCGCCTGTCAACGGATTGAAAGAGGAGATGCGGTCTATCTCATCATCCCAGAACTCGATACGGTACGCCATGCCGTCGAAGGTCTCGATCGCCGGGAAAATATCCACCGTATCGCCATTCACACGGAAACAGCCGCTTTTGAACTCCACGTACAGAGCGTCTACAAACCGGCGCAACAACTTATCCCGGTCGATACGCATACCCCGTTCCAGATGCGTCACTTTCTCGGCGAAAGCCGTAGGGTCTGCCATGCCATATAAGCAGGACACGGATGAGACCACGATCACGTCCTTACGACCCGACAATAAGGAAGCCGTGGCCCTCAAACGCAGCTTATCGATCTCCTCATTGATCGCCAAGTCTTTCTCTATATAGGTATCGGTAGAAGGTAGATAGGCCTCCGGCTGGTAATAATCATAATAGAGACAAAGTACTCTACCGCATTATTGGGGAAAAACGCTTTAAACTCACCGTATAACTGAGCGGCAAGCGTCTTATTATGACTGAGTATCAAGGTCGGTCTCTGAACTTCCTTTATCACGTTAGCGATCGTAAACGTCTTACCCGAACCGGTAACACCTAAAAGTGTCTGGAAAGGAACGCCGTTCTTGATCCCTTCCGACAATGCCGCAATCGCCTCGGGTTGGTCACCCGTGGGACTGAACGAAGACGATATTTCAAAATTCATTCTTTATCCGATCTGTTGTTTAGGCATTATCAACCATAATATGACGTAAAGCAGTATACCGAATCCGGCGAAAAGAACCATCAATACCCATACGATCCGTACGATCGTCGGATCGATATCCAAGTATTCCGCAAGACCGGCACAAACGCCACCTATCATCTTATCATCCGAACGAGTCAATCTTTTCTTCTCTTCCATTATCCTCTATTTTAACAATTAGACAGTATACACGCAAAGATAATTTTTTCCTTCTAATAAAATAACAACTCCAGTCGATAATTCTTACAATTACGACAATGCCCATTGCAGGCTCTTTATAATGGGCATTATAAAGCACTTACAATGGGCATTCAACACCGCTTACAATTGCGGTTAAGCAGCCTATCGTTCCAGCAACTCTTGCAAATATTTACGAGTTTGGATCACATAATCATGGCGAGTACCATTCAGCTCACATTCAATTGTTATAGCGCCCTTGAATCCTTGTTTTTTCAACTCAGCGATCACAGCGGGGAAATCTACATCGCCCGTAGGGATCGGTACCTCACGGCCCAGCTCATACGGATTGCCAGGATCCGGATACTTGCCATCCTTCGCATGGAACTCCTTAATCAAGTTACCAAACAACTTGACCGCATCCAAGGAGTTCGACTTGCCATACATTAGTAAATTCGCCAAATCACAATTGATAAACAAATTACCCGTACCGATATCCCGGATCGCACGAATCAAAGTGATTGGTGTCTCCTGCCCAGTCTCGAAATAAATCAAGACATTACGCTCCTTCGCATAAGTAGCCAAGCCACGCATCACCTCAATGAAATCCTTATACTGCGCCGAAGACGGATCCTCTGGAATAAATCCAAAATGCGAGTGCATAGCCGGAATACCAGCCTGTACACAAAAATCGATCATTTTACGGTATAAGTCCAACTTCTCGAAACGCTCATCGATAGGTACCAGGCCGATCGTAGCCGGTCCTTGACGAAAATTCCACGTACTTTTACTTCCCGGCACACCAACCAACGTAGTTACCCGGATCCGGTGCTTCTCGGAAGCGGCCTTCACCTGCTCCGCCAATTCCTTCGTGAATCTTTTTTCACTATAATTTAACTCACAAGAACCAAAGCCCTGCTCATGCAGGGCTTTGAAACTCTTATCTATATCGCGTACATCATATTGGATGACACCGATCGTGATCTGTTCCTGCGCCTTCACGCCCGGACAAATCAAGGCCATAGCCACCACGTACGCCCATATATATTTCCTAATGTTCATATTCCTTATTATTCAATCTAAGAATCAATCAATTATTGTTCCATAGTCGGATTGAACGTACCTCCCCAATTATTATTCTGCTCCAAATTCGGGTTCTCGTCCAAGTAAGTTTTCTTGATCGGGAAGAAATAGAAGCTTTCCTCGATCACGAACTGGCGCTCAGCTGCCTCCGTATAAGGAACTTGATGGATTACGTAGCGAAAATCACCGGTAGTCAACTCATTCTTGGCGATCCGGTCGCGAGCGACGTTCAAGTCCATATCCGAGCCATCCGGGTTGACTGCGATCGCCTCGATACCATGTTTCGTCCAACCGGCCAACATCATCATATTACGCGTACGGCGCAAGTCCCAGAAACGATGTCCCTCATAGCACAGCTCGATATGACGTTCATCCAAAATCGCCTGACGGATCTCCTCACGGCTACCAATCTTCAAGCCATACAAACCATCCGCCCCTGCCTCTATACCCGCACGCTTACGGATCTGTTTCAACAAATCGATAGCTACATCAGAATGTCCGTTCTCATTAGCGGCCTCCGCATAGATGAACATCACTTCGGCAAAGCGCATCAAGATATAATCAATATCGAACGTCATCACCTTGTCTTGTGTCAAGGAAAGATCAGACACTTTGTAATTATACATTCCAGAGAAAATATCATTGTTGGCCGCATTGACACCCGCATTCGGATTGACACCATATTGATCGTCTGCGTTGCTCACACCCAAGGCGTTATACATACGGTTGTCGGCAGATCTACCAGCTACCGGCCATTCGCGTCCGTTATACAAACAAGCCCTGTTGAAACGCGGATCGCGATTCTTCCAGAAAGCCTTCAGCAAAGCCTGCTCGTCACCTACGTAATACTTGCCCGTAGGATCGTCGTAACGCTTACCATCCAACATCGGGAAATCCTTTACGAATTCCCAAGTAGGATTATGATAAGGTTTATCACGGCTCACAGAAGCCGGACGCGTACCATACTCCCAAGTAGCGACACGGTTCGGATTTGAATAAATAACCGGGAAGATAACCTCCGGACCTCTTTCTTGCAACCAAATATCCGCCGGATTCTCTGTCAACGCGATGCCATTCTGCACACAAAAATCATACGCCTCCTTAGCCGCCACGTAAGCCTCTTTCCAGTATGCGTTATCATACATACGTTTCGGATTGAACTGAGGAGAAGCTTTCAGTAACAAGGTCTTTGCTTTCCAAGACTTTGCAAAACACTGGTCTATACGCCCATAATCACTGGAACTACCAGCTATTTTGGCAGGCAACAAGGAAATCGCATGATCCAAATCCTCTATCATAAACTGGAAACATTCCGGCGTAGAGTTACGTTTCACGTACAAATCATCCTTATCTTTATCTTGCGGCACTTTCAAATAAGGTACGCCACCATGATGCAACACCATCCAATAATACATATAGGCACGCATGAAATAGGCTTGTCCCAACATGAAATCCACAGCTTTCTTATCCTCTATCACGCTAGACTCCAGTTTAAAGATCGCCTCATTGATGTGGCGGATCTTGGTATAGTCCCATTTTTTATAACTATCCCCAGTCTCCGTGATCGTACCCAAATACCAAGGAATGCCCGTCACTTGATCCGAATTTTGGTCGGCAGAAACACTCCAGCCCTCAAAACACTCCTCATACAGATTGTTCACGTACGCCTGAGCCAGGTTAAGGTCTCCCCAAACCATAGACTCATCGTAGGTCTCTAGGTTGTCGATATCCAACGTGTCACAGCCTGTTGTCATTCCACCTAACAGAAAGGCCGCACTAATTATCGCGTATTTAAATTGAATCATTTTCATATCTTCCTATATTATATTTAGAATGAGAAATTAAGACCAAAAGAGAACGTTCTCATCAAAGGATAAGAATCATAATATTCTTGTTCCGGATCCAAGAACTCGGTCACAGCTGAAATACAGAACAAGTTAGTAGCATTCGCAAATACCTGAGCATGCGTGATTCCTAACGGACGAAGAATAGCCATAGGCAAATCGTAACCAATATTTAGATTCTTCAAACGCAAATAAGCGCCATTGCGCATCCAGTAACTCGTATTACCCGCTCCAGACTCATACCAACTCGTGCCCGTGATACGTGGATAAACCCCATCCGGATTAAGTTCCGGATCATACACCTTATCACTCGTCCAAATCGGGAAATAAGGACGAATCGTACCACCATGTTGATAGAAACCTCCATCTACGCCACCTACGAAGCGATCATATTTTCCGACCCCTTGAAAATGCACATCCAGCGTGATTCCCTTCCACTTGATACTACCGCCAAAACCATAATTGATACGTGGCGTACCATTCTCACTCAACAAATTATACTCATCATTGCTATCAATACGTCCGTCCGGTCCCTCCGAGTAGCCATCGCCTCTCGTATCCTTATACAAGATACCACCCAGATAAGGATCCCGTCCAAATTGCTTGAAACCTTTCGCCTTCAAGGCTTCCACCTCTGCCGGATCCGTCAGCAAGTGATCGGCGATCAGGCCCGTCAAGATTCCCTCAGCCTTACCCTGTTTTGACAACGCATGCAGGTTACCCCCTTCTCGATAAGTGGCATCCTCATCCAATACATCCCAACGATCACGAGCGAATCCCAGATTCAAGTAGGCAGAGTAAGTAATCTCGCCATTCGCGGCCTTATCCATCCAAGTCAGAGCCAACTCACCGCCTCGCCAAGAACGCTCGGCATAGTTTTCCGGAGCCAAAGCCTGTCCGTACGTGCTTGGGAGTGTCACCGTACGCGGTCCGAGGATATCTACCTCTTTCCGATAAAAGGCATCGAACGTTCCAGACAAACGATTATTGAAGAAACCAAAATCCAAACCACCATTATAAGTAGTTGAGGTTGCCCATGTCAAGGCATAGTTCGGAGTCGC
>ENA-OPDW01001909-OPDW01001909.1-human-gut-metagenome-genome-assembly--contig:-NODE-1909-length-10366-cov-3.191931_pt1 | contig 10366 bp, 7 predicted proteins | sample MGYA00241264_ERZ501508 | MGnify/ENA primary metagenome ERZ501508 (study PRJEB25962, sample SAMEA2042575) | human gut metagenome | biome: human gut; feature: human-associated habitat; material: faeces...
CGATGACCAGGTGATCCTCTACAGGATCGTCAAGGTTTCCGTGGGGTACCCGTTGGGTACTTAGAGCAGCACGCAGGCGACGGTCAGGATGACGGCGCAGACGACGGAGAGCGCGACGATGAGCTTAAGGGCAAACTTGAGCCAGGTCGTCCACTCGATCTTGGCCAGGGCGAGACCGCCCATGATGGCGCCGGAGGTCGGGGTGAACAGGTTCACGACACCGATAGCGGCGGAGAAGATCATGACCATGACCTCGGGCGAGAAGCCGAGCTTAACAGCCAGCGGTCCCATGATGGGCATGGAGACGGTGGCCATACCGGAGGTCGAAGGAATCAGGAAGGACAGGCCGAAGTAGACCAGGAAGCTCATGGGAGCGAAGATCACGCCGGACAGGCCAGCCAGGGCATTGGCGGCAGCGTCGAGGACGAAGACGTCGAGGCCGGTGCTAGCCATGAGGACGGAGATGCCACGGGCGAGGGCGATGACGAGAACAACGGACATCATGTCGGCAGCGCCGGTGATGAAGGTGTTGACAATCTGCTTCTCGGACAGGCCACCGATGATACCAATCAGGATAGCCATGAGGAAGAACCAGGTGGAAGCCTCGTCGAAGTACCACTGGCCAATGGGCAGGCCGGTGATCAGGGCAGACCAGCCCTGGACGACGGCATTACCGTCGGCGTCGTAGACAGCGCCAGCGTCAAAGAAGTTGGCGACGCCCTCGTTGAGGTCGGCCAGCGGGATGAAGCCGACGATCATGACGACGAAGGTGAAGGCGAAGGCGATCAGAACACCCTTCTGACGACCGGTGAGCTTGACCTCCTTGTGGACCTCGGAAGCAGCCTTGCCATGTGCCTCTTCGGCGTCCTTGAGCTCCTGCATCGAGAGGATGGTGGAACCCTTGTCAGCCTTGACCTTCTTGGCATAGTTCATCACGAAGACGATGGACATGACGGTGGTAACAAGCCACAGGACGGCACCGAGGCCGATGATGATGGACTGGTTCACGGCAATGTCAACGCCGGTCAGGGCGTCGACGGCAGCGCCGGCGGCGAACGGGTTAACCGTGGAGCCGAGGCAGCCGCAGCCAGCGCCGAGCAGGACGGTAGCGGCGCCGACCATCGGGTCGAAGCCGGCAGCCATCATGGTAGCGGCGAGCAGGGCGTAGAAGGGAACGGTCTCCTCGCACATACCATAGGTGGTACCACCGAGGGAGAAGATGAGCATCAGCACGGGAATGAGCATGATCTCGTTGCCCTTAAGCTTCTGCACCAGGACGGCGATGCCGTTGTCCAGAGCGCCGGTCTCGGTCATCATGCCGAGGAAGCCACCCAGGATCATAACGAAGAGGCAGACGGGCAGAGCGTCAGCGAAGCCCTTAATCGGGGCGGTGCAGAAATCGCTCAGACGGGCGGCAGTAACCGCGCCGCCGGACGTGCCGGAGACGATAACGGTAACAACTGCAACAATTGCCAGCAGAGCTAGAAGAATGGTGAACGATGAAGGCATACCGCGCTTTTTCTTAGCGGTCTCAGTCATGGTTCTCATCCCCCCTTCATAAATCATTTAACTTTCTCGCGCGAAGCGGATTTTCCGTGCCGTGCCCACCGCCCGACGCAAGATATTTACCAGACAAAACCGCTCGGGGTGAGCAGCAATACACCCCGAGCGAGATGCTAGATGCTCTTACTTGAGCGTGGCGTACATGACAGCCTTGATGGTGTGCATGCGGTTCTCGGCCTCGTCGAAGACCTTGGAAGCGGGGCTCTCGAAGACCTCGTCGGTGACCTCCTGCTCGGTGATGCCGAACTGCTCGCACTTCTCGGCGCCAATCGTGGTGTTGGTGTCGTGGAAGCTGGGCAGGCAGTGCAGGAAGATGGCACCCGGGTTGGCCATAGCCATGACCTCGGAAGTAACACGATACGGGGTGAGCTGAGCGATGCGCTCGGCCCAGACCTCGTCGGGCTCGCCCATGGAGACCCACACGTCGGTGTACAGGACGTCGGCGCCGGTGACGCCGTCCTTGACGTCGGTGGTCAGCTTGATGGTGCAGCCGTTGGCCTCGGCGATGGGCTTGCAGGCCTCGATGACGTCGTCAGCGGGCATGCACTCCTCGGGGCCACAGGCCACGAAGTTCATGCCGAGCTTGGAGCAAACAACCATGAGGGAGCGAGCGACATTGTTCTTGCAGTCGCCCATGAAGACGAGGGTCTTGCCCTTGATGTCGTAGTTGAAGTTCTCCTGGACGGTCAGGATGTCGGCGAGCATCTGGGTGGGATGCCACTCAGTGGTCAGGCCGTTCCACACGGGCACGCCGGACTTAGCAGCGAGCTCCTCGACGTCGTCCTGGGCAAAGCCACGGAACTCGATGCCGTCATACATGCGGCCAAGAACGCGGGCGGTGTCCTCGATGGACTCCTTCTTGCCCATCTGCGACGAACCGGGATCGAGGTAGGTGACGCCCATGCCCAGATCCATGCCGCCGACCTCGAAGGCGCAGCGGGTACGAGTGGAGGTCTTCTGGAAGAGCAGAACGATGTTCTTGCCCTCGAGATAGCGGTGCGGAACGCCAGCGCGCTTCATGTCCTTGAAGTTCTTGGAGAGCTTGAGCAGGTACTCGATCTCCTCGGTGGTGAGGTCGAGAAGCTTGAGGAAGCTACGGCCGGAGAGGTTAACACCCATGGTTCGTTTCCTTTCGAAGAAATGAATTACGTAAGTATTAGTGTTGCCCGTTTGACGGGCGAAACCGGTGCGGTTGTAGGGGGACCGCACCGGAAACGGAAAAACTTAGAGGTCCTCGCGCCAGAAGGGCATGCTCATGCAGCGCGGGCCGCCGCGGCCGCGGGAGAGCTCGGCGGAGGGCACGACGAGAAGGTCCAGGCCCTCCTTGTACAGCACGTCGTTGGTGACGGTGTTGCGGGCGTAGACGCAGATCTTGCCGGGCTCGACGCACAGGGTGTTGGAGCCGTCGTTCCACTGCTCGCGGGAGGCCGCGATCGGGTCGCCGCCGCCGCAGGGGATCAGCTTGACCTGGTCGACGCCGGTGGCGTCCTCCAGGACGTGCTCGAGGGTGTCCTCGATCAGGCGGATGTTCACGTCGCCCGGGTTCTTGCCGGCGGTCAGCTCGTAGACGCGCAGGGTGCCCATGATGGCGGGGTGGATCGTGAACTTATCGACGTCGATCTGGGTGAAGACCGTGTCGAGGTGCATGAAGGCGCGGGAGACCGGGATGTCGAAGGCCAGGATGCGCTCGACCTTGGAGTCGGAGTTCCAGAAGATGTTCTGGGCCATGACGTCGATGGCCGCGGCCTGGGTGCGCTGGGAGATGCCGACGGCGAGGGTCTTCTCGTTGATGTTCAGCACGTCGCCGCCCTCGGTGTGGAACTGGCAGTCGCGGCGGAAGTACAGCGAGACGTCCTTGTAGTCGGGGTGGTACTTGAAGATGTACTTGCCGTACAGGGTCTCGCGGTTGCGGGTGACCGAGTACATGCGGTTGAGGTTGACGCCCTCGCCGACGACCGCGAACGGGTCGCGGGTGAAGTAGAGGTTGGGCATCGGGTCGATGATCAGGTCGGACTCGGACTCGGAGTTGACCAGGGAGTCGAGGGTCGTGGAGGCCGTGAGGGGCATCTCGATCTCGGACTTGGTCATGCCGGCCATGGTCTTCTTGACGAACTCGAGGTTGTCCTCGATGGAGTCCAGCTTCTCGCGGACGATCTGCGGCATGTGCTGGCCGCGGATGCCTGCCTCGGCGACGTACTGGTCGGTGAACTCGGCGCGGGCGCCGGGGACCTGGTCGAACACCTCGGCGACGAGGTTCTCCAGATAGAGGACCTCCACGCCCTGGTCCCTCAGGATCTGGGCGAAGGTGTCGTGCTCCTGCTGCGCGACCTCCAGGAACGGGACGTCGTCGAACAGGAGTCGCTCGAGCTCGTCGGGCGGCAGGTTGAGGAGCTCGTCGCCGGGACGGTGCAGGCAGACCTTCCTGAGCTTGCCGATCTCGGAAGGCACGTGCAGACCTTTCGTCATGGCCTCCTACCTTTCTTTCGGGCCTTTCGGCCGAATCTATCAGCGCCCTTCCGTAACGGGCGCTGCTTGCTGACAGCTCTAGTTATATCCAAATTCAATCCGCAATTCCACCTCGCCCCCGAACGGTCAACAAAGTTCGATGAACGGTATATCGCAAGTGATTCTCCCATGATGCACTTCGGCGTTCTAAAGTAACTTTTCTAAGGTAGACGCTCTTTTTTCTTAAAAATCATCCTCAATTGCAGCTCTAATCTTTCGATTCAGAATTGCATACATAAAACGGTTTTATGTATATAAATGACGCTTGTTCGCGTTTCTGTCTGTATTCGATGATATTCAGCTACCTATCATTCTTATTCACACATACTCACCAGTTGAGTGAGGATATAGACCGTTTTTCACAACGCGACGGGCGTCAGCTCTATGGCTTGTCAGCGTAAGAAGTAGGTAAAGATACCGTTCACGCGATACGTCCGTGCCATAGGTCGACTAAATTGAGACAATAGTGAATAGTGTTAGGCAACCGTCCCCTGCGGGGACTGAACGGACAGATGCATATGCCGAGCAAAATCGAAAAAAAGCAAGCCGCCGCAAAGCTGCGCAAACCGCCGCGCGACTTCTCGTACACGCAGAACCGAGAGCTCAGCTGGCTGCGCTTTGACAACCGTGTGCTTGACGAAGCCTTCGACGAGACCGTTCCGCTGTTCGAGCGTCTAAAGTTCGTGTCGATTTTCGAGTCTAACCTCGACGAGTTTCTCATGGTGCGCGTGGGCGGCCTGGCCGATCTGGCAGAGCTCAAAAAACAGCCTGTCGACAACAAGAGCAATATGACCGCCTCCGAACAGGTCGATGCTGTCATGGCCGAAATGCCCGGGCTCCTTACCCGATGGGAGTCCATCTTTAAGAGCATCGAGGGCAAGCTCGACACCCTGGGCGTTCACCGCGCGCGTGTCGATTCGCTTACGCCCGAGGAGCGCACCTTTGTAACCCGCTACTTCCAGGCCTACGTGTCGCCGGTCATCTCGCCGTTGGTCATTGACCCGCGCCATCCCTTCCCCAACCTGCGCAACGGTGCACTCTATCTGGCTTGCGGCCTGGACGGCGTCACCGACGAGGAGAGCCTGCTGGGCCTTATCGAGATCCCCGCCTCGATGAACCGCGTGGTCGAGATCCCCTCGCCCACCGGCACCTACTCCTACATTCTGCTCGAGGACGTCATCCTCGCCTGCCTGGACAGCTGCTTTGGCTCCTATAAGCCGCTCGACCGCGCGCTCATCCGCGTCACCCGCAACGCCGACATCGATCCGGACGGCGAGGGCGTCGAGGAGGAAGAGGACTACCGCCAGCACATGAAGCGCATCCTCAAGAAGCGCCTGCGTCTGCAGCCGGTAGTGCTCGCGGTCTCGGGGTCGCTCGAGAAGGCGACGCTCAAGACCATCCGCAAGGCGCTCGAGCTTTCTCGCCGCTCGGTCTTTACCTGCGATATCCCGCTCGACCTGGGCTACGTCTTCGGCATTGAGGGCAAGATTCCCGAGCATCTACGCAACGAGCTGCTCTTTACGCCGTTTAAGCCGCAGCCCAACCCCACCATCGACATGACCCGCTCCATCCGCGAGCAGGTGCTGCAGCACGACAAGCTGCTCTTTTACCCTTACGAGGCCATGAATCCGTTCTTGGACCTGGTGCACGAGGCCGCCTATGACCCCGAGTGCATCTCGCTGCGCATCACGCTCTACCGCGTGGCCAAGCAGAGCCGCCTGTGCGAGTCACTGATCGATGCCGCCGAGAACGGCAAAGAAGTCACGGTGCTCATGGAGCTCCGCGCGCGCTTTGACGAGCAGAACAACATCGAGTGGGCCGAGCGCCTGGAAGAGGCCGGCTGCACCGTCATCTACGGCTCCGAGGGCTTTAAGTGCCACTCCAAGATCTGCCAGCTCACCTATCGCGAAGGCATGGCGCTAACGCGTCTGACGCTGCTGGGCACCGGCAACTTTAACGAGAAGACGGCCAAACTCTACAGCGACTTTATGCTCATGACCGCCCACCCCGGCATCGGCGAGGACGCGAACGCGTTCTTCCGCAACCTGTCTCTGGGCAATCTGCGCGGCGATTACCGCTTCCTAGGTGTGGCGCCCGTAGGCCTCAAGCCGCTCATCATGCGCGGTCTGGATCGCGAGATTCAGCGCGCTCTCGCTGGCGAGCCCGCCCGCGTGTTCTTTAAACTCAACTCGCTCACCGACCGCGAGGTCATCGACAAGATCGCCGAGGCATCGTGCGCAGGAGTCCGCGTGGACATGATCATCCGCGGCATCTCGTGCCTCAAGCCGGGCGTTCCTGGCAAGACCGAAAACGTGCATGTCCGTTCTATCGTCGGACGCTTTTTGGAGCATGCGCGCGTTTACGCCTTTGGCGTGGACTCGGACATGATCTACCTGAGCTCGGCCGACATGATGACGCGCAACACCGAGCACCGCGTGGAGATCGCCTTCCCCGTGCTCGACCCCACCTGCCGCGCCCTGGTGCACGAGTACATGGGCATGCAGCTGCACGACAACGTGAAAGCCCGCAGCCTGACAAGTGACGGCACCTGGGTTCCCGTGGAGCGTACAGGAGGTGAGAAACCCTTCAACTCGCAGGAAGCCCTGCTGGAGCGTGCCTATCGCAACGCCGAGGCCGCGCCCGAGCCCGTCATTGAGGCGAAACCCGCCCCCGAGCCCGAGCCGCAGCCGGTAGCACCCAAGGTCCAAAAGGTCCAGGCGACCGTCATTGAGCCCGAGCCCGCACCTGCACCTCAGCCCGAGCCGCAGGTCACCAAGCCCGCACCCGAGACGAGCGCCCATCGCGATAAGCCCGCCGGCAAGACCAAGGCCATCGAGCGCCATCGCCCCGGTCGTGTGCGCATGGGCCTGGGCCTGATCGGCCTGGGTCTTAAGACGCTCATTACCGGCAAGACGAAATAGTCGTTTGTAGAAGCAGTTTGTAGAAGCGCCCCGCATTTGAGGAAAGCCTCGGATGCGGGGCGCTTTTCCCTGCTACCATGGTGCGAGCAACAACACGAATGACAGGCAGGGATATGAAGCTCACTATAGAATCGATGACCTACGGCGCCGACGGGCTGGCGCACGCCGACAACGGCAAGGCCGTCTTTGTGCAGGGCGCCGTGGCAGGCGACACCGTCGAGGCCGAGGTCGTACAGGACGGCAAGTCGTTCATGCGCGCCCGCACGACCGAGATTCTGGAGCCGAGCCCCGATCGCATTCAGCCCCCCTGCCCCTTCGTTGGCATCTGCGGCGGTTGTTCGTGGGGCAATCTCTCACGCACGGCACAGCTCGCCGCCAAGGAGCAAAACCTGCGCTCCACGCTCGAGCGCATCGGCAAGTTCGCTCCTGAGCAGGTCGATGAGTTGGTACAGCCCATCTGCCACACCAAGGACGACTGGGGCTACCGCAATAAAATCGAGCTCGAACCGACCGTCGTCAACGGTCGCGTGCGCCTTGGCATGCACGGTGTCGCCCCCAGCAAAATCGTGACCGTCGATGCGTGCCCGCTGTTCGATAAGCGCTTCCCGAAGGCGCTCAAATCGGTCGTCGGCGCACTCAACTATCTAAGCGGCAGCCATGACTTGGGACTCGAACGCGTGGGCATTCGTGCATCGCGCCGTACCAAGGCACTCGAGGTCGCACTCTGGACGCCTACAGGCTCTTTTCCGCGCTCGCAGGTCTCCCGCGTGCTGGCGGACGCCGCTCATCCCACGAGCATCGTGCGCGTGATGAGCAAGGGCGAAAAGAAGGCCCGCCGTGTCTCCAAGGTCGAAATGCTCGCCGGAGAGGGCTCATGGACCGAGAATATCGCCGAGGGTCAGATGCGCTTGTCTGCCCCGTCTTTTTTCCAGGTCAACACCAAGGGTGCCGAGATTTTGATCGAGCTTGTCATGGAAGCGCTCGACCCGCAAGAAGACGAGCTTGCCGTGGACCTGTACTGCGGCGCCGGAACCTTTACCCTGCCGCTCGCCCGCCGCTGCGACTTCGTCGCCGCCGTCGAGGCCTACGGCCCGGCCGTGCGCGACCTGCGCCGTAACCTGGAGATCAACAAGCTCGATAACGTCGACGTCATTGGCGGAGACGCGGTGCGCGAGTTCCCCGACCAGGATGCCGACGTCTTGGTGGTCGACCCGCCGCGCGCAGGCCTCGCCCCCGAGGCGATCGACCTTATCGCCAGCACGAGTGCGCGCGATGTCGCCTACGTGAGCTGCGACCCGGCCACCTTGGCGCGCGATCTCAAACGCTTTGTCGAAGAAGGCACCTTCTCCCCCGTCAAGATCACGCCAGTCGACCTGTTCCCGCAAACCTTCCACTGCGAGACCGTCGTCCACCTTAGGCGCAACTAGTCACTCAATCATTGCTCAGATAAATCATTGAGAAATCGAGCGTGGCAAGCGGAGGTCTTCGGGGTATAAGACGGCTAATTGTATGCCGCCTATGAAAGGAACCCTCATGCCCAGCGTTGCCGTTCTCGCCGCCGATGGCTTTGAAACTATTGAATGCTTGACCATGGTCGATGTCATGCGTCGCGGCGGTGTGCGTGCCACGCTCGTCTCGATTATGCCCACACGTGAGGTCGTAAGCTCGCTGCAGATCCCCGTGACCTGCGATGCGCTCTTTGATGAGATCAACTTTGACGAGTACGACTGCGTCGTGCTGCCCGGCGGCTTGCCCGGTGCCACCAACCTGCGTGCCGATCAGCGCGTCTGCGACGTGGTCTGCGAGTTCGCCGCGACCAAGCACGTTGCCGCCATCTGCGCCGCCCCGTTTATCCTGGGCGAGCTCGACCTACTCGAGGGGCGCCACGCCACGTGCTTCCCCGGCTTTGAGAAAAGCTTCCCCGAAGGCGCCTATACCGGCGAGAAGGTCACGCACATCATCACCGCCAGCGGCATGGCACAGTCGCTCCCCTTTGCGCTTGAGCTGCTGCGCACGCTCGCCGGCGACAAGGCCGTCGAGAAGGTCGCCGAGGGCATTCAGCTATGATTTTGGCTTCGCAATCACCGCGCCGCATCGAGTTGATGCGCGAGGCGGGCTATGACATTCGCGTGATTCCCGCAGATATCGACGAAACGCCTTTTGATGGCGAAGCTCCGCTTACACTCGTCGAGCGCTTGGCGCGTGCCAAAGCCGCCGCCGTTGCCGCCGAGCATGCCGAGCCCAACGAACTGACCGTCGCGGCCGATACTATTGTCACCTTTGACGGCCAAATTTTGGGCAAGCCGGCAGACGGGGACGAGGCGCGCACCATGCTCCGCGAGCTTTCGGGCCGCACGCACCAGGTCGCAACCGGCGTCTGCATCGTTAAAGCCGGCGACGCTACAGCTCCGCATGCCGCCGAGAGCCTGTCGTTTGTCGATGTGACCGACGTGACGTTCTATGAGCTTACCGAAGAGCAGATCGAGCGCTATGTTGCCTCCGGCGAACCCATGGACAAGGCCGGGGCCTACGGCATCCAAGGCACAGGCGGCCGCATGCTTGTGCACGATATTTCGGGTGACTTCTACAACGTGGTGGGCTTGCCCATCGCTCGCGTCGCACGCGCGATTCAAAAACTCTCGTAATTGCATCTGGCGCTGGGTATCCCCCAGCGCCTACAATTTTGCCGTACCGTACGGATCCCGACCGGGCATAAGGCCCGGCGGAAAACCGATAGGAGAACACATGGACACACTGCTCGAAGCCATCGATGTTTGCAATGTCGATGGCTTTTGCTTTGGCAACTATACGGACGAGGAGGCTGGCACCGGCTGCACCGTAATCGTGGCGCCCGAGGGTGCCACCGGTGGCGTTGACGTACGTGGTGGCGCCCCCGCTTCGCGTGAGACCGACCTGCTGCGTCCCGAAAACACCGTCGATAAGGTCCACGCCGTCTGCCTTTCGGGCGGATCGGCCTTTGGCCTCGAGGCTGCAAGCGGCGTGGCCCGCGAACTCGAGAGCCGCGGCATCGGCCTTCCCGTCGGCCCCACGCAGGTGCCCATCGTGTGTTCCAGCTGTATCTTCGACCTTGCCTTTGGCGACCCCACCGTTCGCCCCGACATTGAGGCCGGCATCGCCGCCGTGCGCGAGGCGCTCGACCACACCCCCACCAAGCTCGAACAGGGCAACGTAGGCGCCGGCACGGGCGCTACCGTGGGTAAGCTCATGGGCCCCGCCACCTGCATGAAGGCCGGCCTTGGCGCTGCCGCCGTGGCGCTCGGCCCCATCAAGGTGGGCGCCGTGGTCTCGGTCAACGCCTGCGGCAACGTTGTCGACCCCCTCACCGGCGAGTGGGTCGCCGGCATGCGCGCCGCAGC
>ENA-OPDW01001910-OPDW01001910.1-human-gut-metagenome-genome-assembly--contig:-NODE-1910-length-10355-cov-1.877184_pt1 | contig 10355 bp, 5 predicted proteins | sample MGYA00241264_ERZ501508 | MGnify/ENA primary metagenome ERZ501508 (study PRJEB25962, sample SAMEA2042575) | human gut metagenome | biome: human gut; feature: human-associated habitat; material: faeces...
TAATCACACAGAGAAATATACACACTAACTGGATTATCCGCATAACGATCAAGAATATTAGAAATCCCACACATTGATTTTAGAAAACAAATTAAAAAATTATTGATAGAAAATAAAATTCGTAATTTCTGCCAGTATGGTAATTCCTGGGCTAAACCGGGAATCAGGGTATCAAAGATTTTATCAATAAATACTTTTCTATAACTATGGTCAAATACGTAGATACTTTTAGTACCATGCTTACTTACATAGCACTCTTCGGTACCCTCTTCATCCATGTAATTTAAAATGTAGTCCGTATCTTTATAATCAAAAAGACCCTGTTTATTTAGCATTGGAACCCCATCCAATGCCATAATGCATTCAATCGCAGCTAAATACTTTGAGATAACAACGAACTGAAATTGTTCGTTCAAATCAAAGTCTTTAACGTTGCTAAATAGTATGCACATTGCTACTATACAATGTTCCATCTCTGCCCTATCTACATTAGTTCCCCCACGATTAATATAATCGCATACATAGTCTGAAGGACATGCGAAGTTCTTTGGGATGAATGATATTTCTGGGTTAAAGCTATTTACTTTATTTTTGAAAGCGTTGATTTTTAAAACAAGAGAATTTTTCTCTTGTTTTTCTTTCTTTTCTATTTCTCTTATTTTCTGAATTGAATTTAAAGGAGTGTCCTTAAGAATTTCAAACATGTCTATAACTTTAAGTTTATTTAACTCATCTTTAACTTCTGTGTTTGACTTCATCATTACGCCATCGTAATCACTTGAAACTTCTGAAACTAATTTTGAAGTTATGCTTCCATATTTTACATACGATTCTAAATCTGTGATGGTATTCGCAAGCTCCTGATTTCTAAACACTTCTGTATTAAGATTGTAAAGAGTAACACCCAAAACGTTATCTGAACTGTTAATAAAATTAATAAGGTCTTTAAGTGCAATAAATCCATCATAGATAGTTTTAAAACGTTCGCTATTCTTAAAATTTCCTTTTACATTTCCACCTTCAACTTTATAAATACATTTCTGATCACGCTTTTTAACTGATAATGATACTTCGATTTGATTGTCATAAATAGTTTTAATATCTTTCATTGATACTCCACCAGATATTAAAATTTTATCAAAAATATATAAATAGCGTTCTCGACTATTACATTTGTTTCTAAAAGAATCATTGGCATCTGATTTCTGCATATCAAAAGCATCTTCTGGTCCATAATCGTAAACAAAACAACCACGAAGTTTTTTTACTGCATTTATTGCATTTTCATCACTCCTAAATTTTAAATCTCTATAACGTGATAAGCTTCCTTACCTGCGGGGTCATTGTCGGAAACGCCTTCATAGAAAGCTGCGCCGCCTTTATGTGTATAAAGTATTTTAGAAGCTTTGCAAATTTTGATTGCAATATCTCGAAAATCTATTTCCGATTTTCGTAAATGTAAATCAATACCTACAAAATTAAGAGCCGTTGTTGAAGAATCTGCATCACTACCACTAACTTCTCTATCCTGCCCATGCCTATTCATAATTTCAAAGAACTCATTAACTTCTGATTTCTTGTCATAATTACCATCTTTGTCAGGTGAATCTTTGAAATACATATTTAAAGCTTTGAAAATATAATCATCTAATCCAATAGATGATATTGAAATTATTAGTAAAATAATTTCTACAACGTGTGATTACTGGATTGAGCAATTCTTTACATTTAGCATCTGTAAAATTATTAGGTCTATTAAATTTATCCTTTGGATACTTATTTTTCAACCATTTTCTAAATTGCACAAAGAAAGTATGTGTTCTCATATAATGAATTAAAATGTGTTCTTGTGAAGTTTGTAAAATCATAACATCGTTATAAATTTCTTTCTCACTAATGTTAACATTTAAATCCAGCAGAGATACTTTATTTGCTAAACTATTATTTCTATTTCGACCATTGTCTAAAACTTTAGTATTTTACATATCATGAATTACTGTGGCTAAAAAAGACTTCTTTTGTTTCTTGGCTAAAGCGAGATACTCAAGATATTTCTTTTCACGAATTACAGTCACTTCATTCTCATCACTACTAACGTACTTGTAAAAATTTAATACTCGTTCTGCAGCTTTGTATTGACTGTGATAATCAAGAACGATAGCAATGTAAGCTTGTGCAATATCTAAATCTAAATTTTTAAAACTATAAACACCTTTTAACATATTTCCTCCAAAATTGACCAAAATAAAAAATATTTACCTATTCTTAGTATGGCTGATATCATAGTTTACTAAAAATAAAAGCAAAAATTATTACAATAACTACAGCATATGTTAAAAATTTGCCATTAGCTAAAGTTAATGGCATTGTAACCAATATGAATAATAAATTAAAAATTTGATAAGCTAAGGATACAATTAAAGATAGAACCAGGGCTAAAGCGTCTGGAAGGTGTGAAGTAAACACTTCGAATAGCTTTGCTAAATACCCTTTTACAACTCTGTAATCAACACTGTCTGACTTTGAGCTATTACACTTCTGGCAGATAGCAACTGTGTTAAATGTTCGATTAACTCCTGCCACATTATTAAGTGGCATAATGTGGTCAATAACAACATTGTGCTTACCTATTAGTATTTTTCCACATTGTGAGCAAAACCAAATATTACCGTAAATACCAGGATTCTTTTTAAAATATTCATTACGATAATTAAACGAAGCCCTTTTCTTTTGTGAATAAGTCATTCCTTGTGTCTTTTTTCGTCTAGAACTATTAGACTTCTTTTTAGTATCGTTGGTTACCCTTTTAGTATTGTTAGCTACCCTTTTAGTATCGTTGGTTCTCTTTTTAGTATCGTTGGTTCTCTTTTTAGTATCGTTAGTTACCCTTTTAGCATTATTGTTTCTCTTTTTAGTATCATTGGTTGTCTTTTTAGTAGTATCAGTTACTACAACACTGTTATTTAAATCTTTTTGTTTATTACCACTCCTTTGTTTCTGTACTGAAAAAGTCTTATCGTTTTCACAATTGTTGTTTGCTTGCTTGGCTAAAGTTCTTTGATTGTACTCTCTCCAAGCTTTTCTTAAATTAATAATATAAAAACGATATGCATGTCGTTTTCCTAAATTCTGATTGTGTTTCACATTATCACCTACATTAAATTAAAATTAAAAACAAAATTTAAAAATATTTCCACGCTGTTTAATTAACTCTCTCCTTTCTAAAGCGTGAAAAAGCCCAGCTTTAAACTGGGCTAAAGAAAAGAGCATTGTGACTTTTACATCGCAATGCTCTGCATTAAAATAATTTTATGTAGCATTAAAATAATTTCATTGTAGTGTGATTCTCTTCAGAAGTATTGTCTGTTGTAGCATCAACATCTTCATCATCAACATCTGTAACATCAACATCGACATCTTCATCTTCTGAATTGCTGACAGGCGTAGCATCAACATCATTACCTTTTGTATACTCTTCTAAATCGCTTTCATTGATTTCGTAGTCTTCACCATCTTCATCATCGAAATCGCTATCAACTACTTTTTCTTCTGCGAAATAACCTGTTAAATCAGGAGTAATTTCCTGATTAGCATTAATTTCAGTACCGGTTTCAATGCTGTGGTTACTGTCAACTGGTTCTTTTGTTATTTGGCTAAATAGATCCATACCGCCAAGCATGGTATTAGATTTAGTAAAATCGTTGTCGATTTTACCAGTGAATTCAACTTCGTCATCGTCCTCTTCATCATCAAAATCGAAATTAAAAGTGGACATTGCATCTAAGCTAGTACTGTTTGCTTCCGATTCGTTTACACCTGTATTGTCATCATCATTTTCATTATCAACATTAAGTTCGCTGCTAAATCCATCCGAAGCCACGCTACCAAGTGAATCCATGGACAACAAATCATCCAATGCTTGTGATAAATCCAAATCATTCAATGCTTCTGTTTCAGTGTCAGCATTGTAAAATGTCTCGACCAAAGAATTGTTTTTATCTGGTAGTTCTACCTTGAATTTCTGAATTACTGCAGGTTTGTGTAACATCTTTGGCTGAGTCTTTAAATGTTCAAGGTCTGCTCCAATGTTAAGACCACCAATGATTGCATTGTTATAACGAATATCGACCTTGCGTTTTTCGTTGGCAAACTGAGACAGAAGTTTTGGAACATCTTCAAAGCTTAAAGCTGTTAATAAACCACTATTGTCAGTCACAACTTCATCTATAGTAGATGTTCTAATAGCAAATTTCTTTGGCTTATTAGAATTTTTTGCGATTTCACTATAATCATAGCGACCACCCTGTAAATAATTAATTTCATTATTTCCATCATTGTTCTTAACTAAAGACTTACTATTACTGTCAAGTACTGTGACCTTAAATAATTGTAATCTGGCAAAGATTTCAAAATGACGAGGATTAATGAAAATATTATTCTCTTTAAATGTATAAAAATAACAATCCAACCAAATGATTTGCTTTGTTCGTAGTAACTTGGCTAAATCTGGAATATGTTCAGAAGTAATCAAGTTAGGATGTACAAATCGTGCATTAATTTGTTCTCCTGATGGTTGTAAGAAACCATTTGTAAGCTGGTCTCCGGCATGAACGTACTGTCCATTACCTACTCTTAAGCTTGTTGCTCTTTGCTTATTAGTTACTAAACAAGCTACTTTGCTGGCTCGTCCATAAGGGCAATCTAACATCTGATTATCTTCCATGCACTGCTTACACACTTTACTTGTTTCCGAATCTTCTGGTTCGATTCTAATACCTACGGTATCATCATAACGAATAATGTTAATGTAACCATCCATGTTAGCAATTTCTGGGGCTAAAATGCTACCAGGTAAATTGCCTTGAAGCATAGCACCAACAATCTCTACACCGTTAGCTACGGATTCCCCTGCAACACCACCAGAGTTAACTAATGACATCGTAAGCTGTGCGGCTGGTTCTCCAATAGACTGGGCTGCTTCAATACCGACGTTAGCACCTATTTCTTGGAACTTTGCATCTGAGAAACCAAGTCCATAGCAGCGTGAGCAGATACCATGCTCTGACTCACAATCTAACATTATTCTGGCTTCAATAGTATCTTTTCCATTCTCTTCAACCCAATCAAGAGTTTTTTCTGTGATTAAATTCACAGCCATCAAATGACCTGATGGAAAAACTTCTGAATGTAACTCTAAGAATGGTAAATTACGCCCTTCTCTATTAACAAGTAAATTACGTGAAAGTTTTGCCATTTTGTATCGGAAAGTGAAAATACCATTTTCTGTTTTGAGTTCTTTAATGTGCTTTTCTTTAATCACTGTGACACATCTATCATTAACGTAGTAATCTTTGCCACCGTCTTTAGATATTTTTGCTAACTTTTTGTACTCTTTAATATTACCAACTATTTTCATACCTATTGGTGTAAAAAGTCCTTACCTTCGAGAGCAACGTCCCAAGTTAAGATTCCCTGGGCTAAAGCAACACCACCAAAGAACTCCGTGCCATCGTTGTCATCGTCATCATCATCGTCAAATAACTCATCTAAAGCTTGCACTGCAATGTGATGAAAACCATTTGCAAGTTTATCGTAGCTATCCTCAGTAATAATTCCTCTTTCACCGTCAGACTTTGCTAAAGTGGAATCAAAGATTTCAAAGGTTTCTTTATCAACCGTGACTTTACCAAGTAGATGCTTATTAAACCACTCTCTTGTTGGAATGAACTTATCCAACTCTGGGCGATGATTTGCCCATTCAATGTCATACCACCAATTCTTCTTACCACAGTCGTATTCAACAATCTCAAGTCCGGCTGCTTCGTACACAGCATGACGGGTAGCATGACCTGCTGTAGCTGTTTCGTTCTGTGTTGTGGCAACACCGGTACGTGAGGAGTACGTTGACAAGTGCATATCAAAACTGCTAATTCCCTCAGTGTAGTTACTTGTAAGGGAAGTTTCCAAATCCTCTGTAGCTGTCTTCTGAAGAATACCAATAGCACCGCTTGTCTGCATTAACTGACTGGCATTTCCACGTGCACCAGAATCAAAGATTATGAAGAAGTTATTGTTTCTTGGAATGCTAGAAATTAAATCTTCTTTAATTTTGTTGTTTGTTTCTTTGTAAAGTTTAACAACTGCATCTTTCTTATCTTCTGCGGAAATGAGACCTTTCTGATAGTCCTTTTCAATTAAAGCTTTAATTTTGTCTGCTTTACCAATTAACTCTTTCTTTTTAGTCTTTAAATCCAAATCCTCTATTGAAAGCGTAATTCCAAACAAATCACTATAGAAGAAACCGAATTCAAGAATCTTCTGATAAATGTAAATACAAGGTTCTCCCATCTCTTTAAATAAATCTTTACAAATTTGAGAGATACTACAGTACTTAATTGGTCCTCTTCCAGATCCTGATGCTAAAAGTCCATCGTAGGCTAAGTCGTAATACTTACTACAGTCTATTCCAGGAAAAGCTAATGGGTTTGTAAACTTCTTGTCTGTGAATCCGTATGGAATAAGTGAATTAAACAGAATACGACCTGCTGTTGACAGGTAGTGTCTTCCTGTGGCTAAATCAGTGTAACACACAAAGTTGTAGGTCTCAATGACAGAGTTCTCTACGTCAGATTTTAACTGGGCTAAATCACTGTAATAGAACAGATCATTAACAAAGTCTTTAGTGTCTTTATAGATCTCACCGATGTTGTCAGCATTGTCTTTTAACATCGTAGCGCAGTAACAACCAAGAACTTCATCCTGACTATGCTCCAGAATAATGGTTGAATTCTTTGGATTAATAAAATTGTGTTCTGGAGACATCTTTTCGATAGCTTCTTTTTTTGCTTCTTCTGTGATTAAAGCCACTAACCACATGGTATCACCATCGAAATCGGCATTGTAACCTTTACACGAAAGTGGATGTATCTGAATAGCCTTGCTTTGAACTATCTTAACGTAAAATGCACGTACACTAAAACGATGCAAAGAAGGCTGTCGTCCTGCAAGCACAACTTGCTGGTCTAAACCGAGACTGTCGTCACCTTCAATGAATTCTGTAATCCAATCCATAAATTGTGTGATAACTCTATCTTCTTCGATATCAAAATATTTAGCATAATGCTCCCAATACATACTTAAGAATTTAGTTTTATTCTTCGCTGCTAAAACGTCGAGGAATTTCTGTGCCGAAGCTCCCTTGAAAATGCCATCAACAGAAGTGTGCTGTCCAATGTAGGAAATAATTCTATCTCCCCACATCTTTACAACCATTGAAAGTGGTACACCCATTTCAGTAGGTTTCATTTGTACGTTCTGCATTGGAATGATTACAGAACGTCCTGAACAAATTGTTCTCTTTTTCTGTACAGCTTCACGAATCTTACCATGATTTTTATTGGTTGAATTATGGCCGTAGAACCAAAGTAAAACCGTCTGGTACTCAAGTCTATCGACCTTCTCGTACCCAATAAAAATAGAAATTGTTCTATACAAATTAAGTAAAGAATCCTGCGACTTATTTTTATTTTTAACATCCGATACAGCATTCAAAATCTGTTTATAATGCCAATCAAAATCAGGTACTCCATTAACATTAAGATTTTTCATAATAGGTCTGAATGATTGTGGCATAACTGGAAACGCTGAAATAACATACTCGGCTAAAGAGGTCTCACCACTGTCTGAATGAGACGCAAGGAAAGTATCGCAGTAATGTAAACTTTCAATTACACCGGAATCTGCTTCCTCTCCGTTATCTACCTTTTTATCAATCAGTCTTTGGTAGTAATCTCTTGTTGCTCTAACATCAATTCGTTTGAAAATCTCTACTAAAGCTGACATTCCAGTTCTGTACTGTTCGCGTTCTTTTTCTGTAAGTGTTCCAAGAATTTTAGAATCAATTAAAACAACAAAAGGTAATCTAGTCCCATCTTCAGGAAGTTTGACTAAAACCTCGGACCTAATGATGGCTGCTAACCTATCTTTAGAAATCTTTCCTAAAGGCATTTCCTCTGGAGCTTTTTCTGAATCAATGTTAATTTCTCGTTTATATCTACACAGAATTAACTTGTCTAAAGAACCTTTAACAATCCATGTTGGATGTATAATTTCACATTTTAAATCAATGTAACCCCATTTGCTTCTGTTTCGAATTCCCATCTCTGGTCTTGAAGCATCTCCAAAGATTACTGTAGAATGTAAATTATCAACATGATCTACAGGAATGCTCGATAACGAACGAATCATTTCGTCAGTAAGTGGGCTAAATTCGTAACCATTCTCTACTGTCGTGAGTTCGCAACCCATTGAACGAATAAAGGCCTGCATAATGAAATCACTGTTATTAGTTCCATCAATATGTATATCACTAGGGTCATCTCTAATTTCTCCAGCCAAAAGTTTTTTCGAAGCTAAATCGTCTGACTGTACAGTGTACATATCCTGTAAGACTTTAGTTGCACCTACACCAGAAACACACCAACAGCACATTTCCTCGAAGGACTGACCACCTTCATTTTTTTGTCCATGTCGTGGCTGTCCAAAAATAGGATCGACCTTAACATGACTACCAATTGAGTGTGCTTTCTTATTTACCATGTGAACTAATTTAAACATGTGAAGTGTACCAATGTTAATAGGCCTTTTAAACATTTTACCAGTACGGCCATCACACAAATATTTAGGATGCACATCACACTCCTTGGCTAAATCGTTTACGATTTTCAAATCATCCTTGTAGAAAGGACTGATTACAATTCTGTGATCTTTCTTTCTCATTGCTTCCCCAACTACTAAGTCAAGTAATTGTGAAATGTTCATTCTGGAAGGAACTCCGAGTGGATTTAAAACTACCTGTACAGTTCGTCCAGTAACAGGGTCGTAAGGCATTTCTTCAGCAGGTTTAATTTTAGCAATAACACCTTTGTTACCACAACGTCCAGACATTTTATCTCCCTCTTCTGCTGTGGCTCTGGTAGCTAAAATTACCTTACCAATTTTAGAACCGTCTTTTTCATAAATATATGAGTCTATTACCTGTCCTTCTGTGTAACCTGTTAAAGTGATTTCTTTTTGCGTGTACGAACTATTACTCTTTTTAATGATGACAGTCATAGCAACATCACCATTACGAAGAATTGTTCCTTTTTCTGGTAAACCATCCTCCTTGATGTATGAAAAATTGTTTTTGTTATCAGATGTGCTTAACTCACCGAATACTTCCTCTCGTTCCTCATCAGAGTGTAATTCATGCTTAATGTCTACCATGTAAATAGAGGACAAAGTATCGTCCATAACAATTTCATTACTAATTGTTACAGCGTCATCAATTGTTGAGCTTTCGTAAGTTTTAAAAGCTATGGTTAAATCCATACCCATGGCTAAACCTGAATTGAACGTGTCCTTGTCAACCTTAAAACCACCGTAGTCAGCAAATACTTCAGTTGGCTTCTTGTCTAAAGAGTAACCAAGAGCATATGCAACAACATCGTTTGGTTTGTAAACATTATTCGGTACTGCATTAATTCTATAAGAGAACATATTTTTCTCTGTAGTTTTCTGTGCAAAAGGAACTACTAATTTTGTAGTCTGCGGGAACTTCTCTTTTAGAGATTCCATTGCTACTACTTTAAGTACTAATGTTTTTGTTTCACGACTTGTCTCGACACTAAGTAATTTCAAATTACTATTGAGAATTGCATCTTCATGATTTTTCATCTCTGGAAACATCTGTACATTACAATCATAGAAATCTTGTAGTAAATTTTTAGCCGTGTAGTTACCTGTATCGAGGATACTTTCGCACCCAGTCCCTACTCTTGCTCTACAAGCACCAAAGGTTGGAACTGCCTGTTTTTGGTGATTACAGCACATTAAAAGTCTCTTACCATTCGAATGATTCTGAAATGGAATACAGCTACGTGCTGGTGACATCGAGGCTAAAGGTGAATACTCCTTGTATGTTACTAAATGTGTATCAACCGTTAAAACGTTACCGCAATACTTGGCTAAAACCCTCTGTTTTTTACTGCCGTCCTCATTTTTAAATGTCTCACACCATTCTGCAACGTACTGATCTTTTTCTTCAACCGCTGTTAAATAAACAGGTTTGTCGCTAACTACTTCACCATCTCTGACTGGTAAGAATGGTACTAACAGATTACCATCATCGTCATCTTTGGTTAAAATAGTTCTATTGTGAACAATACCAATCTTTGAAGACTCTGGGGAATCAATCGGGTCTAGACGACCATTCTGTAAATCTTGCACACTTACAAGTGCATCAGTGATTGATTGTGCACTAATGTTTGCTGTTACCTTATTAGCTCGTTCCAAGCTAGCCATGATGTTGGTTG
>ENA-OPDW01001918-OPDW01001918.1-human-gut-metagenome-genome-assembly--contig:-NODE-1918-length-10316-cov-6.438749_pt1 | contig 10316 bp, 10 predicted proteins | sample MGYA00241264_ERZ501508 | MGnify/ENA primary metagenome ERZ501508 (study PRJEB25962, sample SAMEA2042575) | human gut metagenome | biome: human gut; feature: human-associated habitat; material: faeces...
CCATCAAGGCGGCAATCAGCGTCAAGCAAGCCGCCGAACACTACGGGCTGAAAGTGAGCCACAACGGCATGGCTTGCTGCCCGTTCCACAACGACAGGCATCCGAGCTTGAAGCTGAATGAGGACTATTTTTTCTGCTTCGGCTGCGGAGCCAAAGGGGATGTGATCGACCTTGTGGCAAGGCTGTTCAATCTGAGCAGTTATGAAGCAGCGCAAAAGCTGGCTTTGGACTTCGGGCTTGACCCGAAACCGCCCACTGCCGCAGCTATGGTCAAGCCGAAGCGTCCCTATATCCGTCAGTTCCGGGAGGATGAAATGCTGTGCTTCCGGGTGCTGACGGATTATTTGCATCTGTTGGAAGATTGGAAAGTGCGCTATGCTCCCAAGACACCGGAAGATGCTCTGGATGACCGTTTTGTGGAAGCCTGCCAGATGCACTGCCATATCGAATATATGGCAGATGTGCTGACGGTGGGTGATCTGGAAGAACGGGTGGCATTGGTGGACAAGCTGATGCAGGACGGCAAAATTGCTTTTCTGCAAGAGTATACCGCACAAAAGAAAAAGGAGGTGGCGCACCATGGCGAAGAACCGGAAAACGCCTGATATGAACTTGCCCATGTGGTTTGACGGGCAGAACATCAACGAAGCTCTGTTTTGTGAAGAATTTCTGCAAGAGCGCAGGATCATCTTCGCAAACGGAGCTTTTTTCACGCCCGATGGTCGAGTGACGGACGATCTTCCTCTGCGTGGGGAGATTTACGACAAGCTGAAATTCTGTGCCGTAAACAATATCCCCCGGAAGATCACCAACATTCTGGAAGTGCTGAAACTGGAAGCGCAAGTGCCGGACTTTCCACCGGAGCAGGATCGAATTCATCTGTCCAACGGTACGCTGCTATTGAACGGCACATTTACCGAGGGCAGACCGGCTATCGTGCGGAGCCGTTTGCCGGTTGCTTACAATCCCGATGCTACTGCGCCGGTGATCTGGCTGAACTTTCTGGATGGGTTGCTTTACGCCGAGGACATTCGGTGCTGTCTGGGAGTGTGGCATTTGGAACAATACATCAGTCCGTCAGCTTCGTTCAAATATTCATCCTCTGCAAGCTCTCTCGGCTGAAATAATTCATCCACGGCGTTATTGATTGGTCTCATAGGCTTTCATCCTCCTTACATTCATAGGTTCGTTTGACAGGAGCAGGATGGTCACGCAATGCCCAGCTTCGTATGGTGGCTGCGTGACTGGAATACTGTTTTCCGCTGGATGCCATATAGCTGGACAGCTTTTCAATGTATTCCTGATAATGAGGAACCTCGTCCTTCAAAGCCTTCAGTTCTTCCGTACTCAGGAAAACATTTTGATAAGAGCCATAAGCGGTGCGGTCATCCTTACTCTCTGAATTTGTTCTTTTTATATTGTTCTTCTCTTTATTACTACTGGACAGTTTTCTGTCTGTCACAGAGACAGTTTTCTGTCCATCTGTAGGACAGTTTTCTGTCTGTTTTACGGAAAAAATTCTGTCCGTTTGATTCAATGCTTCCGGTGGATATTTAACGTATATCCTGTTTGGAAAACCTGCTCCCTGACGTTTACGGGCGATCAGATTTTCTTTCTCCAGAGCATTCAATGCGGTTTTGACAGACATTTCACTCTTGTGCATGGTTTCTGCCAGGCTCTTGATGGGGAAGAAAATGAACACATGACCTTGTTCATCTGTCCATCCGTCATTTTTCTGGGACAGCCTTGCTCGGTCGAGCAAAATCGTATAGAGAATTTTTGCAGTTTCATTTAGGCCATCCTTGTCCAGTAAAAATCTTGGGAACGCCATATACGGCGGTATCGGACTGCTTTGTGTTAGAAATTGTGTCATGTGTTCACCTCCCTTCTGTGAGATCAGCTTGGAGCAAACTTATTCTCCAAGAAAATCCCAATCCACTTCCTCATCCAGTTCCTGCTGTGTGACCGAAACGGCTCCAACCGGCACTTGCGACATTCCCACCATACAGCCTGCAAGAAATACCGGAAGTGTTTTCTCCATGGCGCTTTCTACAGAGGAAATAATCTGATTCACAAATCGTTCCTCACGTTCCCTGGTTTCAAAGTAAGGATCATCCTGACTGCGATAATAGCGGTCAAAGTAATCCACCAGAGCTACGGCAATCACATTGCTGTAGGATTTGAATTGCTGCTTGTCCATGTTCTGAAGATACTGCCATGCTCGCTTCTGGGTGTCCTTTTCCAGATTGAAGCGAAGATTTGTGCTGCGGATATTCTCGCTCATGGCTTACTCCTTCCTGCGAAGGCTCATAGAGGCGAGATATGCCGTATACATTCAGTTCTCTGGCAACCGCCATGAGCGTCAGAAGGTAATAGTCCTCATCCACAGCCTTGTCTGCGATAAATTCCTTGTGACCTTCTCCGATGCGGTAATAGATGCCGCCATATTCCAGAATGTTGCCGGAGAAGATCGGCTCGGTTTCATAGGCGGTCACTCCGGTAGGGGTAACTGTGTTTGCGGTCTTGATGTTGCCGTAGCCGTGATCCACAGCAATGATTTTGATGTTGTTCAGTTCTCTCATTTGGTCTGTACCTCCTTGTGCTTGTTCGTGTTCATAAAAAATGCCCCTTTCAGTAGATTTGCGTTGAAGTAGCACCGGATTTTCTGATTTGGTGCTGTTTTCATTGCAATTTCATTCTATTGAAAGAGGGCGCAAAACACATTGAGCGTGGATTGAGCGGAAATTGAGCAAAATTTATCTGTGGAATAAAAAATAGCTCTGCTATTACACAGAGCTACAATTGTTTATTTAATGACAATTCGTTCATTTATTTTACAAGGTGAATTAAGACACATTATCACAGTTAATGGATCAACATTATATTCTGTCGCAATAATGTGTGCATCTACCATTACTGATATTGTCCATGCAGAATCAATTTCACCTTTCGGAATTTTTATTCGTCGCTTTTGGTCATATTCTTCAAAAGCTTTCTTAATGTTTGTTCGCTGGTTGGCTTTTAATGAATTAAACTGCTTTAATGCAACCATGGGCATAATCCTGCTTTTAGCAAACATATTCGATACAGTTACCCATTTCACGAAATCTTTCTGAGATTTGAATACTATTTTATTTTTCATAACAATCCTCCCAAAAAGTTTTTACAGATAAAAATCGAATTTTCCCTTGAGCATTAAGTGTCGGAAGTAATTCTTTAATCATGTCACAATCACTTTCGTTAAAGTAATAGTAGACACATTCGTCAATATTAGATGCATTTATTGATTCAAATATATGAAAATCATTCCACGGAGATAATCCTAATATTTCTAATGTCCCCGTAATATTTTTGAAAGTATCAAAATGATAATTATCAGAAAAAGTTAATGAAGGATTAGCGGCTTTAAGCTGAATGGCATATCCCATATTTGCAGTCAACTTATTCGATTTAAGCGTCCAACTATCAACATCCTGTTTGATTTTGGGGTCATTATTATAGGCTATTGCCATTTTTTCAACAGCACTATTTGCTTGAGGAATTTGTTTGATCTGTAATTCTTTGTATGCGCCACAATGTGTTGTCAAAGCGTTTGAATACAAATAGAAATAATTCTCATCAATTTCTATTTCTTTTATTGGTGCATCGGGAAGTTGGTTTCTGAATGAATCGAGAAGATACACATCACTTTTCTTATCAAATTGCCCATGAATATGGTATGCCGGTTTATGTGTTGCTAATTCGAGATTTGCATCATAGTTTGTAGTAAATATGTTGTCGAACGCCTCTAAATAGGTGATGAATTTTTCCGGATATTCTTGATACAAGGTATTAAGTTTACCATCATTATATATTGCATATAGATAAGCAACTCTCAGAGCTTCCCTGACATAGTATTGCTCGGGATTTTGAGTATTGGTCTTGTGGCATACTAAATCATGAATTAAATAATAGTCTTCAAATCCTATATCAGTTATTCGTAATGTATCAATTTTATCTGCATATTGTTTTTTGAAAGACTTCAAAGATTCATCTTCTGCAGTACAATTTGTAAAATTATCGTATTTGTCCTCCAAAATATCTCTTGCTTCTAAAAATAATTGCCCTATATAATTTTTTAACAGGTACGGGAAATTCACAATGATATGTGATGGAAAATCATCTCTATCACAATTTTTTAGAATTCTCAATACTATTTGTTGCGTAGTATAATCAGTTTTATTAAATTGAATGTTTATACCATTTCCAACGAGTAAATTGTTCATATAGTTATATATCCCCTTCTTTGGTCAATAATTTTTCGCCTAAGTATAATCCGGCTTGCGCATACGTTCCAAGCAGTTCCTGTTTCTTTGCTTCAATCATATCAGGTTCAAACTCAAATACTGTTTCATAGATTTCCATAGCTTTCTGGAAATATGAAGTTGCCTGCGAAATTTCTCCCATAGTCAGGCTGATATTTCCCATCGCTTCTTGAACACTTGCATAATCCAGACCAGTATCAGAATTATATTCTCGAATTACACGGCAGAGCTTTCGCAGAGCAGACAAACCAACATCAGGCTGTCCCATATCCGTAAGCAATACAGCATAGTTTGTAATCTGCACAATGCTATCATGGTAATAGGCCAGACCATACTCATCTATGATTCTGATTGCCTGTTCCATATTTTCTTTAGCAAGTTCCAGCTTGCCATTCATTTTATACATACCGCCAAGATTTGCATACAGATTGGACAGGAGCAACGCATTCTCCGAAGTCATTTTCGGAATCATTGCAATGGCATCTTTCTGCATCTTGATTGCTTTATCTGGTTTCTTCTCATAAGCTGCCTGATAACTGAGCAGCAATGCCCGGTCAGCAATAGAGCCTACAGCCTTGTCCTTGAGCAAGTCAGACAGTTTATTTATAACCAATTCCATCCCCTGATAATAGCGGTAATTCTCCATATAAGGGAACACATCTTCCAAGAAACGAAGATATACCGGCATATCATCATTTTCAATCTGATTTATCACAAATTCAATGGTCTGGAACAACTGTTTATAATAAGAAACTTCTTCTCCATGACGCAGACAAATCTGCTGTAAGCTTTCCAATAAGGTGTGACAAGTCTGCACAGAAGGTTTTGTTTCTTCCATTGTCACTTCCTGCATCATTGGATGAAGGGCAATCATACGACCTTCCATTGCCTTGATGAAGCCTTTTTCAATCAGATCATTGACAGTATTCATATCACGCAGCTTTAACCAGTTCGCAAACAATCTGTTTTGAACACCGGAAAACGAAGCCAACGCAAGGTTTCTCATAATATCTGTTTCTGCTTCTGAAAGCTGATACAGAGAGAACAACGTGTGAATGTGGTCATAATAGGTCGCCTTGCGACTTTTGCCGTCTTTGGAGATACCGATAGTATCGGTGGCATCCAGGGCGACTTTTTCTTCTTTTAGCTTCTTTAACAGGAGCAACGGCTCCATAATTCCACTTTCCAACAAACGGGCTGACATTTCTACAGCAAGAGTATGACTGTGTACTGTTTGGATGATTTGCTCCAAAATCGTGCGATTCTTTTCAGCATCGGAATAGAAGCAGCCCATCAGTTTAATCAAAGCATCTGTATCCCCAATTTCTTCCAGATTCATGAAAGTATAGTTGTTAAAGCTGCTTCGGGTAGTAAACAGAATACGGCAGCGATATTTCATCACAACCGACAGCAAACCATCCTGCGATGCTGTAGTATTAAAATTATCAATGATAAATAAGGTGTCCTCTTTCAATGTACGCAGAAAACGGTTATGTTTGCGGAACCGTTCTTCATTGTCGTCATCCGGCAGATCATCTGCAAAATCCATATCTGAAATATCTTGTTTTAAATTGCCAGTGTAGGAAAGGTACAAAATATTTGTGTATTCTTTGCTATGAATTTTAGCATAAGCCTTTGCCAATTCACTTTTACCAATGCCGGCGATACCTTGCAGAAATACCTTTCCATGACTACATAACAACTGATGTAAAGTTACAAGTTCATTGTCTCGTCCACAGAAATGACGGCATGGCTTTGGGGTACCGCCATCGTAGATAAAATCTTTCACGGCCGGAGAAAGATTTCCAGCAGATAACAGATTCTTAGTATTTACATCTCGCTTTACAAAAGTACGTTCCATGCCAAAGCATAAAGCAGAAGTTAGAAATACTGCTTCATCCATTTCTGTTTCACAAGGATAATTCTCGAGAAGCCGAGCCTTGGTTTTATCTGATATGGTTGTATCCTGCACCAGAATGTTATAAATCTCTTGCACCGCCATAGTACTGTCATACATCAACGGAAGCACATTTCTGTGCATATCAGCAGCGAGTCGGTTTCGATTGTGGTTATCCATATAATACCTGGTGATACGAGGACTGATTTTTGCTTGTCCATTGAACCAACGGCATACCAGACCATTATCAAAATCAAAATCCAGAGATTCGTCTGAACTTAAAAAGCTGACAAACAACTGGTACATCATGTCAATCTGATTCATACTGTGGGCATCACTGATATAGTTACGAATGGTGGTGATGACTGAACTGAAATCTAAATATTCCATAGACAGCCCTCCTTCAAAAATAGTCAATTTACGCTCAATCCACGCTCAATGAAGCTTTAGACTGTTTGTTCTAAAATGAGTGTAGATTGATGGAAGCGTTCTGCTAAATATTATAGCACGGCTTTCAAGTCTACGAAAGAGCATAGGTAAGTGATTTGAAAGGAGGGGCTCATGGAACAGAATATAGCATTTGAACGATGTGTGGATTTTCTGGCTCGTATGATTGAGAAATACGGGCAAGAGCTCCTCGATGAGATCAATGCAGATGAAGATGGTGGGGCAAGAACTAAAACAGAAGATACAAAGTCAGCGTAAATGGGTGTCGAAAATGTCGGCATCCATTTTTTATATTTTGAATATATTGAAAAACTGAAAATCAATGGTATAATTAAGTTGGGACAAATAATTGAAACAGTAATTCGATATATGCCATATGGAATATAATGGGAGGCAGCAATCATGGATAGCAGAAAACGTATGGGGAAAGATAAAGATGGAGTGATTTTCCCTGTTGCTCCAAATCTTTCTGAAATGAGTGATAGTTATTTGGATTTTATAGAAGCAATCAAAAAAGAAATTGAGAACCAGAGATTAAAGGTTGTACTGAATGCAAATTCCAGTATGATCTGTCTCTATTGGAATATTGGTAAAGCTATTCTGCAAAAGCAGGAGGAAGAAGGCTGGGGAGCCAAAGTCATTGACCGCATGGCAAAAGACCTGAAAGATGCGTTTCCGGATATGTCCGGCTTTTCTCCAAGAAATATTAAGTATATGAGAAAATTCGCAGAGTGCTGGCCGGATTTTGAAATTGTGCAACGGGTCGTGGCACAAATTCCATGGCGTACCAATCGTATGTTGCTTGACAAATTGGATACACAGGAAGAACGAATCTGGTATGCACATAAAACCATCGAAAACGGTTGGAGCAGTACGATTCTGGATTTGCAGATTCAGAGCAAATTGATTGAACGTACAGGAAAAAGTGTCAATAACTTCCCTGTTGCTTTACCACCTGCGGATTCCGATATGGCAAATCAGATTTTCAAAGATCCGTATCTGTTTGATTTCCTTGGTACTGATATGCCAAGGCGAGAGGTTGAGATTGAACGTAAGCTGACAGAGCATATCCAGAACTTTCTTTTGGAGTTGGGACAGGGATTTGCGTTTGTAGGCAGACAGGTACATCTGGAAGTGGGCGGAGATGACTTTTATATTGATCTTTTGTTCTATCATCTGAAACTTCGCTGTTATGTGGTAATTGAACTGAAAGCTTGTGATTTTGAGCCCGGTTTCATCAGTCAGCTCAATATGTATCAGAATGTTGTAAATGATATTCTGCGTCATCCGAGTGATAATCCGACTATCGGATTGCTTTTGGTTAAAGGTAAAAATCAGACGGTAGTTGAGTATTCTCTTGCAGGATACCAGAATCCAATTGGCGTAGCAGAATGGAAAAACCAGATGGTAAAAGCACTTCCGGAAGAACTGAAAAGCAGCTTGCCGTCTATTGAAGAAATCGAAAAAGAATTGGAGTAAAAAGTGCCACAGGCCGTGGCACAATTACATATCACCCTATGGATGGAGGTGGTTAGGAATTGAAAACAAGAAGATGTTACATATACACACGAGTATCTACCTCGATGCAGGTAGATGGATATAGTTTGGATGCACAGAAAGATAAGCTGAAAAAGTATGCGGAATTTCAGGATATGGTAGTTGCGGGTGAATACTCTGATGAGGGAAAATCCGGTAAGAACATAGAAGGTCGTCCACAATTTTTGCAAATGCTGAAAGATATTGAGTCAGGCAAAGATAAGGTTGAATTTGTCCTTGTATTCAAACTTTCCCGATTCGGAAGAAATGCAGCCGATGTACTTAGTTCCTTACAGCGTATGCAGGATTTTGGGGTCAATCTGATTTGTGTAGAAGATGGCATAGACAGTTCCAAAGACAGCGGGAAATTGATGATTTCTGTCTTATCTGCGGTTGCGGAAATTGAGCGTGAAAATATCCTTGTTCAGACTATGGAGGGGCGCAGACAGAAGGCTCGTGAGGGAAAATGGAATGGCGGTTTTGCTCCTTATGGATATAAGCTGGTAGATGGTTATTTATATATTGCAGATGATGAAGTCGATGTGATTCGCATTATTTTTGATAAGTATGTGAATACAACAATGGGAGCATCTGCAGTTGCAACGTATTTGAATGAGCATGGCTATGTAAAGAAAAAGCGCCAGAATAACACGCTGGATATGTTTTCAGCACATTTTATCAAGTCAATTTTAGACAATCCGGTTTATTGTGGAAAACTCGCTTATGGTCGCCGTAAGAATGAAAAGATTGCAGGAACCCGTAATCAGTATCATATTGTGAAACAGGACGATTACCCGGTTTATGATGGAGTACATGAAGCAATTGTTTCGGAAGAAGTATGGCAGATGGCACAAAGGAAACGTCAGGAAACAGGTGTCAAAAGCGAGAAAATTTATAATCAGGAACATGAAAACATCCTTTCCAGTATTCTTCGTTGTCCTGTGTGCGGGGCTGCGATGTACGGCAATGTAAATCGTAAGAAGAAAAAAGACGGAACCTTATATAAGGATTATTATTATTATCATTGCAAACACCGTACTACGGTAAATGGTCATAAATGCGGATACAGACGACAGTGGAAACAGGAAATGGTGGACGCTGCGGTAGAAGAAGTGATCAGAAAACTGGTTACAAACCCGAAGTTTGAACAGGCAATCCGTCAGAAGATTGGTTCCAGAATTGATACAGAAGAATTGGAAACCGAACTGGAACAGCTTCGTAAGAAACTTCATCAGCTAAACGGAGCAAAAGCAAAGTTGGGACAGCAGATGGACAGTCTTGATGTAACAGACAAGCATTATGACCGCAAGTATCAGGATATGGAAGAACGCTTGTATAAGCTGTATGATGATATTGATTCTGTGGAAGAAGAAATTGAGGAAGTGGAAACCAGAATCTATAATGTGCGTCAGCAGAAAATTTCCGGTGACAACATCTATCAATTTCTTCTGTATTTTGATAAACTGTATGATAAGTTCACGGATGCTGAAAAGAAAGAGTTTCTTAACAGCTTCATTGAACGAGTTGATATATACGAGCAAGAGCAGCCGGATGGCCGTTTCTTGAAGCACATTAAATTCAGATTTCCTGTCTATTTTAATGGAAAGGAGATAGAGGAAATGAGTTGGGACAACGAAACAACAGTCGAGACTTGTGTTTTATTGTCCAAACTAGGATAAAAGCTGGCTGAAAATTGAAGACCTAGACATGAAATTTTGCAATAAAGGTCAATGATCAGCTATATATTTGTCTTATTATTGGTGTCTGGAATCTTGCTCTTTTCTCTGGATGCAACCAGTGCCGAATTGAAAGCTCGTGATTAGATGGAATGGGTCAGATTGGTAAATGGTATTCGTAATATGGCAGAAGAGATTGTGTTAAATGAATTGATTTACAGGTAAACAAAGAGCTGAACAGGTAGGAAGAAAACTCCTATTTGTTCAGCTTCTGCATTTGTAAGGGTTCAAAGAAGAATCAAATTACAATTCCATATCAGGTGACCTTTTCTAAGTTCCGGAAGGTTGTTTTTTCTGCCATGGTTATAAGTTACACAGATTTAATTATTCCATAGTATGGCTTAAAAAATATCCGAATATAACTTCACAGAAATAATTATAATGGGGAGATTATTT
>ENA-OPDW01001933-OPDW01001933.1-human-gut-metagenome-genome-assembly--contig:-NODE-1933-length-10233-cov-2.041757_pt1 | contig 10233 bp, 10 predicted proteins | sample MGYA00241264_ERZ501508 | MGnify/ENA primary metagenome ERZ501508 (study PRJEB25962, sample SAMEA2042575) | human gut metagenome | biome: human gut; feature: human-associated habitat; material: faeces...
AAAATTAAGTCTCTAAAGGCCATTGGGAAGAATCAAGCATTTTACAGAGCTTCCTTAACTATATGAAGTTCCTCGGCGCTAAAGATCCGAAGGTTGAAATTCGTGCCGAATATCCCGATGCCCCGGGTGCCGACTCCATCGGATCGGCCATGGTTCACTCTCCCGGCGGGGACGGCGCTTTGTACGCTTTGATTCAGGAAAACGTCAACAAGCGCAAAGGCAACATTGATGTTTGGTACAACGCTCCGGGCAAGAAGCTCATTCAAGACCCTCAGACTGGAATCATTCACGGCGTCATTATCGAAGTAAACGGAGCTCCGAAGTATGTCAGAGCTAAGAACGGCGTGATCTTGGCAACCGGCGGTTATGAAAACAATCCTGACATGTTCCGCAACTTTGCGATAATGCAGCACGCTTACTCTAAGGGTGCACGCTTTAACACCGGCGACGGCATCGTCATGGCTGACGACGTTCAAGCCAACATCGTGAATATGGGCAACAACAACGGCCCTGACCCCAACGTCATCAATCCTGAGACCGGCATTTCTTTCGGGTACATGGTTGCGGGAAGCAAAGATTCCGCTTGGGCAGGCCCTGCCTTTACACGTCACAACGTCATCATGGTCGGTCAGGACGGCAAACGTTTCTGGAATGAAGCCCAGAAGACACGGCATGGCCGTGTTCCCTTCCACGGCGACTATGTCCATCTCATGATGCCGGATCCGGCCTACATGGTCTTTGATGAAAACGCTCGTTTAGCTTCCAAGATCTATGGCTCTTGGAGTGAAGGCTCGGAAAAAGAAATTGCAGCCGGACTCGTTAAGAAAGCCGATACGCTTGAAGAACTGGCAAAGATCATCGGCGTCGATGCCAAAGGCCTTGCAGACCAGGTTGCTCAATACAACAAGTTCTGCGAAGCCGGTGTTGATCCGCAGTTCAACAGACCAAAGGCCATGTTGAAGCCGCTGAGCAAGGCTCCTTATTACGCGGTTCAGGTTCAGCCGACCTTTACCAATACTTTGGGCGGTCCGGAACGTAACCAGAACGCTGAAATCATGAGCCGCAACGGCGGCACGATTCTGCATCTTTACGGCGCAGGCGAACTTGGTTCCATTTGGTCCCACAAGTACAGCGGCAGCGGCAACATTTCTGAGAGTTTGGTATTCGGTCGTCTGGCCGGAGCCAACGCTGCAGTAGTGAAGTCCGACGTTTCACAGGAATCCGTCCTAGGCGGTAAGCCGGGATTCAGACCTGACGAAACTGCTCCGCTTTATCAGCTCCAGCCCGGTGAAAAACTCGGTATCGGCAGAGGCATGGGCGGCGTCATCGCGATTGCTGTCAAGACAGACGGCGGAAAGATTGTCTCTATCCGTGTCTTGAACCAGCATGAAACTCCGGGAATCGGCGGCAAGGCTATTGCTACCCTCCCGAACGAAGCTGTTGCCAACAACGGTAAGATCGATAACGTTTCAGGTACTTCTGTTACCTCCAACGGTTTCAGAACCGCTCTTGCTGACGCACTCAGCAAGTAATCGTTAATTGATTCAAGGGCGCGACTTTCTATTTCGGAAGCCGCGCTTTTTTGCGGATGATTTTCGAGAACTAATTGAAGAGGAACCTAGAACTGAAGGAAGAAGATTAAGACTCTTCGCAGAAACAGGATATTAGCCGCCTTTGAAAATCAATCCTCGATTATCAAAATCAGAGGTCAGCGCTTGCTGGAGAAGCAATCTCAACTCTAAGTCATTGACCGGACTTCTTTCCATGGCCTGCAGATATGCGGCCTTTTCCACTTTCTTCCAGTCGACTGCAACACCTAACTGTTTCTTGAGAATCAGGTCAAGCCAAATCCGCAACGCAATCCCATTCCCTTTGCTGAAGGGATGGGCCAGATTCATCTCGACATACTTCGAGATGATTTCATCAAATGTACTTTCCGGCAGGTTCTCAATTACCCGCAAGGCTTCCTGAAGATAGATTGCGCTTAGGAATCTGAATGAGCCGGAGGACGCGTTCCTAGTCCGGAGTTTTCCGGCATCCGCATAGACGTCCCAAAACAAATATTCATGGATTTCTTTGAGCACTTGAAAGGAGCCGTACTCGAATTGTTTCGAAATATCTGAATCAAAAAATGTTTTGGCTTTTTCAAGACTCGCAGCTTCCATCGTTTTCAAGTCTTGTTAGGAAAAAATAATAAAAAATCTCAGGAGGCTCCGCCTGCTGAGAAAAATAAAAATGGCGGAGAAGGAGGGATTCGAACCCTCGAGACCGGTTTTTGCCAGTCTGCACCCTTAGCAGGGGTGTGCCTTCAGCCACTCGGCCACTTCTCCGCACATCGATCATCGCGATCAGGAAAGCGTATTCTATAGATAAAGTTTCGTTTTGGCAAACGAGTCTGGAAACGGGTCTGGAAAATTACAAATGCTCACATTCTCCGCGCTATCGGACTAACTTCCATTGTCCGGGATGCAGTGGAAACGAATGACCGCACTTGCCCGCTGAGCTTCGTAATCAAAGATCCGGTTTTTATCCGTAATGTAGTAAACCTGCGGGACTAAATTCTGCCCCACCCCTTTGCAGTACAAGCGAGCCTGATCCTCCAGTCCTTTCACTACTACTTCGCCTTTCATTGTGAAGTCAAAGTACCCGGAAATCTCATAATCATTCGGTCCGATTTGACGGTCTGTCCAGCTGCATCCTGCAAGGGTGATTGCCAAAGCGGAAAGCCCCATAAAAATGATCTTTTTCGTCATATTCTCTTACCTTTTAGTGATGTTTTCCCACTGTATAGGATTTGATTTTGCGTTTCATGCAACTCTGTTCGAATTGGTTAACAAAGCAAATGGTTGTCGCTATAATCGCCGGAAACCTTATTTCTTTATGCTTTTAAATGGAGAATATAAATATGTCCAAATCCTTAGCCGGAACAAAGACCGAAAAGAATCTGTGGACGGCTTTTGCCGGTGAATCCCAGGCCCGCAATAAGTACGACTACTTTGCCGGCGTTGCTCGCAAAGAAGGCTTCCAGCAGATCGCTGCTATCTTCGAAGAAACTGCTGCTAACGAAAAAGCTCACGCCAAGATTTGGTTCAAAGAACTTCAGGGCATCGGCAACACTGCTGAAAACCTGAAGGCTGCTGCCGGCGACGAACACTACGAATGGACCGACATGTACGAGACATTCGCTAAAGACGCCGAAGAAGAAGGCTTCCCCGAACTCGCCGCTAAGTTCCGCGGTGTCGGCGCCATCGAAAAGCACCACGAAGAACGTTATCTCAAGCTCTTGAACAACGTCGAAATGCAGAAAGTCTTCGAGAAGAGCGAAATCGTTATGTGGCAGTGCCGGGAGTGCGGCAACCTCGTTATCGGCCCGCGCGCTCCTGAAATCTGCCCCGTCTGCTCTCATCCGCAGGCTTACTTCCAGCTTCAGGAAACCAACTACTAATTTGGTCAGCTGACTTTCCTGCCGGAGTCCCTAAAAACCTTCAGTGAAAGCAGGACTCCTCCGAGAAGTAGAAAAACACCGACAACAAGCGTCCATTTGGGCGCTTGTTGTTTATATATCAACGAGTAAATCACCGAGAAGATTGTCTCAAACACAATCATCTGCCCGCTCAAGGCCACCGGCAGACGGGCGCTCATCATGTTCCAAAGCGCCATCCCCGCCCATCCGCAGACCAAACCTGCCACAACCATCAGTAGTACAAACTTCACCGGAGTAGGTCCTAATACCGCGCCTCCGTGAAGAAATGTCTCAAAGTTCACCGCTACATAACAAAGCAGCGTTGCAGGCAGCATGGATGCGCCTTGAGCAGTGGTCCAAGCCAGAGGAGAGACATTCGGATGCTTCAGCAGCCACTGACTGTTTCGAATCGGGAACCAAGTCCACAACGCCATCGCCCCGAAACTGCATAAAAAGCCCAGCCAATACTCGGCAGAAGAAGTCGCAACGGAGATTTCTGAGAATTCATCAATATTGCCGATCCATAATCCGACCAAAATCATCGCCAGAGGTAAAGAGAGTCGGCGCCAGGGAACAACGACAGTCGTTTCTGCCCCCGGCCGGTTCGTCAGCAGCGCAACGTTCAGCGGAATCAAGGCCATGAGCATGCCGGAGGTCGGAACCCCCGCCAAGCGGACTCCTTTAGTCAAAAGAACGTAATAGACAGCGTTTCCGAAAAATCCTAAACAGAAAGCTTTAACCCAGTCCGAAGCTGTGAGAAGCGCCAGCGTCTTTCGGCAGTAGTAGCAAATCACTAAACTACCGATCGAATAGACGGTAAATCTCGCCATCGCGACGGTCGCGGGTGAATATTCAGGTAAAAGCAGCGGAATGATGTAAATAAAACCCCAAAGGGAACATCCGAGTATTCCGTACAGCACGCCCAGAAACATTTATCTATCACCTGTTTTTCTTTTGACACCTTAATCAATTAGACTTAGGGTTATTGGATTACCACCTAAAAAATTTAACCTCATTTAAGAATTAGGAGTCTAAATGTTAAAACGTTCGTTTTTGGCCATTCCGCTTGTGGCTATGCTCTCCATGAGTCTCTTGACAGCTTGTGGCGATAAGAAAGAAGCCGCAGCCCCGGCCAAGGAAGAAAAGGTTCTGCGCGTTGGTACCAACCCCACATTTGCACCGTTCGAATTCCAGGCTAAAGGATCCAATGACCTGACCGGTTTTGACATCGACCTGGCTAAAGCACTCGGTAAACAGATGGGTTACAAGGTTGAACTCGTTAATCTCGGGTTCGACGGTTTGATCCCTGCGCTCTCTACCGGCAACATCGACCTGGCTGTCTCCGGAATGTCCATTACCGAAGAACGTAAAAACGCTGTCGACTTCTGCGATCCTTATTACACATCCGGTCTGATTGTTTTGGTTCGTCCGGATGAAACTAACATCAAGAGCATCAATGACCTCGTCGGCAAGAGAATTGGTGCACAGATCGGAACGACAGGCGCCACGAAGGCAAGCTCTGTCAAAGGTGCTGATGTCAAACAGTACAACAACGCCAATGAACCGTTCATCGAGCTCGACAACAAGGGCGTTGATGCTGTCATCAATGACCAGCCTGTCGTTGCTTATTATCTCGTCAACGGCGGCAAAGGCAAGATGGTCGGTGACATCATGGAAGCTGAGTACTACGGTATCGCCGCTAAAAAAGGAAACAAAGCGCTTGTAAAACAAGTAAATGAAGCTTTAGCAGCGCTTAAGAAGAACGGAGAATACGATAAAATCTACAAGAAGTGGTTCGGAGCTTAATCTGACTGCGCTGTAGAAAGAGAGGGCAGGAATGCACAGTTCCTGCCTGTTGTTATATCTAAACACTGAGAAAATCACATCACAATGGCTTTGGAACTTAACCTGAGCATCATCACGGAGAACCTGCCGCTCCTTTTAAAGGGCGCCGGTATCACGCTCGAAATTACTGCTCTTTCCGTGGGATTGGGCTTACTGATCGGTATGTTTGTCGGCGTTGCCAAACTTTCTGACAACCGACTCATACGAGGACTCGCTTCTGTCTACGTTGACTGTATCCGAGGTACGCCTCTGCTGGTTCAGATTTTCTTGGTTTACTTTGCTCTTCCTCAAATTATCGGACACCGAATCGACCCTCATCTTGTTTGCGGTGGTGCCGCTGATCTACATGGAGATCACCGGGGAACGCCTGGTCATGAATGTGTTTTTGATCGGCGTCATCGCCATGGGCATCAACAGCGGCGCTTATGTGGCAGAAATTTTCCGTGCCGGTATTCAAAGCATCGACAAGGGACAAATGGAGGCTTCCAGAGCGCTTGGTCTTAACTGGTTCCAGGCCATGCGCTTTGTAATCATGCCGCAGGCTTTTAAGCGCATCATTCCGCCGCTCGGCAACGAATTCATTGCTATGCTGAAAGACTCTTCGTTGGTGTCCGTGATCGGTTTCGAAGAATTGACTCGTACCGGCCAGCTGATCATCTCCAGAACTTACGCTGCATTTGAGATCTGGATCGTGGTTGCTCTCTTGTACCTCATCATGACCTTGGCCATTTCCCGCTTTGTCGCTTTACTTGAAAAACGCTTCTCTAAAGGCACGAGAAAATAATCATGGAAGAAAAAGATTCAAAAACGATGATCTCCGTCAAACATCTTTCTAAGAAATTTGGAGATGTGACGGTCCTTAAAGATATCAGCCTTGATATCAAAGAAAAAGAAGTGGTCGTGATTATCGGACCGTCCGGAAGCGGTAAAAGTACGATTCTTCGCTGCTTGAATCACTTGGAAACTCCGAGCGGAGGCGAAATCGTCATCGACGGTATCAAACTCGAAGAAGGTGCCAACTTGAATGCCATCCGTCGTGAAGTCGGCATGGTCTTCCAAAGATTTAACCTTTTCCCGAACATGACGGTTCTTCAGAACATCATGCTCGCCCCCATGCAGGTCCGCGGCAAATCCAAAGAGGAAGCCAAAGAGAAAGCCATGCGTCTGCTCAAGCGCGTCGGTCTGGAGCACAAAGCTGACGCGATGCCGGACGAACTCTCCGGCGGTCAGCAGCAGCGTGTTGCCATTGCACGTGCTTTGGCTATGAACCCGAAAGCTCTGCTCTTTGATGAACCTACGAGTGCGCTCGACCCGGAAATGGTGAAGGAAGTTTTAGACGTTATGAAGTCGCTTGCCAAAGAAGGTATGACCATGGTGGTGGTCACACACGAAATGGGCTTTGCTAAAGAAGTCGGCGACAGAGTTATGTTCGTTGACGGCGGCTTAATCGTTGAAGAAGCGACGCCTGAAGAGTTCTTCTCTCATCCGAAGAACAAACGTACGCAGGATTTCCTCTCTAAGATTCTCTAAAAATCCATTTTTCAGATATTTTTTGCAAATCAGACCTTCGGGTCTGATTTTTTATGCAGAAAAGATTTTTCGTTTGCCATTCTTAAATAGAATAGGATTTATCGTTTTTCTATAAAAATTTGCATAACAAGAGTACAAATATGAAAATTTCTCGTCTTTGCCTTCTTGCGGCCTCCCTAGCCGCAGTCCTGACCGTTACCGGCTGCGATGATAAAAAAGCAGCTGCTCCCGCAGCTCCCCTGCCGCTAAAACGTATAACGTCGGTGTGGTTCAGCTTGTCGAACATCAGGCTTTGGACGCCGCTAACAAGGGTTTTGTCGACGGACTCGCCTCCAAGGGTTTCGTAGAAGGCAAGAACGTCAAATTTGATTTTCAGAATGCCCAGGCCGACCAATCCAACCTGCGCAACATTGCCACCCGTTTTACGGGCAACAAAGTAGATCTGATCGGAGCAATCGCAACGCCTGCTGCTCAGACAATGGCTAATGCGACCAATAAGATTCCTATCGTTGCAACCGCCGTGACCGATTTTGAAATCGCCAAACTCGTTAAGAGCAATGACAAGCCGGGTACCAATGTCACCGGCTCTTCCGATATGGCTCCGATTAACAGCCTGCTCGAGCTGATCGTTAAGATTTATCCGAACGCTAAAAACGTCGGTGTGATGTACTCTTCCAGCGAGATCAATTCCGAACGCCAGGTTCAGATCTTCAAAGAAGAAGCCAAGAAGTACAACCTCAGCGTTCGCGAGGCTACGGTTTCCAACGTCAATGACATTCAGCAGGCTGCTCAAAGCTTGGTAGGCAAAGTCGATCTTATCTATACCCCGACGGACAACACCATTGCTTCTGCCGTTCCGGCTCTGATCAAGATCACAGAAAAAGCTAAGCTGCCGGTCTTTGCCGGTGAAGGCGGCGAAGTCAAAGGCGGAGCTACAGCTGCGATCGCAATTGATTACTACGAACTCGGCAAGATCGCAGGCACTATGGCCGCAGAGATCCTTGAAGGCAAAGCCAAACCTGAAACGATGCCGATCCAGTATCAGAAGAACTTCAAGACTGTCTTTAATGAAGCCAGCGTCAAGAATCTCGGCTTGACCATTCCGGCTGACGTAAAACACGAACTGGTTAAGTAATCAAAAGTTCTGACAATGTTAGATTTAGTTTTATCCACCGTTTCTCAAGGTTTGCTGTGGGCCATCATGGCCCTCGGCGTCTTCCTTACCTTCCGCGTCCTGGATATCGCGGACTTGTCCGTTGAAGGCACGTTTCCTCTCGGTGCTGCCGTCGCCGCCACCCTGATCGACGCCGGCCACTCCGTTTGGTTCGCCATGCTGATTGCGCTGATTGCCGGCTGCATCGGCGGTACGGTCACCGCACTTCTGACCACCAAACTCAAGATCCCCGCATTGCTTTCCGGCATTCTGACCATGATCGGTCTTTACTCCGTTAATCTCATGATCATGGGCAAAGCGAACGTCCCTTTGCTCCGCGCAGAAACTGTCTTCACGCTGACTGAAAATCTCTTCGGTGTTTCTTCGGTCGTTGCCACCTTGATTGTGGGCTTGGTTGCCACAGTTATCGTAGGGGCGATCATGTACTGGTTCTTCGGAACAGTTCTCGGTACTGCTATTCGAGCCACCGGCTGCAATCCTCAGATGGCCCGTGCACAAGGCATTAACACCAACGTCATGGTCATTCTCGGCTTGCTGATCTCTAACGGTTTGGTTGCGCTTTCCGGTGCTCTGGTTGCCCAAAGCAACGGCTTTGCCGACGTAGGAATGGGTACCGGTACGATTGTGATCGGCTTGGCTTCTGTGATCATCGGTGAAGTGCTTTTCGGAACCCGCAGCTTCAAGAATTGGCTGATCTCTGTTGTTCTCGGCTCTGTGGTTTACCGTGCCGTGATCGCCATCGTTTTGGAACTCGGTATGCCGCCAAATGACCTCAAGCTCTTCACGGCCGTACTGGTTGCGATTGCACTTTCTCTTCCTTTGATCAAAAACAAATTCGCCATCATGAAGCGTTCGGAGGAAGCCGATGCTTAAGATCACTCATCTTCATAAGACCTTCTTCCCGAACACCCCGAACGAGAAAAAAGCCCTTCGCGGTGTGAGCCTGACGCTCGAGGAAGGGGACTTTGTCACAGTCATCGGTTCCAACGGTTCCGGCAAGTCCACTCTAATGAACTGCATTGCAGGCGTCTTCTATCCTGATAAAGGGCATATCCTCATTGACGGGGTTGACGTCACACGCATGCCGGAGCATGTTCGTGCCAAGTACATCGGACGAGTCTTCCAAGACCCGATGAAAGGCACTGCGGGAGACATGCAGGTTGCCGAGAACCTTGCTATGGCCAGCCGCCGCGGCCAGCCCCTGTCCCTCAAATGGAGCTCAAAAAGCAGTCAATTGACTGAATTCAAAGAGGCATTGAAAGAGCTGGATTTGGGACTGGAAAATCGGCTTGAGACTCGTATCGGAACGCTCTCCGGCGGTCAGAGACAGTCCATCACGCTGCTGATGGCAACTCTGGTCCCGCCAAAGCTTTTGTTACTCGACGAACACACAGCTGCACTAGACCCGAAAACTGCTGAAAAAGTCTTAAACCTGACACAGAAACGTGTTTCTGAAGGCAATCTCACGACGCTTATGATCACGCACAATATGCGCGATGCTCTGCGTTTTGGCAATCGTCTGATCATGATGCACGAAGGCCGCGTCGTTGTGGATGTTAAGGGAGAACAGAAGAAAGAGCTGACGATTCAGTCTCTGCTGGAGCTTTTCGAGAAGGCCAGCGGTGCAGAGTTCGATGATCCCGAAGCCCTGCTTACCGTCGACTAACAAAAACTTTTGAAATTCTTCCGTTCCCGGTCTGTTAAGAAAATAGGCCGGGATTTTTTATGAATTCAATTCGGTACCGCGGCGTCCCGTCATCATCCACTTGTTCGCGAACTTCGGACCCGACACCGCCCACATAAATCAGGGTTTTGCCGCGCCAAACCAAAGGAAGGTTCTTGCGTTCAAACTCAGGAATCCCTGCTTCCTGAAAGAGCATTTTGAGGGCCTTGCGGGGCCGGAATTTGTGAATCTTGATTTTTTCTCCGCCCGAACGCCGGCGAATCGAGAGCGGCTGCGCTTTCAGATAGCCTTCGTTAAAGCCCTCTTCTGCCGGTGTGAAAACAAGCTTTCCGTTGTACTGCGGCAAGTCGATTTCCGATTCTCCGTTCCATTCGAGAACGATCTCAGCTTCGCTTTCCGGTTTTTCATGTTCGGTCACCATTAGGCGGGAACCGTATTTCCGAATCTCCAAACCATCGGAAAACAAGAGGCAGACACTCTGCTTGGTCGTTTCTTTGATCTGTCGAATGATTTCAAGGAGGCGGACCCTCGGCAAAG
>ENA-OPDW01001939-OPDW01001939.1-human-gut-metagenome-genome-assembly--contig:-NODE-1939-length-10203-cov-2.249507_pt1 | contig 10203 bp, 8 predicted proteins | sample MGYA00241264_ERZ501508 | MGnify/ENA primary metagenome ERZ501508 (study PRJEB25962, sample SAMEA2042575) | human gut metagenome | biome: human gut; feature: human-associated habitat; material: faeces...
GCGTGGTGGCCGCATTGGTGATCCGCTCGACCTTCCAGTTGGTGGCGGTAACGCCGGTGGCCGGGCCGTACTGGTAGGAGCCAGCGGTCAGGGATGCGCCAGAGTAGGCCGCAGCAGCCACCTTCGTGCCAGCTTCAACCGCGCCTGCACCGGTCAGGGAGAAAGACGCAATGGAGGGCTGTGCGGTGATGGTGGGCTGCAGGCGCTTGGAGAAGATTTCGGTCAGGGCATCCATGACGCTCTTGCCCTTGGTCTGGAAAGTCGCCGTGCCGTTCTGGCTCTTAGTCAGGTTGCCGACCTGCGTATAGCCACCGGCCAGCGTGATGTTGTCCCGCAGGATCACCTTGTCGGCATCCACGCTGCCGGTCATTGCTGCCCATGCGGAACCATCATAGAAGTATGCGGACTGCTCATAGGTAGAGCCGTCCACGGTGGTGGTCACGACAAAGACATCGCCCTTCTTGGGCTTTGCGTCCTTGTTCTGGTCGAAGTAGCCGGAGATCACGCTGTCGTCGGATGCGGACAGGTCAGCTTTGGTCGCGGCGTATACCGTGCCACCCAGACCACCAGAAACAGCTTCCAGCTGTTCCTTGGTGGCATAGCCGGAAAGGTCAACGGTGGTATCATCCAGCAGGACGACCGCGCCTTCGACCTTTGCGTAGATGTCATAGTGCTGTGTCTTGTCATTCATGACCAGATACATCACATTGTCCTGCGCTTCATCGACCGTCGGAATGGCTTCGGCCTTGCGGAAAGTGGCATGGCCCGCCTTGGAAATAGACTTGAGCCATTCCTGCTGCAGGCGTGCAGCGGTGGATTTGAGAGCTTCGAGGGTTACAAACTTGTTGTCTGCCATATAAGCCTCCTGTTATGCCGGTGATTCGTTCAACTTTCTGCGGGGAAGATTTCGTCCAGCATCTTATCCGTGTCCGCCGCAGATACGACTTCCTCCGGGGTGATGCCGCTGGTCGATACGTTGACCGTTCCGTCTGCCGTCACGGAAATACCGGAGCCAATCTTCACGCCGCCGAGCCGGGTCGCCGTTGCAACGGGCAGCACATAGGCGGAGCCGCCGCCCGTTGTGCCTCCCGGTGCCCACAGCGCCACCGTGGCGGACATATCCTCCGTCGGGATGTTCCTTGCCCAGAAGCGCAGGACACCGGCGAGAGCCTGCACCGTCGGACAAAGCCCGGCACGCTTTGCGACCTCAAGGGCCGCTTTATGTAAGGCAACACTGGGGAACATATCCTCCGTTACGCCGTCAACTGTGACATTGACAACGCACCGGAAGTCATCCATCCCCAGCATTTCCTCGTCATCAGATTCCCGCTGCCAGTCCCAACCGTCTGCGGGGATCGTGATGTCCTTGATGATGGCAGCCCCGCCAGAGCTGCCCTGCTCCTGAATAAGAGCTTTGACCTGTTCTTCGCTTACAACGTCCCCAGATTCCTTGAGGGATTCCATGGCGTTGCCGACGGCGGCGGTGATGGCCTCGGTATGGGCGGAAGCGTCTTTGTTGTGCTTCTCGACCTCTGCCCTGACCATCTTTGCGAGAGCCTGCATCTGCGGGTCTACGGTGATGCTGATATTGGCCTTGTTCGACACAGCAAGCAGCGCCGACAGCTCAATCTCAAAATCGCCGTTCACTTTCGTGGACGGGACCTCCACTCCGCGTGCATCCTGCATAATAAACAGGAGTGTTTCGGCATCATCGTTCAGCCTGCCGTAAACGCCCACCTGATGCATGATGTACGTTTCATCTGCACCGGTGATCTGGATTTTTACCCGCCGAGCCGTCTCACCGCCGCTTTCAACGGTTTCGATGTCCAGCAATTTCAGGTCATGTGTTTCGCCGCTTACCCCGGTTTCCTCCGAAAGGTCTGCGTCTGCCGTGCCGGTGCCGCTCACAGCGCGGGTGATTACCAGCGCACCACCGGAGAGAGATTCCGACAGCAGGGCGGCACCGGCGGCGGTGTAGTTAGATTTTTCCCAACTCACGTTGTCTGTCCTCCAATAACAATGTTTATCGCCGTGTGCGACCGCTCAACAGTGCCCGCCGTAAAGGCTCGTGCTTTCACTGCCTTTGCTTCAACGGCACCGGGCAGCGCCACGGCAACCTGCATTTTCGATCTTCCGACCGCACCGGCAACATACGCCTTTGCGCCAACTTCCCGCGGCTTGATCCTACCGGGGACCTTTACGGTGCAGGATGTCGCCATGCCGCAGGGTACTGCGGCGATGTAGGCGGGCGATCTTTCATGCGGTTCGATGGTGTAGATGATGTGCTCAAGGTGAGCAGTGCAGCGTTTTGTGTAGCCCAGCAGCTTTTCCATTTCTGCTGCGGTGTGATATGTTTCCTGATCGTCGGTGATGTCAACATACAGTTTCCAGAATCCCGGTGTCCCCCCATACGAGAACCATTCCTCAATTCTGGCTTTTTTGTAAATTGTCTCCACCTGTTCACGAACAGCCTTTACCGTTCCTGCATAACGCTGGATTTCAATTGCGGTTCTTACGAGCTTACGCTTCGTCTCAATATCGGCGGCAGAATCGTACCATTCGATTTTGAGATAGATTGCCATTTGATCCAGCATTCCCTCGCTACAGTTATCCACATCCGAGAACGTCATGCCCGTTGCCAGATATTCCAGCATCCGGCCTTGAAGTTCCCCGTATACTGCAGACAGCACCTTTGCCCACGGCTGTTCAGCAACGACCCGCGGCAGTCCATCTGCAATTCTCGCGTCCTGCAGCTTAATCATCCTCGACACCTCCGTAGATGATCGTCGGGGTTCCGCTCAGTTTTGGGATTTGCACTGTTGCTTTTTCCAAATCCGAACCGCCTTCGACTACCATGTAAACCGGTTGTCTAAGCTCTACTCGTTTTACGCCAGCGACACGCAAGCGATAAATCAATTCCATCGGGCTAATGTCTCTCCCGATGGAGCGCTGCCACTGCTGAAATTCCTCAACAGCTTTTGTAACGTTTTCCTGAACAATACTTGCGCCCTTCGCGTTGCCCGCTCCGATATAATAGGTAAAGTCAATTCCGTACTCCACTTCTTCCGGGGCCTTACAGATCACCTGATCTGTCATGGGGCGTCGAGCTTCGTTCATCAGATATGCTTGCATTTCGCTCATATCCTTTTCACTCGGCATCCTTCCGCCCGTCAGCATGAAAAAGATATACACTGTGCAAGGCTGGCTCCGTGGACTGACTGCAATTGCATTTTCCACATCAGAGCGGAAGCTCATTGCCCAATACTCGTAGGCGTCTCGCGGCCCTGCGCAACTATACGTTGTCGGTGACAGCCAAATCCGCCGGGTCAAGCTATCGTCGCTTTCCGCGTCTGCGCCGCCGCTGGATGTATCCACATTCTCCACTGCCGCAACATAAGGAATGGCGTCTACCAGCGTATCGACAACGCCGATTGGAACGTCGTTTCCGCTGGCTCCTACCACCTCGGCTTGCGCCAACACATCAACATAGGTCTCGCCAATGGCAATCTGTGCATAGGCCGCTGTGGCAAAATAAATACCCGCGGCAGTTCTGACGCGGGTTCCCTGTGGAATCATTACAACTGTTTTTTGTTCAGCCGAAAGATTAAATCGGATTGTCACCGTTGCATAGGTTGCTTCATTCCGCTTCACGCCGAACGGAAGCCCCATATTATCCAGCGCTGCACCCGTTGCTGTTTTCAGCAAGGCGCAGCGGGTTCTTTTTTCTGCAACCTGCAGCACCATGTAATACAGCTCAGAAATACTTTTCAGCGTAAGAGTGATTGGGTCAGCACTGTGCAACGGCGGGGTTGTTCCGTTTACCGCTTTGTAATTTCGGGTGTAAATTTCTGTCACCAGATTATTTACATCCTCAAGCGTCATATTATCTGTGACGCTATACTCCGGGATTTCGGCAAATTCAGCGATATTAGACAATGTTTATCACCACCTTCGGTCGAATGTTCCCCTGCTGGCTTCGGCTGGTTTCATAGCTTACTTCCAGCACTTGTGCCCTCGGTTCGTACTTCTTTGTCTTTCGGATGATCTCTGCCGTGAGCTTCGCTTCGGCAGCTTCGGCTGGCAGGCTCAAGCAGTCCATGTTCAGGCCAAACTCCCGGTCAAGTGCCTGTTCACCTTCTCGGCTCCCATAAAGCGTCTTGAGACAGTTATATACATCCCGTTCTTCTGTGCTTTCGGACGGATTGATCTCTACATCAATATCGCCCAGTATCAGCTTTTCCAGCTCACCGCTCATGTGTACTCCTTTAGCGTCAAGGTCAGCTTTCCGCTTGTCAGTCCCCAGAACCGATGTACCGCGCCCCATTCATCCGCTACTTTTTCAAGCATAAACGGATTTTGAGAAACCGGCCTGTTGTTGATGATGAAGTAGTCTACTGCTCCGGCTTCGCACAAATCCATTAGGGCGTCAAAGACCTTTCGCGGATTTACTCCCAGCCTTGAACTAAGCGTAATGTTGAACTGATACTCTCGCAGGCCGGGACTTACATATTCGCTTTTATCTTTTCCGCCGATCACGCTGTGCGTCGCCCAGTTGCTCGACGTACTTCCACTGATGTTGTCCGGCGTAAGAACTCGCCAACTTGATACTGTAAACACCAGTCCAGCAAAGCTACCGATGCTGCCCCATGCCATAAAGAACACCCCCTCACTTTACCGGGACGCCGGTATTCCCCGAAACAGTATACGGGCCAGCTTTTGCCGACCCGTCATGTTCGTGCTTGTGATTCACAAGGCTTACGCCATTGATTTTGCAGTCGCCAGAGCCGCCCGAAATATTCACCGTTGCTCCTGTGATTTTCACCGTCGTTCCGGTAATTTCAATCGTTCCGCTCTGGCAAACCTTGACGGTCGAAGCCCCGACCTTGAAGGTCACGTCCCCACCAACAGTGAAGTCCAGATTTTTACCGATGGTCTCTTTTGCATTCCCGTCGATTTTTTCTTCATAGTCTCCGCTATCTCCATCGTATTGTTCAAAGGCTTTGCCCTTCTTATCGTTGTAGTCATACCGGTAACGTTGTTTCTTTCCACCGACCGGCTTGTTATCCTCATTCCAGAACGTTCCGATGCACGTTCCCATTTCCTGACTATCGGAATTGTGGAGAACGCAAACCATAGCACCGACAACCGGCATCCGGTACAGCGCATTTGAAACCACACAGATTTCATCGGTCACAGAACCGTCCCGATCTTCATATGCAACTTCAATTGTGCCATCCTCGTAATTCACTTTGGACACTGTTCCAATGCGAATGACGCTGCTCATCGTGTCACCCTCCCACTCTGCTTGCTGAGACCTTCGTCACAAAACCGCCGGATTTATTCATGGTGTGCCCTACACTGTCCATGTAATATTTTCCGTCGATTTTCCCATATCCTTCCACGTCAATACACTGCGTCGCGCAATATGTCAGGTTTCCCATAGTCGTAAAGGAAATGGTTGTAGCCGAATGGTTTTTGTTGTCGATAGCCGCCTGCAGCTGCCGTTTTGCGTCCGCTTCACTTGATGCATACTGGTTTAGCTTCAACATCCGGTCTGCCGTTCCGATTGTCACCTTGATATTCACTTTTTTCTTTTGGTTGGAATAAGTAAACTCGCCTCCGGTGTATGTTCCTGCCAGCGTTGTGTTCCAGCTCAACGAGCCGGGCACAATGTCAATCGGTTTTACCGTTGCTACCGAATCCTTTTTCTTGTACTTTTCACGGTCAAAAATCCAGATTTTGTTCCGGTATGTTTTGAGGATCAGCCCGTATGTGCTGCAAATTTTCTGCAAGAAAGAGCTGTCATTATCGTCCTGTTCTTTCAGAGCGACGCTGACATCCTCTGCATCCATCTTGCATTCCAAGCCGTACCGCCCAGCAATGGTTTCTGCAATGCGTTTGATGCTCGTGTTCTTCCAAACCTGCTCTCTGTTTTTTTCATGAAAGCTCGTCCCGTTTGGCCGGGCGACCGCTCCAATCGTCAAAACATCCGGGCAGGCCGAAAAGCTCAGATCATCAACTACCAGCGTTCCACAATCCAAAACGGTTCTATCCCCCTGCACGATCCAGTTTGTCGTGCAGAGGGTCGGGTGCAGCACAGCTTCCTTGTCTGGCATCCACGAATCGATCCACTTGTGATCCATCGCGTTTACCTTAATAGAAAGGCTGTCACTCGAATCCGAACCGCTATCGGTGTATGTGAAGTTTTCCACATCTTTGCGGATGTCGCTTGAAATGTCCTTTCCGTCATATTCAAGCGTCAGGAACGCTTGACGTGGCGTAATCATCCCTCACACCTCACCTTTTCCAAGGCGGCAGACTTTCGTCTGTTTTTGCCTTAACTTCCACTTCCGGCGTGGCAAGCACCACCCCGGAATCAAACTTGTACACCTCGATATACTCCCGGTTGGCAGTCATCAGCACATCGGCTTTCAACTCGTCACCGTAGACAGTTTTTGCAATACCATCCCAAGTGTCACCGCTCTTTGTCGTGTAAGACATCAGGCCACCTCCTTATGCATACCGGGTTCGATTGTTTTCTCGGTTGTATTTGTCCATAAAGGCTTTGAACTTTTCGTACTCGTCCTCCATAATCGAAGCAATCTGCTGGCGGTCTGCATCACCAGTGATTGTGATGTTCGGAGCAAATACAAACTGCGGAGAGCTTCCGCCGTTGCCGCCGGGTACAGGTGTATTCTGATATGCGCTCACCGGGATTTCGGACAGCGTGCGCCCGGTATCCCTCGGCGGCAGCACATAAAGCGGCGTTCCTGTGTCTGTAAGGACACCGTCCTGCCAGCTTGAAAGCACCGTGCCGCCGTTGTAGTTTTTGGCTGCTTCGGTCAGTGCAATGGTTACAGGGCTGTCACTTCCGAGGTACTTGTTCAGCAGAAGCGGAGCAACATCAGCTGCAAGGCTGGTCGCCGCCAGTGCAAGCGAAGCGTCACCAGACATTGAGTTGTTGGCGACCGTCCATAGCATCGACAAAGCGTCGCCGGTGGTTCGGATGCCATTGGAACGCAGTGCGTACTTACCGTATGCTTTGGAGAAATCAATCAGGTTGTCCAGTTTTTCCTTGCTTCCGTCGGTGAAACCGCCGTTTGCAAAATACCGTACACCCGCCGCACGAGTTGCATCCTCGCCAGACACTCCCAGCATCCGGCCTGCACGCACCCAGTTTTCGACGTTGCTATCGTGAACACTAGGCTTGAAGCTGATAACCGCCTCTGTTCCAGCTTCGCCCGCAATGCTGACACCGTGAGTAAAACCGCCGTTCGCAAAGGCAGGCATTGCAACTTCTTTCAGGTTGAAGCCGAATTGTTTTCCACCGAGGGCGGGCACCCAATCAGGCACCGTAAAAGACAATTTGTTCAACGTGCCGATGATTGCATTCACAACCGTAATCGTCACCGATACAATGCCCTTTATCAACCCGACGATGCCCTGAATAACCGGTTCAATCACCGGCAGTAGTCCGTGGATCACATCGACGACGAGCTTGATTGCGTTTATCAGGGTTGTGCCAACCAGACTGATAATCATGCTTATCAGCGGCGACACTGCGGGGAACAATTCGTTTACAGCGAAGCTCATAATATCAGCCAGCAGCGGCTTAATATGATTCACTCCGAGGTCTACGATCTGTCCAATCAGCCCTTTCACCGATTCGATAATCGGTATCACTGCCCCGAAGGTGGTTCCCAAGTCGTCGATACCGAAAATACTCTTTCCGCTCAAGCTCTGCTGGATGTTTTGCAGGTTTTCCAAAGAGAACGCATTGCTCACCGAATCGCGGATGCTACCTGCAATATCGTGGATTTTACTCGTAAATCCATCAAACATCGCCAGTCCCTTTTCGCCGAACACGTTCCCGACGATCTGGCGGATGTCCTCAAAGTGATCTCCCAGCAGACTGACCACTGCGATGATTCCACCGATTCCGGTAATCACCGGGCCGAAGGTGCCGAGCAATCCCATAAATGCACCGCCCAATTTACCGGCTATCGGGCCTACCGCCGTGTTGGCTAGGCTCAGTCCAGAACCAAGGAACTTGAACGTGTCCCCTGTTCCTTTCGCAATTCCCCCGCCAACGTTTAAGGCAAATTGTCCAGCTTTAGTAGATGCTGCGCGGCCTGCCAGATTTTTTACGCCGCCAATTGCCGTTCCTGCAATGTTTTTTGCTCCGCCCAGCAATCCTTGTCCAAAGCCCATAGCCTTTTGGCCCATGTTCCCTACAAGGCCGCCAGGTTGTGTACCGGCAACTTTTTGGCCGATCCACTTTCCAACGCCGACCGTGTTCTGAATAAAGTCTGTCCCCGCCAGATTTTTTGCAGACCTTGCAACTCTGGCTCCGTATTGCCCTATCGAACTGCCTTTCAACAATCCGATTATTCCGCCGGAAGCCTGTGCCTGCTGAATGCTGCCAAACAGCGCACTCGTTGCCTTTGCCATCCCAGCAGGTGTCTTTGCTCCAAACAGCTTTTTGCTGTTTTGCATTCCAAGGACGCTACCAAGGATGGTGTTCTGCACTCTCTGCCCGAAGCTAGGATTGATGCCCGCCGTCACAGCGCTGTTTGCCAGCTGTGTTCCAAGTTTTGCAGCCTGCCACAGATTGCCAGCTTTTCCTGCGCCAGACACGCCCTTCTGTACAAGCCCCACAGGGCTTGCCGCCCCGCTTGCAAACTTCGTCGCGCTGGATACCACCTGCAGGATTTGCGGTGCAAACCGCATTCCTGCCCATGCCGTGCCGATACCCGCGATGGTCGTAGCTACCTTATCGCCATTATTCAGCAGATACTCAATTACCTGCCTTACACGTTCTGCAATATCCGGCAGAGCGGCGCGGAGGTCATTCAGCTTTTCGATGCCAAACCCGGCTACATCTTTCAGCACCGGAAGGAAATTATTTCCAACCTCAATGCGGACGGCCCGCCATGCGCTCCCAAGCATCGTCAATACAGATTCAGAGGTTTCGCATTTCAGCATAAACTCTTTATACATACTGCCGTTATACTTAGAAGCATCGCCTACGTCGTCCAGCGTTTTCACAAACAAGTCAAGATTGCCGGTTAGTTTTGCGCCACTCTCAATGGCCCACTGACCGAGCAGAGTTTTCAGATAACCCACTTGCTTGTCTTTCGGCTGAGTACCGATAGCGGTAAACAAACTTTTCAATGCTGCCGGGGCGTCTTTTTGCATATCCTTTGCAAACTGTTCCGCAGTAAATCCCAGCTGTTCAAAAGCCGCAGACTGTGCATCTGTAGCTTTTGAACCCATAGAAAGGTTCGTATACATCCGGCGGATGGATGTTGCCACTTTACCAGAATCAACGCCCATTGCCAGCAGTGCTGTAGAAAGCGCTGCCGTGCTCTGAACATCCATGCCAGCGATTTGACCCAGAGAGCCGGTGTCGTTTACGGTCTGGGCAATTTCAGCGGCGGTCGTTGCGTAGTGGGCACCCAGATAGTTAATCTGGTCTGCCAGCTCCATGACCTGATCGTGGTTCATGTTGAATGCAACTTCCCACTTTGCTGCCCAGTCGCCTGCCTGATCCGCAGAAATATCCATGGCCGTGCCCATTTCGGCAACGTCCTTTAGAAACCCGCCGCTTATTAGGTCATCCATGCTCTTTCCGGACTGACCAGCCGCAGCTGCCAGACGTGTCAGCTCTTTGGCGGTGTACGGAATTTGTGTGCTCAAGTCAAGAATGTCTTTCGACATTTCCGCATAAGCGTCCGTTTTGACCTTTCCGTTCGCGTCCGTCAGACCGCCAACGTACTTCGTCACATCAAGCATTTCGCTTTCAAATGCAACTGCTTCTTTTGTTGCATCTACCAGCCCCGCTGTAATGCCGCTGGCTATGCCCACCGTTACTTTTGCGATATTCGCTGCCAGTTTCGATGCGCCGTTCGCCATACTGCTGAGCTGAGTATTCGCAGACTTTACAGCCTGCGTCAGCGAGTTATCAACGTGACCGCCGATCAAAATAGAAAGCTCTAGGGTTTGATTTTTTGCCACTCCTCCGCCACCTCCTCGTTGATTTCCACCAGCTCACGCACGGGCAGATTCAGGTAGAAATCTGCACTCGTGTGTGTAGCCGTGGCGAGGGCTATCGCCGCCTTTCTGATGGTTTTGTATCCGCCCTTTAGGCGAAAAAATCCTTGTGGTTCACCCCTGCGCGAAGCTGTACAGCCTCCGCCAGCG
>ENA-OPDW01001955-OPDW01001955.1-human-gut-metagenome-genome-assembly--contig:-NODE-1955-length-10129-cov-2.532063_pt1 | contig 10129 bp, 5 predicted proteins | sample MGYA00241264_ERZ501508 | MGnify/ENA primary metagenome ERZ501508 (study PRJEB25962, sample SAMEA2042575) | human gut metagenome | biome: human gut; feature: human-associated habitat; material: faeces...
GAATTAATCCCAGTTCGGATTTTGCTCCAAATTAGGGTTCAAGACTGTTTGGTTATAAGGGATCGGCCATAAATAATCTCGTTTCGGATTAAAAGAACGTTTCACGACTTCTATTCCCTCATAATTATGCATCATACCATTATTTTCTTTCTCAGCGGTTTTCCAGCGCAAGATATCCGAATAGTAGAGTCCTTCAAAGGTCAACTCGATACGGCGTTCACGGCGGATTACCTAACGCATCTGATCTTTCGTCAAACCTTTTGGTACTTCCGGCATATTGATATCCGGACGCCTACGCAATTGGTTGATGGCATCATAAACTGACTGATCAGGACCACTCGCCTCATTCTGCGCCTCGGCATACGTCAACAGAACTTCCGCATAACGAATTAAAATGAAATTGAAAGCCGAACGTTCTACTAAAGGAATCGTTACATCATCCTCATAAGAAGTGTATTTCTTCACACCGAAACCCGTAGTCGCCACATCTTCTTTTGTGATCGTCTTTCCTAAATACGGATAACCGATGCAAACGATCGATTTCAATAAACGGGGATCTCTGTTCTCATACGGACGAGCCGGATCATAAAGCGGTGACTCTTCTATCGTCTTCCCGTCAATACAGAGATATGTATCAACCAGTTCCTTCAAGGGAGCCGGACGATTCAAGCGCCAGATATTCTGATCATAATCCGTTGGATACTCCGGCAATTTCGCTTCTATATCAAAGATTACCTCACAATTATATTTATTATCTTCGCTAAAGAAATGACGATAATCATTGAATAATTGATAAACGCCAGACTCTATTACCTGCTTAGCAGCTTGGGCCGCCTCCGCCCAACGAGAATTATATAATAAAGTACGGGCTTTTAACGCTAATGCGGCACCTTTTGTCGCACGTCCCAAGTCTGAGCTAGCATAGGTGTCCGGTAGCACGGCAGCGGCCTCCTCCAAATCCTTGACAATCTGATTCACTACCTCGTCCTTGGAATTGCGAGGTAATTCTGCTTGCTCATCCGCATTGGGAGCATCTATAATCAGCGGTACACCTCCGAATTTATCGACCAGACTTAAATAATAGAAAGCTCGTAAGAACTTGGCTTCACCCACCATCTTCGCCTTCTCCGACTCATCCATATCGACACCTCCGACATTAGCGATGAAAGTATTCGTACGACCAATACCAACGTAACAGTTCTTCCATAAACTTCCGATTAGAGCCGTAGTAGACAAATGTTCACCCTTTCCAATCGCTTGCGTACCATTCGCCTCGTTATAAGGCATCGCATTCGCAGTCAGCATATCGAATTCCATCGTATGCAATGAACGCCAAGGTTTCAATGCGTTGTAACATCCCATTATACCGGCGCTCGCATGCTCTTTTGTCTTCCAGAATGTTTCCGTGGAATATTGATCGGAAGGATCTACATCCAACCAGCTATCGCAAGCGGTTAAACTCATACAAACGACAGCGACACATATCATCTTATATATTTTACGTCTCATATTATTATTCCTTATTATTTAAAATGTGACATTAACACCTGCCGTATAAGTCCGTACAGACGGATAGGCATACCAGTTGCTTCCCTTCAAGTTCTTCTCCGGATCAAAATCCTTCATCGGAGAGAACGTGAATAAGTTTTGCGCATTGACAAAGACCTTTAATCTCTTAACCACACCGCTTTTCAAAAAAGAGGCCGGTACGTTATAAGAAAGTTGCAAGTTCTTCAAACGTAAATAAGAGGCATTTCTCAACCAGAAATCATTTGTACGGAAATTCTCGTTCAAGCATCCTTCATACGTAGTCAAGATAGGCAATGTAGCGCTGGTTCCCCGCTCGGGAGTCCAAGCATCCGTCAACCATTGTTCCGGCAAACCACAACCAAACCATAAAGGAGTAGCACCAATGCGGTCTCCATATGTATAGACATCAGTTACACCTTGGAAGAAAGCGCTCAGATCCCAATCCTTATATCCTAAGTTGATATTGAATCCATAAGTTATCTTAGGAATCACACCACCACGTATCTGGCGGTCATCTTCAGTAATTTTCCCATCTCCATTCGTATCCTCAAACTTCAGATATCCCGGTTTAGTAGCCGCAGTTTGATACGGACTATTCTTGATTTCCTCCTCAGATTGGAAAATACCGATAGCATGAAGCATATAATAAGAATCGATAGGCTTTCCTTCTTCCAAGATAAACATTCCATCAATGATTGTTTGCCCCTTCAAGCTAACGATCTTATTCTTGATAAAGGTCATATTTCCATTTACCTCGTAACGGAAGTCCCCGATATTGTTCCGATACCCCATATTCAACTCGAAACCTTTATTGCTCACCTCGCCGATATTACGGATCGGGCCATCCAGACCACCTACTTGATCCGGCAAAGTAACCTTTCGCAAGATGTCGGAAGTACGTTTATCAAAGAACTCGAAAGAGAAATCTAAGTTTCCGTTTAACAAGCTAGCGTCAATACCGACATTCGTCATGGTCGTTGTCTCCCATGTGATGTCCGGATCGTTATAGGCGGTAATAGCCGCTCCGGATTGCATCGCTCCATTCAACGGGTAGTTATAATCCGTAATTGAACCATCATTTTTTATCACCTTCAAGTTCATTAGGTCCACGTAACGGAACAAATCGATACGCTCGTTACCCAATTGTCCCCAAGAAGCTCTCAATTTCAGATTGTAGATCCAAGGAATATCTTTCATAAACTCTTCCTCGCTCAAACGCCATCCGGCAGAGAATGATGGGAAAATACCCCAACGATTTCCTTTGGCAAAACGAGACGAACCATCATAACGAAAGTTACCCTCAAATAAATAACGGTCCTTATAACCATAATTCACCCTACCAAAGTAAGACATCAAGACTGATCTCGAGGAAGTACCCGCTACACTCGGATTACTAGAACCTGCGTTTAATTCGTGCAACTCGTTCCCTAAGAAACCTTCTACCTTAGCGGAAAACTCAGTCTTATCATCGCTCTCAAAACTATAGCCAGCCAATACTTTTACGTCATGGGCATCATTGAACTTCTTGCCCCAAGATAAAGTATTGAATACTGTAACTGCCAAGTCATTCTTATCACCTTTATAGGCATGGCGTGTATTCTGACCGTCATAAACCACTCGTTTCTCCTCATTGGTCTTCAACTGATATTCGTATACATCAGGCGCAAAACGAGATTGCTGATAATCATATTTGTTTAAACCGACATTCAAGTTATAAACGATATCAAACGGAAGCTTATATTCCGCAGACAAATTCGCCAACATACGCAAGGACTTATGCTTGTTCTCGCCCTCATCGGCCAACGCCAACGGATGGCGATAGATATTATGCCCAGGAGTACGGATAAAAGTATCCGCATAGCGACCATCGGCCGTATAAGTCGGGTGGAAAGCCTGCGCTTTATAAGTCATCTCCACTAAGTTTGCCACACCCGCTACCGGCTCATTATAGATCTGATAATGCGCATTGATATTAGCGCCGATCTTCAAACGGCTATTTACCTGAGCAGTCGTATTCACGGCTAAAGTATATTTATTGGAGTCCGTACCACGCAATACTCCATTTTGATCGCCATAACCTAAAGATACGGAATACGTATATTTATCATCACCTCCGGAGAAACGCATGTTATGCTCCATGATAAAGGCATTATTATACATGATATCCAACCAATTATTCTGCGGATACATAATCGGGTCTGTCAACATACCTTGTTTGTACTCCTCGATTAACGCATCAGAATAATCCACCGTTAGTTTACCTTCGTTCCGTTGCGCTTGGTTTCTCATTTCCATAAATACGACCGGGTCATATACGAAATCCGGCAGATAGGTAGCCTGCTGCACGCCAAAATAATTATTATAATCGACGGTAAACTTACCTTTCTTTCCCCCCTTTGTCTTTACCAAGACAACGCCATTCGCCGCACGAGAACCGTAGATAGCGGAAGAAGCCGCATCTTTCAATACGGAAATACTCTCAATATCATTCGGATTTAACATAGAAGGGTCTCCTTCCACACCATCAATCAACACCAAAGCACTACCCCCATTGATAGAACCGGCACCACGTACGTTAAAATCCGCCGTACGCCCCGGTTTACCATCAGACAAGGAAATATTCAAGTTCGGGACAACTCCTTCTAACATCTGAGTAGCGTTAGCCGTAGGACGCCCCTCGAATACATCACTAGTCACTTGCTCTACCGCACCAGTCAAATTCACTTTTTTCTGGGAACCATAACCCACCACGACTACCTCATCCAGCTTCTGCGTGTCCTCATGAATAGATATAACCAAATTATCTTTATTGCCTACCGGAACATCTTGAGCCACATAACCAATATAAGAAACCTGAAGTATCGCATTCGGAGTTACCTCAATAGAGAAATGACCATCTATATCCGTGATGGTACCATTGGTAGATCCTTTCACGACCACATTCGCCCCGATGATTGGTTCCCCTTTCGGGTCTGTAATCGTACCGGTAACTTTCTTATTACCTTGTTGCTGAACAGTTTTTACCGATGATAAAACGATCTGATGACCCGATTTCAATACATAAGCCACATTCGCTTGCTTTGCTATCGCATCCATTACAGCATTAATATCCGCATCTTCCACGTCAACAGAGATCGGAGAATTCAGACCTTTGATCCCATCATTATAGAAAAAACGATATTCAGTCGTTTCCTCTAATTCTTTAATAACCTCCCGCATCGGTCTATCCTTTACCGACAACGATATCTGGGCGGCAATCGCAACTCCGGAAAAGCCCGACAATAATTGGGCATACAAAAGTGTCCGGAAAAAAGAGTGCTTGAAATTACTCATTTTTAAAAATTTTTTAATAATACATAGATTTTAAACAGGTAACTTTACAAGCAAATCATTTACATATTCTATCTTATTTATAACCGGCTAGTTATTTCCTTGAAGATATTATATACAAGTGATTTTGCTTAAGAGGAAGAAGGGCCTTGCCTTTCTTCTTTTTTTACTACAATCATCTAGCTCATCTCATAGGCTTCTTCTTTATTAGGTTAACACTCAACTTTCTATTTCTCATTTAAATAAATAGTATCACCTACCGACACATACGTAATCGGAGCCGTAAGGCTTATTATTTCAAATACATTATCCAGACTATTATTCCGGATCACCCCCGAGAAACTGTAGCCTTTAATCTTATTGGACAAAAAACGAACTTCAACATTATACATTCGATTCAACAATACCACGATCTCCTCCAACGACTCGCCAGAGAAGGCCAGTTCATTCGTACGCCAAAGACGGGCATAAGAAGCATTTGTCGGGTGATTAACAGATAATATATGACTAGACTTATTAAAAACCGCACTCTCATCCGGAGACAGAATCACAAACTCTTTTCCAACCGCTGTTCGTACACTGCCTTCAAACAAGGTCGTAACCACCTCGTCATCTTCCTCATACGCCTTCACATTAAAAGCTGTGCCTAGCGCCTCGACTTCCATATCCCCCGCATTTACCAAGAAACGGCGCAATGTATCTTTCGAAACTTCAAAATAAGCCTCACCAGATAAAGAAACTGATCTTTCTTTCACGCCATAATCACTCTTATAATTAAGTTTAGTATGCGAATTTAACCATACTTTCGTCCCATCAGGAAGAACCACGCTAGCACGTTGCCCATTATCTGCCAACACCACATAATCCAATGGATCAGGTGGTGGGACCTGTCTCATATTATACCAATGGGAGCCAATTCCAAGGCCTATACATATTAAAGCCACCGCCGCATAAGAAAGCCACTTCCATAAGGTATGCGGTTTCTTCTTTATCTCCAGAGTTTTTTTCTCTTGTCTCATCCGCTTTTTAATCTCACAAAACATCTGTCCTTGTAGCTTAGGAGGAAGCTTTTTCCCGGAAGATTCTTCCCATCTAGACTTATAAAAAGCCATGATCTCTTCCTTATGATCGGGATCTCTAAACCACGCCAAAAGAGTTCGCTCTTCTTCCGGTGAAGTCTTACCACTCATGAAGCGATCCAATAATTCGATATGTGTATGCATTTTTCTCATCGTGTAATAAGTATATCCCGAAAAAGAACTTTACCCTTACACGGAAAAATCAAGAAAGCCTTGATTTAACACAAATTAATACCACACTTGTTTTCCGCCTTCATAAGTAAACGGGCGATGTTCTTTTCCTCGTGTATGGTTATGAATACGAAAAATAGATTCCCGTGGAATATTTTGATAAATTAATTTATTGTCTTCGGCATACTGTTTACCTAATGATATCCACTTTTTGTCCCAATAGAAGAGTTCATATAATTCTCCCGTTACGATCTTATTATCATCATTCCTCGGATAAAATTCCACCTTCGCTATCTGTTTAGGTTCGCCTAGATCTAGAACAACAAATTGATCTTTTTGAAATTGATCTGGTTGATAATAAGACACTCGGTCCTGATCTGTCACCAAATCGAGACCATGTCCTTTAGTCCCTTCATTTCCACCCCACTCTCCGGAAAACTGCTGGCCATCGCCTCCAAATACTTTTATTTCCGCTATAGCGTAAAAATAGCCCAATGGCTGTGTTTCTTGAAAATCACAGATCAAATAACGATATTTTTGGGAAACAGATATACGGAAACTATCCACATAAAAGGGAGGATTTTCAATAGAATATATCAAAGAACGATCCGAAAGATCTTTCTTGTTACAAACATAAAAGCGGGTTCCTATCGTTCCTGCGGCTTGAAGCGCCGTATTCATTCTATATGGAACTTTTGAATAGAATGTAGCAGAACTTTCCGCTTTTTCAAAATCTGGTAATAACTTACGTAATTTACCTTCACGAGTCAGAATAAACGCATCTCCAGCAGGTCGTATCTCTCCATCATTATAATAAGCGGGAAGATAGAGCATGTTAACCCCCATTTTAGGAAAACGTACCTTGGAACCTTCCGGTCGCCCCCAACACACTGGATTCCAACCAATAATATCATAGCAACATAAATAGACATATTCTTTGGGATGTTTCTCATTCCAAAGTGGTACCTCTATATCTTCGCATACGACATACTGGTCCGTGATATCTTGAATCCCCGGATTTTTGAATAAAGGAGGTATTTCTTCTTTAGACAAGATAGCGAGCGAGTGGGGTTGTATCCGATAGTTATACCTATAGACTTTAGGAGCAGTCCTACAATATTGAATAGTAATAGTCGACGGAAACATATCAATTTTAGATTGATAGACATCTCTCCAAAACATCCCGTCTATCTTAATGTCATCCTTAGTAAGGAAAGGTCTTTGTGTATTATCATATATCATGCCGAATTGCTTACTCCCTATAATCTCGACCCATGAATGAGGATATTGTGAATTTCCCCAACAGGGAACCATATTTAATGCAGCAGGTATACCATTCGCCCTCAATGCAGCAATTTTATATGTAGACTTTTCTAAACAAGTTCCCATTTGAGTGGCTACTATATTTTGGAAAGTCATAGGGCGCAATCCTTGATATTTACCGGTAAAGATTATCCATTCATTGAGAAAGCCCTGCTCTACCTCATCCGATATAGCTTTACCAATTTCTTCATACGAACACATATACATAGAATCTCGTAGTGAAGCATATTTTCGATCAAAATAACTCCCAGCATGTTCCCAATGACAATTATCTGTAGTGTAAGGGAGTACATAATCAAAGAAAATATCCCAGTCCATATTCTTACACCAAGGATATCGCTCTTTATTTTGAAAACACTGATCTATATGATGTATAAGATAATCAGAAGACAATTCTTTCAAATCAGATAAAAAGCGAGGATTTACTTTTGTATAAGAATACAATTTGTTTATACTATCATATATAGCGTATTGGATATCATATAAAAAGGAACCGTATGTCTCTCTATAATTAGCGAAAGCATCGAAATACACATGGTTTCCTTTCACCGAGTTACTATCTAATACTTGCTTCCCTATCATATTACTTATTAGAAAGCGGGCAGCTTCCTGTTTCTTCTGATTATCCTTATAATGATCTAGAACAGCTTCTAACTCCGATCTATTTTCTCCGGAGTTATCCAACGCTAATTCCAATAGAACATTTTCATTCGAAGAACAAGCATAAAAAGTTAAAATAATAAAGAAAAAAAAGTATCTTACTATCATAGCTAAAATGCTTTTTTACTACCATGTAAATGTAACCTTTGATAGATCAAAAGAATACAGATGATAATCATCATCCCAGCCCAAGGCTATTAGTTCTTTATCATCGTTTGTCACACAAATATTGAATAGTTTTATATCAGTAACTAATCGACAAATACATTTTCCACTCCAATCATATACTAAAATGTCATTACTTAACATAGTATCTAACATTCTTGTATTAGTATGCTGATTCAACTTTTTCCCTGAATATAAAGTATAAATATAACGATCAGTCGCATATATATCCGTATAACCGATTACATTCTCTTTGCCATGCTTTATGCCGTTCCTGCCAGATCTACTATCATCAATGTATATAGGATAAATATCGTGATAACGTTTTATGAGCATTGGAATCGTATCTATCTGATATAGTTCAAAGATAGCGCCAGAGGCCGCAACCGTAGCCAATCTATCTAATACTGAATTATAAACCATATAGCCTTGATAGGCAAATGTTTTACTTTTACCTCCACTATCGTTCCCATCATTTGGAAAATCGCCAAAAGACTTCACATATTTACCTGCACAATCAAACAAAGCATATCTCTTAGTATTTGTTTCCTCTTTATCAAGGAGTCCAGAAACGACATACCCATGCTTTGTTTGAATAGCAGAGAGAAACATATATTCCAAATTCACAATAGAAGAAATACTTTTAGATAAACTTTTGGTTATAATTTGTTTCTTTTGTATATCCAATATAATCACATTTGATTTATCTTTCTTTTGCATCAAACGAGGCATGATGTTTTCATCTGGGCCTTCTCCTGTTTGGGAAAAAGATAGAATACTGTCTTTTGTATAATATATTTTATCCAAAAGAGAATCACCTAAATAATTCTCTTTGATTAGACATTTCTCACTCTCAAATAGCATCATCCTCCCAAACGAACTTAACTTATAAGTATCCGCATTGAGTTGATTTGCTTTTATATTAACGACTTGTAGAAAGTACTCTTTGGGATCTATTTCGTTCTGTTGACAAGAGGCAAAGTGTATAAAAATAAAAATTATAATTAATATATATTTCTTCATATTATTCTTTTCAAACAGCTGAATCATTATACTTCTCTTTGCTTTTACATAGCCTAAATAGTCTAAATATCAGTTTATCATCATCATAATTTGGATTTTTATAATGATTTTCAGAAATATACAATCCTTTTTCATCAATATACATCAGATTTGGATTATATGTATATTCAGGAAAAACAGTCTCACCTATTATATTAAAGTTTTTATCTAGAATTATAATAGAAAATATCTTTCTTCCAAAATCCCACAATTCCATATAGTTTTCTCTATTATCTATCTCTGTTTTCAAATAGCAAACTCTATAATACACATCACGGTATTTATCATATAATAAGTTACCATAATTTGGATTTTCACACATAGATTTTAATGTTTCATTATAATCATTCGGCATCACAACCCTATCAATATAATTACTTTTTACATTCACTCTTTCAACAATATTGTGATCTATAGAAGTTATAAATATATCTTCTTCATAGAAAAAAGAATAGATAAATTTATCACCATTAAAACATCTACTAAAATACAATTCTACACCAGCATTCTTTTTTTTATTATCTGCACCACTAAATCGGGGATATTCAAATGGAAGTTCTTGTACATTCCCTGTATTTAGATCAATCATTGCAGATACAGGGTTGGGATATTTCCATCGATTACACTCCGACAATACAAAAAGATTATTATTAAATTTAAGTATAGGGTGATAACTAAACGACAAAGAGTTACATGCGTTTAAAACATTTCCATCTTTTGATTTTCCATAATAAATTTTTTTATTTATTTTCCCCTCTTTATTTACACTATATATTTCCGGGAGCTGTAAACTCGTCAGATAAATACTA
>ENA-OPDW01001965-OPDW01001965.1-human-gut-metagenome-genome-assembly--contig:-NODE-1965-length-10094-cov-2.977089_pt1 | contig 10094 bp, 10 predicted proteins | sample MGYA00241264_ERZ501508 | MGnify/ENA primary metagenome ERZ501508 (study PRJEB25962, sample SAMEA2042575) | human gut metagenome | biome: human gut; feature: human-associated habitat; material: faeces...
GCGCTCATCGAGCGCATCGAGGGTCTCGCGCCGCAGCTCATGCGCGATGTCTGCGGCATCACCAAGCCCATCTGCGCCAACATCGACCTGTACACCGGCTTTATCTACTCGATGCTCGGCATCCCCGAGACGCTCTTCACCCCCATGTTCGCCGTTTCACGCATGGCAGGTTGGGCAGCCCACCGCATGGAAGAACTCTTCTGCGCACATCGCATCATCCGCCCGGGCTATCAATCCGTTTTGGACGATGTCACCTACCTGCCCATCGACAAACGTCAGTAGGCTTTTTCGCTTTGTCCTCCGAAAGGACCCTATGATTTTCTTTTCCGATATGGATGGAACGCTGCTCACCTCCGACAAGCGCATCACGCCCGAAACCTGGGCTGCGCTCGACGCGATTCACGATGCGGGCATGCAATTCGTCCCCTGCACAGCGCGTGCCTTCAACGGCGTGCCGGCGGAACTTTTGGCGCATCCGTCCGTGCGCTACGTTGTGGCATCGAACGGCGCCTCGGTTGTGGACCTGCAAACGCAGGCCCAAATCCACGCCGTGCATCTCACGCGACAGCACGTGCTCGACATCTACCAGGTGGCCCGCGGCTATCGCGACATCACGTTCGACATCTTTTCCAATGGCGCCTGCTATTCTGAGCGGGCACGCTACGATCGCCTTGCCGAGTTCGCCGGCGAGCTCTCCACCTTGGAGTCGCTCCAGAGCAACCGCACGCCCTACGACGAGCCCTGCGAGAAGTTCATTGCCGAGCACGACGATTTTGAGCGCATTACCATTTATTGGAAAAACGAGCGCGATGCCATCGAGCTCAAAGCCGCCTATAGCCAAGACCCCACGCTCGCCATTGTGCGCTCCGCGCCCAATAACATCGAGCTTTCCGACCCTGCAGCGACCAAGGGCGGCGCCCTTACCTGGCTGTGTGGGTACCTGGGCATCAATATTGCAGATTCGGTTGCCTTTGGTGACAACATCAACGACATCTCGATGATTGAAGCGGCGGGCTGCGGCGTGGCGATGAAAAACGCCGAGCCCGAAGACATCGCGGCCGCAAACCTGGTTGCCGACTACAACGACCGAAATGGCGTTGCCAAAGTGATTATGGAAAAGCTCAGACGGTAAACCCCCGCTCCCCATGCTCAAATGCGTCCAAAAGCTCCGGCTCAGCAAAATCGAGCCGGGGCTTTCTGCATCACTGCATGTTAACGACAACGCGTGGGTCCAGATGCCCCTTTTGAAACGCAAATGTGTGGCGGAAAATCAAACGTTTTCGAACGAGTGGCGGAAAATCGTGCATCTTGGCGCCACATTCGAGCCCAAAACGCTTCAAAAACCGTCACTCGTCTAAAAATGATTGAAAAGCCGCCACTCGTCAGAATTATTTGGCGTCCAAACGCTGTCGCAGCAGCCGCCCATAAGCGCCTACAAGAAAACGGCGGTCGCGAAACGAACCATTCCGCAGACCGCCGCATACATCGAGAAGCCTCACTTCCCCCTGCCGCTGTTGTGCTCGGCATCGGTGGCGTTGGCATAACCGTAGTGGCGCGCGATGTTATCCATGTTCGCAATGGCAAGGTTTACGCCGTTATGCCAGCACGAAATTGCATAGCGCTCGTAAATCGCGATCGTGCGGGCAGAATAGCTCTTGAGCTCGCCGCGCAGGTAGCTCTCAAACGAAGTCGAATCGGGCTTGTCGTCCTCGGAAAGAAGCGGGCGTCCGCCTTCGGCCATGCGCGGGAACAAAACGTTTGCCTGCGCCTGCCACACCAGGAAGAACTTGACGATATGTTCGATGCGCTCACACACCTCATACGGAAGGAGCGGAAGCTGAGAGGCGATCTGCTTAAACGCCGTGTCGTCGGTGTTTTCCATCATCCAAGCGTACTTCTCGGTCATCAAAGAACGACCAGTTGCCGAAGCGGTCGAGACATCATCAAGATACGACTCGAGAAGCTCGTCCGAATAGGTCTGCAAAAGCGAGGTGCGCATGATCTTGAAGGTGTCGGGGCGCCGCTGACAAGACGCAACACCGCCTTCGTTATTCACATGCAGGAAGTCCTCCCATTCGATGCGTACGATTGTGTCGATAAGTTCTGCTCTGGACATGATAGTCACTCCTGTCTCTAGTCGCACGGCATCGCGCACGGCGCCATTCCCGCCGCGGTGCCCAATGTCCTGATGGTGTTCACATGGTCAAGCAAGAAGACCGATGTATCATCCGTAAGTTCCTGACGCGCCAGCTCTGCCACGATCAGCGCGGCTGCATCGTCAAGCTCGTTTTGGAGGGCGCGCGCGTTGCAAGTTCCAAGCGCACCCGTAAACGACCCGGCAGCGCGCAGATGCGCCGCAACGGCACGGCCCAGCTCTCCGCAGCAGCGTTCGCACGAGGTAAGGGCCCATTTGTAGTACGGGCAAAAGCGATGCGACAGTTCGTGCACAAGCAGGCATGCGGCCTCGACGGCACGCGCGTAGGCCAAGCAGCAGCCAGCTTCGTCGCCACGAACCGCGGCACGCACCAGGTTGTACTGGCCCGCTTGAGCAAAGTCCATGCATCGCTGCGCGATGCGCTGTAGCCGCACGGCATCGGGGTATCCCAAAAGCAAGCGCTTGCGTATACGCGAAAAATCGCCCGGTCCATCGTAAAAAACGTCGCCGTTCGTGGCTGCCGCGAGGGCGTGCTCGGGCGTACGTGCCCACTCGGCAAGCGTGCACGGGCCCTCGGGGCATCCCGTAAAGTACGCGTAGTGAGTTGCCACGGTCCAGGCACCGGCCCTCCCTTGAGGAACCGGAGCATGAAATCCCAAGATGGGATAGCCGCAATAGTTCGAAGGAAGCGCTCGCATGATCTGGTCGGCGGAGGCGGCGAGTGTCTGCTCTCCGTCGCAGGCCCAAACGCACAGGGAAACGCCCCAGTCGTGATCGCGGGAGACGTCGTCATCAAAGCCAAAGCGATCCGATCCGTCACCCACGCTGCCTACGGCAATGCGAGAAAACGCCTCGTCTCCCAGGCCGCGGCGCAGCTCGGGCAAGGCCACCTTGGTGGCATATTCACGCGTCAGTTCAAGACCTTGCATTCAGGTCCCCCCGCACGCGCTCGATGTTTTGACAGACTATCGTATAGGCGCGCGATTCGGTACCAAACAGCTCACCTGCAATTTCGCGCGACTCTTCAAAAAGCTCAAGCGCATGCTCGGGCTCCCCTTGATCTGCAAGGAATCCCGCCACGTTGTTAAGAGCGCTCGCGTAACTGGCGCTCACGCGGCCGTTAAGCTCGAGCGTCATAGCGCGTCCGCGCTCAAAAAGGTCTTTTGCATGCGTGATATCGCCCGCATGCCACAGACAGACACCAAGGTTCATAAGCGTTGTTGCAATAGAATTGGGATGCTGGGTGCCGGCAGCCGAACCCTCGAGCAGCGCCAAAGCGCGCTCATGACATGCGCGCGCCTCATCATAGCGGCCCTGGTCTTGGTAGAGCAGGCCGATGTTGTTGTAGCAGCTGATGGTACGCCAGTCGTCCTCGGGCAAGCTTGCCTGATAGATCTTAAGGGCGTGCTTGAACGTCTCCTCGGCCTTATCGAAATCCCTGCAGAGACGGTAAAGACCAGCCAGGTTGTTGACCGTCGTACCATACTCGGAATTTGTTTCGCCCCACGCTTCGCGCAAGATCTCCCCAGCCTCGATAAAGTGCTCGCGGGCATCGTCGTAGCGACCAAGATAGCGCTCGACCGAAGCGGCATCGTTTAAAGCAATGGCCAGATGCACATCCCCCGGCGCACAGACAGAGCGCGCACACGCAAGCTCCTCGCATGCCACAGGATACGCAAGGGCGTATTCACCGCGCATCATATGGGCCTGGAGCTGCTCCGTGATCCGATTGAGCTCCGTATAGTCCGGCTCGTCTGCATATCCCATAGCTGCATCCGTCCTCGAGCATTTGCCATAGCTGCTATGAGATTCTACGGGGAAGATGAGATTCCCCTTTGTGCACCCTGCCCATAGTTCTCGGCAGCGGTCGAGAGATGTCGGCGTACGGAGCTGCAGTGAGAAATAAACAAGTTGCCAAAGGCTGCCGTGCGAGGCCCCGATACGCATCCCCTCCACGCGCAGTTACGCAGAAAGGCCTTGGTTCAGCAAAGCTGAGCCAAGGCCTTTCGAGTATGTTTGAGCATGGAGGGATGCGTATCGGGGGCCTCGCACGCCCAAGCACGGAAACTTACTTCTGCTCGTTCAAAATGCGGCGCATCTCGGCCTGAACGGCATGCTCGTAGTTGTAGCCCACCACGCGGTCGGCCACGGCCTTGAGGGCGGGACGGCCATTTGCCATGGCGCAACCACAGCCCACCATGCGCACGATCTCGTAATCGTTCATGGAGTCGCCAAAGGCCATGACTTCCTCGGTCTTGATGCCGTAGTGGCCCATGATCTGAGCGATACCCGAAGCCTTGGTCACGCCAAGCTGGAGAGCGTCGATCCATGCGTTGCCGGAAGGTGCGAACACAAATTTGTCGCCCAGCTCGCGCTGAAGCACGTACGCGTTATCCATCACGTTGCCGTCATCGCAAAAGATCGACGCCTTAAGGATATTCACCTCGGGATCGGGCAGATCCCAAATGCGCTCGGCGTTGGGGAGGTCTTTGTCCACCTCGCGCACGAACTTGCTCTCGTCGTCAAGCAAAAAGGACTTCGTACGGTCGAACAACGCCAGGTGAAGGTTGTCGAACATCTCGATCACGCGGGCAAGCTCGCGAATAGCAAGATGCGAGTACACCTCACGATCGATCAACTTGCCGTCTGCGTAGACCTGCGCGCCATTTGACGCCACGAAATCCATGTGGTCGCGCACCGGCTCGAAAAACGTGCACAGGCGATCATAGCGACGACCGGAGGAAACGGCAAAATGAACGCCCTTTTCGCGCAGGGCTTCGATAAGCTCGAACGTCTCGGGCGGAACCTTGCTGTGCTCGTCAAGCAAAGTGCCGTCCATGTCAGAAGCGATAAGTTTGATCATGCGAACAGGGCCTCCTAAACAACCTGTGCGATAGCTTTCTCTCACGCCAAGCATACCCATTTCTCATTACCGCCATATCAACAATGCACCCGCTTGCAACAATCGTCACAAGCGGGCGCACGCGAAAAAAGGGGGCACCGTTAGCGTGATGTCGAAACTGCGTTAGGCAGAAATCAAACGCTCGTAGATCGCCTCGAGATCGGCAGCCGTCAAAGGCTTGATCGTATTTGCCGGACTGCCCGAATCGATAGCGTCCTTTGCCATCTTGGGAATCTGTGCACGGAATTCATCGACATCGATGCCATAGCTGGCAAGCGTAGGGATATTGAGCTTTCGCAGCAGCTTAGCAATAACATCGAGCAGCTCGTTTGCCGCCACCTTGTCATCGGCTGCAACAGACGCGCCCACCTCGCGCGCCACGGCGGCAAACTCCGGATAGGCTCCGTCCACCACGTAGCGCAGGCACTCCAGCATGATCATGGCATTAGAGAGCCCATGCGGCACATGGAAGAGCGCACCGATGGGACGACTCATGCCATGGATGATAGTCACACTCGCATTGTTAAAGGCGACACCCGCCTCGGTCGCGGCAATGGCCATCTGAGTGCGCGCTTCAACGTTTTCGGACTCGGTATAGCACGTGTAAAGATGTGCCAAGATACGTTTGATGGCACTTATCGAGAAGGTATAGCTCATGGGCTGCATCTTCTTGGACGTAGCCGATTCGAGCGCGTGGCACAAAGCGTCAACGCCCGTGTTTGCCGTGACGCTCGCCGGCGCCGTGCATGTGAACTGCGGGTCCACAATAGCAACGTCGGGCAAAACCTTGGCACCCGCAAGGAGCATCTTGATGCCCTGGCGCGTGTTGTTGATGATCGTGAACTGCGTGGCTTCCGAACCCGTACCCGCCGTAGTGGGGATGGCCACAAGCGGCGGGCGATCAAAGTCCAGGGCGACGCCCATCTGCTCGTCGATATCCCCATCGCAAGCAGCCATCATGGCGATGGCCTTCATGGCGTCGATGGGACTGCCGCCGCCAAGGCCCACGTACATATCGCAGCCCGATGCCTTGAATGCGGTGATTCCCGCCTCGATCATGACGTCGCTCGGCTCGCCCGTGATCTGGTCGAACACCTCAAAGCCAAGCCCCGCACGCTCAAGGGCGTCGGTTACCGTTTTGCAGTTGCCAAGCTTGACCATCATGGGGTCGGTCACCACAAAAGCCTTGGTTCCCAAACCGCGCAGGATGTCGAGCGAATCGTCGAGCGCGCCCTGCCCGGATACAATGCGCGAGGGCGTCAAAAACAAACGTGCCACGTGGTAGCCTCCTTACTGCATGACGACGGTCGTGCGGTAACCGCCCGGGATGATCGCGTTTTCAAAGGCCTGTTGAATCTGGTCGAACGGATACTCCTTATCAACCAGCGGTGACACGTCGATCTCGCCCGAGCCCAGCAGATGACAGGACTCCTTGAAGTCTGCAAACTCGCCCAGGAAGGTGCCGAAGATCTGCATCTTTCCGTAATGGATTTTGTTGGCGTCCACGCCCAACTCCGGCGCAGGATAGCCGGCGGCAAACATCAAAACCTTGCCATGTAGTTTCTTGAGCATAGCGAAGCCCTGCTTGTTGGCCGCCGTCGCGGCAACTGCCAAGATCACGGTGTCAGCTCCGCGACCATCGGTGCGCGCACGCACCTCCTCTACAGGATCGACCTTAGAACCGTCGATAACCTCAAGGCCAAGCTGTTCTGCCACGCGGATCTTTTTCTCCATGAGCTCGGAGACGATCACGCGAGCGCCCTTCTGCTTGGCAACGAGCGCATTGAGCACGCCCATGGTGCCGCCGCCAATGACCACCACGGTCTCGCCCTTTTTGATATCGAGCTTCTTGATGCCGTTGATCACCGTGGCGAGCGGCTCCAAAAAGCCTGCCTCGGAGGGACGAATCTTGTTCTCAAACTTATAGATAGACTCCTGCGATTGCACCAGGTACTCGGCACAACCGTCATAGCGGCCATAGTAGCCGTCGGGCCACTGAGTATCGTAAGGTTTCACACCGGGAGCCTCGGAGGTGCGGCCCTCGAGCGCCTCGGTAGAGTACGGGTCAAAGGTGTAGGAGCCACCCACGAAGTCGCCCACGGCAAGGCCGGAAACCCTCTCGCCCACCTGGATGATCTCGCCCGCCCACTCATGACCAAACGTCATGGGCAGCGGCTTATTGGTGCGAGCACCGCTCCACAGGCCGTACTCGGACGTGCACAGGTTGCAGGACAAAATTTTGATGAGCACATCGTGCTCGCCCAAGTCGTGGATGGGGCGAACGACAATCTGCGCGTCGTGAGCGGCGTTGATGATGGCGGTACGGGTTTCGGTAACGATGGGTTTCATGGTCTCCCCTTTTCTTTTGAAGATGGTGTCGTCGGTGCCGCACGCAGGTGTGGGGCAGATGATAGGTTTCCGGGAATGGAGTTAAATGCGACCGGCGGAACCAAAGAGCTCCATGTAGTGCATGAGCTTCTTCTGGTAGCCGTTCTTGCAGCTGTCCTCCATAAGCTGGGTGATCTTTTTCTTGGCGTTCTTGAACTCGTCCTCGGTTACTTCCTCGGCCGTACCCTCATGAATGGCGATCTCGCGCTTGAGGGCCTGCAGCCAGGCCTCGCCCAGATCGGTATAGAGGTTGACCTTCTGGATGCCCGTCTTAACTGCACGCCGGAGATTCTCGTCGCCGGTGCCAGAACCGCCGTGGAGCACAAGCGGAATCTCAAGGTCGCTAGCCAAGGTTGATAACAGGTCGAACTCAAGATGCGGGGTGCCCTTGTAGGCACCGTGCGAGGTGCCCACCGCCACGGCAAGACAATCGACACCCGTGCGCTCGACGAACTCGGCAGCCTCCTCGGGATGCGTGAGGCCCGCATCGCGCGTCGCCTCGTACTCGACGCCCTGGCCAACATGACCCAGCTCCGCCTCAACGGAGACGCCCACGGCATGGGCGATGCGAACCACATCGGCAACCTGTGCCACGTTGTCCTCGAACGAAAGCGTTGATCGATCGACCATCACAGAGCTATAACCGGAGCGAATAGCCAAGATGACATGCTCAAACGGGCCGCCGTGATCGAGGTTGAGCGCCCAGGGGATACGCGGATGCTTGGTACCGTAGTATTTGGCGATCATTCCCGTCTCTTCAATGCCCATGGCATAGCCCACATCAAGAATCACCGGGGAATCAAGCTCCTCCGCCGCGTTAAACGCCGCCTCGACGCTCTCCTTGTCAAACACGTTGGGGGCAGGCACGGCGTAGCCGCCGCGTTTTGCCTCCACCAGCAAGTCCTTCATGGGCTCGAGCATACGGATCAGTCTCCTTCGCCTCGTTTCGAACGGCCGCATTCCCCTCTTGCAGCGCAGCCGCGCGAGCACCTCTTTGCTCACCTGTGACTATAGAAATATATAGTTTTGATTGTAGAAACTGTAAAACTAGGCTCTGCAAACGGTCGAAATCCAACGCCAAATGGCTAGTTTCTCAAATTCTTGTTTTAGAATTCAATTATTCGAGCCTTTTGTTTTGCAGAAACTATAATGAGAGACGTCAATCGTTATAGTTTCTAAACCAGGAGATCCCATGGAAGAACGCCGCCGAGCCATCGTGGAGCTCGTCAACAAGATGGGCAGCGTGTCCATCGCACAGCTTAAAGAGGCTTTCCCCGAGGTTTCCGAGATGACCATTAGAAACGACATCAAGGCACTCGACCGTGAGCACAAGCTCGTACGCGTCTACGGCGGGGTGCGCTCACTCGAGTTCGCCGTGGGCGCCGACGGCCTTTTTGACGTGCGCCGCAATCAAAATGTCGATGCCAAGGCGGTCATCGCGGCAAAGGCGGCAAAGCTCGTTCGACCCAACACCACCATCTATCTGGATTCGGGCAGCACGCTCGCCAAATTCGCCGCCGCGCTACCCGACGAGCACCTCATGGTCTTCACCTGCGGTATCTATAACGTTATGGAGCTCGGCCATTTTGACACCGTCGACGTGATCGTACCGGGCGGCACCCTCAACCGCTACAACATGTGCCTGCATGGCAGCCGCGCCATCCGCGAGATTCGCAAGCTGCGCTTCGACCAGGTTTTCATCGGCGCCGCCTCATACAGTAAAACGGCAGGGCTCTCCTGCGGCTCCGACGAGGAAGCCGAGCTTAAGCGCGCATGCCTCGAGCAGGCAGAACAGAAGGTATTGCTGCTCGATTCAACCAAACTGGGCAAAATCTCGACGTTTGCCATCTGCGATATCGACCAGTTTGACGTCATCGTCACCGATGGCAACATGCCCGCCGATTTTCTCGAGCGTTGCACCGCCGCGGGCGTCGACGTCCTATAGCGCCGTGCGACACCTAAAACCCAACAGCAATGCAAAAAAGAAGCGGCGCCACCGATGTGACGCCGCTTCGCTGTCGTAGCTCAAATAAGAAAAGACAAGCCCGTCCTTAGATCAGCTTGAAGCCCTTGCGCTTGCCCACGGAAAGGGTGTCGCCCACCTTGAGCTCGGACGGATCGATGTTGTAGCTCTTGGGTGCTACGGCCTTACCGTTAATCTTCACGCCGCCGCCGTCGATGTCGCGGCGAGCCGCTCCCGCGCTGGCAGAAAGACCAAGGTCCTTGAGCAGGCCCGCAAGATAGATCATGCCCTCGTCGTTGACGGTAAGCTCAACGTGCTTCTCGGGGAAGTCGGCGAGCTGGCCCTCCTTGAACACGCGATCGAACTCGGCCTGGGCCTCGTCGCCCGCGCCGGCGCCATGGTAGGTGTCGCACAGGTCGCGGCCAAGGGCGCGCTTGAGCTCGTACGGGTCGGCAGAGCCATCGGCAAGGGCAACGTCGATCTTATCGACCTCAGCAGGAGATAAGGAGCTGGCCAGACGGTAGTACTTGCCAATCATCTCGTCGGGAATGGACATGGTCTTGCCAAACATATCCTTGGGCTCGTCGGTCAGGCCAATATAGTTGCCGTAGGACTTGGACATCTTGCGCACGCCGTCAGTTCCCTCGAGCAGAGGCATGGTGAGCGCGATCTGCGGCTCCATGCCC
>ENA-OPDW01001973-OPDW01001973.1-human-gut-metagenome-genome-assembly--contig:-NODE-1973-length-10025-cov-2.284052_pt1 | contig 10025 bp, 8 predicted proteins | sample MGYA00241264_ERZ501508 | MGnify/ENA primary metagenome ERZ501508 (study PRJEB25962, sample SAMEA2042575) | human gut metagenome | biome: human gut; feature: human-associated habitat; material: faeces...
TTTAGCCTTCTTGGCCTTCTCGAAATAATAACGCCAATCCCAGCCCTCGGCCTCGTAATTACCACCTTCCTTCTTGATCTCGGCGTTGATATCGGCCAATTCCTCTTTCGCTTTCGCCAAAGCAGACGGCCAGATTTTATCGAGCAAGTCATACACGTTCTTCTCGTTCTTCGCCATATTCTCTTCCAATACGAAAGCGGCATAATCCTCATATCCCATCAATCGGGCTTTCTCCAGACGAGCGGTAACCAGCTGCTTAACGACCTCCTTATTATCATTCTCATTATTATTGTTGCCACGATTTGTATATGCCTTGAAGATCTTCTCACGCAAATCACGCTTATCGGCGTATTGAAGGAAAGGCATCACGCTCGGATTATGGAGGGTAAACACCCACTTACCATCCAGACCATTCTCTTGGGCCGTTTGCGCCGCCTTGACGATCACGTCTTCCGGCAGACCGGATAAGTCCTCTTTATTATCGATCACTAATTGGAAATCGTTGGTCTCTTTCAGGGTATTCTGTCCGAAAGTAAGTTGGAGCATGGATATCTTCTCGTTCAGCTCACGCAACTTCGCCTGCTTATCCTCCGGCAGATTGGCTCCTCCCCGGACAAAGCTTTTATAGGTTTCCTCCAACAGCTTCTTCTGTTCCTTATCCAGATGGAAGCTCGCCTGATTCTCATATACGGATTTCACCCGGGCGAAAAGCTGGGGATTTAGGCTGATATCATCCGAATGTTTGGATAAAAGGGGATAAAGCTCACGTTCGAGCTCTTGGATCTCGTCCGTGGTATTCACACTGGATTGGCCACCGAAAGCATACATTACTTTAGTAAGCAACTCGCCACTTTGGTCTAAGGCCACGATCGTATTCTCGAATGTCGGCGCATCCGGATTTGCCACGATCGCCTCGATCTCCTTCGACTGCTCTTCCATGCCTTTCAAAAGAGCCGGCTTGTAATGAGCCACCTCTATTTGGTCAAACGGAGGCACCCCGAACGGTGTCGTATACTCCGCAAAAAACGGATTGGGTGTAGCGCCTTCCGCTACATCGCTTTTCTTTGAGGAGGAACAAGCTCCCAAAATAACCGCTAAACCTGCGGCCATAAGCGTTTTATTCATGCCATTGTTATATTAGAATTACAATGGACAAAGATAACGAAGTTTTGCGTTACAATTCTATTTCAAATTGTTATTATTTAGAATCCGGAAAAAGATTTTCACAATTCACACAAAAAAGATCCCCAAAGGGAGATCTTCCCTTCGGGGACCCAATATGCTTTCACTCAATGTTCAATCGAATCGCTCTCTATACCGTCCTCGATATTTTCATTTTCGATCGTTTCTTGTAAATCTTGAATGTCATTAGACGTGTAATCATCCGACAATACCGAATTGGTAGACATGGTCTCATCGTGAAGATCATCGCTCTCATCCCATAACGTTTTCATTATATTCTCTGGCATATCTCTTATATTTTAAAGTTATATGCCTATTCAACAACCTCGACAAAGAAATTGTTGTTCCAATAAAAATAGTTCACTAATTTTAGCGAGATTAACGCAAGAAATAATATGAATCGAATTTGTAGTCTTTTTGGTATTCAGTATCCCATCATACAGGCGGGAATGGTTTGGTGTAGTGGTTGGCGGCTAGCTTCAGCGGTTAGTAACGCCGGTGGATTAGGATTGATCGGGGCAGGCTCCATGCACCCGGAAGTGCTCCGGGAACATATCCGTAAATGCGAGGCGGCGACCGACAAGCCTTTTGGCGTGAATGTCCCGCTGATGTACCCGGAAATCGATACCTTGATGCGGATATTGGTGGAGGAAAAAGTGAAGATCGTATTTACCTCCGCCGGTAACCCGAAAACATGGACAAAGTATTTGAAGGATCATGACATGACGGTCGTTCACGTGGTAAGCAGCTCTAAATTCGCCACGAAATGCGAGGAGGCCGGAGTGGATGCCATCGTTGCCGAAGGCTTCGAGGCAGGCGGGCACAACGGACGGGAGGAAACAACTACGATGTGCCTGATCCCCGCTGTCCGGAAAGCGACCTCCCTCCCCCTTTTGGCGGCAGGAGGTATCGGAAACGGTCAAGCGATGCTAGCGGCACTCGCACTAGGGGCCGACGGCGTACAGATAGGCACTCGTTTCGCCCTAACCAAAGAAAGCTCGGCACACGAGAATTTCAAGAAACTATGCTTGAATCTTAAGGAAGGCGATACGAAGTTATTATTAAAGAAACTGTCTCCTACCCGTCTGGTAAAAGGAGATTTCGCTACGGCAGTGGAAGAAGCGGAAGCCCGGGGAGCGTCCGTGGAAGAATTACGTGAGTTATTGGGCAAAGGACGTGCCAAGAAAGGAATCTTTGAGGGCGACCTAAAGGAAGGCGAGTTAGAGATCGGACAGGTAGCGTCTTTATTCTGGGAGGAATTATCCGTGGAAGAGGTGATGAAAGAATTGATCCGTGACTTTAAGCTATCCTTAGAGAACGTAAAAACACAGTTGTGTTCGTGAGAAAACACAACTGTATCTGTGGATAAACACAACTGTGTTCAAGAGAAAACACAGTTGTGTTCCTTATCATAATCGATACTTATACAATTGCGCCATGACCTTTTGGTATTGGTTTTGCAATTGCAGGTAGTTTTGCACGCTTTGGTAATAGGTCGTCACATCCACGAAATACTCGATCATAGAGATTTGCCCGGCCTGTATAGCCTTGTTCAACAAGACCAAGCTATTCTGCCTTTTCAGCACATCCTTATATTCATCGATAGATTTCTTTAAGGAGACAGACTGGTCATATAGCTGCCTCAACCCATTCTCTACCGTGAAAGAAGCGCTCTCCAACTGCATCTCCGTATAGCGGGCCTGAGCCTTCGCCTGTTTCACGTTATTACGGTTCGAGAACAACGGGATGGTGATTCCTACCAAGAAACCATTGAAACGCTCTCCACCCGAGGCGGGATTCATACGATACCCTAACTCAAAGCCGGGCAGACCTTTTGCCTTATTCACGCTCACCTGCCGAAGGGCTGTCGTCTGGTCGCTACGCAAGGTCTGTAATTGCGGATCGGATTGCATCGCCTCCGTCCGCAGCTCATCAAAGGAAAGCACCTCCCTATCCGGCAAGGCGTAAACCGTATCCGTAAACTCGATAGCGATACCGCCGTTCAGGGTAGCTAGCTCCTGCAGCTTGGCAATACGGGAAGTCTCGTTCATCCGGGCCTCTGTCCGGGCGTTCAATAATTCCAGATCGATCTTGTTTGTCTCAAGGATATTCGCGTTTCCTTTCTCCAAACGAGTCGCATAAAAAGCAGAAAGTTGCTCGGCGTTCCTAAGACGGTTATCCAATAGGTTCTTCTGCTGGTTCAACAGCACCAAATCTAGGCAAACCTCTTTCACCTGCAACAAGATTTGCTGACGAAAAGCCATCCCTTGACGATCCAAACCTGCGGATTTCGCCTTCGTCAGCTTATGCTTCCGGACATATACGGACGGGAAATCAAAGCTTTGGGAAGCCACGAACTCGCCCGTGAATCCCATCCCTTCTTTATTCCCCCAGAAATGCGAATAAGAGACCGAAGGGTCTGGCAAATTATTATCCAACTTCGCCTCCAGCTTCTGCGACTGGACCAACTGGCTGTTCGCCTGTAAATCCTTATTGTTCGCCTCCACGCTCCGGAGCACGTCCTCTATAGAAGTCTGGGCGGAAAGGCCGCCTGTCAATACAGACAAGGCGGCGACTATAATATATGATTTCATAAAACTTATTCTTTATTCTTGTTCATTATCAGATAAACAATCGGGATGATGAATCCGTTTAAGAACGTAGAGGTTAATAAACCACCCAAGATCACCGTCGCCATCGGGCTTTGGATCTCATTTCCGGGAAGATCGCCATTCAACGCCAATGGAATCAACGCCAAGGCGGAACTCAACGCCGTCATCAAGATCGGGTTCAAACGGTCTAGGGAACCTTGTATCACGGACTCACGCAATCCCATTCCCTCTCCACGCAAATGCGTATAGTGGCTGATCAGCAGCATACCGTTTCGGGTAGCGATACCAAACAAGGAAATGAAACCGATAATCGCCGGGATACTGATCTCGCCGGAAGTAAGCCATAGGATAATCACGCCACCGATCAACGCCAACGGCAGGTTCAACAAGATCACGCCGCTCTCCTTCACGTCCTTGAACTCATTGTACAGTAACATGAAGATCACCAATAACGACATCAACGACGTCAGCAATAAGGTACGGCTGGCCGCCGCCTCGCTCTCGAACTGGCCACCATATTCGATATGGTATCCCTCCGGCAAACGGATATTAGCCTCTACCCGATCCTGTATCTCATTAACCACACTTCGCAAGTCACGTTCCGATACATTGGCACTAATCACGATCTTACGTTGCACATTCTCACGATTGATCGTATTCGGACCGGTCACGGAACGGATATCGGCCACGTAGCTTAGCGGCACTTTCTGCCCGGCGGCATCGATCATCAGATTGCTAATATCATCCATCGTGGCACGGCTGGCGTCGGAGGTCTTCACGGTCAGGTCGAAGCTCTTGCCATCGTCGTACACCTGACTTACGGCCTCTCCACCCAACATCACATTGATATATTCCTCGAACTCTGGCAGGGGAATACCATATTTAGCCAGCAACTCACGTTTCGGGGTGATTGTCAACTGCGGACGCTCGATCTGCTGCTCTACCTTCAAGTCCACCAGACCCGGGATCGTTTGGATAGCGGCCTTGATCTGGTTACCGACCGTAAACATCAGGTTCAAGTCCGTACCAAACAGCTTGATAGCGATATTCGCCTCCGTACCGGAAAGCATAGCGTCGATACGATGGGAAATAGGTTGCCCGATCTCTATATTAGCGCCGCTGATCGTAGATAACTTCTTGCGGACATCATTCATCACCTCATCCCGACTACGGTCTTGCAATTCGAAAGGAGCCTCGATCTCGGAAACATTCACGCCCAAGGCATGCTCATCCAATTCCGCACGACCGGTCTTCCGAGCCACAGTCTTTATCTCGGGCACTTGCAACAGCAACGCTTCCGCACGGCGTCCGATCTGGTCCGACTCGTCCAAGGAAATTCCCGGAAGCGAGCTTACGTTGATCGTAAAAGAACCCTCATTGAACGGGGGCAAGAAACTACGTCCCAAATGAAAGAAGATCACCAAGGCGACCACAAACAAAGCGATCGTGGTACCTAGCACCCATTTCTGGTAAGCCAACGCTAACTCCAAAGCCCGTTTATACACCACCTTCAACTTCCGGGCTATCCAAGCCTCACGCAGTTCCTTCATTCCCGTCGCTTTACGGTTCAGCAAATAGCTACAAAGCACCGGGGTCAAGGTAAGCGCCACCACCGTAGAAGCAAACAACGCCACGATAAAAGCGATACCCAGCGGAACCAACATACGGCCTTCCATACCACTCAAGAAGAACAAGGGCACGAAACTCACCACGATAATCAAGGTAGAGTTCAAGATCGGCATACGTACCTCACGGGAAGCGTCGTAAACCACCTCCAAGGTAGAGCGTTGCTGATCCGGAGGTAAGAGCCGGTTTTCCCGGATTCGTTTATACACGTTCTCCACGTCCACGATAGCGTCATCCACCAAGGAACCGATAGCGATCGCCATACCTCCCAAGCTCATCGTGTTAATCGTCAATCCCATGTAGTGCAATACGATGATAGAGACCAGCAAAGATAACGGCAAGGCTACCAACGAGATCACCGTCGTACGTATATTCATCAAGAACAGGAACAAGACGATCACCACGAAGAAACTACCCTCAAACAAGCTCTTCTTTACATTATTAATAGAGTTATCGATAAAATGACTCTGGCGGAATATATCCGTAGAGACATGTACATCCGCCGGCAAGTTCTTCCGCAAATCGACAACAATCTCGTCCAGCTTCTCCGTCAACTTCTCCGTACTCGTATCCGGCTGTTTGGTCACGGTAATCAGCACGGCTGGCTTTGTCCGCTCGGAAGCGGTTCCCAACTTCGGGCTTTTACCGCCGATCTTAACCGTAGCGATATCACCCAGCATAACCGGATACTCATTCACAGTCTTCACCACACCCTGAGCGATCTCCTCCGCCTTCGACGTAGACAAGACTCCCCGGATGATATACTCATTATCAAACTCATACAATACACCACCATTGGCGTTCCGGTTCATATTCCGACAAACATCCAACACCTCGTTCAACCCTACACCGTAGTGCTTCATACGAGCCGGGTCCAACAAGATCTGGTACTCCTTAATATCGCCACCGATCACGGCCACCTGCGCCACACCGCCCGTAGACAACAAACGGGGACGGATCGTCCAGTCGGCGATCGTACGTAAGTCCAACAAAGACGTGGAATCTGCGGTCAACCGAGGATCATCATCTCACCCAAGATGGATGACTGCGGGCCTAAGGTCGGTTTACCTACGTTCTCGGGAAGGCTCTCACCCAAGACAGCCAGTTTTTCGGACACGATCTGACGAGCCCGGTAAATATCCGTACCCCAATCGAACTCTACCCAAACCACGGAGAATCCGGTGGTAGACGAGGAACGCACACGCCGTACGTCCATCGCACCGTTCACGGCAGTCTCCACAGGGAATGTCACCAAGCGTTCCACCTCCTCGGGAGCCATACCGTTCGCCTCGGTCATGATCACGACCGTTGGGGCGTTCAAGTCCGGGAACACATCCACGTCCGTATTAAACGCCGTGTACGTACCCCAGATCATCAGCAATAGCGCACAAACCAAGATTACCAACCGGTTGTGCAATGAATAATAAATTATCTTATTTAACATGCAACATCCCTCCTATTAATGGCTATGGCTATGAGCCGGTATCGCGTTAGAAGCGGAAGACAACTTGATCTGGTAAGCGCCACGGGTCACGACCTCATCGCCCGGTTTCAATCCGGAAAGGATCTGTACCTCCGAGCCGTTATTCGCTCCCAGCGTCACCCATTGCTTCTTATAGCCTTCCTCATCCAGACGGATAAATACCGAATAAACGCCCTGCTCCTCGATAAGGGCGGAGACAGGCACGCTCAAGACATTCTCCATCGGCTTTGTCAACAAAAAGATCTCCACGAAAGAACCGGGGATAACCGCTCCTTTATTATCGAACTCGAAAGTCACCGGTACATAGAAAGAGTTCATATCGGAAGCCTTTCCATACGATAACAACCGTCCACGCAAATCAGACAATTTATAGAGAGCGTTATCATACGGAGTCATGAAATTAGCGGTTTGGATCATGGGAAGATCGTTGTAATACCTCTCAGACACGTCCGCACGCAATACCAAACGATTGTTTTGCGAGATCGTAGCCAAAGGCTGACCTACGGATACATAATCACCCTCTTTCACTTGGATGTTCTTCAAGTAACCGTTCAAGGGAGAGACTACAGACACGCCTTTCGCCGTCTGTTTTCCCGCTATCGCCTCATAAGCGACCTTGGCGTTCTCGTAATTCAAGCGGGCCTGCTCGAAATCCTTGGCGGATACGATCTTATCGCCTACCAAGGCTTGCATACGCTCGTATTCCTTTTTCGCCGTCTCATAAGCGAATTTAGCCCTTGCCGCCACGTCTCCATCCGAGAGGGCGTTGGAAGCGATACTCAACACGGCCTGTCCCTTGCGTACCGCCGTACCATCCACGAATGGCAAGCTACCAAACGAGATCACGCCGGGGACGGTAGCGACGATCACGGACTCCTCCCCTTGCGCCGCCATTACTCGTCCGCTCGTCTTAATCACATCCGTGAAAGGAGCGGGATTAACCGTTACGGTCTGCAAACCAACGGCCTCGGCTAAGGCTTTCTTAAAGACAATCTCGCCGGGATGGGTACCACCAGCCTCATGCTCATGGTCATGGCCTTCGTGTTCATGTCCCTCATGATCATGATCGTGATCCTCACCTTCATGCTCATGGTCGTGAGCCTCTAATTCATGATTATGCTCATCGTGTCCGGCTTGCGACGCATTTCCCGCACAACCGGCAAACAGGTAAGCGCACATCGCACCTACCAAATATATTTTCTTCATTGTGTAAAAAATCTTGATATCGTTAATAATAAATAGATAGGGGCAAGTCTGTCCTCACCCGCTCTCACAAACGAGATATCAAGACATAGGAGGGGCACGAAGTCCCGAGGCACTCACTATCCAAGTGTCGTGCAGCGACTCAATGTAGGGGGCGTTCTCGTGATCAAGGAGCTGTCCGCAAAACGCCGGTTCAGGTGGATAAATGTAATCAAATAAGACGAGTAACGGCATCAGATGTATATCCACATCTCCATCCATAAAATGAGAAATATGCGTACTGAAATAGGCCAAGTTATGCCCGTCGCAACCGCAATCATGCGTATCAGTGCTTTTATCGCCATGCGCTTGCTCCGCGGTCAAGGATTGATAACAAGGCATCCCGTCCCGGTGATGATGGTGAGGGATAACCACAGAAAGCAATGCCAAGATGCCGGCCATCAGCACCACGTATTGTACAACCCTCTGTTTCATTTTCTCACGCATGGCACAAAGATAAGGATATTTTTCCGTTTTTTACATGAATGTTGTAAGTTTGCGGTAAATAAAAAGATAGATGAAGTTTGGAGTAAATAAAAATGTATTATTATATACTGCCGGTTGCGTATGGATTTTCGCCGGTATCAATATCTTACGCATCGGCATCGTCACATGGTTAAACGATACCCATTATTGGTTATTCAAGATCGGGGAAGCGACCATCGTTTTCTTACTTTTCTTCAATTTGGTCTTTAAACGGCTTTTCTATAAACATTCCGAACGGATCTCCCGGAAAAACGGGAAACATTGCCCGTTCTCTTTCTTCGACGTGAAAGGTTGGATTATCATGATCTTCATGATCGCTTTCGGGATCACGATCCGCACGTTCCATTTACTGCCGAATTCTTTCATTTCCGTATTCTATACGGGATTATCCACGGCGTTGATCATAACGGGATTCTTATTCTTGAGACAAGGAAAAACCGTTGGGAATTGAGAATTGAAAATTAAAGATACAACAATCAATAATTTTCAATTCTCAATTCTCAATTCTCAATTTTCAATTCCCAAGTTTTTCGCAGATCAACTCAGCAGCCTTCTTGCCGCTCATCAGCATGCCGCCAAAGATCGGTCCCATACGGAAGCTACCGCTTACGCCGTTAGCGGCCATACCGGAAACGAATAATCCCGGGTAGATCTCCTTCGTGTTCTCCACCGTCGTCTGCTCACCCAGCTCCACATTCAAGGAACGCTCGCCGATCACGCCTCCGGTCGGTGTATTCAATTGGATATCATTCTTACGGGCTATCTCGCAATCATGGCCCGTACCTTCCAAGACAGCCTTTGCCATGATCGTCAACGGATCCACGTGCATCCCCTCACGGATTACCGGAGCCCAGTTCACTACCACACCAGCTACGGCATCGTTATGAAACACCACGTCCTCTACCGAATAGCAGTTAAAGATCGTAGCGCCCGCCTTCGTCGCCTGATAAATCAAAGCGGAAGTGGTATGTACCGAATCCATGATATACGTGCCGTTAGCACCCTCTTTATAACTTACGCCCAATTCCTTGATAATCGGCATAGCCTCTTCCTGCACCACGATATCGTTGAACATCATAGCGCCGCCCCACATACCTCCACCGGGAGCCAGCTTACGATCAAACAACGCCACCTTCTTACCGGCTTTCGCCAAGAAATAAGCGGCCACGATACCGGAAGGGCCCCCTCCCACGATCGCTACATCCACAGCCAAGTTGCTCTTCAACTTCTCGAAGTAAGAGTCAATGATTCCACTTGAAACAATCTGTTCCATCTTAATAACTAATTAAAGTTTAAACATCAGGGAGCACATAGAGGTAACGCCCCCTTTATTTCCTAGTTCTACCTTATTTTCCCTTCGCCGGCATTACCCGGATCAGGTTCGATGGGTATAA
>ENA-OPDW01001975-OPDW01001975.1-human-gut-metagenome-genome-assembly--contig:-NODE-1975-length-10013-cov-2.569391_pt1 | contig 10013 bp, 19 predicted proteins | sample MGYA00241264_ERZ501508 | MGnify/ENA primary metagenome ERZ501508 (study PRJEB25962, sample SAMEA2042575) | human gut metagenome | biome: human gut; feature: human-associated habitat; material: faeces...
GAGAGCTCCACAGCCGCCAAGGGCGGCATTTCCGCCCTGACCCACGCGCTGGCGGTGAGTCTCAGCGGAAAGGTGCGGGTGAACTCTGTCTCCCCTGGTTGGATCGACACGGACTATACGGTCTATGAAGGTCCGGACGCGATCCAGCAGCCCGCCGGCCGGGTAGGCAATCCGTTGGATATTGCTAACATGGTTCTCTATCTCTGCTCGGACAAAGCGGGCTTTATTACCGGAGAGAACATCTGCATTGGCGGCGGCATGACCCGCCAGATGATCTACCATAACGACTTTGGCTGGACCTTGGAGGGAAACTGATGAAAACGGCTGTCTGTTACTACTCCCACCACCATGGGAATACCCGAAAGGTTCTGGAGGCCATGGCTGGTGAAGGAAATCTCGACCTCATTGATGTGACAACCCGACAGACAGTCCGGCTGGAAGAGTATAACTGCATCGGCTTTGCCTCCGGCATCTACGGCTTTGACTTTCAAAAGGCCGTCGTGGAGTTTGCCCGGCAGTATCTGCCCCAGGGTAAGCCGGTGTTTTTCGTCTATACCTACGGTGGAGCCAAGGGCAGCGGTGCGAAATCCGTGGCTAAGATCGCCAGAGAGAAAAACTGCCCGGTGCTGGGTGAGTTTTCCTGCAAGGGCTACGATACCTTCGGTCCCTTCAAGCTGATTGGCGGCATTGCCAAGAGACATCCGGATGCGCGGGACCTGGAAAACGCCCGCAAGTTTTACCGGAAAATCCAAGCACAGAACCCACAGGGATAAGGAGGCTTCACAATGTTTGGACCCAACCCCAACGCTGTCCACCCAAACGAGAACATTCCCAGCGTCTGCTACATTAAGAATGTCATTACCCGTCCCAACATTCAGGTGGGCGATTATACCTACTATGACGATGCGGCCACCGGGGGCGAGGACTTTGAATCCCATGTGACTCACCACTATGAGTTTATCGGAGACAAGCTGATCATTGGGAAATTCTGCGCCATCGGCAAGGGCGTTGAGTTTGTCATGAACGGCGCAAACCACCGCATGGCCTCGGTTACCACCTACCCCTTCAACATCTTCGCCCATGGCTGGGAGAAATGCACACCCACATTGGACGAGCTGCCCTTTAAGGGCGATACTGTCGTGGGCAACGATGTATGGATGGGGCAAAATGTCACCGTCCTGCCTGGTGTCCACATTGGCGACGGTGCGATTATCGGGGCCAACTCCGTGGTATCCAGCAATATTCCGCCTTACACCATCGCGGCAGGAAATCCCTGCCGTGTGATCCGTCCCCGCTTCAACCAGGAACTGACGGCCTACTTGCTGGAACTCCGGTGGTGGGACTGGGAGCCGGAGAAAATCTTCCGCAATCTGGAAGCCTTATGCAGCGGTGATCTGGAACAGATTCGCAAAATCAACCCGTGACAGGAGATATTCCCCATGAAACTTGCCATTCTCTCCGACACCCATGGCCTGCTTCGGCCCGAGGTGCTGGAATATCTGAAAGACGTCGACGCCATTTTCTACGGCGGCGACATCAATAAACCCGGCATCGTGGACGAGCTGCGGCAGCACGCTCCCCTCTACATCGTTCGGGGCAATAACGACAAAGAGTGGGCAGAAGCTATCCCCCACGATCTCACAGTTACCCTGGATGGCGTGACCTTTTATATGGTTCACAACAAAAAAGAAGTGCCAGCGGACCTTTCCGGTGTGGATGCCGTGGTGTTCGGCCACTCCCACAAGTATCTTCAGGAGGCGAAAGACGGTATTTTATGGCTCAATCCCGGCTCCTGCGGTCCCAGGCGGTTTCATCAGGAGATCACCATGATGATGGCGGAGATTGCAGACGGGCACATTCAGGTAACAAAGATCACCATCCCCCACGAGGTGAAGTAATGGAACTGGGTCTTACTTTTCCTCTCCAGCGATTTCTGAAGGTTAAAACGCCGGAGTATGGCACTGAGTCGGACCGGCGTTTTTGCTGGGATCTTCATGTCATTGACCTGCGGGGGCACAAGTCCCTTCTGGCTGTCCACTGCCACAGCCGGTATACCTTTGTCCGCTATGATGTATCCCCTTTCCAGTGGGTGGACATCCCAGGACTGTTCCGGGAGGGACTGCTCGACAGTCTCACTGCCGCCGGGTTTTCCAACGAACAGGCCGCGGACTACCTGCGTCAGGCAGGCACGATTGAAATCACCCGTACCCACGGCCGCCGTGAGGTAGCCTTCCTAAACCGGGCCTGGGAAGATGTGCTGGCACTGGATCTATGTTTGGACACTTCCAACCAAACTCAGCCTCTGCTGGATCATGCCGTCAACACCCGCCCCAGCCGATGTGTAGGCTATGAGGGGCTTGGACTGGGTCTGGAGCGGATGGCGTTGATACTAACCCAATGAAAGGCAAAACAATGAAAACCCAACACATTCAAATTGGTATGATTCCCGCGATTTTATATGGGGAACCTGCGCAGCGAGGATATCTATTTCTCCACGGACAAATGGGGCATAAAGAAGAAGCTGCAGCCTTTGCTCTGATAGCCTGTCCCAAGGGGTACCAGGTACTGTCCATTGATCTGCCTGGTCATGGAGAACGTCAGAATCGAGATGAGGTATTTACCCCATGGACAGCAGTACCAGACATTCAAGCTGCGCTGTATTGGTCAAAGCAGCACTGGAAAACGGTCTCTCTCCGTGCCAACAGCATCGGAGCTTATTTTGCTATGCTGGCCTTGGACACACCCCGTCGCGCTCTACTTGTCTCCCCTATTGTGGACATGGAACGCTTGATTTTGACTATGATGGGCTGGGCCGGAGTGTCGGAGGAACAACTAAAGGAGCAGGGTGAAATCGCCACCTCTTTTGGCCAAACCCTATCCTGGACGTATCTATGCTGGGTACGGGAGCATCCAGTCCACCATTGGGACTGCCCTATCTGCATTCTCTACGGAAGTGGGGACAATATGACTCCCCGTCATACTGTGGAAGAGTATACTCATCAACACAATGCTAAGCTCACTGTGTTGGAAGGTGGAGAACACTGGTTTCATACACCGGAACAACATGCTACGCTGCAAAAATGGGAGGAAACAGAGGTTTGAACCGGGAAGAATGTTTGATTTGTCGGGCGCCCCTGGAATATCTGATCCAGGATGAGATCATGGAGTGCGCTATCTGCCATAAAAAAGAACCCAGCAAAACGCGCTGCGTAAAAGGACACTATGTGTGCAATGACTGCCATACCCAGGGCATGGACAGCATCTTTGGCCTGTGTCTCTCTGAGACCTCCAAAGACCCTGTGGCCATTGTCCGACGGATGATGGATCTCCCCTTCTGCCATATGCACGGCCCGGAACACCATGTCATGGTGGGAGCCGCTCTGCTCACCGCCTATAAAAATGCCGGAGGCAGCTTGGATTTGGAAGCCGCCCTTCGCGAGATGTACAGCCGGGGCAAAGAAGTTCCCGGCGGAGCCTGCGGCTTTTGGGGCGCCTGCGGGGCTGGGATCAGTGCGGGACAGTTTTTGGCCATTGCCACGCAGTCCACACCACTGGCCCAGGAACCTTGGGGGCTGAGCAACCAGATGACCGCTCGGGCGCTGGAAAGCATCGGCAAGGCGGGCGGCCCCCGGTGCTGTAAACGGGATTCCTTTTTGTCCATCCTGGCCGCTATTGACTTTACCCGGGAGCATCTTGGGGTGGAGATGGAACGGACTCTCCCCGTCTGCTCTTACAGCAGTCAAAACAACCAGTGCATCGGCAAGCGCTGCCCCTTCTCTGTTGCTAACCACAAAAAGCCCAAGGTGGCTTTTCTCTGCGTTCACAACTCCTGCCGCAGCCAGATGGCCCAGGCACTGGGCAAAAAACTGGCCGGCGATGTGTTTGATAGCTTTTCTGCCGGCACTGAACCCGGCGCCCGAATCAATCCCGACGCGGTACGCCTGATGAAACAGGTACACGGCATCAATATGGAACAGACCCAGTACAATAAACCGCTCTCCGACCTTCCGCCGGTAGATATCGTCGTTACCATGGGCTGCAATGTCCAGTGTCCCACGTTCCCCTGTTCCCATCGGGAGGATTGGGGCCTGGATGATCCCAGCGGCAAGGAAGATAAAGAATTTCTCGCTGTCATGACCCAAATCGAGAAGAAGGTGCTCGACCTGAAGCGCCGCATCCAGAGCGGTAAGCTGGGACCATTCTAAGAACAGGAAAACCCGGAGCTTCTGCAACTTCAGATGCTCCGGGCTTTTTGTTATCATGTTGTCCTCTGCTCCAGTTCTCTCTGGATCAGATCCACTGCAAGGGTAAAGGCTTGGATGCGCCGCTTAGCCAAGGTGATCTGAGACTTATAGCGGGCAGGGCTTTCTTTTCCCTCCAGTGTTTTGACGGTCTCTGACAACTTATGCAGGGTGGAATCGATCTGCCGTTTGGCCTCCAGCAGTTCCTCTTCGGAATATACCATGCTCTGCCTCCTATCGGCTCTGTCTGAATTTTTATACACACTCCTGTCGTCACAATGTCTCCTCCAGCAACAACGTCTGCCGCGGAGCGCATCCCAGCTTTTTAAAGTCAGAGAACAGGCAGTCGATGCGAGTAGGCCGAACACAAATTAAGTGCATGGGAGACGGCAGTTTACGCAGAAACTCCAAAGAAATCTTTTTGCGTGCGGCGTGGTCGTTGTAAGCCTCACTGAACAGCTCCACTAACTCTGCCAAACCCATAACTTGCATCCCATGGAGTGAGCCAAAACCCTCGTACCGGTCATAGATGGCCAGACACACATGGGGATTCTTTTCAAGGCCAATGAATTTCTTGCCCCCCTCACTGAACATCCAGAAGCAGCCGTCGTGCCAGCTGTACTCAATAGGGGTGCAGCGCACATAGTCCCCTGTCCCGGTGGCCAGAGCGCAGGTATTGTTGGACTGGATATACTCTTCCACCATGGAACGCAGCTTCCCGGGCTCCAGTTTGACGCTTTCCGCGTCCTTTTCCTCCCAGTAACGGGCAGCCGCTTGGCACTCTTCCTTTGTCACACAGATCCCTCCCATCTCCGTTTTCTCCAGTATAGCACAGCAGCAAGGGAAATGTCAGGAAACCGGGCGAAAGTGTGTGTTTTGCTTGGTAGATTTTTTGCTGTCCGGACGGTATACTGAAGTGCAGAACATGTAGTATCAGGAGGAAACTGTTATGAGTTTAGGGAGCAGCTTATATCACGCCCGGAAAAAAAGCGGATTATCCCAGGAAAGCGTGGCGGAAAAGCTGGGAGTCAGCCGCCAGACCATCTCCAAATGGGAGACCAATGAGACTCTGCCCGACATCCGGCAGTCCAAGGGACTGGCTATGCTCTACCACATGACCCTGGACGAGCTTATTGAGTACGATTTTGATGAGCAGCAGGCCCAGCAAATGATTGACCGCGTTAGTGACGAGGCCCAGGCCCGGATCGACTGGAACAAGGTATGGAGCAAGAAGTACCCGGTGCTTGCCACCTACCATAAAACGGTGCGTATCAATGACTATGCTCCGGCCCTGCGCGAGATGCTCACCCAGCTGCGGGTGGACTACGGCTATAACAACACCGACGCTCTGCTCGTGCTCAAAGATATTTTGGCCCGGGTATGGAAGGGACAAATGTAAGTAAACAATTCCCCTATTCTATGCTTGTTGCAGCACAGAATAGGGGGATTTCATTTATGTTCTCAAAATCTGTTCCATGGATTTTCCCTTGGCCAGCTCATCCACCAGTTTAGGCACCGATCCGCTGTGTGGGGAGCTGAGCCATCTTCTGTTCAATCAATGCCCGTTCCTCCGCTGTCACCGGGCAGCGGAGAACGATGGGGCGTTTCCTGTTCGCCATAGCGTGTACCTCCGATTCTTCATAAGGGTCTGGGATATCCCAGCAAGCGATTTTTATTTTCGGGCAAGGGACCTGAAAATGGGAAAAATCCGCAAGTGTGGCTACACTTGCTGTGCTTGCTATCGTTTCTTTTCCCTACTTATAAAGCGTTACGGACACTTGAAAATACCCGCAAAAGAGCAGAAAAAGACGCAAAAAATAGAAGCCACTTTACATCTTCTGTAAAGCGGCCTCTATTCGTCCAGTTTGATCGCTCCGTCAATGGTTGCCTCGATGATCGGCAGGTATTTTTCCGGGCAGAGCTGTAATTTGTGGTTGACCCTCTGGCGCTGTTCGGTGTTCTCCGCAATCAGGGAAGGATTGAAATAACGCTCCACCGGCAGCTTGCAAATCCGTATGAGCTGAAGGACAACGGGCACGCTGGGGACCGTCTGCTCCAACTCGATATTGGCAAGGTAGCGAGGATCAATGCTGACCTGTTCTGCCAATGCCCTGCGGGAGATATTCAGAGCTTCCCTTGCGGCCTTCACATCGGAGCCGAAGGTTTCAAACCCAGGACAATCTTCAATTTTAGCCATATAACATCACCATCTTACATTTTATATTTCGTAGTTTCTCTTGGGAATGATGGTATATGCAGACAACCAACACTTTATAATTCGCACTTTGTTTCTAACATTATTCGAGCAGACGAATTATAATTCTTGTTGGAGGTGCGATATGGATTATATGACTTTGAAAGAGGCAAGTGAAAAATGGGGTGTCACCCCGCACCGGATAAATTATCTATGTTCTGCTGGCCGTATTCCGGGAGCTATCAAAATGGCTACGATCTGGCTGATCCCAAAGAATGCGGAAAAACCTGCTGATGGCAGAAAAAACGCAGCAGTCTTAAGACCATTGATAAAGCGGCGGTTGCCGGGGAACGCATGGCAGAGTTTATACCATTGAGGGTAATACGAGCGATAGCTGCAACAGGTGGGATTATCCTCTCGGCTATTATAAAATTCTCGGCTACGGTATCCCGGCCTATTAAAATAGGTAGCCTCGTATAGACTGCCTACATATTCTCCTGAATCTCTTGCAAATCTGCGGATATTCGTATATAATATATTCTGTATTATTGTGTCGATTAGAAAGGAGATCGTATGAAAGGTTATTTCTCCATACGGGAAACTTCCTACAAATGGGGTATATCAGAGCGCCGTGTCAATCAATATGTGGCACAGGGACGCATCCCTGGTGTAGAGCGCTTCGGGCGCTCCTGGGCGATTCCGGAGAACGCGGAAAAGCCGACAGACCCTCGCATAAAAAACACGAAAGGAGGCGGCAAACATGATTTCAGATGAAACCGCATACCGGCGGTATCTTGACGGAGATCAAAAAGCCGCCGATTTGCTGGTTGAAAAATACGGCGACGCATTGACGCTATACATAAATGGCTATATCAAAGATATTCATGAAGCCGAGGACTTGATGATCGAAGCGTTTTCACAGATTTTTGCAAAAGAGCGTCCGATTGGCGGCGAGGGCAGTTTCAAAGCCTATCTTTATAAAACCGCCCGCAACCTTAGCCTACGGCACAAGAAAAAACGCCGTATCCTTTTCCTAAGCTTTGACGAGCTGGATTTTGAACCGCAAAGCGAGGTACTGGCCGACACAGAGCTGATCCACAGCGAACGCGACCGCCAACTTTACGCCGCGTTGGAAAAACTGAAAGTGGAATATCGCGAGGCGCTGTATCTTGTCTACCTTGCGGATTTAAGCTATCGGAATGCGGCGGAGGTCATGGGAAAAAGCGAGACGCAAATCACACACCTTGTCCATCGTGGCAAGCAGAGCTTGAAAATGATATTGGAGCAGGAGGGATTCACCTATGCGGACGAATGAAGAACGCATCCGGCTGATACATAAAAGGACAGCAGAATTGAATCGGAAAAAGGAACAAAAGAAACGGCGTGTGCTTGACGTGGCCTGCATGGCGACCTGTCTGCTTCTGGTCGTTGGGATTGGCTCATTTATGACTGGATTGTCGGCGGGCATTGTCGGCGGGGAAGTACACCATGTTTCCGGTGCAGCAAGCCTTGTGGGAAGCCACGCTGCATTGGGTTATATCCTCATGGGGCTGCTCTCATTTCTGCTTGGCGTATGCGTGACGGTGCTTTTGTACCGCCTGCGCCGCAGGAATGAGAGAAAACAACGGGAGAACTTAGACGATGAATTTTGAACTGATTGACAACTGTTTTCAGGTTGCCGTGCTGTTTTGTGCGGCGCTGGTGGCGATTGCAGCGGCGCTCCGGCACAAAGACCGCCGATTCCTGATTCTTGCCCTGTTTGATATCTGCATTTCCATGGGAACGCTCTATTGGGTGTTGCACCTTTTCATTTTTGGCAACGTACCACAGGTTTTCTATGTTTCGGAGTTTTCATGGATAGCGGCGTACCTGTTCCTTCTGTCGTTCCAGATGCTACAGACAGACCGAATAAAGCCGTTGTTTTCCCTGCCATCCCTGGCCTGCGCTCTGCTTACGGCGGCGGTCGTTCTGGCATTTCGGATTTTCGGTCCGTCCTATTTTGTTTCCGCTGCATTTGCCGGGGTCGTATCTGCAATCGTATATCTTGCGGTTTGGCGGCTCCTGCACAGAGATGGGGAGCAGCGGATTGACCGCTGGCTGCTGCTCTGCGTGGGACTGCAGCTTCTCCTGTTTGTGGTGTCCGGCTTTACGCAGGACTACACCCGCTTTAATCTCTACTTTGCCGTAGACATTGCGTTGACACTCTCATTCGTGGCTCTGCTGCCGCTGGCGCTTCGGGAGGTGGCGAAGAAATGATTTATATTGAGAATATTTTTGTTTGCCTTGCCATCCCGCTGGTGCTGTGCATCCTGTTCATGGGCGGGCGCACTCGGACATTCATGCTGTTTATGATTACCGGAATGGGCGCCTGCTGTCTGCCTATGTCAACAGTTTCTTTATGGGACATTATGGTGTCAGTGCCACCGTTGCCGTTGTTGAGATCACGCCGGTGTGTGAGGAAGTTATGAAGTTGCTGCCGCTGCTTTTCTACTTCCTGATTTTTGAGCCAAGGGTTCGGGATTTGCCGGAAGCCGCCGTTGCCCTTGCCGTGGGCTTCGCCACCTTTGAAAATGTCTGCTATCTGATCCAGAATGGAGCGGACCGCTTCTCCTTCATCTTCTTCCGCGGTTTCGCTACCTTTGAAAACGTCTGCTATCTGACGGAAAACGGCGCGGAAAATTTTGTGTTCCTGCTGATCCGTGGAATTTCCGCCGGAGCGCTGCACATCCTCTGTGGCATTTCCATCGGTTTCGGACTATCTTATGTGTTCCGCCACCGATGGCTGGCGTTTACCGGAACGGTAGGCCTGCTGGGAGCCTGTATCGTGTTCCATGCCACCTATAACCTGCTGATCTCGGGAGGCGGGGGCTGGCGGATCGCAGGCTATTTGTTCCCGTCTATCCTGATTGCGCTTTTATTTGTAGGAAAGCTCCTGCTTCCCAAATTCAAAATCACATTTGAATAACAGCTTTGTGTGACGGGCCGCTCCAGAAATGGAGCGGCTCATATTTTTGAAAATTTTTGAAGAAATTTTCATTTCGGGTGGAAGGATTTTTGATTTCATGTCTTTTAGGAAATAGAGGGGTTGAAATTCCCCCGAAACATCATACGAAGGGAGGGTATTGGATGACCGGTAAGACAGAAACCCGGGTGCGGGAGATCGGGCGCAGGACACGGCAGTACCGAAAGCGGTATGAAACCCGGCTACTTTCCTGCCTGACAGCGTGCAGCCTGTTTCTTCTCGCCGGTATCGGCGTTCTTTTCAGAAGCATACAGACATCGGGCGTAGCGTCGGTAGCGGATGGCTACGGCGGGGTGCTGCTGCAGGACGGCGCAGGGGCGTATGTCATCGTTGGCATTGTCGCTTTTGTCATTGGCGTGTCTGTGACCGTACTCTGTATCCGACTGAAAAACAAATCAACAAACCGTACAGGCAGTACGGAAGAAAGCGAGGACGAAAGAAAATGAGAAAACGGATATTGAGCCTGCTGCTCTGCGTCGTAATGCTCTTTTCCCTCTGCCCCCAATCGGCGCTGGCCGTAGGGAACGAGCAGACGGGCGGCGTTACCATATGTGAG
>ENA-OPDW01001978-OPDW01001978.1-human-gut-metagenome-genome-assembly--contig:-NODE-1978-length-10009-cov-2.386478_pt1 | contig 10009 bp, 10 predicted proteins | sample MGYA00241264_ERZ501508 | MGnify/ENA primary metagenome ERZ501508 (study PRJEB25962, sample SAMEA2042575) | human gut metagenome | biome: human gut; feature: human-associated habitat; material: faeces...
TCAGCCAAGCCGTGAAGCGAGGGTTGTTTCCGTAGTCCCGGAACGTCGAGGCTCCTTTAAATCCGTTTTCTTCAAAGATGCCCCGAACGGCCTCTCCTTGATTCCAACCGTGTTCAAAAGCGATTACTTGTACCTCCGGCGCCTTTCTCTTTATCTGCGGAAGAATGCTTCTATACGCAATTAAACCGTCGGATTCGTCGGTTAAAGCGCTTCTCGGTTCAAAGCGAAGGGCGTCTAAATGTTTGTCGTCCCCTTCGATGTAAGGCGGGTTAGAGATGACAGCGTCAAAAGATAATTCAGCCGGATAAGGATCCAGCCAGGGACCTTGAACAAGTTTGACTTCGGCGCCTAGCGCCTTGCAGTTGGCTTTGGCGACATTCAAGGCACTTCCCGAGAGATCTGAGGCCCATACGGTGAGATCAGGACGTTCTAAGGCTACGGTGGCGGCAATGCAGCCTGAACCCGTGCCCAAGTCGCAGACAAGACCGTTTTTGGGAAGATGTTCGATGAGCCACTCGACGAGACACTCAGTGTCAGGCCGCGGAATCAGCACCGACGGATTGACAAGAAAAGGGCGTCCGAAGAATTCCTGAGTACCAAGAAGGTAGGGGAGCGGGACACCCTCAGAGCGTTTTTTTGCGATGTCGTTAAGTTTGTTTGCTTCGTCGGAAGAAAGAACTCGATCGCCGTGAATGAGCTGCGCGGCTTTATTCATTCCGCACACGTGCTCCAGTATGAAACTCTTATCAATCGAATCCAGTGAGCTGGAGAGCAGCCATTCACGGACGGTCGTCAAAGTTATTCTCCTTCGGCAAGAGCTGCTAACTGTTCGGCTTGATGTTCGGTTGTGAGCGGAGAAATCAGGCAGTCGAGATCTCCGTCCATGATCGAATCAAGTTTGTAAAGCGTCAGGTTGATGCGATGGTCCGTAACTCTGCCCTGCGGGTAGTTATAAGTGCGGATACGTTCGCTTCTGTCTCCGGAACCGATCAGAGATTTGCGCATGCTCGATTCCTTGGCCTGAACTTCGGCGACTTGGGCTGCATGAATACGAGAGATCAGAACGCCCATGGCTCGCTCTTTGTTCTTATGCTGGCTTCGTTCGTCCTGACACTCAACTACAATGCCGGTAGGAAGATGCGTGATTCGAACAGCACTTTCTGTTTTCTGAATGTGCTGACCGCCGGCGCCGGAGGCACGGTAAACGTCAATTCTGAGCTCGGATGGATCGATGACGACATCGCCGATTTCGTCAGCTTCTGGAAGTACGGCAACTGTGCATGCAGAGGTATGTACACGTCCCTGAGATTCGGTTTCCGGTACGCGCTGAACACGATGTCCGCCGCTTTCAAACTTCAGTTTGGAATATGCACCTTGGCCCACGATTTTCACAACGATTTCTTTGTAGCCGCCTAAGTCGGAAGGGCTGGCAGAGACAAATTCCACCTGCCATTTCTGACGTTCGGCATAGCGAGAATACATTCTGAACAAATCTCCGGCAAAGAGTGCGGACTCGTCACCGCCTGTGCCGGCGCGGATTTCCAGATAGATGTTTTTATCATCGTTAGGATCTTTCGGAAGCAGGAGGATTTCTAATTCAGAAGAAATCTGCTCGATTGCCTTCTTGGCCGCTTTGATTTCCTCAGATGCGAATTCCTTCATCTCTTCATCGGAAAGCATTTCCTCGGCAGCAGCAAGGTCTTCTTCTGCCCGCTCGTATTCCTTAGCCTTTAAAACGACAGGTTCAATTTCCGCACGTTCTTTGGAGAGTGCTCGGAATTGGTCCATATTAGATGTGACATCGGGGTCTTGAAGATTCTGATCGATTTCTTCAAGTCGTCTGACCAGTTGGGTCAGCTTGGAGCGCATTGTGTCTTTCATGTCCGTATTTTTAGCCGAGTTCGTTCGATTTTAGTTGAAATATCAACACAAAAAGCCTTCAAAAGTGAAGGCAGGTATTGTTGAATTGTCGCACAGCTAGCGATGATGGATGTGATAGTGATAGAAGCGATCGAGCAAATGAAGAACCTTTTCGTAGTCTTCCTGCGAAAGGTTGGGATCATTGCGCAAGACTGTCAACGGGTCATGAATGAATTTCTTCATGAGGCCGTGAGACATGGCTTCTAAAATTTCGTTGGCGTCGCCGCCTTTTTGAATGGCTTTTTTGGCTTTTTCAAGTTCCATCAAGCGGAGGGCGTCAGCTCGTTCCTGAAGACTCAGAATTTGAGGGATGGAGGAGCGCGTTGTCATCCAGCACTTAAATTCATCGACTTTGGTTTCGATGAGTCGGTCTGCCTGCTCGACGGCAGCCTTACGTCCCTGAATACCCGATTGAACGACTTTTCCGAGATCGTCCACGGTGTAAACGTAAACTTCGTCTAAATCGTCCACTTCGCGTTCAATGTCTCTGGGGACCGCAAGGTCGATCATGAAGATCGGACGATGCTTGCGGCGCTTCAGTGCACTTTGAACCATGCCGAGACCGATGATGGGAAGCGTGCTGGCCGTGCAAGTGATCAGAATGTCGTACTCCGGAAGAATTTCCGGGAGGTCGACGAGTCCGACAGCTTTTGCGCCGATCGTTTCGGCCAAAGCCGCAGCTCTGGCGACGGTGCGGTTTGCGACGGCAACGTTTTTCGGTTTTTGCGCACAGAAATGAGCGGCACAGAGCTCAATCATTTCCCCGGCACCGACAAACAAGATGTTGGAGTTTTCTAAAGAACCGAAGATGCTTGAAGCGACACGGACGCCTGCTGCAGCCAAGGATACGGAGTGAGCGCCGATCTCGGTTTTAGAACGGACTTCTTTGGCGACCGCAAATGTCTTTTGAAAAAGATAGTTCAGAAAAACGCCCAGTCCATGATTTTTCTGAGCTGTTTTCACAGCCTTTTTCATTTGACCGACGATCTGAGTTTCGCCGAGCACCATCGAATCCAGGCCGGAGGCGACTCTGAAGGCGTGGCGAGCGGCGTCGTCATTTAAGAACACATAGAGGTGTTCTTCAAGTTCATTGAACTTCACGCCTTTGCTTTCAGCCAAGAATTCTTTCAGTTTTTTGGAGGCAAGTTCGGAGTCTTCAGCCGCACAATAAATTTCCGTGCGGTTACAGGTCGATAAGATCGCGACCTCTTTGATACCGCCGCCGGCAGAATTTCCGAGCATGGCTCGAATCTTTTGGTTTGCGGTATCCAGCTCTTCAGAAGAAAAAGCAACCTTCTCTCTCAAGGCGAGAGGAGCAGTGTTATGGTTCAATCCCAGGGCGAAAAGATTCATCTTTCTATTGTGTCCAACAGCGCCGCTTATCGGGCGGCCTGACTAAAATAAGTCGGACCATTTGCGCAGCTTAGTTATTAATATTAAAAATAGAGCATTATTTATGCCTTAAGTTTAGTCGCTTAGGCAAGGATGAGAGTATGAGGGCTTTGACCATCTTTAAACAGAAGGATTTACCTGCAGAGACAAAATTGAAGGAAATACCTCCGGATGAGCAGGCCATCCTCGACTGTATCGCTCGTACAAAAAAGTTTGTAACTCAGCGTGCCTTAGTGACCGCAGGAGCAAGTGCCATTCCGATACCCGGCATCAATGTAACGGTGGACGTGACGATGCTGATGTCCATCCTCAATTTCATTAATCAGGAATTCGGGCTCACGCCTCAGCAAATTCAGCATCTTTCGACGGACAAACAGGTTCAGCTCTTTCAGATGATCACCGTGACAGGAAGCGCCTGGGCCGGAAAGCTGATTACAAAGTCTTTAGTTCTTGCCGTTCTTAAAAAGCTGAGTATCCAAATGACGGCCGCACAAGCGGCCAAGTGGGTGCCGATCGCCGGCCAGGTTGCGGCAGGCAGCCGGTCTCTCCTTTGCAGCCTTGAAGTGGATCGGAAATCAGCACATTCAAGACTGCGCCAGAATTGCCAGGCTATTTAACGAGGAAGGGTGCCCGCGTTCGCAGACTGAGGGTCGAATTTAGCCGCAGGCTGAATTTGGTAATTCGGCATGCTGACCGGAATCAGGAAGCCGTTGTTCAAAATTGCCTGAAGCACCATTCCGACGTACTCCTGCAGCGTCTGAGTGATCGGTGCTTGGTCGCTTACCGTAGAGAAAGCGCCCGTCCACAAAACTGCGCCGGTTTTAACACTGACGAGTTCGGTATTGGACTCGATGATGTTTTGCTGAGTGATGGAGGGCGGGATTGCCCAGCCGCCCCAGAATGGATCTGGTCCGAAAGGACCGCCCCAAGGCCCGGGACCCCAGAAAGGATCAGGCCCCCATGTCATTCCCGGATCGTAAATCACATTAGTTTTGGTACCCGTCTGGTGGATCGCCAAAACATTGCTCGCCTTAGCCAATTTGGCGGCACTGAACAGAGCAGTGTAATTTAGGCCGCCTCCCAGGATCGTCAGATTCGAGGCCTGAGGAATAGCGCGGTAACTCGGTGTGCTCGGGATGCCGTGCAGTGCCAAGACATTGCATGCGATGTCCTCGAAAATCCGGCGGTTCGTCGGATTCTCAACGACGGCAGCGACGAGAAGGCCGGTGATGGTCTTTTGTTCGAAGGTGGCTGCCGGATCAACCCATTGAGAGGTTAATTGGGTCGGATTGTTGTTTTCCGGCCCGACGGCACAGCCGCTTAGCGCAAGCAGCGAAATTCCCGAAAACAAGAGCCCCGCGATTAATTTTCGAACTGACATAAGCTTGTGCTCCTATCTGTATCACACAGAAAGTTTACTCGTGGTGCGAAGAATCGTTCAGGTGCAAGTCTGAATTGAGACAAGCGCACACTATAGCTCGGTCGGCGTGTATTCAAACGCTGCTAGGATACCGATCGCAGCGAACAAGACTGCAGAGGCAATGCGGACGAGCTTGACCGGAACCTTCTGAGCGAGTTTGTCGCCGATCCAAACTGCAGGTACGTCAGCAATCAGCATGCCGATCGTGGTACCGATCACCACGAGAACCGGAGCGGCGTATTTGACGGTAAGCGCGACGGTTGCAATCTGAGTTTTATCGCCCATTTCTGCCAAGAAGAAGGTGATAAAGGTTACGCCGAAAACTCCGAATCGCATGGAGTGGTTTTTCAGCGCATCGTCATCGCCTTTGTCCGGAATAAGAATCCATGCCGCCATGGCGAGGAACGAACCTACAATGATCCATTTAATCACTTCGGGGCTGAAGGCGTGGGTAATCCATGCGCCGAGCGCGCTGGCAAGAGAGTGATTAAAGATCGTCGCGACCAAAATGCCAAGAATAATCGGCGTGGGCTTTTTGAACCGAGAAGCGAGAAGGAAAGCAAGGAGCTGTGTTTTGTCGCCCATTTCAGCAAGGGCAACGGCTCCGATGGCAACGAGGATGGCTTCCATGGATTTTCTCCAATCCGGCAAAGACACAATGAACCCTCGGCGCGCCGGAAGCGTCCAAAGGTTCATCGGTCTCGCCAAGCGCAGGACTGCGCCGGAACTGCCATGGCTTTGCCAAGTTTGTTGACAGTCCCCAGGAGGCTACTCCCCGAGTTAGAAAAAAATTGAGCCCGAGGCTTTCAGCATCGGGCTCAAAGAATTCTGGTGGCTAGAGGCGGAATCGAACCACCGACACACGGATTTTCAGTCCGTTGCTCTACCAACTGAGCTATCTAGCCGTCTCTCAATCGAGAAGCAGCACTATACAGGACTTTTAAAGAAAAATCTCGCGGGGATTCTGAGGAAAAGCACGTATCGTCCCCAAAAGGTCCGTAATACTGAAATAATGTGTCGATTCCTGAAGGAAATAAAATACTTTTTTCTTGTTTCAAACACCGGAGTTTCGAATGAATTGCAAAAAGCGTCTCTGTGCGGCCCTCTTAGCATTGATGCCGTTTACCGCCTTTTCTCAAACAGCCGTTAACGCTCCTGCAGCACCCGTCGTCACGGCAGCAGATAAGTCGGTTACGAACGCCCCTGCAGCAGCTGTCCAGGATGAAAAACAAATTTGTGACACATTGAAAAAAACATTCCAAGGGAAGCTCGGTATTCCGGTCGAGTCGGTTTCGGTTACGCCTGTTAAAGGTGTTTATGAAGTGGTAGCGCAGAATGAAATTATGTATTCGGACGCTACTGCCGATCACATCATTGTTGGCCAGCTGTTTGAAACAAAGACGCAGAGAAACCTGACGGCAGAAACGAAAGATCGACTCAGCCGCATTGATTTCACCAAGCTTCCGCTTGCGGATGCTATCAAAATCGTTAACGGTACAGGTGCTCGTCAGATTGCTGTTTTCTCCGATCCGAACTGCTCTTTCTGCCGCAAACTTGAGGCAAGTTTGAAAGAAATGAAGGATGTCACGATTTACACATTCCTCTATCCGGTGATTCGACCTTCCTCTTTGGCCGAAAGTCAGAATATTTGGTGTGCCAAGGATAAGGGCGCTGCCTGGAGAGCTCGCATGCTCGACGGCGTGCAGGCGCCGGCCAAGAGTGCTAATTGCGATGTCTCTGCGATTGAGCGCAATATCGCCTTAGGCAGCAAGCTCGGCGTGACGGGTACTCCGACCGTCTTTGTTCCGAGCGGCCAAAGAGCCCCGGGCGCCGTGAGCATTGAATACCTGGAGAACATGCTTGCTAAAGATAAACTCTCGGAATGAGTTGGTTTTTCTTGGCCTCTCCATTGAGACTCGTATATTTCAAGTTATCAATGTTGAGGAGAGAATCCGATGACTAAAAAATTCCCGCTGACTAACTGGTCTGAGAAAAAGGCTTTTACGATCAAGCTTGGTGCAGTTAAAAAGTACCACATTGCTGTTTTTGCTGATCCGAATTGTCCGTGGTGCAAGCGTTTCTTCGAAGAAAACACGGACAAACTCAACGATTTGGAGATCTTTGTTTACTTAGCGCCGGTTCTTGGTGAAGACTCCGAGAAGCTGTCTGCTGAGATTTTGTCGGAAAAGGATCCTGCTGCAGCTTGGGCAGATTGGGTCATGAATGAGAATCGCCCGAAGGTAAAAGCAACCGAAGAGGCCAAAAACATTGTTGAAGACAACATGGAACTTTTGGAAAAATTGGGCATTGAAACCGTTCCGGCAATTTATTTGGCTGACGGCGAAGGTCCTTACGGGTTTATGACTGCCATGGAACTCATCTCCAAGATTGAGCAGGAAGGCGAAAAAGAAGACGAAGGTAAGGAGCCTAAAGAGCTTTAAGACAAACGGCCGGATCCGGCCGTTTCGCTTGATTAGGCTTGAGCGATATTACAGGCTTTCCGGCGTTACACCGTTCGGTAAAAGGAGCCAGGCGCGAGCTTGGCTTTTTTGTCTGCCCGCGTTTTTGCCCGCTTCATCTCCGAATCCCCAGAAGAAGTCAAAGCGGATCGGACCTTTGATGGCGCCGCCCGTGTCCTGCGCGACTACCGGCTTTGTGAAATTAAGGTTCGGATTGGTTTGAGAAACCGAAACCAGTACGGGTGTTCCCAGCGAAATGTATCTTCTGTCTACTGCAACCGAAGCTTTAGGCGTCAGGGGAAGGCCTTGGGCGCCGATCGGTCCCTCGTTCGGATCTCCGCCTTTCTTTTCTTTAAAGAAAACGAAGCTTTGGTTTTGGTTGAGCAGGGTGTCCACCTTATCCGGGTTGTTCTGTGCCCAAGCTCTTATGTTCTGCATGGACAATTCATGGCGCTTCAGATAGCCCTGATCGACAAGCCATGATCCCACGGCCTTGTACGGACGGCCGTTTTGATCGTCGTAGCCGACTCGAATCAGTTCGCCTTCTTCAGTCCGTAGTCTTCCGGACCCCTGAATTTGAAGGAAGAAGACGGCGACAGGATCGTCGCTCCAGGCGATGGAGTACTTGTCGAGGTCTTTACGAGCGACGATTTTTGCTCGAGTGTCGTAAGGGACGAGTTTTCTCCCTTGAATTTTTCCTCTTAAGCGCATGCCTTTGAGTTTCGGATAGGCCTCCGCTAAGTCAACAATGATTAAGTCGTCAGGCGTAGAGAGGATCGGGGTGGTGTGCCGCTCTGTTCGATGTTTCGAGACAGTAAGCAGAGGTTCGTAGTAGCCGGTCATGAGGCCGGTGTCAGAAACGGAATAAACGGTTCCGGTTTGTGTGCCGATTGTGCGTTTTTCGATTTTCCACGGAGTGAAATTATTTTTGAAGAACGCTTCCGCATTCTGAGCGTCTGTACCGGATGCTTTCGAGCAAGCTTCAGCCCAGGCTGTTTTGCGGTAAATCGAGCGGCAGGAAATCTTGAATGCAGATAACGCAGCTGCCCAATCCTCTTGCTCTGAAGAAGGAATGTCGGAGAAGGCAGAGATTTCAAAACGGACGCTTTCTTCCGTGGGTTCCGTAATCTCCTGAGGCTTTTGTTTATTGCTGGAGCAGCCGTTAAGCAATGCTAAGCAAATTAAAGCCGAAACAAGGGAAGCGATGCTGCGTTTGGTCATAAATTCTCTCCTGCGAACGCCTGATTCTAGGACAAAATCAAATCGGTCATCTTTAGACGTCTTGCCATTCAAGGACGAGTCCCAAGTCTTTAAAATTGAAAGATGGAGGTCACAATGACAAAGACAAAATACAGAATTGCGCCGTCTATCCTTTCGGCTGATTTCGCGAATCTCGGGAAAGAGGTTCAAGATGTGATTGCTGCCGGGGCAGACTGGATTCATTTTGATGTAATGGACAATCACTACGTACCGAACCTGACGGTGGGTCCGATGGTATGCAAAGCTATTCGTCCTTATACCGAGGCACCGATTGATGTACACCTCATGGTTGAGCCTGTGGACGAAATCGTTCCGTTGTTTGCGAAAGCAGGTGCCAACATTATTACGTTCCATCCGGAAGCGAGCCGTCATGTTGATCGGACGCTGAGGCTGATTCGTGACTGCGGCTGCAAGGCAGGTTTAGCCTTAAATCCGGCAACTTCGCTGGAGTATCTGCATTACGAGCTCGACAACATCGATATGGTTCTGCTCATGAGCGTCAACCCTGGATTCGGCGGACAGTCCTTTATTCCGACCACGATTGGAAAACTGCAGGAGTGCAGGTCACTCCTCGATAGTTATGAAGAGGTTTCTGGACGCAAGGTCCTTCTAGAAGTCGACGGCGGCGTAAAGAAATCGAATATCCGAGAAATTGCAGCAGCCGGTGCGGACACATTTGTTGCAGGAAGTGCAATTTTCAACGAGGCCGACTACAAAGCCGTTATTGACGACATGCGCTCCGAGCTGGCGTCCCTGTAAAGATGAAACGTTTTGAGAACTTGAAAGCGGTGCTGTTTGATCTGGACGGCACCCTTGTTAACACACTCCCGGGTCTCACCGAACTCGTGAACCAAATGCGTTCCGACTTTGATAAACCTCCGCTCTCGGAAGAGAAGGTCGGCAAATACATCGGAAAAGGAATGTTTGTTTTGGTTCGGCGTGCGATGACCGATTCCATGGACGAACCGTTTCCTGAGGAAATGTTCAACTTAGCTGTCAAAAGTATGGCAAGACATGTGGAGGCAGGTCGCTACTCAAAAGGCGTGCTGTATCCCGATACGATAGAGACCATCAAGTATGTAAAAAATCTGGGGCTAAAGACAGCGATCGTAACGAACAAGCCCTATCAAATGACACTGGATACGTTGGCCGGCAAAGGACTGCTCGAACTTGTGGATTTGGTTGTGGGCGGCGACAGTGCGGCAAGACCCAAACCGTATCCCGATCCGCTTATTTATGCCTGTGAGAAACTCGGCGTGGCGCTGGAAGAAGTTCTGATGGTAGGCGATTCAGGAAACGATTCTTCAGCGGCGAAACAAGCGGGCGTCCCATCGATACTCGTGCGCACGGGCTGGAGTGAGGGCGTGCCGCTCGATGAAATTGCAAAACGTGACGAGGCGGCAGCAATGATTGACCATCTTTCGGATTTGAAGGCCCTCCTTCCAGCAACGGAGGGGGCTCATGCATGAAAGCAGTATCAAAGAGGATTGGAAACCGGTTCTTTCTGATTTCGAGCATTCGGAGGCGGGAAAGAAGATTGAGCAGATTTTGGCGAAAC
>ENA-OPDW01001984-OPDW01001984.1-human-gut-metagenome-genome-assembly--contig:-NODE-1984-length-9980-cov-2.119093_pt1 | contig 9980 bp, 9 predicted proteins | sample MGYA00241264_ERZ501508 | MGnify/ENA primary metagenome ERZ501508 (study PRJEB25962, sample SAMEA2042575) | human gut metagenome | biome: human gut; feature: human-associated habitat; material: faeces...
TCCCGACAAATTGCATAGCTGCTAAAATAAGCCCTGCAGTTTGGGCAGTGCCATGCCCAACATGCTCCACCACACTTGGAATCCGAACAGTAATCATGACATTAGATAAGACGATCGACGCCGCAACAACAGCTAAGCCTAGTGCCGTCCGCCATTGTCCCCCCGTCATCTTGACATCCCGGTGTTTTTCCTCCACTGCTTCTGTCTTAGATCCATAAGGCACAAATAAGAGATACAAAAGTAAGATAGGAATGCTGATGCCGTAAACGAGAAAGGCAGCCTGCCAGCCAAAGCGAATCAAAAGGCTAACTCCAAAGGTTAAAACGGCCGTCCCAACAACCTCTGCAGAACCACGAATACCAAGAGTTTGGACGCGTTCTTTTCCTTTATAGCGCTCACTGATAATGGCAATGGCAGAAACATTGAGCAAGCCAACCGCCATCCCGAAAATAATCCGAGACAAAAAGACAACCGGATAAGCTGGACTGATTAAGGGAATAAAGCCACATAGAGCGTAAGCGACTAGGCCTATCACAATCATCTGACGCTCTGAAAATAGGCGTCCAATCCATTTATTGAAAATGAGTGAAACCATGATCCCTGCAGAAGGAAGCGAGACCAAGAGCTCAATCATGCTGTGAGGAATTCCCTTGTAATAGGCAAACATGGCCGACTGCGCACTCGAAATCGAAAACGAGGTCGTCAAAATAAATGAAAGCGCGAGAATACTCACTTTCTCCATGATTTTTTTCATTATTCTATCCTTTAAACTAATCTTTTTTTCACACTCCTCCTATAATAACACGAGCTAGTGACAGGACGCAATAGATTGAATTAAAAAAACGAAATGATTTCTCCATCATTTCGTTCGTGCTAACAATTGTGAGGCAAAAACTCCCGTTAGGACCATCAAAGCACCAATCCAGACAAAGAGCAGGTTATTAGAGGGAGCTAGTGGCGTCACCAACTGGATGAAGAAAGAAGAGAGGGCTGATCCGAGATTGCAGCCGATCAAGACCAGCGAGGTCGCAAGGTTCAGGAGATTGGTCGGGATTTTTTCAGATAGGTGATAGAAGATACTGGTGACTCCCGTACTGTAGGTAAATCCTGCCAAGAGGGTTCCTAGAACCAGGCTCCACAGCTGTCCAGACAAGCCAATCAAGGCTAAAGCTAGACCGAAACCAAAGCACATGATCATGAGCAAGTTCTTTTTGAAAACATGTGTCAAACTAGCAAATCCCACTCCCGCTACAATCCCTGTCAATTGCATCAGACTTAGGACTGTTCCAGCTGTTGTCGCCGTTCCCATACGAGCGTCAACAATGATATCCGGCACGCGCAGGCTAATGATGGAATTGAAACAAATGATGATACCAGCAATCACGGCTAGCATTAGACTAAAACGCCATTGAGGGGAGCGAAGGCGTGCGGAATCTTTCTTTTTCTCCTTCAAGCTAGCCTGTTTTTTCTCCTTAGGATAAGGGACAAAAAGGATATAGAGGAGTAAAATCAAGTAACCACCACCATATACGGCAAAGATCGCTGGCCAGCCTAGGGGTAAGAGTTGTCCAACAATAAAAGTCAAGATGGCAGAGCCCACCACTTCAGCAGACCCCCGATAGCCCAGCATCCGAGTCTTGTCATTGCCTGAGTAGCGTTCACTGATAATCGAAATAGCCTTGGCATTGATCATTCCTGTCCCCAAACCAAAGAGAAAACGACTCAGAAAGATGAGAGGATAGTCCTGCACGACCAAAGGCACAAGGCCGCTAGTTGAAAAGAGCAAGAGCCCTGCGACAATCATCTGGCGCTCACTCATCCACCGCTCGATCAGGCTATTTAAAAAGAGCATGACCACAACCGCAAAGGCCGGCAGGGAAACCAAGAGTTCCACCTGGCTTGCTGTATAGCCAAATTGGCTAAAATAGGCCTTCATAGCTGGCAAACCGGCTGTAATTGAAAAAGATGAGATCAGCATGAGCGACAAGCTCAAGAGACTGATTCTTTCCATTGTTTTTTTCATTTTTTTATTTCCTACACTTTACTGGTAACATTTTGATTTTGCTAGTTTTTCAGAAAAGATTCAAACTAGAATTTTCAATAGAATCCTAGTATAATCAATTTAGAAATAGAAAAACAGGACATTTGTCCTATTTTAGGAGATTGAGATGAAAAAAATTTCCCCATCTACGAAACTCATGGAGATCATCACTGATTACCAATTGGATCAGATCTTTCCAGATGACTGTCTTAGTCAGCTGGACCTCGTTCTCTATCAGGCTGGAGAGTATATCTGCCGCCAGGGTTCTGAGCAAGATGTCATTCCTTATTTTCTCAAAGGCCGGCTCAAGATCGTTCACAGTCTTAAAAACGGCAGTGACACCATCCTTGAAATCCAAGAAAAACCTGGACTCTTAGGAGAGATTGAGCTCCTGCTCGATCGGGTCTGTATCACATCGGTCATTGCAGACCAAGACTCGCTAGTCGTCCAGCTCCCAGCCCAGCACTTTAAGAAGCGCCTCCTACTTGATCCCACCTTTTTGCGCTCTACTGCCAAGACCTTGGCTGAGAAATTGCACCAGATCAACTATTTGGCTCCTGCCAACTTTCATTATTCGGTCAAGGAGCGCCTCGCTACACATTTTTTGGAACATGGTGATGAAAACGGGATCCTCAAGCCCAAGATGAATCAACTGGCCCTGCATTTTGGGATCAGCTACCGCCACCTTAGCCGTGTCATCAAGCAGATGATTGACGAGGGGTTGATCCAAAGAGAAGGGCGAATCTATACGATTTTAGATGCAAAAAGGATGAATGATTTGTCCATCAAACATGCGGAAACCGTCGACAGATAACTTTAATTTTAGGCTCTTTTGTGTTATCATGGAGGGTAGAAAGAAAGTGAGAGTAAAACGATGAAAGCAATTGAAAAAATTACAAGAGCGTCCCATTTGATTGATATGGATGACATTATCCGCGAAGGAAATCCAACACTTCGAGCGGTTGCAGAAGACGTGACCTTCCCTTTATCTGATCAGGAAATTATCCTGGGTGAAAAAATGATGCAATTCTTGCACCATTCTCAAGACCCTGTTATGGCTGAAAAACTTGGCCTCCGTGGAGGAGTGGGACTCGCAGCACCACAGTTGGATATCTCGAAACGGATTATCGCTGTTTTGGTTCCCAATCCAGAAGATGCCGATGGTAACCCACCTAAAGAAGCTTATAGCCTTCAAGAAGTCATGTACAATCCAAAGGTTGTCGCCCATTCTGTGCAAGATGCGGCGCTTGGCGACGGGGAAGGCTGTCTCTCAGTAGACCGCAACGTCCCAGGCTATGTGGTTCGACATGCCCGCGTGACTGTTGAGTATTTCACAAAAGATGGGGAAAAGAAACGCATCAAACTCAAAGGCTACAACTCCATCGTTGTTCAACATGAAATCGACCACACCAACGGCATCATGTTCTATGACCGCATCAACCCAAACAACCCATTTGAAATCAAAGAAGGCCTTTTGATATTAGAATAGGGTAAATGACAAAAAAGTAAGGTAGTAGTGAATCATCACTACTACCTTACTTTTTTTACGAGACTGCGTCTACCGATTTCTGTCCTGCTCCCTATATTGCCCAATCTCCGTTGCGGAAGACTGGGACGCGGGTGCCGTCTTCTCGGATGCCATCGATATCCATTTGGCTTGAACCGATCATGAAGTCGACGTGGACGTCTGAGCGGTTGAGGCCGGCTGCTTCGAGTTCTTCTTCTGTGAACTCTGCGCCACCTTCTACACTGGTTGCATAGGCTGCCCCGATGGCCAAGTGGTTAGAGGCATTTTCATCAAAGAGAGTATTAAAGAAGGTAATGCCTGATTGGGAAATTGGACTTGGGTCTGGGACAAGGGCACATTCACCCAAAGCACGCGCTCCCTTGTTTTTGAAGACCAAATCTTTCATGACTTGATCGCCTTTTTCTGCTGTGATATCTACGATTTCTCCATTTTCAAAGGTCACTTTGATGCCTTCGATAATGTTCCCATTGTAGCTAAGCGGTTTTGTAGACGTTACATAACCTTCTGCGCGACGGAAGTCAGGAGCTGTGAAGACCTCTTCTGTCGGCATGTTTGGCAAGAAGCTTTCACCTTGGGCATTGATGGCTCCGGCAGATTCCCAGACGTGGTTTTTCGGCAAGCCAAGAGTCAAATCAGTCCCAGGAGCTGTGTAATGAAGGGCTGAGAATTGTTCCTTATTAAGTGTATCTGCCTTGCTCTTGAGAATAGCAGCATGCTCTTCCCAAGCCTTGACTGGATCTTCCTCATAGACTCGGCAAGTCTTGAAGATTTGATCCCACAGGAGATCCACTGCTTCTTCATCGCTCGCCGCATTTGGGAAGACTTTTTTCGCCCATTCTAAACCTGCTGCAGCAGCAACGGTCCAGCTGACCTTGTTAGATTGAGTGGCGATGCGCATTGGTTTCATGGCTATGCCCAAGGCCTTAGCAGAGGCAGAAAGCTTCTCTGCATCAACACCATTTAAGGCACCTGGATCAGACGAGCGCACACCCAAGCGACTAGCCTTGTGGTCTAAGAGGTAGTTCATCTCCGCGATCTTATAGTCTGGCACATTGTCCAAACGATCCATCGGTGCATGGAGGAATTTTTCCCGGGTAGTGAAATCATCTGCCCATTGGACAATCACTTCGTGGGCCCCCAAGGCATAGGCTTCCTTCACAATCAAGTGGGCCAATTCTCTTTGTTCCACATCAATGTTCAAGACCAAGGTATGGCCAGGTTGCACGTTGATACCGTTCGCCACTAACAATTTAGCGTATTTTTCGAGATTTTCTTTAAAATTTGGTAAAACCATTGTTTTCTCCTTCATAAGTGAATGATCTCCTCCTAGTATACCATAAGTCCATGCAAAAAGGATCCCGCTCCTGCAGAATCCTTTTTCTTGTTCCTTCTAGCTTAAGGAAGAACATAGCCTTGATCATCCACTGTATGGGGTTGTTCAGAACTGCTATTCTCTCTCAAAGCTTCCAAATCTTGATCCAAAATGGAATTGTAGTCTGTACTACCTTCACGGGTTACCCGAGTTGATACTTGACGCAAGAGTTTTTCATTGAGATTGCGGACCCAGCGACCATTACTATGGTCATTGGCACGCATATAATTCCCTTTCACAATCTCTCCATAAAGGGCTTCATTGACTTGGTAACCTTGCTTACGCAATCCTAACAAACCGATCTCCACGATCTCATCTGGGCTGTAGTCTTCAAAATCAAATGTAGTCGGGATTCGGCTTTGTAGACCTGAATTGACCTGCAAGAAGTCGTGCATCTCTTTCGTGTAACCAGCAAAGATAATGACGATATCGCGGCGGTGATCCTCCATAAATTTGAGGACTTCATCCAAGGCTTCCTTCCCAAAATCATCATTTAAACCGGTATAGAGCGTGTAGGCCTCATCGATAAAGAGGACTCCACCCAGTGCACTTTCTAGGACTTCGCGCGTCTTCAAGGCTGTTTGACCTTGGTAGCCTCCAACCAGATTGCTCCGCGATACTTCGATGAATTTCTTCTGCTTGATAACCCCTTTTTGGAAGAGGATATTGCCCAAAATACGGGCCACGGTGGTCTTCCCTGTACCAGGATTTCCAAGAAAGAGGGAGTGCAAGGTCGTGTCTTCGACGATGCCACCTTGTTCAGCCCGTTTTTGATTGAACTCAGCCATGGCCACGAATTGTTCGACTTGCTCTTTCACCTTAGCAATTCCAACCAAACGGTTGAGGGCAGTCATCCCATCTTCTTCCTTGTCGGCTCCGGCTTGATACTTACCTTGGTTAAGGACAGCATCGATATCGCTATTGAGGATGGTCTCAATATCGTCAGAACCTTGGGCTACCACCCGATCTGCCATGGTCTTGGTCAATTGCTCATCCAGGTTACGGATCCAGCGACCATTGCTCTTATCTAGCGAGCCATCATAAGCCCGCTTAACATGCCGCGCATAGTAATCCCGGTCTTCGAGTTTGTAGTCTCCTTTGCTCAGGATCATTTCACCTAGTTGGACAATCTCATCTCCTGTGAAATCTTCAAAGATGAAATTATTTGGTACCCGAGAACGAAGGCCTGGATTGGTCTTTAAGAACTCCTCCATTTCCTTGGTATAGCCGGCAAAGATAATCATGATGTCGTCACGATTGTCCTCCATAAATTTGAGGATGGTATTGATCGCCTCGATCCCAAAATCTGCACCGCTATCTTTTTTATCCAAGCTATAGGCTTCATCAATAAAGAGGATGCCTCCTCGCGCTTTTTCAAGCAGGGCTTGGGTCTGTTCAGCTGTTCCTCCAATATTCGAAGAGATCAGATCGGACTCCGTTGCTTCCACGAAACGGAATTCTTCCCCTGAGAGGACACCTGCATCAAAGAGCACTTGTCCCAATAGACGGGCCACAGTGGTTTTCCCTGTACCAGGATTTCCCATAAAGGCAGCATGAAGGGTTTGTTTTTCAGGAGCCTTGCCACTGGCGATTCGTTTCTTGTTGAATTCCACCATGTTGATCATTTTCTTGATCTCATGTTTGACTTTTTCAAGACCAATCAGGCTATTGAGTTCTTGAAGAGCATCTTGTTTCTTCTCTGGTCCAGAGTCTCTTGCGGTAGTTGGAGCCACCGTTGCATCCGTCGCTTGTCCCGTAGGAACGACTTGCGCATTGCCCTTGGCCACTTCTCTACCAACAAGATAATCACAGTCATCCTCAATTTCCTTGGTCAGATCACGCGCATCCCCTTGCTTATAGGTCATGGTGCCCACCTTCGCAAAGGCTCCACCTTGAAGCCGTATATTGGGATCCGCAATCTTATGACAAATCATATGCTCAGCCATCAGCACACCATCATCAAAAACTCCAAATGAAATGGTTTCGGCATTCTCATTCAAGAAGGTTGTTTCTCCAGTCAGGGAAGCAAAGGATTCTTCATAGACGCATAAAAATTCTGTAAATGTAGCCTGGTGAGCTCGGATCATACTATTGAATGAATTGAGGGAGGTGATACGATCCGAATCCGAATTGAATTGAACATTATTATCAAGACAGACCCCAGTACCAGTAGGCAACTCAATTTTACAGTTTTCAGACTCCCAGATGACATTCCTCAACCAAACTGGTGGAAAGTCCTTTTCCAGATCCCCGCCTGTAATCGTTGAATTTTTTGCGATCACTTCTGAGTCCTTGGCATGGATCGTATTATTCCCAAATTTTTCAATATGGACATTTTCTAAGGTCAATTTAGATCCTTCTGACAGATCAATCTTAGAAAAAATCGTTGAATTGCGAATAGTCAATTCCGAAGCGGACATACCGATGGCACTTTGGTGTTTTTCCGGAACCTTCATCCCGACTCCTTCCAGTGTCAACTTCGAATGCGTATCCATATAGATAAAAAATTCATTATTTGTTGGAGTGGTTGCTTCAAAATAGACCTGTTTACAGGTGATATCTGAGCTATTCCATAAGAGCAAGGCAGTATAATTCCCACCAACTTTAAACCACAGATCTTCAAATGTCACCTGAGCTCCCTCTACAAATCGGAAGGAAGCCTCAATGATGTTGTTAAACATGCGCCCATTGCCATTTGGATTTGGAACCACATGCCCCACAAAATGAAGGTTCTTGTCGATCTCGATCACTTTATTTGTCGGCCATTGAAAGACATACCCATTTTCAAACTCGATGGTATCACCATCCTGCGCTTTTTCAAGCGCATCCATAAAGTTCCAACTATTGTTGTAAGGCCCTACTAAATATCTTGCCACGCGCATTTCCTCTGTTTCATCTTTTCTGTTTCCTTGTTATAAACACTTGTCACTAAAAATTGTAACACAATCTAGTGCCAAAGAAAACACTTATCAGATCTGAAAGGACTGAAAAACCTCTATTTTCAAAAGGAAAATAGAGGCTGTCAGTTAATCTTTCAAGGCTGAAAATAAGCCGGCTAGAGCAATCGCTCCTGAGAGCATGGCAGTGGAAAGGAGCAGCACATTGTCTGCCACTTCTAGCTTGTACTCAAAGACTTTTTCAGCTGGTTTGTCTTCCGCAAAAATGACAACCGTCATGTTCCATTCCTTTCTTAGTTATCCTCCTTACCCAGATAGAGGCGTCGCGCCTCTGGGCTGTTGCTAAGAATATCGAGATAGGTTTCATACTCATCGGGCAGGGGCTTTCCTAATGAGATATCTAGCTCTGGATTCACATTTTTCCCAAAAAGAAAGCAGAGATAGAGACGTTCATTGAGCGTTGGAAAGACTTCAAGTGACATGAGCTCAGCCTGACCGACCCGCTCCCAATCTTGCTCTTGGATGTCTGGTAGGATATAGGCTTGGAAGAGGCCCAGCAGAGGATTATCCTCTGGTTGACCACTTTCCTTGTCCGCCTGAACCAAGGAAAGCCGTTGGCCAAAACCAGCTACTTGGCGCTCCCGTCCCTTCACCGAAACCGTAATCGGATGCCCTTCCATATGGCTATAAATCCATTCTTTGGGTAACCGATAATCTAAGAGAGGGTCAAGATCTTTGACAATCGTTACAGGACTAGAGCGTAGAAACTGACGAGTGACTGCTTTACAAAAGAGAATATTCTCCTCTTTCAAGGTTACTCCCTTCCAGCTATTTTCCTCCTTAAAATGGTTAAAAAATACCAGATAGGGCTCTCGCACCATTTGTGCTAAGACATAGACGCCGTTTCGTAGGCGAATGGAAATGATTTTCCCTGACTTCCAGGGTATTGCTCTTTTTTTCTTTTCTATCATTAGCCAACCCCAAACTGATCGAGGATTGTTGAACCCATCAAAACAAATCACTGTGACTTCCTGTCCTCAGCAAGTTTAAAATCAATTCATCCTTATCTACTTTGTAAACCAAAAGCCAATCCGGCTGGATATGACACTCCCGAACACCTTGGAAATGCTTGGAATCCGTCAATTGATGGTCACGATATCTGACAGGAAGTTCTTTTTCTTGTATCAGAAAATTCAAAACTTCTTCTAACAAGTCTGCCTTCAAACCACGCTTCATTGCCAACTTAAAATCTTTTTTAAACTGTTTATGATAACGAATCTTAAGCACGCAGGTCCTCCATCAAGTCTGAGACTGATTCAAAGGGTTGACTCATATTCCGATTTTGCTCTACATCCGTTACGACTTGGAGCAACTTCCCATGATCGTCTAATCGAACATCAAAAGGTAAGCCCTGATATTGAATAGCCTGACGGAGGAAAATGTTGATAGCTGTGGTCATATCCATCCCTAAATGATTAAACACTAGTTGGGCCTGCTCCTTAACCTCACTATCCAAACGAATACTCATGCTCGTCTTTGACATATTCTCACCTTCTTTCTATTAATTATTATAACAAAAAAGAAGGCTAATGTAAATCTATTGGATGTACAATAGCATCTTAAAATTGATATTCAAGGTAATTCTTATAACTTACTTCCTATAAATTTTTTGACCATAGGTAAAATTTCTTTTTCCAATCCTTTTATTTGATCCGATTCCCATTTAGTTTTTTCTGTAATGCTAGCCATTATTTGTAATTTTAAACTCTGACGATCAAAAATTCCTTCCCACTGTTTATATTTTGCACTCGGAACTAAATTCCCAAATTTCGAATTTTGACTATCTGTAATGATACAAAGGTTCCCAAAGGAGTGTAAGAATTGATCATCCATTTTCTCAACTCTTTCATCACTATTTGGATGTTGCGGAAACCAATGCTCTATAGAACGACGATATGCAAATTTGAACTGATCAAATTTTATACCTTTATACTTTCTTCCTAATTCTTCACGGTTTTTCCACAAGATGTAATCAACAAAATTGAATGCATAAACAGGAATATCACCATATTTCTTGATCATATCTTCCTCGGTGAATAATCTTCCCTCAGCAAATCTTACAGCCATTATTTCAAGAAAATC
>ENA-OPDW01001990-OPDW01001990.1-human-gut-metagenome-genome-assembly--contig:-NODE-1990-length-9964-cov-3.845898_pt1 | contig 9964 bp, 7 predicted proteins | sample MGYA00241264_ERZ501508 | MGnify/ENA primary metagenome ERZ501508 (study PRJEB25962, sample SAMEA2042575) | human gut metagenome | biome: human gut; feature: human-associated habitat; material: faeces...
CCTTGTCGTTCCTACCGATATTTCCAAACCCGAAGATCCCGAGCGTATGATGGCCGCCGCCGAGGAGAAGTTTGGTCAGATTGACATTCTCGTTAATAACGCGGGCATTCTTGAAAGCGGCCTTAAGCCGGTTGATCGCTTTACAGACGAGGACCTCGACCGCATTATCGAGACCAACCAGAAAGGCACCATGCGCTGCATGCGCGCGGCAACCAAGCGCATGAAAGCGGGGGCAAGCATCGTGAACATTGCATCCGTCGCTGGCGAGAAGGGCTGCGGTGGCGCGGTATACGTGTCCACCAAGGCCGCGGTGATCGGCGTGACCAAGCACACGGCGCTGCGCTTCCAGGCAACGGGCATTCGCTGCAACGCTATTTGCCCGGGCACCATTGTGACCCCTATGGTCGCCGGCACCACTGCTGCCGATATGGATCCCGACATGATGGGTGCCATGGCCGCGCACTCCAACCTGCAAACCCAGCCCTGCATGCCTGGGGATGTGGCGAATATCGCGCTGTTCTTGGCAAGCGATGAGTCCCGCGCTCTTACCGGCCAGATTCTCGTAAGCGACTTTGGCGCGATGCTCTAAGGTGCAACTCCCCCTACGAATTTGATGGCAGTTCTGACACATTGCTTATAGAAACTGCTAGATCGTCGCTCAACTTTTCCGGGAGTACTAATAGATGGCAAACCGCTTGTGTGCATGGTGGCATACGAGCGGTTTTTCGTTAATCGAGGGGGATGCTATCTGTGCCCGGGCGGCAGTTGTATTCAAATTTAATGACCAGTTTTTATCGGGGGGGGGTTCTTGCAAAATATCCCCTGGTAGAGGGCGCGGTATATGCCACCCCACTTAAAATGATTCCTAAAACCTCCTACCATCGCCATGAATATTGCCGGCTGTTCGCTGAGTCCCTGTTTGGAGCGGGCGGCTGGGGAACGCCGATGGGGAGGACAAAATGGAGCTTAAACGAAGTGTGCACGCCCGCGCGGCGCGCCTGGTGGCGATGTTTGCCATGGCGCTTGTCTGCGCGCTGGCTCTGGCGCCGAGCGCCTATGCCGATAGTGCCGTGGCGCGTGTCAACGAGACCGAGTACAACACGTTTGATGAGGCTGTCGCAGCCGCAAAGAACGGCGAGACGGTTACACTGCTCGCGAACTGCTCGACCAGCAAAGGGCTGAGCGTTACCGGCAAGACCCTCACCGTGAGCGGCAAGGATGTCTCTCCGGAGCCGGTGCTCACGTTCGAGGACTTCGGCATGTCCCTCAAGAACAGCACGGTCACGTTTGCGGACTGCACGGTCGACATGTCGAACCTGAGGGATAACCCGTCGAGCAGCGGTGGCACGACGAACCTCGTCTCCGGCTCCGCGCTGACGTTCTCGAACGCCAACCTCACGCTTACGATGAACCCCACAGCAGGCGGCAAGAGCGGTATCTACCTGTATGGAGACCACAGCGAACTTTCCATCGTCAACGGGTCCGTCGCAAACGTCTCCGGCTTCAACCAGGGGACGGCGAGCGGCATCTACGCCGACGACTCGGAGTACGTGGACAAGACCCTCTTCAAGATCAACGTCGCCGGCGGTTCCGAGCTCAACGTCTCCGACTGCGCCTGGAACGGGATGACCATCAACCCGACTGACTTCACCATTGACGGCGGCTCTGCCGTGACCATCACGGACTGCGGCGGAAACGGCACGGGCAAAGGCGGCCTGGGCTGCTATTACGGCAAGACCAGCGTCACCAACGGCTCTACCCTGAGCGTCAAAAACAACGGGGGAAAGAGCTGGGGAATCTTCACCAAGGACTTCGAGGTCGACGGCACCTCCAAGGTCGAGGCCAAGGGCAACTCCGGCGCCGGCCTCACGATCGGCGGCAAGGGCGCAATCGCGGACGGTGCCACGGTGAAGCTCGCCGACAACGGCCGCTCGGGCCTGTGGGTGTACGCGAACGCCGGCTACTGGACTAGCGACGTGACCGTTGCCGCCGGGGCTGATGTGACCATCACGGGTAACAAGGTCAGCGGAATCTACAACAGGGGCACGCTCGTGATGAACGCGGGCCGGGTGACCAACAACTCCGCCACGAACGGCGGCGGCATCAACGCGGTCAAGGGCTCCTCCGCGGTTATCGGCGACGGCGTGGTCCTCAGCAACAACCATGCTGCCCTTGCCGGCGACGATCTGTGTGCCGAACAGGGCACAAAGATCTCGTTTGGCGATACGGTCGAGGGCGACACCCTTACCGCCTTTGGCGGCTGCGGCGATGCGATCACCGGTTGGTTTGACGACTCCAAGGATGCTCGCTGGTGCGCGCACTGGACGGATAACACTCCGTGGCATGTCAAGGCTGTCAAGGCTGGCACCTATGAGACGCCCGTTGCCCTCAAGGCTGCGCACGGCGTAACCGCCGCCCATGCAGAGATCTCTGGCACCAAGGTGCTCAAGGGTGCCGATCTTGCCGAGGGCGACTTCGAGTTCACGCTTTCGCAGAACGACGATGTCATCTCCCGTGCTAAGAATGCCGCCGACGGCTCCTTCACGTTTGGCGAGTCTGCTTTTGATGTCACGGCCGATGACATCATGGATACCGACAATCACAAGGTCTCCTACACGCTCGACGTGGCTGAGGTCAAGGGCAATAAGGCCAATGTGACCTACGACACCTCCGTCAAGAAGGTTGTTGTTACCGCCGTGCCCGAGGATGATCACGTGAAGCTGACCTATCAGGTCGACGGTAAGGACGTGGAGGACCTCGCTTCTGCCCTCGTGTTCACGAACACCTACACCAAGCCTGCTGAACCCACCACGCCTAGTGAGCCCAAGAAACCGGGCAAGACCACGAAGCAGGGTCTCCCGAAGACGGGCGACGCTTCGCTTGCCGCTCCCGTTGCGTTTGCTCTCGCGGCTGCCGCTGTCTGCGGTGCCGGTGTTGTGATGCGTCGCCGCGGCTAATCTTTAGATCGGATTTAGTTTTCCCGGCTTTCGAAATGCGCCATCTACCTCTACGGTGGGTGGCGCATTTTTTGTTGTGCGCCCCACGTGACTTACGCCGCGCGGCTGGCTCCGGTGACGTAGTCGATAACGACGCCCGGCTGGTTGTTGTAGCAATAGACGTTGAAGTTCAGGCCGGCTCCATCGTCCTCGAGCGAGTAGGCTTCCATATGGACACCGCGCGCAACGAGCTCGCCTTCTTCAAAGAGCGGGGTCACGCGGTAAAGCACATGGTTGTGCGTCCGTTCAATGTGGCGTACGGTTTGCTCTTCGAGAGGTTCCATGCCGTCGACATTCATGGCTCGTGTTCCGGTGATGAGGTTGCACTCGTTGTCGTTTTCTCCGCAAAGGGAGAAGGCGATCAAGTGGCAGCGATTGTAGAGAACGCCTTCGTCGATAAACTCGTAGCTGTGCTGGTCCCACCCACTGGGGTATACATGCGAGATGCTCTCGCGCGGTTTGGTGGGGAGCGTTTCTTGCCCCAGACAGGCGAGAGCGGCTCCGCAGCGGCCGAGGTAATCGAGCCGAGAGAACTCGGTGAAAGCACCGGATTGTGCCCGGGAGATTTCCTCCGAGGTGAAAGTGGGCGTCCCTTGCGGATGTGCCGTGTCCGCATTGATATAGACGGTGGCGCTGCCGCTGTAGGCAGGAATATCTCCCGGGGTCGAAACCGAGGCGGCATTGGAGAAGCGTTGGGTTAGCGCACCCGGAAGAAGCTGGGCAAGCTGGGCGCATCCGCCAAAAGATCCGACACCGCCGGTGGCAATCGCAATGACGAGAGTGGCGATAATCGCAGACGGGCGCAGCGTCGTATTGTTTTTGCGGCTGCTACGTCGCGGACGATACCCCATATAGCTCCTCCTTACGGCATAGTACCAACTGGCCGAGACATGGCTCGCTAGCCGTTCATGCCGCCGTGGATATAGGGGACGACTACGGGGTCAATGTTCTTTGCGCCAAAGCCGTAAAAAGCATCGATGGCTTCTTGGGGGAGGCTCGCATTGCCTGTTTGCTGCTCAAAGCGGTGGAGGTCGGCGGGTGCGGCCTGGACTTGCAGCTCGCCGGCGATCAGACGCGCGCGAATCTGACGAAATCCTCGGGCGCGCAACCAGTCCTCGCATGCGCGGATAAGGTGCAGCTTCTCGTGCGTGAGAGGTTCCTCGCAGGGAACGCGCGTGGCAAGGCAGGCGCCTGCGGGCATGTTCCAGACGCTGTAGCCCCATTCGCGCAGCAGCGCACGCTCCTCGTCTTTGTGCCAGCCGCATTCCAAGAGGGACGAGCGCACGCCGAGCTCCTTGCAGGCCTGCATGCCCGGGCGATAGTCGGTCGCATCGTCGGCATTGTTGCCATCCACCACGGTATCGGCGCCATGTTCGCGCGCCGCTTGGATAATCGCTTCGAATGCGACGTGCTTGCAGTGGTAACAGCGATTGCGCGGATTGGCGGCGACGTTAGGGTTATCGAGGGGGTCGATGCGCAGCTCGAGGACGGGAATGCCAAAACTCGATGCGTTCGCTTCAAACGATGCTTGCTCCGGCGTGCCAATCAACGGGGTGGTGAGATGGATGAGCATGCTTGCCTGCGGCAGCTCACGTGAGCAGACGGCTGCCAGAAAGGTGCTGTCCACGCCACCCGAGAATCCCACCGCAATGGTTCCCAGAGTGCGCAGGTGCTCTACGAGCGCCACGAGCTTTTCTTGCTGTTTTTGGTTCATGCTTTTGCTTTCGTTATCTCGATGGATGGGGCTATCGTACCCAATGTGGCGCGCTGTCTCTGGCAAAATGGAGAACGGTGGGAACGCAGGCTAAGAGCTTACATTGTATGCGGGGGGAATGCATGATTAAAGCCGTGATTTTTGACATGGACGGAACGCTTATCGACAGCGAGAGGATCGCCATCATTGCGTGGAACCGCTCGGCAAAACGTTTTGGATTCGAGATTCCCCTGGAGATGCTGCACGGATTTATCGGCATGACGCGCGATGCCTGCATGGGTACGCTCACCGAGCACGTGGGCAGCGAACGCATTGCCAACGAGATGTTCGAGGATCATAAGGTGATTGAGGACGAGCTTTATTCCACGATGCTCGACCTCAAGCCTGGCGCTCGAGAAGTCGTAGAGAATCTTCATGCTCGCGGGCTCAAGCTGGCGGTAGCTACCTCCACGCGTACCATTCAGGCGCACGAGAAGTTCGATCGCTTTGGGCTTACCCCTTATTTTGATGTGTTCACCTGCGGTGACGAGCTCAATCGCAGCAAGCCCGAGCCGGATATCTTCCTGCTTGCCGCCTCGCGCTTGGGCGTTGACCCCGCCAGCTGCGTTGTGGTGGAGGATTCCTTCAACGGCGTGCGCGCGGGCCATGCGGCGGGTATGCATACCATAATGGTTCCCGATATCAACAATCCGACGAAGGAGATCGCCAAACTCGCGGAGGCTGTGGTTCCAGCCTTGAGCGATGTCGAACCCAAGCTGGTTGAGCTGGGACTTTTGGCGTAAACGATACTCGCGTCCGCCCCATTCGCTTAGAGATAGAGGCCGAGGTCGAGCTGCGAAGAGTTTTTCTGGCGTTCGGCACCGGTGCTCTCGCGTGCCAAGACAAATGGCCTCACCAGATCTTGGCGATGCTCTTTTTCGTGTTTTGCGGCTTGTTCTGGGTCGCTTTTTGCAAGTGCGATGCGCTCAACAAGGTGCTTGATGCCGCGCCTGCCAAGCTCGTAGCCAATGGGGGCACAGGTGGTCAGTTCGACGCCGCAGCTCCAGGCAAGCGGATTGCCGTCGCATCCGCATACCAACAGGTCGTTGGGAACACGCAGTCCTAAGTTTTCGGCGCCCCGCACGGCTCCCGCTGCCAGCATGTCGCTTAAGGTGATGATGGCTTGCGGGCGAAGGCTGCTGGGCTGTGCCATGAGATCGGCTACGGCAGACGCGCCGTCTTCGGGTTTGTTGGCGTCGCCTGTCTCGGTAAAATCAAATTCAACATGGGGATAGAGCATCTCGGCAGCATGGATTCCCTTGGTACGGGCACGCAGCTTTTGGGTGGATGGGCGCCCGATGATCGCGATGCGCTCGATGCCTAGGTTTATTAGATGCTCTGCCATCAAGCGCCCCTCGGCGGCGTTGTCTGCGCAGATATAATCTCCGGGGCGTTCGCTCCAAATATCAAGATAGACGGTGGGGATGGGGTCGTGGTTGGCGATGACGCCCAGCTCTGTTGTGGGGTTTGCCACGAGCATGCCAGACATTTGCGTGCCAGCAAAATAACGTCGATAGGTGCCGATTCGGGTACAGTCTTGGACGCAGCTGGCGATGAGCAGGTTGTAGCCTTCTTTGGTTGCCTGAGCGGTGGCTCCTGTAGCGATCTGCAGGTAAAGACCATGGTTGAGCTGGGGAAGGATGAGGCCAAAGGTGCGACTCGAGCCGCCGGCAAGCACACGGGCGCTTTGGTTGGGCGCATACCCCAGCTTGTCAATTGCTTCGGTGACCTGCTGGATTGTTTCGGGACGCACTTTTTCGGGATGATTGAGAACATTCGAGACGGTCCCCAGCGCAACGCCCGCTTCGCGTGCGACGTCTCCGATAGTTACATTCGCCATCTCATTTCTCCCATTGATGCGTTTCAATTACTGAAGATGATTGTAGCACGGAGATTTCGTTACAAAACGATTGCTTCGCTATGTGGTATTTAAGAAAGCATACCAGTTGGTATTTAAATTCGAGCACCACTCTGCGTAGAATAGGCAACCAATGTGCGCGGCAAACTCATTTGATCCGAAAGGTTGCAATATGTGCGGAATCGTCGGATACACCGGAAGCAGGCAAGTGAGCGATATCCTGTTGAGCGGTCTTGCTCGTCTTGAATATCGCGGTTACGACTCGGCGGGAGCGGCGCTAGAGGTGGCGGGTGATGCTGGGTGTGCGCTCGACGTTGTGCGAGAAGTTGGTAAGGTTGCGAGCCTTTCAGAGAAGCTTGGACAACACGACGCATCCTCTACCTGCGGTATTGGTCATACTCGCTGGGCAACGCATGGACGACCGACGGTTGAGAACGCGCATCCGCACGTGAGTTGCGATGGGCGTATCGCCATTGTCCATAACGGCATTATCGAGAATTTTGCCGAGCTTCGCGAGGAGCTGGGGGCGCGTGGGCACACCTTTAGGAGCGAGACCGATACCGAGGTATTTGCTCACCTGGTTGAGGAAGGCTATGCTGCCACGCATGATTTGATGGCTGCCGTGCGTGACGCTTGCGCGCATGTGGTGGGTGCCTATGGCCTTGCAGCGGTTTGCGCGGATGAGCCAGACGTTATTGCCGTGGCGCGCAAAGATTCTCCTATTGTGGTGGGCATGGGGCAGGACGGCGCCTACTTGGCATCCGATATCGTCGCGCTGATCGATGCCACGCGTGACGTTGTAGTGCTTGAGGACGGACAGTTTGCAAAGCTAACCCCTAAGGGTATTGAATTCACCGATGCCGAGGGTGCGGTTATCACCCCCGCCGTTACGCATGTCGATTGGGATGTCGATATGGCCGAGAAAGGCGGCTATCCCGATTTTATGCTCAAGGAGATATGCGAGCAGCCGCGCGTCGTGCGCGATACGCTTGTTGGACGCCTGGCGCCCACGGGTGAGCTCGATATCGATGAGCTGGGACTTTCATTTGAGGAGCTCGACCTGATCGACCGCGTTTACGTGATCGCCTGCGGAACGAGCTACCACGCCGGCTTGATTGCCAAAAACCTGATTGAGGGCTGGGCGCGCATTCCCTGCGAGGTCGAGGCGGCGAGCGAGTTCCGCTATCGGAACCCCATCATCACCCCGTCGACGCTCGTGGTCGCGGTGTCGCAGTCGGGAGAGACGGCGGATACCCTGGCGGCGATTCGCGATGCGCGCATCAAGGGCGGAAAAGTCTTTGGCATCACCAATGTGGTGGGCAGTCCTGTGGCGCGCGAGTCCGACGGTGTGATTTACACCAAGGCCAATAAGGAGATTGCCGTGGCGTCTACTAAGAGCTTTATTGGGCAGATCGTGAGCCTGTCGCTGCTTTCGCTCTTGTTGGCGCAGGCCAAAGGCAAGCTCAAAACCGGTCAGGTAAAGATGCTTTTTCATGAGCTGGGCGATACCGCGGCGCAGATCCAGCATATTCTCGATACGCAAGGCCCGGCCATTCATGAGGCGGCGCTTGCCTGCAAGGATGCGGCTTCTGCCTTGTTTGTGGGCCGCGGCATGGGTACGGCCATTAGCTACGAAGGTGCGCTCAAGCTCAAAGAGGTGAGCTACCTGCATGCAGAAGCCTACGCGGCCGGCGAGATGAAGCATGGACCCATTGCACTTATCGACCCCGGGTTCCCCGTGATCGCGGTGGCTACCAAAAGTCCTACGTACGATAAAGTGGTCTCGAACCTCAAGGAGTGCGAGGCCCGCGGGGCCACGATCATCGCACTTGCAACCGAAGGCGACGAGGACATCGCAAAGATCGCAGGCCATATCATCTCGATTCCGCCCGTGCGTGACTGCTTTAGCGCCATCACGGCGAGTGTTCCGTTGCAGCTGCTCGCGCGCGAAGTGGCTCTCATGCGTGGCTGCAATGTCGACCAGCCGCGCAATCTGGCAAAGAGCGTCACGGTGGAATAGGGCGTCGATCTTGTGCGCGGCATCGGTATTGCCTCACCGCCGCTTGTTCTATGGAAATTGGCGGCGGCGCTTTTGCCCGATGCCGTCCGGGAAACGGCTCATTCCAAAATCGGCGGCGCATGTGACTAAAAAGAGCGCTTCAATATGCGAAATCAGTCGTACTATAGTCGGGTTAAATCCCTCTTATAGAACGGATAAATGCGTATGGAGTTTCTCACCGATTTCAAAAACAAATGGAAAGGCGTTTTGTTTTGCCTGGTCGTTGCAGTGCCTGCATGGTTTTTGGGCACGCGACTTGAAGTCGTGGGTGCGCCGGTCTTTGCCATCTTACTGGGCATGGTGCTCGCCCTTGTGGTGCCCGAAGGGTCGCGCCAACCGCTTGCAGGCGGCGTGAAGTTCACTTCAAAGAAGATTCTTCAATATGCCGTGATCCTACTGGGCTTTGGCATGAATCTCTCTGAGATTTTGGCCAAGGGCGCGCAGTCCTTACCCATTATCGTCATGACCATCTCGACGTCGCTCGTCATTGCATTTGTCCTGTGCCGTGTCATGCGCGTTCCCTTGAAGATTGCGACGCTTGTGGGCGTGGGCTCCTCCATTTGCGGCGGTTCGGCTATTGCCGCAACGGCTCCGGTTATCGATGCCGACGATGAGGAAATCGCGCAGGCTATCTCGGTCATCTTCCTGTTCAACGTTATCGCAGCGCTGATTTTCCCCACGCTCGGCGGCATGTTGGGCCTCACGAACGAGGGCTTTGGTCTCTTTGCGGGCACGGCTGTCAACGACACCTCTTCGGTGACGGCGGCGGCAAGCGCCTGGGACAGCATGCATCCGGGTGCCAACGTGCTGGAGAGCGCCGCAGTGGTCAAGCTTACGCGCACGCTCGCCATCATTCCCATCACGCTTGTGCTTGCTTTTTGGCAAATGCATAAGGCGAAAAAGGCGGGCGCAGATGCGGGCAGCACCTTCTCGCTCAAAAAGATCTTCCCGTTCTTTGTGCTGTTCTTTGTTCTTGCAAGTGTAATTACTACTGTGTTTGCGCTGCCGGCAGCCGTCACGGTGCCGCTCAAGACGCTTTCCAAGTTCTTTATCGTTATGGCTATGGCGGCGGTGGGCTTTAACACCAATATCGTCGATCTGGTCAAGAAGGGCGGCAAGCCTATTGCGCTCGGTTTTTGCTGCTGGGTCGGCATAGCGTGCATGAGTTTGGGCATGCAGCACGTGCTGGGCATCTGGTAGGGTTTTGCTGCAAGTTCCTTGTGGCGCGCCGCCTTTTGGACGATAGCCGTAGATTGCTTGGGATACCATAAAGGCTGGTCGCGTATTGCGGCTCGCAC
>ENA-OPDW01002002-OPDW01002002.1-human-gut-metagenome-genome-assembly--contig:-NODE-2002-length-9926-cov-25.077196_pt1 | contig 9926 bp, 9 predicted proteins | sample MGYA00241264_ERZ501508 | MGnify/ENA primary metagenome ERZ501508 (study PRJEB25962, sample SAMEA2042575) | human gut metagenome | biome: human gut; feature: human-associated habitat; material: faeces...
TGTGTCTTCAAATTTATCGGCATATCGATTGTGCTTTTTATACTTGAAGAACATACCAACTAAGAAAACAACAACTACTATACCTAATACGTAAACTAGCCAATCTAATGTCATCTTACTATGTCCTCCTTTTCTAATTTCATATTAACATGTCTGAAATCGTTTTCATACAGTTTTTTTATTCATTTTCAGCCAAACGTATCATTTGTTATTTTTTATATGTAATATAACTTACTTAGTAAATAATTCTATCTAATATACTAAGTTTATATGTTTTAAACAATACTTTCTCAAGGTATAAATCAGTATCATATTCCCTGAAACAATCTATAATTTTAGAGTTTCAATTAAAGAATATGACAGGGAAAAACAACTATATTGAAAGCACGAATCGAATATACATGGGCCCAATAATATTTCACCTAATCATGAGCATTGCATTACCTAAAAAGTATGATATAATTCAGGTAGTACATAAAGATGTTCAATAACTGAACATGAGAAAAGAGAGGATTCCCGTCCTCTCTTTTTTTCACTTCTGCAATGTTTTGTCTTGGTTATGTTACTTCTTTAGTTCTCGAATAATTAGTAGCAAAACTACTAATGTTAAAAATTCTGAGTACATAAAGATAAAACAATAACCAAGCATTACAAAAGCGTTCTCTTTGAAGGTCTGAATTCATAAAGCCAACCTCCAGTCGAAATTATAACATAATCTGGTATCTTAAACCCCTTTCTGTCAGCTTTTTGAAAGAAAAAGTGAAGGATGCTGCCGAATCCGAGGCACGTAACGTTACATCTTATATTACAAGTCTTATCTTAAAAGAGGAGGAGCTTGTTTGAAAAAGTTTATCAACTAAAAAAGAGGACTTAACATCCTCTAATTTTTTATATTCAAATAATGTATCTTACATAAGGGGTGGGAAAATAAGCGCGCCACCATAAATAGAGACGTGTATAGCTAATATAATAAAAGTAGCAAGAAGAAGAAATACTACAAAATATTTGAAATATTTTTCAGCCTGTTCTTGAGATATTTTTCCATTTTTATTAAGCTCAGGATGCTCATCAAGTTCTTTTATTCTTTTTTTTAAATAATTATCTAAAAATTTCATTACTAATCACTATCCTCTCCATCATTATCACTACGTAAAAATCACTATACTGTCCATTGGTATCAAAGCTCCTTTTTTTATTCTATAAGTGTTCTTTATACAAAAATTCTAACAAGTACGAATTAAAAAAAACAGTCTATTAGTGATCTAAAATACATGATACAATTTAAAAGTAGTGAGTGCTGATTCACCTATATTTAACAACTTGATTGCTAATATTTACTTTTCAAAAGTTCATGATATAATTCGTGTAGGCAAAAATCACAAAATTGTGCCACGTTAAGGAAAACTGACCTAGTCACTCGGTTTTCCTTTTTTTTTGCAAAAAAAGAGGACTTAATATCCTCTAATTTTTTTATCTGTTTTCACTTGAGTTATATTACTTTTTCACTTATTTATTTTTTATTTCTTTATATATTTTATATACCATAATCAACAAAATTAAAGGTATTATAATTTCTATAACTGCTTGCAAATAAATTATGAAAACTATTGTTTCATTTGTCATGGTCATAAATTAACTCCCTTCCATCATTATCACTACGTAAAAATCACTATACTGTCCATTGGTATCAAAGCTCCTTTTTCATTCTTTATGTATCTTTATATAGAAATTTTAACAAGTATAAATTTAAAAACATAGTCTATTAATGCTCTAAAATACATGATGCAATTTAAAGGTAGTCAATAAGTACGTGTCCTCGTACTTAGCTTTTGCTAAGTCTCGGACGTTTACTTTTAAAAAGTTCATGATATAATCTAAATAGGCAAAAGTTGAAGATGAATCTGCCACGTGAGAAGAACTGAACTCGTCACTCAGTTCTTCTTTTTTTACAAAAAAAACAAAATATTTTTGTTTTTAGCCAATTCATTAAATTTTTCTATAAACTTAGGACAAGAAGGACAATCATCTTTTTCAAAAATTACATAGAAATCATCTTGATTATTTACTTTTTCTTAATGTTGCTTTTAATCTGTACTTTTTTCTACTTGAGTTACAGTATACTTCTTTTCACTATTCTCTTTGATTATTGTTGGGATAATCAATTCCTCTATTATTTTATAATTTGTTGATCTTTCATCTGCAAAATAATACTCCCTAAATTTATCCAACGAAACATGTACATTATTTACAAAAGTTAAATTATTGCCATCTTTTTTCCAAATTTCATATTGATATAAATCAATGTCTGTTGTATCTAATAATACACAATATTCATTTCCACCAACTTGGAACCGAAAACCATCTAAATAATGTAGACAAAGGCTTGAATCATTCACTTTTATAATCATATATTCCACCTACTTTCGATATTTATCTTTTTATTTTTTTTCATTATAAAAGATTATTCACCTTTATTTAAGTATGATATTTTTAATTATTTTTTGATACAATTAAATAATTTGCATTTTTATATTTTAAAACATCTATTTATTCCTGATATAGTTCAAGTATTGTTTAAATTATACCATGCCTTTTTTTACTTTGTTCATATAAACATAATGGATCAATTATATTACTCTAATTTGCTAGAGCAATATTTTTATTTCCCAAATAAACGTGCAAAGAAACCTTTATTTTTTTCTTTTTCTAATTCATTTTTTAACTTTTCTATCTCATTTAAGTGATCCATTTTTTCTTTTAATTGATATATTTCTTCTGTCTGGTCTTTTTTTTGCTCTAGCAGAAGTGTTTTTTCTTTGTTTTCTAATAATAAAGATGTCATTTGTTCTGTTTTAACTTTTAACTCATCCTGTAGGTTGATAATTTTATTTTTTAAAAGATCTTGTTGATCTCTCAACTGATTATTAGTTTCAATTAGATTTGCAACTCTGTCTTTATATTCTGATAATTCATCTTTCTCTTCATTCTTGGTTTCTTGATCAACTAGAATGATAGATACGTTTTGCCCTTCGTCTAAAATCTTGATAGCTTCTTCATCAAGATATGTCATTCTATTTTGTTTAATTAAATGTCCTTCTAGTCTACGCTTATTTTTCTCTCTCCGTAGCTGTTTATACACAGCTTGTACCGATTTATTTCGACGATCTGCATATTCTTTTACTGTTATCATAAAAGCTCTCTCTTTCAACCCTCATTAAACCCTTGCTTTAAACCGTTTAATAACTAAAAAAGCACTTTATTTAAAACGTATTTTTAATTTTAAACTAAAAGTCATTAAACCTCTTTAAACCCTTGCTTTAAACCGTTTAATAACTATATTTTACACTATTTTTCGTTATTTTTTAACCACATCATTCTGTAATACGCATATCCAATAACATTCTCATCTTCTTGTACTTCCATTACTGTTTCTAATTCATTTAAAGACATATTATTGATTTTTTCCAATGTGCTTTTAGGAAGTTGAATCATTACGTTAACTGTATCTGAATCACTCCTGGTCTTAATAATATTCTGAGGAATAAAATGACCTCTTGGAACCTCATTTTGACTAGATTTCTTAACATTTTTGTTCTCTTCCCACCATTTTTTTACTGTATTTTTTGATAGACCTGTATCTTTAACACATTGATATTTTGTTCCTTCAGGATTGATTTTCCGCCATTCTCCAACAATATCCTTTTTTGCCTTTCGTCCTTGTAATGCTCTCCCTTTTTCTTCGCTCAAAATTTCTAAATTACTTCTTGCCATTTTTAAATGTAACGACTGTTTTCGTCCGTTTCTTTTATTTCTTTCGATTCGGATATTCGTCAATTTCTCGATATCTTTTAAAGGGAAAGTATTGTATCGTTCATCATAACACTCTAAAGCCGATTTAATATCTTCCTCAGTAAACGGTTCATCTTTATTTAAACCATTTAAAAAAGGAATCAAATCTATTGCATCCTGCTTTATCTCATCTTTAGATAAACCGCATTTTATGCCATAAATCACTAACGTCATAATGCAAAAATATCTGTGGCCATAGCTGGCTCCATTTTCTTCTTTTTTTATTTGCTGGATCCACCAGTCGTATAGATCACGTTTTACTGTCCAATAGCTTCTTTTACCCTTTAAAACCTTATTTTCGTACCATTCCGGATATTTTTCTTTTGCCTGATCCAGTGTTAATTTACTTTCCTTAAATAATTTTTTTTCATCTATCTCAATCTTAGTGGGAACAAAACGATTCAAATACTCTATATTAACTGGATGCTGGTTTACTCTATACACTTCAATTCTATCCAGTGGAGCATTCTTTTTACATTTTCCACCCAATATTCTAAAAGGCTGATTGATTCCCTGTTTTTGTACCTTCTCATCAACAGAAGTGTTTTTGTTCCACATTTTTTCAGTTAAGGAGTATTTAAATTCCTTTAATTGGAGCTTTAAATTAGGAAACAATGGTACTGGTTCTTCAAAAACATAATATAAATGTACTCCATGACCACTTAATGCCACGTAATTTGGTAATGGATAATAATCAAATTCTTTATTAAATGCAGCATAAAAGAAATTATTCAAACTGTTATCTGTAACACCATCAATATCAAATATCATTGCACACATTTTTGAAGCTCTGTCCGATGTATATTTTGCTCCAAAATAAGTTAAACCATTCATTACACAAAAATCTGCATTCACAAGTTCGTTTTGATAGATTTCTTCAAACTTATCTTCAAACATAATTCTGAAATGGCCATGATCTTCATTCTCATTCTTATAATAGGCAATTGGATTTGCTTTGAAACTTCCACTATCTTCAAACTCCTTCTGAATGAATCCTTCTCCAATTCTAAAAATATCTTTATATACATCTAGTGGATCCATCTTCTTTCCACCATACCTCTTAATAACATCACTTAACATTGTTATAACCCCCTCTCTAAAACAAACATAAAAAGACAAAAAAGAATCAAAGGCCAAAAGGCCTCTAGGTCACGTTATATTATCAATAGATTTTTGACCCTATTTTCACTAAAAATATAACACCGATTTTTATCGGTGTCTAGCCGCTATTTTACTCTAGCAATGCACAGAGAAATAGTTGCTATTTTTTGCTAGAGTAAAATTAAAAATTTTGTTGTCCTTAATAAGTACGAGGACATTTTTATCAATGTCCAATAATAAATTTACTCTAGCAAAATGGCGTAAATATTCCTATATACAGTGCTAGAGTAAAAATTAGATAGAGGTTATTAAGACCTCTATCTAATTTACTTTTGTATGTATGATAATTATCATTTCTCTGATTCATTGAGCAGTAATTAATACAGCATTTTCAATTCCTAAATCTTTTAAGTTATATGTTTTTGATTTTTTACCTTGAATATCATATTCGACCAAATAACTAGGAAATAAAAGATAATATTTATCATCTTTTATTTCAAGAAAAGCTGACCTTGCTGGTACATCGTTTCCCATTTCTGAAAAATCGATTGGAATTATTGTTTCTTCATTTGTATCTATATTATATATTGTCCAAACATGGTTCGAAGTTGGACCGTTTTCTCCGTTAGCAATAATTAAATTTCTGTTGTTTTCATCAAAATATATATCAAAAGGGTAAGTATTACTTAATATTTTTACTTCCTCAAGAAAAATCTTTTTATTTAAATCAAATATGCATATTTCATTACTTCCTAAAGCCATTCTTTCTTCATTAATATTTTCTGTCGTATGAGTTAAATATAAATATCCGTCCGCATATACAAAAGAGAAAAATGAACCATTATTTTCTTGTAAATCATATTTTTCTATCACATCAAATTGATCATTTAATTTAAAAATATAATTTTCTGTATATCCGAAATCTGAATTATTTGGAACAACACCGCAAAGCATATATATTTTTTCATCAACTTCTATTAAATCCATTGGATATAAACTAGAATTATTATCATATTCGAATTTAATAGTATCTATTAAATTTAAATTCAGATCATATACATCAATACTTAAATAAGTGATAAAATTATTTACTATATAATATTTATCTTCTGTTAATAAGGCACAATTTGTATCTATTGACGTATGTTTTTTTCGAGTCACATTAAAGTTTGATTTATCAATCTTTTCTATCCATACATTTAAATTATTATCTGTACTTGTTTTCGTAAAATACGCATCTTTATTTTCAAAAAAAATATTATTATAATACCATAATTCAAAATCTCCTTTTTCTCGTTTTTGCGAACTATTAACTACAAATTTATTGTCTTTTTTCTCGATACCATAAATATTATTATTATCAATAATAATAAATTCGCTGTCATCTAGCGAATTTATATTATTGCAAGCATATAAGCTAATTAAACTTACTATACAAACTATATATGTTAAAATTTTTTTTATTCTATTTTTATAATTATTCATATCTATACGTTACTTCTGTCGCGCCTGCATGCAATAGATCAGAAGGAGTTATAATTCCTGGCAATCCGTGTGGTAATGAAACACCTGCTCCCAACCTATAAGCTTGATAAACTAATTGAGAACAATAAAAAGTATCGGTAGTAGTTAATGTACTTAATAGAGAATATGGCTTTGTTAAAAAACTAGCTGCTTTCTTTGCTGCTTTTTGATCCTGTGCAACAGATGTTGAAATAACACCTGCTTGATAGACTCTCGGTTTAAACCTTGATGGCCAATCACCTTGTACTACTTGAACTCCTTTATTAGGATTTGCTTCTATTGTAGAATAATAGTGAGGAGCTGCTGCAACAATTCCAGCATGACCATGATTCAAAAATGAAGTATATGAATCACAAACACAAATAACACCATCTCTCCAACTCCATGTTCCTGAAACACTTCTTGTAAATCCATTATCCATTTTATCTGGTACAATGGGAGCTTTTTGAGCTTCTTCAAATAGATTTTGTGAATATTCTTCAACATCATTTTTATTTAAGTTAAAATATTCGTAAAATTCTCTTTCTTCTTCACTTACATATTCTTGTTCTTCAGCATATACAGGCCATGTGTTTACTAAACAAGCAGAAAGCAAGATTATAAATAAATTTTTAATTTTTTTCATAAAAAGTGGTCTCCTATCTAACAAATATCATTATTTCATTGAAATAGCTATTACCATTGTTATCAAAGCTCCTTTTTCATTCTTTATGAATCTTTATATAAAAATTTTAACAAGTATAAATTTAAAAACACAGTCTACTAATGATCTAAAATACATGATACAATTTATTAGTAGTCAATAAGTACGTGTCCTCGTACTTAGCTTCTGCTAAGTCTCGGATGTTTACTTTTGAAAAGTTCATGATATAATTCAAGTAGTACATTGAATGCCATTTTTGGCATAGAGAAAGAGAGGATTCCCGTCCTCTCTTTTTTTCGTATTCTGTAATGTTTAATCCAATTAGGTTACTTCTTTAGTTCTCGAATAATTAGTAGCAATACTACTAATGTCAAAAATTCTAAGTACATTGAAACTACCATAATTGGCATTACAGAAACGTTCTCTTTGAAGGTCTGAATTCATAAAGCCAACCTCCAGGAAAAATTATAACATAATCTATCATCTAAAAAACATAATAATCTGAGATTTTTGAAAATACCATAAAGAACTCGAAAAAAGCAAATCAAGAATTTGACCTTTAAGGTATGTTTAGCCTTCAACCTCTACTTTTTAAAAATCAAAAAAATCAATGAATTTGATGATTATTAAAAATTAAAATGTATCGTATATTTAACATATATGATACATTTTATTGTTTTTTAGCTAAAATCCGTGTTTTAACACGAAAATCTTGTCAATTTTGGCAAGAAAAAGCCTCGCAGAGCGAAAGAGGCATTTAGGAGTTTCTCCAAAATGCCGATTGAGTTTCTTTTTGGAAAAAAGAAACAAAAACCATTGTATAATAGCTACGTACAGAGGTGATTAATTTATGAGAAATTGGAACAGAAAAACATCTTCATCAAAACTCAGTAGTGTGAGTATTTCTTTTTCAACTGCTGCAAAAGGGAACTTCAATCACAATAGAAGAACCAATTCTAAAGTTCCTCAAAATGTGGATCCAACTAGAACTGCATTCAACAAAATTCTAATAGATAAAGATATTCGTCAGGTATACAACGAAGTATTTGGAGAAGCATTAGCCGAGTATAATGCGAATCAAATTGCTAAAAAACATCCAGAACGACAGAAAAAGGATTACTATTCCGCAGTCTGCCATGACAAAAAAACAGAACCATTCCGAGAAGCAGTTGTCCAAATCGGAAATAAAGATAAACAACTTCCTCGTTGGGAATCGAACGAGATTCTTCAAAAGTTCCTTAAACGATTTCAAGAAAACAATCCTCAATTGGTAGTTGTTGGTGCCTACATTCATAACGATGAAGCTACACCTCATATGCACATAGTTTATGTGCCAGTAGCAACCTATTCAAAAGGCCTTAAAAAACGCGTATCAAATGATAAGGCATTAAATCAAACGGGATACAAGACCTGGAATGATTGGAAAGACAGTCAAATGGCATGTCTTGAAAATCTGGTTCGTGAAAAAGGATACGACAGAGAATACATGAACAATTCAAACCGACACATTGCTGATGTTGAACAATTCAAACGTGTTCAGAAAGAAGTTGAACGACAAGCCAACAATAAACTCGAAAAAATGGAATTACCAGATATTCCAGCACCAGAAATCAAAATAAATCCTATCAACAAATCAGAGTCTGTTAGGTTTACAAAAGCCGAATTTGAACAAATTAAACAGGTAATAAATTATCAACAGATTCAAATTACCTCGCTAGAAGCTCAAAAAAGCGCTTTAAATACTGATTTAGAAATCAGCAAGCAGACTATTAATCGAATCAAAAACAAGCCGTATGTGCTTGAAAACGAGCGCCTGAGCACTGAACTAGAAAAAAACAAATCTAAAATAGATAAATTTGACGAAATATCTGTTCAAAATCAACAATTGAAAAGCCAAATAAATACATTGAATAATCTTCAAGTCGAAAACAATAATTTGAAATTAGAACTAGAAAAAGAAAAACAGCGTAGCGAAAATTTCAAAATAATCGGCAAGCTCTATCAGTGCATGTATCTTTATTTAATGAAAAATATTCTTCCAAGTGTTATTCAAAAATTCAAAATAGTTGAACTAATCAGAAACGGACTAGATAATCTATTCACAGGGGTTTTAGATGAATATCAAAACAAATCAAAAAATCCAGATATCTATACCCAGTTATTCCAAGACAACACGTCCCTTAATAAATCGTATCCAGACATTGATCAGGAATTTTCAAACCTTCCTGATGTAGATGAATTAATCGAAAAAGCTGAACTGGATCGAGAAAATGATTATGAATATTACAGATAAAAAAAGAAGGAGTTATGACTCCTTTTTTTATTTATACAAAGGGGTTTGGGGATGAAATTCTCAAAAAATAAAATGTGTGTACAACACATTTTCGGATTGTACATACACTGGAATCCCGTAAGCGATTTGTATGTACAAATCCCTTATGGGATTCCAGTGTATGTACAAATCCCTTGCTTGCTATTTTTAAAAGGCCAAAAATGACCTAAAATCGCCGTTTTTGAAGAAAATGGCATTTTTACGATTTTTGCGTCTTTTTATTGTGTCCAAATTTCATTTTTAAAGTGCATTTTTTAATTAAAAATGTTGATCTAAAAAATCATTTTTGCATTTATTTAATGCTCATTTTTTTCAAAAGTGAGTGCTTAAAATTTTTGCTTTTGTCATTTTAATGTATCGAAAAATTAAAAATCAGTGTTTAAATTCAACACTGATTGCGTGCAATAAAGTCAGTTTATTTACCAAATAAACGTGCAAAGAAACCTTTATTTTTTTCTTTTTCTAATTCATTTTTTA
>ENA-OPDW01002003-OPDW01002003.1-human-gut-metagenome-genome-assembly--contig:-NODE-2003-length-9926-cov-4.310202_pt1 | contig 9926 bp, 9 predicted proteins | sample MGYA00241264_ERZ501508 | MGnify/ENA primary metagenome ERZ501508 (study PRJEB25962, sample SAMEA2042575) | human gut metagenome | biome: human gut; feature: human-associated habitat; material: faeces...
TTGTTGCTCAGGCACTTATAAATAATGTTAAACTATAGTGTTGCGGAATTAAGGGTATATGTAAATGCAGAACAAATAATAGGGCTTGAAAGCATCAGAACCATGATGTCCGAATTAAAATCCGTATATGATGTACTCGAAAATATATAAATACTTACTTGTCTTTCTACTTTCAGGAAGTTATTGTAAAAGCATAGCTTCCCCAGCTGATTCATTGTTTCTTACCGTGGATGAGCTGTTCCGTCTAGGTGTGGAAAACAGTTTGAAACTCCAGGCGGACAAAGTACAGGAATCAATGGCACACGAGCAGGGAAAGACAGCACGTACTTCACTGTTACCCGACTTACAGATAGGGCTTAACGGAGGTGTTATAGGACAACCCGTTGTTTTCCAGCATGGCTTATCAGACGCAACCTATCCAGATACCCCCGACTGGTCACAAAATTATGCCATAAATTTTACTCAACCTTTATATCAAGGAGGTAAGATACGATATGCTATACATAAAGCAGATCTGAAAAAAGAGATAGCCTCTCTTCAGACCGTAACAGACCGTGCTGATATAAAGCTCAATCTCTTGGAGCAATATATGAGCTTGTTTAGTTTATTCCGCCAGCACGACGTATTAACTCGAAACATTGAAGAATCAGAACGTCGGCTGAAAGATATCAAGCAGATGAAAAAGGAGGGACTCATAACAAATAATGATGTACTTCGAAGCGAAATGCAACTTACTAACGACCGCCTTTCACTTACAGAAACGGAAAATAGTATCGCACTTGTATCTCAACAACTGGATATCTTACTAGGAATTAACGAAAACTGCTTGTTATTGCCAGATACAGCCTTGCTCTACCGTTCCATTGCCCTTGAAAAATACGATGACTACGTAGCACAAGCTTGTATGAATGATCCGGGAATATTACTGTTACGCAAGCAAACGGAAGTAGCACAAAACGATGTCCGTCTGGCAAAAGCTGAATACCTGCCAAACATATCGCTTTATGCAGCCAATACACTGGCGCGTCCTATCTCGAGAACAATGGCCGACATGTATAATAATAATTGGAACATAGGCTTGTCTGTATCATACCCTCTTTCGTCATTATACAAAAACAACCATAAGACTAAAGAAAGTAAACTTGCGGTAAGACTTAGCCAGAACATCGAAGAACAAAAGGTGCAGCAAATCAAAGTTAATGTACGTACGGCCTACCTTCGTCATCATGAAGCACTGCAACAGGTAGAAGCATTAAAACTCTCTGTCAAACAGGCAGAAGAAAACTATCGTATCATGCAAAACCGCTATCTGAACCAGCTGGCTATACTGACAGATTTACTGGATGCTAACTCTGTCCGTCTGAATGCAGAACTTCAGCTCACTTCAGCCCGTACCCGGGTTATTTATACTTATTATCAACTGGAACGCGCCTGCGGACGCTTGTAATTCACAAACTTAATCCCAAACACTATGTCTGAACTAGAAATTAAACAGAAAAAACTAAAGAAACTGCGTATTCGCAATTTCATTTTGAATACCATCTGTATCATCCTGGCTTGTTCGGGATTATGGTGGACTGCCACTTATTTCTGGCGGTACATAAATTATGAAGTAACAAACGACGCTTTTGTCGATCAATACGTCATACCCTTGAATATCCGCGCAACAGGATATATCAAAGAAGTTCGCTTTAAGGAACATCAATTTGTCCATCAAGGAGATACCCTGTTAGTTCTCGACAACCGTGAGTATCAAATAAAGGTAAAAGAAGCAGAAGCTTCCCTACTCGACGCTCAAGGTTCGAAGGATGCACTCCACTCAGGCATCGAAACCTCACATACGAACATTGCCGTACAGGAAGCAAACATTGCCGAGGCAAAAGCCAAATTATGGCAACTGGAACAGGACTATCATCGCTTCGAACGGTTACTTAAAGAGGAATCTGTACCCGAACAGCAATACGAACAAGCCAAAGCTGCTTATGACGCAGCACAAGCACGCTATCAGGCTTTACTCGAACAAAAACGTGTAGCATTGTCACAATATTCGGAAGCAAGCAAAAAGAATACCAGCGCTGAAGCAGCTATCCTCCGCAAAGAAGCCGACTTAGACTTGGCACGCCTGAATCTCTCGTATACTGTTGTGACTGCTCCTTACGATGGATATATGGGGCGACGTACCTTGGAGCCCGGACAGTTTGTACAGACAGGACAAACCATTTCGTACCTGGTCCGCAGCAAAGATAAATGGATTACTGCAAACTATAAGGAAACGCAGATTGTAAACATTTACATCGGACAGCCCGTACGCATTAAAGTAGATGCTTTGCCCGGAAAAGTGTTTGAAGGAAAAGTTACAGCTATCTCAGAAGCAACTGGTTCAAAATATTCGCTTGTCCCAACAGATAATTCTGCCGGCAACTTTGTAAAGGTACAGCAACGCATTCCGGTCCGTATCGATATTATCAATATCAGTGAAGAAGACGCACAGCACCTGCGTGCCGGAATGATGGTAGAAACAGAAGCATTACGCAAATGACAAATATGAGAGAACTGGGATTACCCGTACGCAAGTGGGTTCCCAACTGGCTGGCATTGATAAGTATTTTCATCATTATTCTTCCTATAACGATGCTCAACGGCTCGTATACAGGAAGTATGCTTGAGGTATCCAACACACTAGGAACCAATACAGAAGATATAACAATGGGCTATTACGCTGCTTCGGCAGGCATGGCAATAGCCTATCCAATCGTACCGAAAGTCTTGTCTGCTTTTTCTGTCAAGTTTCTTTTGCTCACCGATTTAGCTTTGCAATTTATATTAAGCTGGATATGCGCCCGCTCGCAAAGTGCGGATATTCTGATTGTTGCCAGTTTTGCTATAGGCTTTCTGAAAGGATTCCTCATGCTTTGGTTTATCCGACATGCACAAAAGATATTCAGTCCGAAAAATGTCCGCAGCGAATTCTACTCATACTTCTATCCATTAGTATATGGAAGTGGCCAGATATCTATGGTGCTCACAGCAGAACTTGCCTATCATTACAACTGGAAATACATGTATTATTTTATGATGCTTCTGCTGTTATTAGCTATATTGCTGGTAATAGTCTGCTATCGACATAACCGCCCGCTACAGAAAATTCCGATAGAAGAACTGCATCTGCGGGAGATGTTCGTAATCGCTATCGGTCTGCTGATGCTTATGTATGTCATCAATTATGGGAAACTGCTCGACTGGATGTCATCCTACAAAATCTGCGCTTACATTGTCATAGCACCGATTCTGATAGCTTTTTTTGTCTGGATGCAATATCATTCCGAAACGCCCTATGTCAATCTGGCTCCCCTATACCAGCCTAAAGCTATAGTTGGCTATTTTTACATGATGCTCATCATGTTTTTCAGCACATCAACCACATTACTGACGAACTACATGACATCTATTCTAAAAGTAGACAGTACACACTCTTATGTACTTTATATCTGGCTTTTGCCTGGATATATACTAGGAGCATTCATCTGTTTCTGGTGGTTCAGATGGCAACGCTGGCGCTTCCGTTTTTTCATTGCCGGAGGTATGACATGCTTCGCCGTTTTTTTCGGTCTCCTCTATTTCGGTATTTCACCCGAAAGCACATACGAAATGTTGTTCTTTCCCATCTTCCTGCGTGGATTGGGCATGCTGGCTCTGATTATAGCCTTCGCTCTGTTTGCCGTAGAAGACCTGAATCCGAAGTTCCTGCTTTCGAATGCTTTCTTTCTGATAATATTCCGCTCAGTATTAGCTCCTATCATAGCTACATCTTTTTACAGTAATACGCTATACAGGCTACAGCAAAAATACATGCACTCTTTATCCGAGACCATAACGATGGCTGATCCTCTGGCTGCCTCGAAATTCTCACAATCGCTTACAAGCGGCCTGGCTCAGGGACACGAATATAGTGAAGCTACCCAACTGGCAACAACCTCGCTCTATACTACTTTGCAGCAACAGAGTCTGCTGCTGGCATTAAAAGAGATACTGGGGTGGCTATTTATCATTACTCTGATAATTGCTATTATTTCACGTTTTATACCTTTCCATAAAACAATTAGAGTTACCTTTGCCAAAACAGGAGATGATATGGTATAACAAAAAACAAAATAAAAATGACGATCAAGAAAATTATAGTATGCAGCTTGGGAATTTTATCATTTGCTCTCAATACGATGGCTGCACGTATCGATACATTATCGGTAAAAAGTCCTAAAATGAAAAAAGAGATTAAAGTAGCAGTCATTGTGCCCGATCAAGCTTTAGAAGGGAAAAAATGCCCTACCCTATATCTGCTGCACGGATATGGAGGCAACTCACTTACCTGGTTGGGGATTAAGCCAGAACTTCCTCAAATGGCAGATCGGGATGGAATTATCGTAGTATGTCCAGACGGGAAAAACAGCTGGTACTGGGATAGCCCTACCCATGCCGACAGCCAATATGAAACATTCGTTTCCTCTGAACTGGTAAAGTATATAGATACCCATTATTCAACAATAAAGGACCGGAAAGGAAGAGCTGTAACAGGACTTAGCATGGGTGGTCATGGAGGTATGTGGCTTTCTATTCGTCATAAAGATGTTTTTGGCGCAGGAGGCAGCACCAGTGGCGGTGTAGACATTCGTCCGTTTCCTCACGAATGGAAAATGAAAGAACAGCTTGGAGAGCTATCTAGAAACCGTCAACGATGGGATGAGCACACTGTAATGACACAGCTGGATAAAATTCAAAATGGTGATCTGGCATTAATTATCGACTGCGGCACAGGAGATTTTTTTCTGGAAGTCAATCAGAAATTTCATGAAGAATTGGAAAAACGAGGTATTTTCCACGATTTTATTCTTCGTCCCGGAAAACATAGCAGCACCTATTGGAACAATTCAATAGATTATCAATGGCTGTTTTTCAAAAAATTCTTTGACGGATATCGGAATAACGGTGAATGATATCAAAACAATAAAATGAAATGAGGCTACTTTTTTAAGATAGCCTCATTTCATTTTATCCAAACTCAAACAGAAGCATAATATTCATACTTTCAACACTTCTATTTAAGAGATTTCTTTTGTCTGTATTTTACTATGGATTCAACCGGAAATCCGTTTTATTTAATTCCCAGCTTATTCTTCAATTCTTCGGGAAGTGAATCCTTGTGCATCATTACAAAAATAGTCTTGGCACGCACATAGCTTTCCGACATATTCAGATAGCCCCCAAACTTATTACTGTCGGCAGCCCAAGAGTTTTTGGTAATATAATATTTTGTTCCGTTCTGATCTTTAGCAATACCAGTAAGATGCATCAGATGATCATCGGTCGTAGCAAACGATTCATATCCCTGCTGACGGACTTCCGGAGTCACATTCACTTCCGGATAAGGATGCTTAAACTGGAAAACCTCTGCCAGACGATCACGCTTTGTCATCTGTCCCCAACGAGCACGGTCACTGTCCTTATATTCGTCTACATCATCCACCTCCGGATTAATAGCTACTCCATTCGAGAAAGAAAAGCCTCGTTCGCTTACATCGCCATCCCAGCACACAGTATAACCATTGGTCAGCGCATGGTCGGTAGCCTCTATCAGCTCATCCAACGGCAAATTATACATACGGTCGTGCTCCCAGTTATCGGGAATCTCAATCTCAAACGGCTCATAATACGGTTTGTGAGTAAAACTTGTCAGCATCACATAATCATCCGTGCAAATGCTCAAGCTTTCAGCAAAACTTTTCGGAGTATATTCCTTTCCTTTATAAGTAAACTTCTCAGGTACTTTTCCCAGATAAATATCAAATAAACTATTTATCAGCTGCTCATACTGGGGAGATGATTTTTTCATGTCAACTGCCTCTTTGGCTATAGCTGTCATATACTCCACCATTTCCGAATGGTTATGTAATTTTGAGTCGTAATTAATACCCGTATAAACTTCTTCCGGCACAATACCTACCTGATTGAACGCCGTAATCCAGCTTGTAGTAATACTTCCCTGACCAATATTCCCCCTACCCTGACGCAAGAAATTATCTCTCAGCTGATTCATATATTTCTGACGCACGATAAACATCTCCGACAAATCGTATTCACCCTTTCCCTGACGCAACAGTTCTGCTTCTACAAAAGAAGTTGTAGCAAAGCACCAGCATGTACCGGTAGAAGCCTGGTCTTTCACCGGAGTAACTTTTTGGTTGACTACTGTTTCGAACTTATATCCTTCATTATTTTCTGCCCAAAGTGAAGCCGAAGCAAGTAACAGGACAGACAGTGTGTAATGTATTGGTTTCATCTGTATGTTTTTATATATAAAAGTTTTATGTGCCAAAAATAATCAAAAAATACGTCTTACGCCGCAAACACAACTCATATTCTGCAACTTTCCCGTTACTTTCAGTCAACGAAAGCCACAACATGTTAATAACAATTAAAGATAAAAATATTTTCCAATGAAAAATTTATCCATAAAGAATAAATTATTTTCTTTGCAAAAAGTTTCCATCAGAAAATAATAACAACATAAAAGAATATACCTATGAAGTACATTATCATCGGAGGAGTAGCCGGAGGTGCAACAGCTGCTGCACGTATCCGCCGCAATACAGAGAAAGCTGAAATCATTTTATTCGAAAAAGGTGAATATATCTCGTATGCCAACTGTGGCTTACCTTACTATATAGGAGGAGTCATCTCAGACCGTGAGCGATTGTTCGTACAGACTCCCGAGTCGTTTGGCAAGCGTTTCAACATCGATGTACGTACCCGTTCGGAAGTAACGGCTATCGATGTAAAGAAAAAGGAAGTAACTGTCCGTACTGCCGGAAAGACATATACCGAATCATACGACAAGCTGCTGCTTTCACCGGGAGCGTCGCCTGTACGTCCGCCCTTGCCTGGCATCGATACAGAAGGTATCTTTACCCTAAGAAACGTAAATGACACCGACCATATCAAGAGTTACATGCAGCAGAAAGCTGTAAAACACGCAGTTATCGTAGGTGGTGGATTCATAGGTCTGGAAATGGCTGAAAACCTCCATCACAGTGGTATCGAAGTATCGGTAGTAGAAATGGCTAATCAGGTTATGGGACCTATCGACTATTCAATGGCCTCACTGGTACACGAGCATCTGCAACAAAAAGGTGTCCGGTTATATCTGGAACAGGCTGTAGAATCATTCGAGAAAACAGCAGAAGGAATAACCGTCAACTTTAAATCGGGCATCAAAGTAAATGCCGAAATGGTACTGCTTTCTATTGGTGTTCGCGCAGAAACCCGTTTGGCAACCGAAGCCGGATTAAAAATAGGTGAAATGCGAGGAATCTATGTAAACGAATACTTGCAGACATCCGACGAATCGGTTTATGCCGTAGGCGATGCTATAGAATATCCGCACCCCATCACTCACAAACCTTGGCTGAATTTCCTTGCAGGACCAGCTAACCGCCAGGCACGTATCGTGGCAGACAATATGGTATTTGGTAACAAGATAAAATATGAAGGTTCTATCGGTACAGCCATTGCTAAAGTATTCGACCTGACCGTTGCCTCAACCGGACTTCCGGCCAAGCGTCTGAAACAGATGGATATACCTTACTTGTCGGCAACGATCCATTCTAATTCACATGCCGGATATTATCCGGGAGCATCTATGCTGGATATAAAAATCACCTTCTCACCCACCGACGGCAAACTGTACGGAGCACAAATTGTCGGTTACGATGGAGTAGACAAACGTATTGATGAATATGCACTGACCATCAAACGAAACGGAACGGTATACGACCTGACAGAACTGGAACATGCCTATGCGCCTCCTTTCTCATCGGCCAAAGATCCTGTTGCATTGTCGGGTTATGTAGCTGGTAATATCCTAAGTGGAAAAATGACTCCGCTGTACTGGCGTGAACTTCAGCAAACTGATTTAAGTAAAGTCACACTGGTAGACGTACGCACCGCCGATGAATACAGCCTGGGCAAAATTCCAGGAGCCATCAATGTACCACTCGACGAACTACGTGAACGCATGAGCGATATCCCGACCAACAAGCCAGTCTATGTATATTGTGGTGTAGGATTACGAGGATACCTGGCCTCTTGTATACTGAAAGACAACGGTTATCAGGATGTACGTAACCTTATCGGAGGAATCAAAACCTACAAAGCTGCTACTACTCCTGTCTGCCTGCCAGAACAGCCATCGTCTTCTTGTCACACTACAGCATCTTGCTGCCAACCTGCAACAGAAAAAGTTATAAAAGTAGATGCCTGTGGTATTCAGTGTCCCGGCCCGATTATGAAACTGAAGAAAAGCATGGAAACCCTGAATCCGGGTGAACGTCTTGAAATACATGCTACCGATGCCGGTTTTCCACGCGACGCAGAAGCATGGTGCAAAAGTACAGGTAACCATTTTCTGGAGAAATCATCAGCAAACGGAACATACCGCGTACTGATTGAAAAAGCATCTTCTTGCGAAAAAGCTATCAAGGAAATCACAACCGAAGAAGGAAAAACATTCATTCTGTTCAGCGATGACCTTGACAAAACTTTAGCTACCTTTGTGCTGGCTAATGGAGCTGCTGCTACAGGAAAGAAAGTTACTATATTCTTCACATTCTGGGGACTGAACGCTATCAAAAAGGTACATAAGCCACAAGTTAAGAAAGACATTTTCGGAAAAATGTTTGGCATGATGCTTCCTTCCAACTCATTAAAGCTGAAGCTTTCAAAAATGAACATGGGAGGTATCGGAACCCGCATGATGCGCTACATCATGCAACGCAAGGGCATCGACTCTTTGGAATCTCTTCGCCAGCAAGCTATTGACAACGGAGTAGAATTTATAGCCTGCCAGATGTCAATGGATGTTATGGGAGTTAAAAAAGAAGAATTGCTGGATAATGTGACCATAGGAGGTGTAGCTACTTACATGGAACGAGCAGAGCAGGCCAATGTAAATTTATTTATTTAAACCCATGGAAAAAATAAAATGTATATGCATCATGAGAGAGCTGCTCAAAGCTCTCTCTGAACTGGAAACTCAACTTATAAATACATATGGTATCTCACTGAACGAAGCTATGGTACTGTGTAGCATCGGCAAAGAAACCGTCACGGCCGGAACGATTGTAGAACGCACGGGCATGACTCCTTCACATGCATCGAAGACTATCAGCCTGATAGAAAAAAAAGAAATGGTTACCAGACATCTGGGCAGACAAGACAAACGTCAGATGTATTTCACATTGACCGAAAAAGGTAAAAACTGTCTGGAAGAAATAAAAAAACAAGGAGTAGATATCCCTGAATTACTGCAACCATTATTCAGTACTTATGATGAGGTAAAATAAAAAAGGAAGCCTATTCCCGATACACCAAATACGTTCTTCAAGAAAAAAATCAAACAACATTTATCGTAATACGCTGATAAATAGCATAATAAAAAAGCAGGAGTTTTTCGCTTTTTTCAAGCGAAAAACTCCATTATTTTTCAAGAAAATTCGTACGAACTCTCCTAAACTTTGTACAAAAAAAATAAAAAATTCAGGATATTTTGTCTAAAAGATGCTGAAGTTTTTATTTTATTTACAAGATACTTCATTATTCCTGAGCCAAACCATATCCATTCGTTATTTTACCTTTAGACATTGTCAAAGTTTCGAATGGCATAGGTCAATAAAATCTAGGAGCAACATTGCCAGCTTTTACGCCCGGTAAAAGATTTGTATCAGTATAATGATCCTTATACTTCACCAAATCCACACCCCAATTAACTTTTTCATATCCCTCTGCAATCAGTGCAGCTGCTTCAGCACCATTAGGATCAATATATCTTGAGTTCAACTTATAAATGCAACTTTTTGGGTGCGGATAATAAGCAA
>ENA-OPDW01002005-OPDW01002005.1-human-gut-metagenome-genome-assembly--contig:-NODE-2005-length-9917-cov-3.334314_pt1 | contig 9917 bp, 10 predicted proteins | sample MGYA00241264_ERZ501508 | MGnify/ENA primary metagenome ERZ501508 (study PRJEB25962, sample SAMEA2042575) | human gut metagenome | biome: human gut; feature: human-associated habitat; material: faeces...
TGATTTTTGTTGTGTTCTGGTTCTTCCTGATCCGTCCGCAGCAAAAGCGCCAGAAGGAACATCAGAAGATGTGCGAAGCGCTCACCAAGGGCGATGAAATCGTGACGATCGGCGGCCTGGCCGGCCGCATCGCTGAAGTGAGCGAACAGTACGTCGTGATCGAAATCAGCCGCGTGGAAGACAATCCCGTGACGATCACGATGCAGCGCGGCGCTGTGCAGACGGTTCTGCCGCGCGGCACGCTGAAGTCGATCGACAAGTAAAGACGGCTTTCATGCAGCGGGCGGGCTGTATCCGACTTGAAGGATATGGCTGACGCCCGCTTTGCCGTTTAGTTGATGCACCGCAATCGGTTTATGGCCTTTTGCGGTTCTTGCGCAAAAAAAGGAACTGTTTGATCAAAACGGCCGTTTTTTGCGGACACGAAACTCTCAGCGGAAGAGTTTTGTAGGCTGAAGGGGAATTCCTCTTTTTGCCAATTCCATTTTCGCAACGAAAGGCGTCCGAGTCCGTGTTTGCCGTCTTGTACGGAATCGGGCATCGGACTGACCCGGAGTTTTTGTTATGAATCGATACGCTCTTTGGAAGTACATCGTCATCGGAGTGGTTCTGCTCATTGCGGCGCTGTACACCTTGCCGAATTTTTACGGCGAATCGCCCGCAGTGCAGGTGAGTTCCGGCAAGTCGACGGTGAAGATCGACGAGACGGTGCTCGCTCGTGTGGAAAAAGCGCTTGCGGATGCGCAGCTGAAGCCCAACGGTGTTTTCTATGAGCAGGGTGCTCAGCAAAACACCGTGCGCGTGCGTTTTGATCCGACGGAAGCCGAAAAGCAGCTGCAGGCTCGTGAAGTGCTCGAACGCGCTCTTAACCCCGACCGTACGGATCCTTCCTACATCGTCGCTCCCAACCTGGTGCCCAATACGCCCGAGTGGCTCCTGAAGATCAATGCGCTGCCGATGTACCTCGGCCTTGACCTTCGCGGCGGCGTTCACTTCCTGCTGCAGGTCGACATGCACTCGGCCATTGAAAAGCGCGCTGAATCGACGGCAGCCGATCTGCGTACGCAGTTCCGCGACAAGCGTATCCGTCACGCAGGCATTTCGCGTCAGGGCAATACGGTTGTGATCGCCTTTAACGACGAGCAGGAACGCGCCCGCGCCAATGACCTTCTTCGTTCTACTCAGCCTGATTTGGTGGTGACGGAAGGTACGCGCGCAGGCAAGTTCACCCTTTCGGCCGAACTGTCGCAAAAGGCGATTCAGAACGTTCAGGAATATGCCTTAAAGCAAAATATCTCGACGCTGCACAACCGCATTAACGAACTGGGAGTTGCAGAACCCGTGATCGCTCAGCAGGGTGCCGATCGTATCGTGGTGCAGCTGCCGGGCGTTCAGGATACGGCCAAGGCCAAGGACATTTTGGGTCGTACGGCAACGCTTGAAGTGCGCATGGTCGACGATTCGCCTGAAGCGCTCACTCAGATGGCGCAGGGCAATGTTCCCTTCGGTGACGAAAAGTATTTTGACCGTGAAGGTCGTCCGATTCTTGTGAAGCGCCGTGTGGTGCTCACCGGTGAGAACCTGAACGACGCGCAGCCGGGCTTTGACTCCCAGACGCAGGAACCCACGGTGAACCTGACGCTTGACAACAAGGGCGCACGCATCTTCCGTGATGTGACGCGTGACAACGTGGGCAAGCGCATGGCCATCATCCTGTTTGAAAAGGGCAAGGGTGAAGTGGTGACGGCTCCGGTCATCCGTCAGGAAATTGCCGGCGGTCGCGTGCAGATTTCAGGCCGCATGACCACGATTGAAGCGACCGACACCGCTCTCTTGTTGCGAGCCGGTTCTCTGGCGGCTCCCATGGAAATCGTGGAAGAACGCCTGATCGGTCCGTCTCTGGGTGCCGACAACACTAAAGCCGGCTTCCGTTCGACACTCTACGGCTTCGGTTTCGTGGCGGTCTTCATGATCCTCTACTACCAGGTCTTCGGCATCGTGACGGCCATCAGTCTGATGTGCAACGTGATGTGCTTGGTGGCCTTGCTCTCCATGCTGCAGGCAACGCTGACGCTTCCCGGTATCGCCGCTATTGCGCTGACACTGGGTATGGCCGTTGACTCGAACGTGCTCATTAACGAACGTATTCGTGAAGAACTTCGAATCGGGCGAACGCCGCAGTTGGCCATCAGTGAAGGCTACGGTATGGCGTTTGCGACGATTGTCGACTCCAACGTCACCAGTTTGATCGCCGGTATTGCCTTGCTGATTTTCGGTTCCGGCCCGGTGCGAGGCTTTGCCGTGGTGCACTGCTTGGGCATCATGACGTCGCTCTTTACCTCCGTGATTGTTTCGCGCAGTATGGTGAACTTCATCTACGGTCGTCAGAAGAAGTTGACGCGCGTGCATATCGGTCAGGTCTGGCGCCCGGATACGGCGCAGACGCAGTCGAAGTAAAGAATTAAGAGGGGAAAATCATGGAGTTTTTCCGAATTCACAAGACGATCCCGTTCATGCACTACTCGCACATTCTGAACGCGATCTCTTTGGTTTCATTCATCATTGCCGTGTTCTGGATCTTCTATCACGGCTTGGCACTGTCCATTGAATTTACGGGCGGCACGCAGGTTGTGGTGCAGTATCCGGAGGCTGTTCAGACGGAACAGATCCGCGAGCAGATCCAAAGCAAGCTCGGTGTTGAAGCGGCTGTCCAGAATTACGGTACGGCACGCGACATTATGATTCGTCTTCCAATGAAGGAAGGCGAAACATCCGGTCAGATGGCAGGGGAACTGCTGAAGGCGCTTCAGGAAACCGCTCCCGGTGTCAAGATGCTCAACAACGAGTTCGTGGGACCACAGGTGGGTGAAGAATTGGCGACCGACGGTCTGACCGCTCTGTTGCTCGTTGTGGCCGGCATCATCATCTATCTCTCGATGAGATTCGAGTGGAAGTTTGCTATTGCCGCCATCATCGCCAACCTCCACGATATCGTGATTGTGGTGGGCATCTTTGCTGTGATGAATTGGGAGTTCTCGCTGCCTGTTCTGGCGGCTGTGCTCGCCGTGCTTGGTTATTCCGTGAACGAATCGGTGATTATTTTCGACCGTGTGCGCGAGCACTTCCGCAAGATGCGTCGTACGGAAACGGTTGAGGTGATCAACTCGGCCATTACTGCCACGATCTCGCGTACGGTGATTACTCATGGCTCTACCTTGGCGATGACGCTTGCGATGTTCTTCTTCGGTGGTCCCGCGCTGCATTACTTTGCGCTCGCGCTGACGATCGGTATTCTTCTGGGCGTCTACTCGTCGGTGTTCGTGGCAGCTGCGATTGCCATGTACCTCGGCGTGAAGAGAGAAGACCTTGTGAAGCCCATCAAGAAGGATGAGGTGCAGGAGATGGTGCCGTAAAAGGTATTTAGTCCTGAGTAGCAAAAAGGAACCCCGTTGGTGATTGATGCATCAGCGGGGTTTTCATTAGGTTCATTCCAAAGCTTTGCTATCTGGGTGATCATAATTGGTATTGGCAGATATTTCGGCACGTCATTGTGTTGAGCGTCTCCTCTTCGCCCAACAGGTTACCAGGGATCACGCTCAGAAGAGTGTTATCTCATGAAAACACAGGGATAACAACGTAAAGTTAACTAAGCTTGCTTTGTTTACCCTCATCCCATTTGGCGTTTGTGTACAATTCCACCAACAACTTTTTAGAGATCATTTCAATCCCCTCCCTGATATGGCAGAAAGCTGGTTTGCCTACACTCTTCGCGTGAACGGGGCTGAAGGAGTGCAGAGACTTATTGTGGCAGCTGGCAAGGCTAGCCAGTCTGCGGGGGGGTCCGTGTGTGTCTCGGAGTCTGTGATTCTCGATGGGGGGGGCTCGCATGTTGGCGTTGGATTGATCCATATCGGCCAGCCCAATTTTTTCTCCATTCAAGCTGGCATCCTGGGCCGGCTATTCGTCTTCAACGCACGGATGAGTCTTGGCTTCTGCCCGAAGCGCCTTGGCTCTTTCTCAAGACTGAGATCTGCAGCAAACGGGTTCCTGTCCAGCTAGCAGAACTTCTCCAAACCGCTCCTCCGGTATTGCCTAGATGGTTCCTTAGGGTAGAAACCGAACGGGGCCACATTTGTGATTTTATGTCTCCAAGGCTTCGTGCTGAGGAAGCGTCTTATTTTTCAGCCTGATTCGATCCCCAGAGGTGTTTTGTGAACGTTTGTTCAGATAGCTTGACAGTAACTTGCCAGTCCATTTCGGATCTAAGCATTTTGCAGGAAGGGCGTAATGTATTAAGCATTGAGCGTGACGCCATAGACGTCATTGATCAGACACTTGGTCAGCCTTTTATTGACGCTGTGCGGCTGATCCTCAATACGAAAGGAAACGTTATCTTTTCGGGGGTGTCATGGCGCGCGAAGAATTGACACACCTGGTGCGTCATCTGTAGCAATTTAAGGCGACCTGGTGCGCGTCTCTCTGACACTGGTAGTGCGTTGATTACTGATACATCGGGAGCTTAAAGCAAAGATACAGAGGGCGCGTTTGTAACTGATACACGGAGCGCGCTCTAGGTTGCTACACAGAGTGCGTTTAAAAGTGACGCAGTTGGTGCGTTAATTGTTTTCAGCAGGGCGTCGTAGACGCCCTGCCTAATATTGGCGTGGATTATTCGCCGTCTAAAGCTCGGATGAGCTTGCCGGATTCTGCATTACCGGCCAAACGCTCTTCGCGGATTTTTTGCAGTCGGTAGCTAAGACCGGTGAAATGCACTCGGATAGAGTGATGCAAGAATCGATCCAGGCTGGCGATGCAGCATTTGTGGTCGTTACCCAGATATTTCGGCCATTCGTTAACCTGTCGATTCGTGGTCAGAATCGTGCTCTTCTTGTTGTAGCGGGACGAAATGAAGGCGTAAAAGAGTGCGGCATACTCGGGGTGATCGGCCATCAGCGGATAGCCGAATTCGTCGACGATGATCAAGTCGTTGCGATTAAGTAGCCGCAGCTTTTCGTTCAATACTCCCTGCACTCGAGCGTTCTCCAGCATTTCCATCAGTTCATTTGCGGCGATGAACCGTACGCTGTAACCTTTTTCAGCGATGGCTATTTTCCCCAGTGCCACTGCAAGGTGCGTTTTCCCCAGCCCGGAATCGCCCCAGAACAGCAAGTTGATGTGGTCCTGCATCCAGTTGAGCTCAGCCAAGCTTCGAAACTGCGATTCATCCAGCGAAGAGACGGAGAAATCAAAGTTTTCAAGCGTCAGGGCTCCATCGGGGAATTTGGCCATCGACATATTCATTGCGGTTTTGTGTCCGGCACGGTACTGACATTCGAGCCGAAGGATGTGCAGTGCTGCGGCATCGGCAGGCAATCCCGCCCGCAGCAATTCGGCAGCTACATCCGGATGTTCGGCCAGATACTTGAGCTTGAGTTGCTTTGCAGTTTGCGTCCACACCATCGGATCGAAAGCCACAGGCGGCAAAGAGATGGTGACGTTGGAGTCGGATGTAAACAAAGGCATGATGGTTACTCCTCGAGTAAAAGTTGTTTGACATATTCCAGATAGGGGTCCGTTTCTGGCTGAGTTTGAGCCGGGATTTCTGTGTATTGACTAGCCTGTGGCGGCCTGTCGTTCCATCGGTACTTGCTGAGGTTTTCGTCCGGAATCTGAGACTGAAAGACCGGCGTTCCACTTTGTGTCGTAATGAAGAAGGCGCCGTCGGCTCTGAAAGTGACTTCCAGATCCTGATTGGCGTACCGCGTCAGTGAGAAACGCATGCCGTGCAGATAAACAGAACCATGGTCGGACACGTGAATTGGATAGGTGGAGACGTTGAGCAGCGAAGAAAGCTTTTCGGGAAAAAGTAAAAACTTGCGCTCGATCTCGTAAAGCTCATCTTCACTGGCTTTGGTTTTGCCATCGTGGTGCAGGAATCTCGGCTGTTTGGCTGTAAGCACGAGCCACTCATCCACAAACTCCTGCAGTTGCTCGTTGGTTCGAATCTCTCGACCGGAGCTTGAGTTGATCAGGGCCTGGGCTACGGCAATGGCATTGCTTTTCAAGGTGCCGCCAAAGCGTTCGACACGGCCTTTGGTTCGCGGCGTTAATGGACGACAAGCTTTGGGATTGACTCCGATGGAATCGCAAAGCCAACAAAAACGAGGGTTAAATTTGGCCTTGCCGGGATGAACGCCACGTCGTACCAGGCCGGCGTCGTTGTCGCACAGGATTTGCCGAGGGATGCCCCATTTGGATAGGCATCTGACGATTCCGGTGAGCCATGACTTTTGGGACAAATCCGGGCAAATGAGGATGAAAGCACGCCTTGAGTAGCTGTAGATTGCTTCAAAAACCTTGATTTTGGAGGGTTGAGCATCGCCGGTGAATTGAAAGCCGCATTCGACAAAATCGATTTGCAGCTGCTGACCGGGTTCAACAAAAAATGGCGCCGGATCAGGCGCCGGTTGCTTCAAGTCGGGATAGCGACTCAACGAGTAGCGTCTTACGGCACTGCGGCTGATTGAAAAGTCCTGATTACCCTTTTCCTTCATAAAAAGGGAAAAGGCCAGCGCCAAAGCTGCGTAGTTGCCTCGGCAAGCCGCGTACATCGACTCGTAATCGTCCCGCGGAATCGCATCGAGACGAGACTTGCGGAACTGAGTCGGTTTGGGGACCAGCCCTTTACCGGGCTGACTCAGGTAGCTGCGGATCGTGTTGACGGACACGCCCGTCGTGCTGCTGATCTTGCGTAAAGAGAACCCCTCGGCTCGTAGCCGTCGAAGTCTCTGAACTGTAATGTCAGGAATCATAAATTCCTCCTAAGTTAGTTCGCTTTGCCGGATGGCAAAGCTCAGAAAGCTTAGGAGGAGTGGCGTACGTAGCAAACGAAAGGCAAGCTCTCGAGGGCGGCCCTACGCTTCGCTCCGGGCCTAAAAAGAAAACCAAATCTGAGGAAACTGAGTCAGCACATACGCCTTTTTTCGGTTTTTATCGGCCTACGGCCCATCGTTAAAAATGAGCGGCCGAGAAAACGAAAAAAGGCTGAACTCTGCACAACCGAGACGACGCCGGCGGGGTTGCAGCCCAGAGCATTAGCATGATGGCGCGCGTAGCAAATATCACAAACAATCACGCACCAATCGTGTCAAAAGAAAAAGCGCCGAATGCATTCAATTCTGACGCTCTCGAAGTATCAAAAGTTAGCGCTACAGCTGTAGCAATTCTTTGCGCGTCAACCGATTCAGAAATTCGCGCGCCTCTCGTATCAAAAGCTAATTTCGGGTGTGTCAATTATTAACGCACTACCTGTATCAATTGATCACGCTACCTGACAGGGGGTAGGGAAATCAGGGCACATCGGTCGCAAATTGGCGGCCACTTTCTCTTCAACTGGTACCACGGCCTTTTTTGTTCATTCTGATGAGGCGGCTCATGGCGACTTGGGAATGGTCAAAAAGGAAGATGTATTCGTAGCCATTTCCTTTTCCGGTGAGTCCGATGAACTACTGACTATTCTTCCTGCTCTGAAAGCAATGGGTGTCAAGATCATTTGCATGACTGGAAGAGCTGACAGCTCTCTTGCCAAGGTCTCCGACGTCAGTCTTGTTACACCTATCACGCGCGAAGCTTGTCCACTGAATCTGGCTCCTACGTCTTCGACAACCGTCACCATGGCGTTGGGTGACGCTATCGCAGGAGCCTGCATGGTCGCCAAGAATTTCAGCCGGGAGGATTTTGCACGTTCGCACCCGGCAGGAGCCCTCGGTCGTCGTCTATTGCTCAAGGTGCAGGATGTCATGCGCAATAAGTCACTGCCAGTGGTGCAGCCGCAGACGCCGCTGCTTGACGCCATTGAAGTTTTGTCAAAGGGCAGGCTTGGAGTCGTATTTGCCGTTGATGCTGACCAAAAGCCTGAAGGCGTCTTCACAGAAGGCGATTTGTGTCGACTGCTGAGAAGGTCTGTGGACCTTACAAACCTGTGGGATGAGGGTACGAAAAATGGACCTGATAGATCGGCCCTGTTAGGGCACAATTTTGTCTATCAGGAGACTAAACCCCATGGCTTTTACTCGTCGTATTTTCACCAAAGAATTTCGTCTTAACGCAGCAAAACTTGTCGTCGACGAGCATCGTCCGGCTGTTGATGTGGCTCGCGAACTCGACATCAATCCCAAATCCTTGTATAGCTGGGTGCGCCAGTATCGCAGCGGATTGCTTCAAGCATCACTTGACGGCGAAGATTCCGTTAGTGCCGAGCAGGCAGAGATTGCGCGTTTGCGCTCCGAATTGCAGAAGTCCCGCGCCGAGGTATTGCTGCTAAAAAAATTCGCGGCGTACCTCTCGAAAAACGGCCTTCAGTGAGGTACGCCTTTATTCAAGCTTCCCTTGAGGATTCGGAACTCAAAGATATCCCGATAGCCAAGCGTTGCGAGGTACTTGAGGTCAGTGTCAGCGGCTATCACGCATGGGTTAAGCGCCAGCGCATGCCTGTGAAGTGCAAGAAGGTCATTTCCGATGAAACTGTGCTTAGACAAGCCAAAATCATCCGCAACGAGATGAAATACACCCCTGGGTACCGTCAAATGCACGCGCTCATGCGTCAAAGAGGCGTTTGCATCGGAGTCAAGCGGCTCAGAGGCGTTTTGCGTGTCAACGGCATCATCGGGTACCGTCATTTCAAACGTACTGTCAAAACGACCGACAGCAATCACAACATGTTTGTCTATCCCAACCTCTTAGGGCGCGATTTTGCTCCCGGAACACTCAACAGAGCATGGGTGAGCGATATCACGTACTTGCCCACGACCCAAGGATGGGGATTCTTGGCTACCATTTTGGATCTTGGGAGCCGCCGCATTCTGGGCTGGGCCATGGATACTTCGATGACGACCGATCTGGTCCTTAGGGCTCTCAATATGGCTGTACGTACGCGCGGTAGCAACGCTGTTGCGGGAACGATCATGCACTCGGATCGAGGCACGCAGTATTGTTCTGCTGCTTTCCAGAACCGACTTATGCAACTGGACATGAGGTGCTCCATGAGCGAGGTGGGGCAATGCTGGGATAATGCGCCCGGTGAGTCAATCTGGAGCTCCCTCAAGCGTGAAACACTCATCGGTCGCAAACGCTTCGACAGCTATGAGCAGGCTGTTATTACGGTTACTCGTTGGATAGAAACCTACAATACGATTCGTCCTCATTCGACCATCGGTATGCTGGCGCCTGTCAACTATGAAAAGCAGTTACTCGGGGTTTCCTGAGGGACTGCCTATAATGCTTGAACCTTCAGGTCCAAATTTCGCGCCCCACCCCACGAAAGAACTGAGTCCGACAATGGATCTGCGTGCCTATTGTCTAAACTGGCGACACCAACCGCCTTCCTTCGAACACAAGCGGGCGATCATTGCAACGATTGCTGACATGCTGCGAAGAATGCACTCAGGTGGCGTCAATCACCGAGACTGCTACCTGGTTCACTTTCTTGTTGACCTCACGACCTGCGACTCTTTAAATCCGCGGCTCTTTTTGATCGATCTGCACAGGGCGCAGATTCGCAAATGTACCCCGAAGCGGTGGAGGAACAAAGATCTCGTGGAGCTTTACTACTCAAGTAAAAGAATTGGATTTAGTAGGACGGACTATTTCTACTTCCTGAAGCAGTACAAACAGTCCAGCTCACTGCGAGACGCCCTGCGGCAGGAAAAAAGACTCATCAGAAGCTTAGAAAGTAAATCGGAGCGCATAGAAAAGCGATCACTCCGAAGAAATCTTTGACCTGCACTAAACCCAAAACCGATTGGGTTGAACGGCATATGCGTTCCTGTCGGAATCTGCCGCAGAATCCCTGTGCTTCTATGAGTGAACTAAGGTCATCGTTGCGGAATTTTGAATCTCAAAACGAATACGGCTATAAG
>ENA-OPDW01002013-OPDW01002013.1-human-gut-metagenome-genome-assembly--contig:-NODE-2013-length-9899-cov-2.491670_pt1 | contig 9899 bp, 10 predicted proteins | sample MGYA00241264_ERZ501508 | MGnify/ENA primary metagenome ERZ501508 (study PRJEB25962, sample SAMEA2042575) | human gut metagenome | biome: human gut; feature: human-associated habitat; material: faeces...
TATCAGGAATCAAGGAGGAGATGTGACATGGAGATTGTTTCTTGAAATTGGAATCAAATATGTTATAGCTTTGTTTCTATGTTACAATTCAGCAAAAATATTTGATGCTATTATCTGGGTCTGTAACGCTATGGCTCACCTTGTGGGGTCTACCTCAGTTGCAGATGTTTTCAAGTGGGAAAACGGGAAAAAGGGAAACTTCTTCATTAAGATCTTTGTAAATATCTTGTGTACTCTTGTAGGAGGTATAACCGTACTTTCTACTAACCTTATTACACTATTAAGGTTTATTGAGATGTATCTTCTCAAAGGAATCGCTCCTATTATTGTAGCGTTCTTTATGAATGATGGAACACGAGATATTGCGATTGGTTTCTTTAAACGCTGTGGAGCTATTGCTTTACAAGGAGTTGTGATCGTTCTACTATTTGTGGTTTGGTCAGGAATTAATGCAGATTCTCTTATCACTATTGATAAAGGATCATGGCTAGGTGACTTTGTAGCTGGCTTTACTTATTTAGGTAAATGTATTGTATTCTTGGTTATGCTATTTGGTTCACAAAGAATGGCAAAATCATTACTACAAGTAAACTAAGCTAGAAAGGAATATACATGAATAAACTAGGATCTGAATTTCTAAAACCATTGAGTTCTTTTAAAAGTGGTGGCATGAATTTTAGAATGTTTTTAATGATTATTGGATTATCTTTAGGAGTAGGATTATCAGTTGTGATTTCCTTACTTGGTTTACCAGATATTCTAATGTATCTATCATTAATTATTATTTGCCCTCCCTTTGTCCTATATGGATTGGAGAAAGAAACAATTGTAAAAGATATTTTGAAATTTAAGTTTACCATACAAGAAAGATCATACATGACAGAATTTGAAAGTGAGGACTTAAATGATCTTAAATTTACGCAAGAAAAAGGTGTCCACGAATGGAACGAACAAGACACCTTTGAGTAAGGCAGAAAAAGCAAGGGCTAAACAATTGCAAAATGCAATGAAACCTAGCTCACAGAATACAATTAAATATACTTCATTGTTTGAAGATGGAATGATGCACATAACAGGAGAGTATTATTCTAAGACATGGGAATTAGGAGATGCTAACTACTTAACAGTTACAGAAGATGATAAGATTGATATTATTGATAATTACGCTGAGTGCCTGAATGGGTTTGATTCAGATAATGTATATCAATTAACAATCCTAAACCGTCCGATTCCGTCAAATATGTTGGATAAGATCACTTATGAGTTGACAGGTGATAAAAATGACGATTTGAGAAGCGAGTACAATAAAATGATTGCTTCACGGTTTGCAACCGATCAGAAGAATTTTCAAGTTAAAAAATTCATCACGGTTTCAACTGATTCACACGATATTAAAACAGCATACTCAAAATTAAAAGATATCGAGAACAATTTGACTGAACAATTTAAAACGGTTGATATTAATATCAAGCCTTTAAATGGATCAGAACGATTAAATATCTTTGGTGATATCTTACGTGGGAATCCTTATTTAGATGTTGATTATAATGATGTTCGCATTTCAGGATTAACTACAAAATCATTCATTGCGCCTAATAGAATTTGGTTTAAACAAGATCAATTCATGTTAGATGATAAGTTTGCATCAGTTCTATATATTCGTCATTATCCATCATTTCTTAATGATCGCTTGATTAAAAGCCTAACAGATATTGGGATTGAAATGGTTATTAATATTCAGGTCATTCCACATAATATTGGCGAAACATTGCGAGAAATTAATACCATTGAAGCAAAAGCGAAAATGGATATGGTTAAATCTCAAAAACAAGCCTTTAAAGGTGGAGTTTCAGGAGAATTAGCATCTTCTGGTGTTGCTAAACAAACGACAGAAGAAGCTCTTAAATGGAAAACTGAAATTGAAGATAATGACCAAAAGATTTTCTCTGGGGTAATCTGCGTGATGCTTAAAGCTGATACAGAAGAACAATTGGCAGATTATATCAACCGTGTAAAACAAGTTGGACGGAAACACGTTTTAGATTTTGATGTAGTGAACTATCATCAAGAAGAAGCGTTAAATACAATCCTACCGATTGGTAAAGCGTATCTAGATATTAAACGTAACTATCTACGGGATATGACGACTGCTAATATTGCTACTCAAATTCCATTTACTAATACAGACTTACAGTCGGATAGCCCTACAGCTATTTACTACGGTCAAAACCAACTCTCAAATAACGTTATAACACTTGATCGCCAACGGGATCTAAATACTGCATCAGGAGTTGTTTTAGGTTCATCAGGATCAGGTAAATCGGTATTTGTAAAAGCTAATGAAGTTATTCCAACAATTCTAAAATATCCTGAGGATCGTGTGATAATCGTTGACCCAGAAGATGAATACTCAGATATTGGTCGTGCATTTGGGGCACAACTAATTGATATCTTCCCAGGTTCAAATACACATCTAAATCTGATGGATCTACCTGATGAAGATGCTCTCTCTAATGAAGATGGACTAGATCCTATTGGACAAAAAGCATCTCTTATCATGGGATTCTTTGAAAATATTTTATCAGAAGTAACTGATGAAGATTTCTCAATGATTGACCGTGTTACTCGTCTTTGTTATGAGAAAATTACAGATCGAACACCTACCTTGTCAGATTGGCATGACATTCTTTTAAAACAACCTGAACCAGTTGCAAAACAGTTAGCCCTTAAATCTGAATCATATACTAAAGGTTCTCAAAACGTATTTTCTTTTGAAACAAACGTTGATATTACTGATAAAGTAGTTATTTTCAACTTAAAGAAGCTGACAGGTAAATTAAAATCGTTCGCTCTGATGGTGGTGCAAGACTATATCTGGAATCAGGTCGTAAATAATCAAGGTAAGCTGACAACCCGTATTTATTTTGATGAAATGCAGAATCAATTTCAGACGGAGAATCAGGCACAATTCTTTACTGATCTGTATGCCCGTGTTCGTAAATATGGTGCTATTCCAACAGGGATCACACAAAACGTTGAAACCTTGTTAGAACGCTCTCAGGGAAGAAAGTTATTGTCTAATAGTGACTTTATTGTTTTGTTGAAACAAAAGAAAACTGATATTAGAGAATTAACAGAAGTAGTCAATTTGACACCTGCCCTTATCCGTTTTATTGAAAAACCAAAAGCAAAAGGAACGGGCTTAATTATTGCGAACCATAATATCGCTGTACCTTTTGAAAATCCAATTCCAAAAAATACTAAACTTTTTGAAATTGTTGGTACTGATGCTTATAAGAAGATTTAAAAAATCCCTCATTCCTTGAGGGATTTTTTTCTAAGAGGAATGAGAAATGAGTGAAAAAGAACAAAAAAACACAAGTCGAAAATCATCAAATGTAAAATCCATTAGGACACATACAGTTGATAAAAAAGACACTTCTCAACGAAAATCAGTTGTGAAGTCAAAAAAGGATTTAAAAAAGGCAAATGCAAATACGATTTCTAAAGTTTCTAGTGCTTCATCTGATGCTGTTAAAAATGCTCTTGGACAAGTTAGTAGAACAGCTTTAAGACAAAATGATGTAACGCAAGATGCTGTAGAAATGTATTACAAATTCAAAAATAATAAGCGTGCTTCAAAATACACTCTCAAACTGCTTAAGAAAACAGGTAGAGGTGGTAAATATGTTGGTAAGAGTACAGCAAAAACAATAAGTAAAGGTGCTAGATTTACCAAAAAAAGCGTAACTGTTTTAAGACAATCAAAAGCAACTGCGACAGCAACTAGATCAATGCAATTAGCCTTACATAGATCAATGCAGATTGCTAGACAATCGGCTGTGTTGATGGCAAAGGCAGTTGTAGCTATGCTTGCAAATCCAGTTTCATTAATGGTAACAGGTGGATTAGGATTCATCATGGTTCTGTTAGTTGCAATTAGCTCTATATTCTCTAGCAATGTTGTACAACAAACAGAATTTACTTTAAATCAATCATGGCTACAAATTTCAAAAACTGATAGAGAAAAGTCAAATTCAGATGTTGAATACTATACAAACATTGATGATATTTTAGGCTTTATGAACTACAGATATGGTGGTGAATGGGAACCAGATGCGAGTTGGGGTGATGGTACAGGTGGTGCTATTAGTGGATTCTTTGGATTCAATCACTATTCTGATGCTCTGAATGATATCTGGCTTTCATTGAATGATGATAAAGATAATCTAAAAGAGATGAAAGATCTATATAAACCTGGTGGATCAGGTAAGAAATGGATGATTTTGGACAAAGATGATTATAACGACTATAACGATATTTTAGAAGCTCAGAAAGAAACGGGTAAATATTCTGGCTATATAGAGCTTGATAATCCGTTATCTGCTTCAGAACCATCAGGGGTCGTTTATATCACTAGTAGATATGGATATAAAGATAAAGATACAATTGATCCAACAACAACTATCCAAACTCAACCTAATAGTAAATTATATGCTCCTTTAGATGGTAAAATCTCGATTACAAAGAAAGATCTTTTGAACGAAGATACTAAGACAGAAAATATTATCATCACTACTAAAGATTCAAAATTCATTTTTTATGATGTTGAAAATATCAAAGTAAAAGATGGTGAAACGGTAGAATCAGGTAAGGAAATTGCTACTGTGAAAAAGGATTCTGTTGAACAAAAAATAGCTTATGCTAAAGAGTACGGTAAAGTTGACGATAGTGATTCTGCATGGCTTAAAGATATCAGGGATAATAAATCCAACTATGGATACAAAGCTAAAGATAATAGAGTTTGGGGTTTAGTTAATCCAGGTTTCTATTTTCAATTTGTCGAATATCGGCAAAAAACTACTGTGACAACCTCAGTAGATATGGACGCAGATATTTCAAAAAGAATTGATCAAGTCTATAACCTTATGAAGAAATACTATCCAAAAACAACTAAAACAGGAGCAGCAGCCTTTCTAGGTAACTTCTGGGTAGAAAGTAGCATTAATCCAAAAAGAGCAGAAGGTGACTATTTAAGTCCACCAGTAGGGGCAACGGATTCATCATGGGACGATCCTCAATGGTTAGAAATAGGTGGTCCATCTATTTATGGTGGAAGATATGCTAATATTATCCACCGTGGTTTAGGTTTGGGACAATTTACAGACACCTCAGATGGAGGTCGAAGACATACATTATTACTTGAATACGCAAAAAGTAAGAATAAAAAATGGTATGATTTAGAACTTCAAATAGATTTCATCTTTAATGGTGATGATGGTTACCATCAAGGGTACGCTAAAAAAATTGCAGGTGCAGATGATAGTCAAGATGTTGCAAGTGTAGCTAATGAATTTGCTACCTATTGGGAGGGAAATTCAGGAGATAAAGCGACACAACGGCAAGCCTATGCTAAACAAGTTTTAGATTACCTTAAAAATCCATCAGGTGGAAAATATAAAGGATCTATTAATAGAAATGGAAAATATGCTCCTATCTTTGATACTGATTTTTGGGTTATGCAACCATTTGGAAGAACTCCTTGGTCACAAGGAGCAGGAGCATCATTGTATACCATTACAGGGCAAAATCTAGGTCATACAGGGGTCGATTTATCGCCTGTAGGGGTACAGTATGGAACAACCGTATTACCTCATGATTATCCAATCTATAGCGTTACAGACGGTACAGTTTATGCTGTAGGTTCATCAGGAATCGGTGGTAACTATATCATGATTAAGATTAAAGATACAAATCAAATGGCTTACTATGGACATTTGAAAGAAGTTCCTAATTTTAGCTCTGGTCAAGAGATTAAAGCTGGTCAGCAAATTGCTTTATTAGGTCATTCAGGACAAACAACCATCTTCCATTGTCATTTTGAAGTGTCAAATTCTACAACCGTTGCAGGAGGAGATAGTATAGATCCATCAGGATATATCATCAAAGAGGGAACTCTAACTCAAAATCAGGAAATTTCAGTAAAAAAATAGGTGAATTTTATGGTAAATAACAAGTTTATAAAAAAGTTTGTATTTGGGGTTACTATAGCAGTGATCTGTTTAGTTGCAATATTTGTGCTTCTGCTTTCTAGTGGACAGTCAAGTAAAACTAATCAGGATATTTCAAAAACCGATAAGGTTAGTAAAGAGTATGTTGTTGATTTTTTGAAAGTTTATTTTACAAAAAAGAAACCTGGATCTAATCGATCAGAATATAAAAAATACATGACAACCTCGGCATATAATCATGAAGTTATGCTAGAGGAAGAACCAATGCTGAAATATAGAATACAGAACATGAGAAATTTCAAGTATAAATCATCTAAAACCTATTTAGGACAAGATGATAATGTAGTTTATGTGACAGCAAAATATAGTTATGATGCTTATGAAAAAGATCCAGATGTTACAGAATCTAATAAGATTTCTATGACGAATGAATACAGTTTAAAACTATCTTATAAACGGGATAAAGAGTCTGGTAAATGGCTTATAAATGACTGTGAAGTGGTTTCTTTAGACCCAGTAGAAAACCATTAGAATAGGAGAAAAAATGGTAGATCAATTTAAAGTTAAAATGTTTAAAATAACCTTGTATGTAGTTGGGGTTATTGTGATATTTCTTGTTGGTTTTGGATTTGGTCAAATTGGTCACGGTTCAAAACAAAAAGATAATGCTCCTAAACAAGTAAAAGTAACGAATAAGGAACTTACTCAAAAAGAAGTAGAGAAGTTTCTTATTTCCTACTTTACAAAAAAAGAGTTAGGGGAGAATGATGAACGTTATAAATCATATGTAACAACAGGACTTTATGATAAATTGACAGAACTTGAAAAGAAGTCTAGTCAACAAGCGTATAAAGGGTATTATGTAAATTATACTTATGAATCATCTGATATTTATATCAATAATAAAAAAAATACAGCTCTAGTAGTTGTAAATTATCTATATGATTCTAAAAAAACTCTAGATTCTAAAGAGCTTGCTCAGAAAGGAATAACTGCCAAAGCAACTTATAAATTAACTTATAGCAACTCAAATGGGAAATTTCTTGTGTCTGATATCGTATCTCAAAATATTGTAGATGGAGATAATTTAATGTTAGATACAGGATTCATACAAGAGGAACAAACAGAAAAGCCTGACCAAACAGGACAAACGGAGGAGCAACATGAATAATTGTATTAATCTTACAGGAAGATTAGTAGAAGATCCTGAAATAAAAAAAATTAGTGAAAGAGCTAGGGTATGTAATTTTACCCTAGCATCTCAAAGAGATCGAAAAGGTGAAGATGGCAAGTATACAGCAGATTTTATTGAGTGTGTGCTACTTAATACATTTGCTGATAAGTTTGTAACCTATGCTAGAAAAGGTGATCTTATACAGGTTATAGGACGACTAGAAACCACTATTAGTAAAAAAAACGACTATTCAAGAAAATACTATAAAGTACATTGTGACAAATGGTATTTGTTGAATAGTGCTAGTGGTTCAGAACCACAACTAACAGAAGAAGAAGCAGAAAAATAAAATGTTTATAATTATGTTGACAAATATAATTATAAATGATATTATATGTAAAGGAGGTAGATGAAATGACAGAAAAATTCACAATTAACTTGCCAAAAGCGACAGAAAAAAAGTTGATAGCTCGATATGAGGAGATGATCCAAAAGGCAATAGAAAAAGCATTTGAAAATAAAGAACTGTATAAACCTATGGTTCGTATGGCAGGGTTGACTCGTTGGCTAGACGTTTCTACTACTACAATTATTAAATGGCAAAGGGAAGGAATGCCTCATATTGTTATTGATGGAGTCACTTTATATGATAAACATAAAGTGACTGAATGGCTACAAAAATACGAGAGATAATCTCTTTAAATATCCAGACAAAAGTCGGACAAATGTCCAGACAAAGATCGGACAAATGTTCAGACAAAAGTCGGACATTTGTCTGAGCTAAGCAATAAATAAAACGGAGAATATAACAATGACAGAAACACAAGTTACTAAGAAATTAAATGCTAAAAAAGAGGCTTTACGAAAAGAGGAGGAGAAGCAGAAAAAAGTTAATGAGAAAATTGCAACCTTGAAAAAAGAAATAGCCGATTTAGAAATTAAAAGGCAATCAGAAATATTCAAAGAATATGGCTTTGAATCTATAGAAGATTTAGAGAATTTTCTAAAACAAAATAGAGGAAACTAAAAACTTTATGAACAAAATTCAGGAGGGTTAAAATGGTATTTAAAGTAACAAATTCTCTAACAAACTCTACTAAAACAGAACAAAATCAAGACAGTTTGATACGGTATCTTGAAGAAGAGCATAATAGAGCATCTAATTTAAACTATACTGCGAATATTCATATTAGCAATATAGACAAGAAAAATCAGGTTATTTCAGAAATAAGTTGTGAGCTGCCTTTTCCATCAAAACAAGAAATCGCATTATTTGTATCTGATTTTGTAAGTAGTAGTGGTGACAATCAGAAAAGCAAGAAAATTAATTTGCCTTTCTTAAAGGGATCAACACCGAAAATGGTAGAAACAGCTCCTACTGAAACACCATTACCCCCCGAAGTACCAACACCAACACCAAATCCAGTAGCTCCTACTGAAACACCAAAACCTACAGAACCAACACCAACTGTAGATCCAGTAGTGCCTGCTGAAACACCAACACTTGCAGATGCAACACCAAAAAAAACCGGCACTTACAAAGCACCGGCAACACAACCCAAAAATACTAACCGTTCAAAACTTTATAAAGGAATTTCAGCAGTTGTTTTAGGTTTTACAGTATGTCTACTATCAATCAATTCTGTTGCTTTGCTATCAACCCAAAAGAAGTTAGCAAACACAATAGATAAAGTAGAAAAGCAATCAGAAGCCCTTGAAAAAAGTGGCGATAATTCAACTGATGTCTTTAGTAGATATTTTATTTCAAATTATCTGCGTGATGCCAAGACAGCAAGTGATTTTTCAGATAATGAAAAATTAGAAAAAAATGGTTTATCTACTCCGTCCTCGGCAAGTAGCATTATGCTATTTTCCAAGGAACAAAAGGGCGATAAGTATTTAATGACTTATGTTGTAACTTATACAGTAGATACAAATACATTTACTAATAAAATGAGTTTTGAAATCAAAGAATCAGATAAAGCTAAATTTGGATATTTAGTAACTTCTGATAAGATCACTCTTTCAGACTATACCAAATAGGAATAGGAGAGGAAAATGATTGATCAAAAAGAAATAGCAATGCAAGCTAATAGCATATCATTTAGGACGATTGAAGATACAGCAAAAGCAATTTTAGCTATTCTCAATCAACTTACAGATAAATATGAATCACATAAATCCAAACAGGGAGGAGCATATACCAAAAAAGAATTTATTAATAAGGTTTATGGAGATAAGCAGGTTCATCAATTCTTACAAGATGATGTAAATTTTAAAAAGATCCAAAAGGATCTAAAAAAGGAGGGAGTTAAATTTGCGATAACAAATAATAAAGATGGTACAGCCAATCTTTATATTCAATCACAAAATGCAAAGATTTTAGAAACAGCACTGAAAAATAGATTGGAGGAGATAGCTACTAATCCTCAAAAATACAGCAATAAGAAAACACTTGCTGAAAGACTTAAAAAGCATAAGCAAGCAGTGAAATCAGAAATTTCTAAAATGGAGAAAACACAAGCTAAAATAAAATCAAAAGGTAGGGGGATATGATGGAATATAAGAAAAAGAAATTTTTACCTTATCTCCTGATAGGTATTGTATTAGCCCTAATCCTGAATAGAGGGTATGCTCTCTATTCAGTTGCTCCAATTGTTAAAGGGCAACTATTCTCACAATATTTATATGTTGCAGATAAGTTTATTGATCCT
>ENA-OPDW01002028-OPDW01002028.1-human-gut-metagenome-genome-assembly--contig:-NODE-2028-length-9821-cov-11.720868_pt1 | contig 9821 bp, 8 predicted proteins | sample MGYA00241264_ERZ501508 | MGnify/ENA primary metagenome ERZ501508 (study PRJEB25962, sample SAMEA2042575) | human gut metagenome | biome: human gut; feature: human-associated habitat; material: faeces...
ATATCGAACTGATTCTTCAGCTCGTTTGATGTAACAGCATACTCCGATTTTTCCATCTGGTGATTTCTTCATCGCTCTTGCGGACTTCCTCCTCCATCCGGGATATTTCCATGGAGGACATTTCTTCTTTTGAGAACAGAAACAACTGGTTGGGATCAAGCGGAAGATTTTTTTCGCTCATCCGTCCGAAGACTTTTTTCCGGAGCCAGTACAGCGACTGTTCCAGCGAAGCAACCCTGCTGATAAGTGCCGCTTTATCCTGACGGAGCTTCTCAATTTCTTCCAATAAGGCTTTTTCCTGTTCTTCTGTAAGCATCTGCATCTCATTTTTTACAATGTAAATATACTAAAATCCAATGACATACAAAAGCAAACAGAGTAAAAAGTCGATACTATTTTCGAAGTTTCTGCAGATTTTCAAGTCTCGTGCGACGGGAGTTGCGGTCTTCCATGATACCCTCCACAATCATGACAAGTTCTCGCCATTCTATATTTGAACAGACCTCACTGTCGTTGGCAGAATCAGGTTTACCTAAGGTACCGGTTTCCAGAAGTTTGGAATACAACACCATGCCACCCGGCTCCCAATGCAGGAGCTTTATGCGGTCACGGGCACGGTTTATGAAGATATACACATTACCGTTGCAGGGGTCCTGACCCATGGCGTCGGTGATGATACCGCTGAGAGTATGAAAACTTTTGCGCATATCAGTCGGGCGGTTATACAACAGATAACGCATGCTGTCATTAAGGCTGAACATGGCTGCAGGCCTGGATGATTGAATACAGTTCCTTTTCATTTAGCTCACCGCAAATGCGTATGACACTACCGGTCGGGGTACGTATTTCTATCTCTTTCAATCCGCTTGGTGCGGCCGGTATACTTTTCTGTTTCCGTCCGGTTGTTCCGGCAAATGAAGGAACAGGAATAAAAGATCCGCTATGCGGAAGCTCGATAAACTCCCCTTGAGCCGATTTACCAGATGATTGCTCGACAGCATAACGGGATTTGCTGTCATAAAACCGCCATACAGGGATATTGAGTTCCTCTAATCTTGACTTATAAGTCACCTTGTGCTCTTTGCAGTAGTTCATTATCTCTGCTACTTCTTCTCGTGTCATCATAACTTTACTTTTTGGACGTAAAGTTAATGATGGAAGTTGGAGAAGAAAATACGTGGTTTACCGAATGCTTACTTACTTTCTGTAATTGCAAGAATTTCAAAAAGTTATGAAAATAAAAAAAAGAGGATTTTCCCGAAGGAAAATCCTCAGAAGTAAAATTGTGCGCCTGATAGGACTCGAACCTACACGTCAGAGACACCAGATCCTAAGTCTGGCGCGGCTACCAATTACGCCACAGGCGCTTTAAAGTATAATTAAGCTTTGAAAGCGATGCAAATGTAGTATATATTTTTGATATACTCAAATTTTATAGTGAATTTTTTAACAAATAGCAAGCTGTTTCAATAATGGTATCTTTTCCTCGTTGAATATCTTCACTACTCATATCTACTTTAAGATCCGGATCAATGCCGAATTCAAGTTGGTTCATTTGAGGGTCAAACATCGGGCTGGCAGAAAAGCGAATAGACCATCCATTCGGGATTTCAGAACTGAATGGAAGCCCGGATCCTCCTCCTGTCTTGTCTCCGATGATAGTAACTAAAGGAAGTTGCTTCATACAATTTACAAAATCATTGGTAGCACTGAAAGAACGCCGATTAGTTAGTACTATGACATTTTTTTGCCAGCGTATGCCATTGGATGGTTCTAAGTATATAGCTTCTGGAGTTGAAAAATCGTTGTGCCCAGGACCCGTCTTGTGTGACATATAGCCTACAAGTACTTTTTCATTAGTAAATCGTGCTGCAAGTTTCTGTGCAGTAGTTAAATTTCCCCCTCCATTATTGCGGACGTCAATGATCAGTCCGTCGCATACAGCTAGTTGATTGAGGGTTTGATCCAGATTTCCGTCTCCGATACCATTAGAGAAGCTGGAGCAATAGATGTAGCCTATGTTGTTTTCCAGAATCTGATATGTTAATCCGGAAGAGTTAGTATAATCTTTTCCCAAATAGTTACTTTGTATACTGTCACTAAAGTTTCTAGGGTATGCGTCAAACCATTCTCTGTATTGAGAAGTTGCAAGCGAACTGCTTAAATTAACATGGCCATCCCGAAGTTCATTAACCATTTTTGAAAGTACTTCAAATAGTGCTTCTGATCCCATCTCTGGAGTAATTCGTTGAGCATATCGGCTATGAACTTCGTTCCAGTCCAGTCCATATTCCTCTTGTTTATATGTAAGGAAGCAATATTGTTCATCTATTATTTTCCATAAGGATTCGAAATTGTCTTTAGGACTATTTCCGGATACTTCTTCGCGTATACAGGAAGTACAGGTCCACACTAGAAGTAGGGTTGAGAGACAGGTGAATAAATTCGGAAGTTTCATATTTAATAGGGGGTGAAAGCGTTAGGCATACTGATTTTGTTTTTTCCTTTTAAGAGATAGAGTTTTTTTACAAATCCAATCATAAAGTCATGAGAGTAGATATGACTTTTGAGATTGTTGACATGAGCCTGCTGGATCTCGCAGAGATAGCCAATCCGTAGTATGGTATTTCTGATGGGAAAATCCAATGTAATCATTTGTTTCAATGATGGATTGTTATGCAAGGAAGTAAACAAAATATTTTTTCCTCCGTGTTTCAGAGAGAAAATTTCATAATATGATTGTCCATATTCTGGTGAGAACATTATTCCCATTAAAGGCAGTGCAACTTGATAGCGTGCTGTTAGAGGATAATTTCCAATGTGGAATTTCCCAATAGCCATGCCTGAGGCACCGATATTTCCATAGGCTTTGGCCTGGGCAGGATTGTTGGAATTGCGTGGATTGTAGACAAAGCCTGCATTTAAGTCAAGTACCGGTCCGAACAGTATCTTCAGTCGTTCATTGATTTGGAATTGGTAATGCAGAGCATAACTCCAATTCAGCATTCCCGTATAAAAATAGGATGTACCGGAGGTATTCTTCGTATATGAGGTATATGCTTGTAGAATGTTCTGAGAAGAGACATTTCCGTCCATCAAGCGAGTCATGCGCATGCTTTCCCTAAGAATTCTGATTTCACAGCCTTTATATTCCAGGGGTGACAGGTATGTATCCAGTACATTGGTATATCCGGCACCGAACAGCATGGAACGCATAACATATCGGTTAGCCCGTAAACTGTCCTCTTGTGCCTGAACGAGCATGGCAGAGAATAGTACGAGCAAAAAGACTATCGTTTTTTTCATGTTCTTAGAAAAGTTTCATTTGTCCGTTCTCTTCTTCTTCCGGAACATTGGTATCGACAGAATCATTATCATCATCTTCTTCCAGTATTTCTGGTTCGGGCATGCGGGTTGGTTCGAGTTCCTCAATACGGTCGACTGAATAGGTCGTCAGGCGTTTTCCTTTTGCCTTAAAACTCTTGACTCCAACAAAGTCACTGGCCTCGATAATCTGTGCTTCTCGGAAACTGTCATGTCCGCCAAATATGACTTGTATGCGAGGATAAACCTGCTGAGAGAGAAGAATCTGTTGATTGTGTTTATTCTCTCCTAAATAATTCTGACGTTTGGATGAAGCTTCAAAGGTAAACCGTTTCAGATAGGGATAGTTCTGTTGATCCGCATCATAAAGTACAGCTGTCCATACTTTTTCTGCTTCGAATTTCTCAATGTATTGTATATCCGGATCGTAATGGTTGTTCAGATCGAAATCTGTTGTATAGAAGTCTCCATTTTTATGAATTATCAGGATACAGTCACTGCTTTGGAATTCACCTAAATATTGTCCGCGTCCATCATAATTCAGACGTAACACATCGTGATCGAACCAAACCTTTCTTCCTCCCAGAGTTGATCCTCCACGTTGTTTCAGAGTAATCTTGTGTACTTCAAATTTAGTCAGCAGATTACCCATTGACTGGCGTCCTTTGATATTGATTTCACTGAAGTCTCTTTCAAAGATCAGTTTTTTAATTCTGGGATTAGGACGGAGCGTTACTTTGATGATTTCGGCTTCTCCGTTCGGATTAGCACTGAAATAGACGATCTTTGAACCCGGTTTACCTTGAGTAACGTCATATTCACGGTCACGGATCATTGATGTAACGTTGAAACGCTTGATGTAATGGAAGCCTTCTTTGCCGTCACGATAGATGACATTGTAGATAGTTCTCTTATCATTTTTCTTGAAGATGTTGACATACAAAATGTTCTTTCCGACAAACAACTTGTCTGAAATGCGTACGATTTTATACTTCCCGTCTTTATAGAAAATAATGACATCGTCAATGTCTGAGCAGTTACAGATGAACTCATCTTTTTTCAGGCCGGTACCGATAAAGCCTTCTTCCCGGTTGATATATAGTTTTTCGTTAGCTTCTACTACTTTGGTTGCTACAATCGTATCGAAGTTTCTGATTTCAGTACGGCGTGGGAAATCTTTTCCGTATTTGTCTTTCAGATGACGGTACCATTCGATGGTATATTCTGTCAGATGGGCAAGATGGTTATCTATTTCCTCAATTTCTGCTTTCAGTCGGGCGATCAGTTCGTCTGCTTTATCCTTATTGAATTTCAGGATACGTGCCATTTTGATTTCCATCAGGCGAAGAATATCTTCCTTAGTCACTTCACGCACAAATTGCGGATAGAAAGGAGTCAGGCGTTCGTCAATGTGTTCGCAGGCGATGTCCATGTTTTCAGCTTGCTCAAACTGTTTGTCCTTATAGATACGTTCTTCGATGAATATCTTTTCCAGCGAAGCGAAATGCAGGGTTTCCAGTGTTTCGTTCTTCTGGATTTCCAGTTCTTTCCGGAGCAAGTCACGTGTATTATTGACGGATTTCCTCAGTACGTCACTGACTGTCAGGAAGTGAGGTTTCTTGTTGTCGATCACACAACAGTTGGGCGAAATATTCACCTCGCAGTCTGTAAAGGCATACAATGCGTCCAGGGTCTTGTCAGACGATACTCCCGGAGCAAGATGAATCAGAATTTCTACCTTGCGGGCCGTATTGTCGTCTACTTTGCGGATTTTGATTTTGCCTTTTTCAATGGCTTTCAGTATAGAGTCAATCAGTGAAGAGGTCGTTTTTCCATAAGGAATTTCACTGATGCATAAAGTCTTGTTGTCTAACTTGGAGATTTTAGCCCGGACACGTACTACACCACCTCTCTCCCCGTCATTGTAGCGGGAAACATCAATAGAGCCACCTGTCTGAAAGTCGGGATAAAGCTTAAATTCCTCTCCATGTAAGTATGCAATGGCTGCATCACACAATTCATTAAAATTATGTGGCAGGATTTTGGAGGAGAGACCTACGGCGATACCTTCTACTCCCTGAGCCAGGAGTAATGGGAATTTAACCGGAAGCGTTACCGGTTCTCGGTTTCTTCCGTCGTATGAGGCTTGCCATTCTGTTGTTTTAGGATTGAAGACAACATCAAGTGCGAATTTCGACAAGCGTGCTTCGATGTAACGTGGAGCAGCTGCGCTGTCACCTGTTAAGATATTTCCCCAGTTCCCCTGACAGTCTATGAGCAGTTCTTTCTGGCCCAACTGAACGAGTGCGTCACCGATGGAAGCGTCGCCATGAGGATGGAATTGCATGGTATGCCCAACAATATTGGCTACTTTATTATATCTTCCGTCGTCCAAACGCTTCATGGAGTGAAGAATGCGTCGTTGTACAGGCTTTAGACCGTCATTGATGTGAGGGACGGCACGTTCCAGTATAACATAGGAAGCATAATCCAGAAACCAGTTCTGATACATGCCGCTAAGTTGGTGTTTGACTGCTTCGTCAGTTTGATCAACAGGCTTGTAGTCTGAGTGTCCCTCTTTTCCCGGGAGTTTGTCAGTATCTTTGTCAAATGTATCTTCGCTCATAAATCAAAATTAAACTATGGAGACAAAAATACAATTTTTTTCGGACATGCAGGGCGAAAATTCTTTTCATTTCCTTTATCTGGCAGATGAAACGTCCTGCCGAAACGATTTTAGTACAGGCACAGTCAACGGAATAGCCAGCAGGAAAGAACATAAGTCGGATACAGCCTGACACATTTCAACTCCTTGTAACCCCAGAAAATAGGGAAGGAGGAGAATAAATGGAATAAAGAATAATCCCTGACGGGCAGAAGACAACAGGACGGCGCGTACCGGCTTGCGGATCGTTTGCAGCAGCATGTTACAAAGAATAACCCAGGCTCCAAGCGGAAGAGTTATTAATTGCCAGCGTAAGGCACGTGCTCCGATTTCGATGACCAATGGATCTTCTTTTCGGAACCACGCTACGACTTCGGGAGCATAGATATAGCCTGCAATGGCACAAAAGGTCAGAAAAATGACTCCTGTCTTGACGGCAAACCAGAATCCTTCCCGAACCCGTCTGTATAGTCCTGCACCATAATTGAAACCGCATACTGGTTGAAAACCTTGTCCAAATCCGATGACAAAAGAATTGATGAACATGCAGATTCTTGTAACAATGGACATCCCGGCAATGGCTGCATCGCCATAGACCCCGGCTGCAACATTCAGCAGAATCGTGGAAATACTGGCCAGGCCCTGACGGCAAAGTGACGGACTTCCGCCGTAAATAATTTCTTTGAAAAAGGTAAGGCGTGGAGTGAAATTGCGGAAATGAATGCGGATATTTTCTCCTTTACTGTCCATATAGAGCAGGATGAGAAAACTGGAGATTTGGCTGGTGAATGTGGCCCATGCTGCTCCGGCAATTCCCATATCGAAAACAAAAATCAGTAATGGGTCGAGTCCGATATTCAGGACGGCTCCGACAATGATTCCCACCATGGCGTATACAGCATTTCCCTGAAATCGCATTTGATTGTTAAGTACCAGCGAAGAAGCCATGAAAGGAGCTCCCAGCAGGATTATGCCCAGATATTGTTCAGCATAGGGGAGAATAGTGGGAGTTGAACCCAATGCCAGACAAATCGGACGTAGAAAAATCAGTCCCAATACCATGATTAATATACCGGCAAAAAAAGCATAGAAAAAACCGGTTGATGCCATTTTCTCAGCGCTCTTGTAGTCTTGTGCTCCCAGTTTACGAGAAATATAATTTCCTGAACCGTGTCCGAAGAAAAAACCGAAAGCCTGGATAATGGCCATGATGGAAAATGAAATACCTACGGCAGCAGTAGATTGAGTATTGATTTTTCCAACAAAATAGGTATCTGCCATGACATAAAAAGAAGTGATCAGCATACTGACTATGGTCGGGATGGCCAGCTTTCCGATCAGGCTGGGGATGGGGGCCGTAGTCATTTGGGTGTATTTGTTCTGTGTGGCTTGTTTCATAAATTTTACTTTTAGGGGAATTCCTTCTGAAAGGCCAAAGTGTCACAATGAACATTTTTCTTGCCGTAAAGGCTTTTCTGATAGGGCCTATCCTGAAATGAACGGACAAAATTACAAAAAAATCTACTCTTCATGGTAAGAACGACCGCTAATCATCCTTAAATTCATAAGATAAATTAATATACCTATCGTGCTTTTTACTTATAAAATCCGTATCTTTGCGCCGTCTGAGTGAAGAAAATATATAAGAAAAATCAAATAAATTAGAGAAATGGCACAAGAAGACGTTTTTAAGAAACTGGTTTCACATTGTAAAGAGTATGGTTTTGTTTTCCCGTCAAGTGAAATTTATGACGGACTGGGAGCCGTATATGATTATGGACAAATGGGTGTGGAACTGAAAAACAATATCAAACAATATTGGTGGCAGAGCATGGTGCTGTTGCACGAAAATATCGTGGGCATTGATTCTGCTATATTTATGCACCCTACAATCTGGAAAGCTTCCGGACACGTAGATGCGTTTAATGATCCTTTGATTGACAACCGCGATTCTAAAAAACGTTATCGTGCTGATGTCTTGATTGAAGACCAGATTGCAAAATATGATGAAAAAATCAATAAGGAAGTAGCCAAGGCTGCTAAAAAGTATGGTGAAGCATTCAATGAAGCTGAATTCCGTAGCACCAATGCCCGTGTATTGGAACATCAGGCTAAACGTGATGCTTTGCATGAACGCTATGCACAGGCTATGAATGCCGGACCGGATTTGAATGAACTCCGTCAGATCATTCTGGATGAAGAAATTGTTTGTCCGATCTCCGGTACAAAGAACTGGACTGAAGTTCGTCAGTTCAACCTGATGTTTACTACAGAAATGGGATCTACTGCTGATGGCGCAATGAAAGTTTATCTTCGTCCGGAAACAGCCCAGGGTATTTTTGTAAACTACCTGAATGTACAGAAGACCGGACGTATGAAGATTCCGTTCGGTATTGCACAGATCGGTAAGGCTTTCCGTAATGAAATTGTAGCCCGTCAGTTTATTTTCCGTATGCGTGAGTTTGAACAGATGGAAATGCAGTTCTTCGTAAAACCGGGTACTGAACTGGAGTGGTTCAAGAAATGGAAAGAAACTCGTCTGAAATGGCATAAGGCACTGGGATTCGGTGATGATCACTATCGTTATCATGATCATGAAAAACTGGCTCACTATGCGAACGCTGCTACCGATATCGAATTCCTGATGCCGTTTGGATTCAAGGAAGTTGAAGGTATTCACAGCCGTACCAATTTTGACTTGAGCCAGCATGAAAAGTTCTCAGGCAAGAGTATTAAATATTTTGATCCGGAAATCAACGAATCATACACTCCGTATGTAATTGAAACTTCAATCGGTGTTGACCGTATGTTCCTTAGCATCATGAGCGCAGCTTATTGCGAAGAAACTCTGGAAAACGGTGAAACTCGTGTTGTCTTGAAATTGCCTGCAGCTTTGGCTCCGGTGAAACTGGCCGTTATGCCGCTGGTAAAGAAAGACGGTCTGCCTGAAAAGGCTCGTGAGATTATGAATGACCTGAAGTTCCACTTCCATTGCCAGTATGATGAAAAGGATTCAATCGGTAAGCGTTATCGTCGTCAGGATGCTATCGGTACTCCTTACTGTATTACGATTGACCATCAGACACTGGAAGATAATTGTGTTACTCTGCGTAACCGTGACACAATGAAACAGGAACGTGTGGCAATTTCTGAATTGAATAATATTATTGCAGACAAGGTAAGCATTACCAGCTTGCTGAAAACTTTGCAATAATAATCCATGTTTGTGATTATGAATAAATTTGTAACTTGGTTAAATGCCTTGCTGCTCTTCTTTTCTTTGGGATTTGTATCTTGTGCCAAAGACACGGTTGTTGCAGATCCTTATGCGGATTGGCAGGTTCGTAACGAGCATTATATAGATTCAATTGCGGATGTGGCTCATGCCAATGTTACCGGTGATTGGGAAATCTATAAGAATTATAAACTGGATTTTGTAGAACCGGGAGTCGGTATTGTTAGTCCGGAACTGGGTGTCGCTGATTATGTCTATGTACAGTACATAGAGAAAGGATCAGGAACTGTTCCTCTTTACACTGATTCTGTTTCGGTTAATTATGAAGGAATGTTGATCGACGGTACAGTATTTGATACCTGTCTGGATGATAAGATTTATGATCCTATAACGTTTGCCTTGAATGATACCGGCTTGCGTGAAGGCTGGAAAGTTGCTTTCCAGCATATTCCTGCCGGTTCTCATTTCAAACTTTATATTCATCCGGATCTGGGATATGGAAATGCTGATTATGGAGACATTCCGGCATCATCCGTTTTGATCTTTGAAATAAAATTTCAGGAAGTAATTCATCCTGTGGGACCGGATGGGCGTGCT
>ENA-OPDW01002029-OPDW01002029.1-human-gut-metagenome-genome-assembly--contig:-NODE-2029-length-9817-cov-3.872157_pt1 | contig 9817 bp, 9 predicted proteins | sample MGYA00241264_ERZ501508 | MGnify/ENA primary metagenome ERZ501508 (study PRJEB25962, sample SAMEA2042575) | human gut metagenome | biome: human gut; feature: human-associated habitat; material: faeces...
GGACCGCGGTCCTCGTCCAGGCCCATGGCGACGAGCGGAGCGATAACCTTATCGAGAGCGGCCATCAGCTCGGTGGCCTCCTCGTAAGAAAGCTCGGGCAGGAGCTTCTCCTTCTTGTTGGCAAGCTCGACTAGGCCCTCAGCGGCATCCTCAGCAGCGAAGACAACAATCTTGCGCATATCGCCCTCGGCGTCGTCGATGCGGCCGACCCGATCGGCAGGCCATCGAGCTCACGAAGGCGCATGCCCAGCAGGTCGGACATTTCCTTCTGCTCCATCTTGGGCTTGAGGTCAAGAAGCTTGATGGCGCGCTCGATGTTCGCCATGCGCTCGGCCTTGGCCTCCTCCTCCTTGGAAATAGCAAAGCGACGGCTGCGCAGCAGGCGGGCGGCCTTCTGCATCTTGTCCATCAGCTCTTCGTCATCGTAATCAGCGGCGGCCTCGACAACCTCGGCCTCCTCGGCGGAAACCTCGTCAGCAGCCTCAACCTCAGCAGCTTCGGTCTCCACGGTCTCGACTGCCTCAACCTCGGCAGCCATGGTCTCGTTCTCGGTCTCGTTCATGATCTCTTCGTTCTCAGACATGAGACTCCTTCTTGGCCCTCTCGGGCATCATCGCCCCATTCGCGGGGCCCGTCGCGCACTCTTTGCGCTTTATACATTCATGCCTCTCGGCAAAACGTCCATTAGTTTATGGTGTCGCCATCCAATCTAGCTGCAGAATCTATGTGCACACATTAATGCGACATGTCGCGGTATCATGGCCTGAACCAAACGTGTCCACCCTAAGGAGCCCGCCGTGATCAAACCCATCATGAAATCCGAGTTCTTTTTGCGCCTGCCTTCCGAAGACGCGGGCCCCGATGACGCCGTGACCGGGCAGGACCTCCTGGATACGCTCCATGAGCATGAGCACGAGTGCGTGGGCCTCGCCGCCAATATGATTGGCGTGCGCAAACGCATCATCTGCGTAAAGGACGGCAACAGGGCGCTCCTGATGTACAACCCTCAAATTCTTGAGCAGGTCAATGCCTATCAGACGAGCGAAGGATGTCTTTCGCTGGTTGGAGAGCGCCCCTGTACCCGTTATCGCCGCATTAAGGTGGAGTATTTGGACGAGAACTTCGTCCACCGCATCAAAAACTTCTCGGGCTACACCGCCGAGATCATCCAGCACGAAATCGACCACTGCAACGGGATCGTTATTTAGTTCCGCCGATTCAAGAAAGCTCCCTGCAGCAAAACAACTGCAGGGAGCTTTTCATAGTGCGGAACTTCTATCCCACTAGCTCTGGCGGTAATGATCGAAGAAATCGGCGAGGTCTTCGAGGGACTCTTTGAGTACTTCCATGCGCGGCAGGTACACGATACGGAAGTGGTCGGGCTCGCCCCAGTTAAAGCCGCCACCGCGGGTGATCAAGATCTTCTTCTGATGCAACAGGTCGAGCGCGAACTGCTCGTCATCCGTGATATTGAACTTCTTGACGTCCATCTTGGGGAAGATATAGAACGCAGCCTTGGGCTTCACCGCCGTGATACCGTCGATGGCATTGAGCGCCTCGTACACGTAGTTGCGCTGCTCGTACACACGCCCACCGGGACGAATGTACTCGTTTACAGACTGATAGCCGCCCAACGCCGTTTGGACAATGGACTGCGCGGGCACGTTTGAGCACAGGCGCATGTTGGAGAGCATGTTGATGCCCAAAATAAAGTCCTTCATGCATGCCTGATTGCCAGAAAGCACCATCCAGCCCACGCGGTAGCCACAGATCATGTGCGACTTGGAGAGGCCGGAATAGGTAACGCACGGCAGGTCGGGTGCAAGCGAGGCGATAGAGATGTGCTCGTAGCCGTCCATGATCAAACGGTCGTAAATCTCATCCGCAAAAATCATGAGCTGATGCTTACGGGCGATCTCGACGATGCCCTCCAAAATCTCTCGTGAATAGACAGCGCCCGTAGGATTGTTAGGGTTGATGACGACGATGGCCTTGGTGCGCTCGGTGACCTTCTTTTCCATATCCTCAAGGTCGGGGTTCCACTCGTTTTGCTCGTCGCAAATGTAGTGCACAGCGTTACCACCGGCAAGCGTCACGCAGGCGGTCCACAGCGGGTAGTCGGGCGCGGGAACAAGCACCTCATCGCCGTTCTCGATCAGCGCGTGCATAGAGAGCTGGATGAGCTCGGACACGCCGTTGCCCGTATAGATGTGCTTCATGTCCACGTTGGGGATATTGCGCAGCTGCGAGTACTGCATGATGGCCTTGCGTGCAGAGAACAGGCCGCGCGAATCGGAATAGCCCTCGCAGTCCGCCAGCTGCTGGCGCATGTCAAAGACTACCTCGTCGGGCGCGCGGAAACCAAAGGGCGCAGGGTTGCCGATATTGAGCTTGAGGATGCGCGCGCCGTCGTCTTCCATGCGGGCCGCCTCGTCGACCACAGGTCCGCGAACGTCGTACAAAACGTTATCGAGCTTGCTAGATTTCTTAAACGTACGCATGGGTACTCCCCCTGTTGTGTGTAATGCAGAATCGCTGCGGGCCGGTCGTGCTGAAGGCGCCGGGGCTGAACCCGGCTTGCTAGCTCGTGCGGTATCGGGACCCGGCCCCTCGCCCGTGGCAAGCCACGTTGCGTCTGCCTCGAGCACGGCGGCAAGCACGTCCATCACGTCGCGACGCGGAATCGTCTTGCCGCTTACGTATTGGCTCACCTGGCTTTTTCCCAAGTGCTTGCCGCACGTTTGAGCCATACGAATCACGTCGGCCTGTTTCGCACCGCGCAGCTCCATCAGCTGTTTTAGGCGTTGTGCAAACGTTGCTTGGACCACGAATCCTCTTCCATCGTTCATGTTCATCTCAAATTGAACTTTTGTACCGCGGAGCAATTCGAAAGTTCAATTTAGACGGCAGTATACGACTTGACCGAAGAAAAAGGTTCAATTTTGAAACTTTCCTGGCAAACGGCAGCATTTCACAGAGACGACACAGCGAAGCACTCCGGCGCGAGCGGAGAACACGGCTCCGACGGCACGCAAGGCATCCCCTGCGCCAATCAAAGTACCCCGGCGCGAACGGCAGATACTGTCCCGCTCACACGCGACCCGCGCTATCTACGCTATCCGCGAGCACGCCTGATAGCAGGAAACAGCCAGACTACCGTGCAGATAACGCCTACAGCGCCGATGCCTGCGCCCACGTAGCCGATGCCCGCAATGGTGCCCCGCGACACCACAGCACCGCCAATAGCCGTGCCGCAGCCAATACCCAAATTGAACAGGCCGGAGAAAATCGACATAGCGACAGCACTTGCCGAGGCTTGTGTAAACGAGATGACCTCAGCCTGAAACGCTACGTTGAACGCAGTGGCGCACAGGCCCCAAAGCACACAGAGGGCAAGCACGCTCGCAAGCGAGAACGATGCCGCTTGCATAAGAAGAAGGGACAGTGCAAGCCCGCCGATCACGCCGAGCAAAAAGTCAAAGCGATGCCCGTCAAAAAAGCGCGAGAACGAAACGGACCCAAGCAGGCCTGCAAACCCAAACACGGTAAGCGCCATAGTAATAGTGCCTGCATCAAGATGCGCCACCTGTTGCAAGAACGGCTCGATATAGCTGTACCCCACGTAATACGAGCAAGACATAAAGATCGTCACCGCATTGAGGGCAAGCAGCACGCGATTGCGCATGAGCGAGGGGAGCTGCCCCAGGGTGAAGCGCTCGCCCGCGGGCATAACAGGAAAGACAGCGGCCTGATACACGAGAATCGCCACTGCGACCGCCCCCACAACGCAAAAAGTCATGCGCCAGCCCACGGCGAGACCGATGGCGCGCCCCAGCGGCAAGCCAAAAATCTGCGCGATAGACGAGCCCGTAGCGATCATCGAAAGCGCCAGCGCCCCGTGCTCGGCATCGACCAGACGCGCCGCCATCACCGATGCGATGGACCAAAAGATGGCATGCGCGGCGGCAACCACCAAGCGGGCAAGCACCAGAATGGGAAAGGTCGGCGCCACAGCAGAGAGAAACTGCCCGCACGCGAACAATGCGATCACCGCAAGGAGCAGGCGTCGCAGATCAAAGCGCGAAGCGAACACCATAAGCGGCAAAGAGAGCAGCATGACGCCCCAGGCATAGACCGAGATCATCACGCCTGTCGCCGCCTCGCTGATATGGAAGGAAGCGGAGATATCGGTCAAAAGACCGATGGGCATGAACTCGGAGGTATTAAAGATAAAGGCGGCGCACGTCAAACCAATCAATGGAAGCCATTGCCGTATCGTGATTCCTCGCTGCGCCACAGGTTTTCCTCCGCCATGCCTTTATGGTATCCATCAATGCCTGCGCGATTATACGCGCACGCCAGCAACGAATACCCCTTGTTAGGCACGCATCACAAGAAGTTACGATGCCCCTGCGCAGGGATTTGAGCCAATCGTCAACACTCTCTAGCGTCCCGAGACCCTCCACAGCATCGCGATCGCGCCCAGGCAAAGCACGGCCATAGCTGCCAAGCAGCATAGCCTGCTGCCCAGGGTTGCGAAGGGGTTGCCCGGCACCTCCGAAGCAGCATCTGCATACCGATCGATGTCATACGGTCCACGCGCGCTCATTGCGTTCCTCCTTCAAACAAGGTCTTACCTTGTCATCCATACTCGCGCGCGACGATTACCCGTGCCATCGATTTGCCTTACACGCCGCTTTCCCTTTCGTAAGGTTTGCCGGGCGCCATTATTAACCGCACCCTTTCGCTGCCTAACCTTTTTTGAACATTCGCCGATAGCTGCCATCATGCGCTGCGGTACCGCAAACATGGGGTGTACTATTCCAGGTACATCCACGAATGAGGAGGGGCATCATGGGTCAGAGGTATTTAGTTGTCGTAGATATGCAGCACGATTTTGTCGACGGTGCGCTGGGAACGCCCGAGGCGCAGGCCATCGTAGCAAGTGTCGCCGCTAAGGCCCAAGCCTTTGATGGCATTGTCGTGTTCACCAAGGACACGCACTACAGCGACTACCTTCAGACCCTTGAAGGCAAGAACCTGCCCGTCGAGCACTGCCTACACGGCACGCCGGGTTGGGAACTCATGCCCGAGCTCCAGACGATTCGCAACGAGCGCAACTCCTTTGTCTTCGAGAAAACGACCTTCGCCTCGCTCGACCTCGCCATGTGGCTCGCCGAGGAAAACGTCGCCGAACCCATCGAGTCCATCGAGCTTATCGGCTTGTGCACCGACATCTGCGTGGTCAGCAATGCGCTTCTCATCAAGGGCTGGATTCCCGAGGTCCCGCTCAAGGTGGACGCGTCGCTTTGCGCCGGCGTCACGCCCGACAGCCACAAGGCGGCACTCGCCACCCTGCGCAGCTGCCAGGTGGAGGTCATTAACGACCCGGCACAATAGGCACCCGTTCACTCACATACGATTCAATACCGCCCGCGACGTTTCGCCTAGCGCCACCGTCGCGGGCGTTGCTATAGTTTGGTTGCCGAATAACCCGGCAACAAGGATGGTTTTGCAGAGGAAAGCACACACATGCAGACGGACAGGGATTCGAAAGACACATCGGTCTCAAAAAAGAAGAATGTCGGCAAAGAAGGGCACGCGCATCTTCCCAATCTGAGCGAAGAATTCGAAAAGCTCCGCCGCCTGCGCCGCATTGCGTTTGTACGCAACCTGATCACCGCAAGCTCGGTTTTCTTGTCCGCGCTGCTGCAGGCCTTTACCATCCGTGCCTTCGTGACTCCCGCAAACCTTCTGTCCAGCGGCTTTACCGGGCTCGCCATTCTCATCGATCGCATCACCTCGCTCGTGGGATTCTCTTTCCCCACCTTCGTAGGCATGTTGGCGCTCAATATCCCCGTCGCGGCGATCTGCTGGAGGTCCATCAACCGCCGCTTCGTGCTCTTCTCCATGGTGCAGGTCTTTTTATCCTCGTTCTTCCTGCGCACCTTCACCGAGATGCATATTCTGCCACCTTTCCACAACATCCTGCTCGAGGTTGTGTTCGGCGGATTCCTCTACGGCCTTTCCATCGCGCTTGCCCTCAAGGGCGGAGCCTCCACGGCCGGCACCGACTTTATCTCGCTGATGGTCTCCAATCGCACCGGCCACTCCATCTGGGGGTTGATATTTGCGGGCAACTGCGCCGTCATCTGCATCTTTGGCGCCATGTTTGGCTGGGACCTTGCCGCTTACTCGATTATCTTCCAGTTCATCTCGACCAAAACGATCGAGACGTTCTATCACCGCTACGATCGCATGACGTTGCAGATCACCACGTCCAAGCCAAAGCAGGTGCTCGAAGCCTATAGCATGCAGTACCGCCACGGCTCCTCGTGCATCGAGGCGACGGGCGGCTACAGCGGCAACAAGTACTGGCTCATCTCAACCGTTGTCTCCTCCTATGAGGTGGGCGACATCGTGGCGCTCGTGCGCACCCAAGACGAGCGCGCTGTGATCAACGTGCTGCGCACCGAGGACTTCTACGGCGGCTTCTACCGCGACCCCATTGGCTAGCGTGCAGCATATCTCACACCGCGACAAACCGCAGGCGGGCCCCGTCATTTCGAATCGTTTTCCCAGCTCATAGCCCTATATCCCTTAATTGCCCAGCACATTGGGCCATATGTCCCACTGGGTTGTGCACCTCGGGCCGCAAGGGCATCGTGCAAAACTCCGCGCACCCCCATCATCTAAAGCGAAGAGCAACTCAAGATGATTGGAGGCTGCCATGGGCTTCTTTGACAAGATGTTCGAAAAGAAAGAGTGCGCAATCTGCGGAACCGAGCTGGGACTTTTGGGAAAGACCAAAATCAACGAAGGGTATCTGTGCAAGGAGTGCGCAGGCAAGCTTTCGCCTTTCTTCCGCGGCCATCGCTCGAGCACTGCAGACGACATCCGCGAACAGCTCGCTTATCGCGAGGCGAACGCGCAGCGCCTGGCTTCCTTCAACCCTACGCGCACGCTTTCGGCCGGTCGCACCAATATCATGCTCGATGAAGATGCAAAGCTCCTGATCATCACCTCGGCGGCCCGCTGGCGCGACGCCAACCCCGACATCATCGAGTTCACCCAGGTACTGGGCTGTGATACAGAGATCGAAGAGCATCGCACCGAGCAGTATCGCGAAAACAAGGATGGCGAGCGCGTGAGCTACAATCCCCCGCGCTACGACCTCGATTACGACTTCCATGTCACGATCCATGTCAACACGCCATACTTCACCGAGATCAACCTGCGCGTCAATGACTCGATCATCGAGCAGCGCGGCTCCATCGAGTACCGCGAGGCAGAACGCCAAACAAACGAGATCCGCGATGCCCTGACGCAGTTGCGCCAGGAGACCCGCGACAGCGTCGTTGCTGCTCAGGCCCCCAAGACCGCGGTAACGTGCCCCTTCTGCGGCGCCACCACCATCCCCGATGCCAGCGGCCGTTGCGAATACTGCGGCGGCGCCATCGGCGCATAACGGGCGCATAACGCGACAACTGAGAAGGGCCGATCATGGCAAACGAGAGCGTCAACTATCAATGCCCCGCATGCGGCGGACCTTTGCATTTTTCGAGCGCAGAGCAAAAACTGGCTTGCGACTACTGCGATTCTCGCTTCGAGGTGGCAGAAGTTGAGGCTCTTTACCGTGAACGTCAAGCAAAGGCTGATGCCAAGGCAAGCGCGGCGCCTGCGCCAGAGCAGACCGCGTCTCCCAACGAAGCCGAAATGCTCGGCATGAACGCTGGCTATATCTGCTCTTCGTGCGGAGCCGAGCTGATTTCGGACGGTACCGTCGCCGTCAGCACCTGCCCCTACTGCGGCAACCCCGCCGTAGCGCCCGGACAGCTCTCGGGATCGTTCTCCCCCGACCTCGTGATTCCGTTCAAGCTCGAACGCAAGGACGCCCTCTCTGCTCTCCAAGAGCACTACAAAGGCAAGATCTTGCTTCCCAAGAGCTTTATCTCCGGCAATCATATCGACGAGGTCCAGGGTGTCTACGTGCCGTTTTGGCTTTACGGAGCACATGTGGACGGCGAGGTGCACTTCGATGCCGAAAACCACCGCGTGACCGAGTACTCCGATCGCACCGTCACGACCATCAATCACTATGATGCGTATCGCAAGGGAAACATGTCGTTTGAGCGTGTGCCCGTCGATGGTTCGACCAAGATGCCGGATGGTCACATGGACGCCATCGAGCCCTTTGATTACAGCTCGCTGCGCCCGTTCTCGGTAGCGTACATGCCCGGATTTATCGCCAATCGCTACGACGAGGACAGCAGCATATGCAGGGACCGCGCCGAAAAGCGCATGGAGGGCAGTTTGATCTCGGCCTTTAGGCAGACCGTCAGCTCCTACAACACCGCGTCCCTCATGAGCCAAAACCTCGATTACAACTGGGAGGATGCCGACTATGCGCTCTTCCCCGTTTGGATGCTCTCCACCTCGTGGAACGGCAAGAACTACCTGTTTGCCATGAACGGACAGACAGGCCGCATGGTGGGCGAGCTTCCCTGCTCCAAGCCCAAGCTCGCACTCGCCACGCTAATCTTCTTTATCGTAGCCTTTGTCATCACGCGCTTTGCCTGCATGGGATCAAATGCCTTCAATCCGGCGTATTTCGACTTTGACCTCGAGGGCATTCTCATCAACATCGTCATTCCCCTTGTGATTGCAGCCATCGCCGACCTGTTCTTGATGGGCCAGCTCAAGACCGCGGTCGAAGCGACGAATGCCGATAGCTATTGCGGACAGTTCGACCTTACAGACGAAAGCGATACCTTCATCCGCACCGAAACTCGCGTCGAGATGAAGCAACAAAAGAAGTAAACGATCGCCCATCCCGTATACCACCCTCGATAGGAAAGGAAGACTGCTATGGGACTCTTGAAAGCTGGAATGGGAGCTGCCGGCGGCGTTATGGCCGACCAGTGGAAAGAGTATATTTATTGCGAATCGATGCCCGCTGACGTCTTGGCGTGCAAGGGCTGCAAGCGCACCGGCGACCGCAGCTCCAACGTTCACGGCGAGGACAACGTTATCTCCAACGGCTCCGTCATCGCTGTCAACGACGGCCAAGGCATGCTTGTGGTACAAGACGGCAAGATTATCGAAGTGGCCCTCGAGCCCGGTAAGTTCGTCTTCGACACCGGCAGTGAGCCCAGCGTGTTCTCGGGCAACCTTGGCGACGCCATCAAGGACACCTTCGCGCGCATCGGCAGCCGCCTTACCTTTGGCGGCGACGCCGGCAAGGACCAGCGCGTCTACTTCATCAACATGAAGGAGATCATCGGCAACAAGTACGGCACCGCCGCGCCTGTCCCCTTCCGCGTGGTCGACAACAACATCGGCCTCGACGTCGATATCTCCGTGCGCTGCAACGGTGAGTACTCCTATCGCATCACCAACCCGCTGCTGTTCTACACCAACGTCTGCGGCAATGTGACCGAAGACTACACGCGCGACAAGATCGACAGCCAGCTTAAATCCGAGCTGCTTACGGCACTTCAGCCGGCATTTGCCCGAATCTCCGAAATGGGCATTCGCTATAGCGCCATCCCCGGCCACACCACCGAGGTCGCTCGCGCGCTGAACGATGTGCTCTCGGCCGACTGGCGCGACCTGCGCGGCGTGGAGATCGTAAGCTTTGGCGTGAATTCCATCGCAGCTTCGCAAGAAGACGAGCAGATGATCAAGGACCTGCAAAAGGCAGCGGTCATGCGCGACCCGACCATGGCGGCAGCGAACCTCGCAAGCGCCCAGAGCGACGCCATGCGCGCAGCGGCCTCGAACCCCAACGGTGCCATGGCCGGCTTCATGGGCATGG
>ENA-OPDW01002030-OPDW01002030.1-human-gut-metagenome-genome-assembly--contig:-NODE-2030-length-9814-cov-1.994364_pt1 | contig 9814 bp, 8 predicted proteins | sample MGYA00241264_ERZ501508 | MGnify/ENA primary metagenome ERZ501508 (study PRJEB25962, sample SAMEA2042575) | human gut metagenome | biome: human gut; feature: human-associated habitat; material: faeces...
GCTGGCCTGCGGCGAAGGGAGGAGACGCAGTGTGAGACGTTTTTTTGCGCTGCTGCTGTGCGGATTGGTGCTGCTGAGCACCGGCTGTGCCTATGCGGCTGTGTCCTCCCAGCGGGGCGAAGGGGATTATGAACTGTTTTTCCGGGAAGCAGATCTCACCGGTGTTCCCGGGGGTGATGCGCTGCGCGCGGAGATCATCCATCTGGAGGAAGAGCAGCGCCAGGACCCGCAGGAGGTAGCCAGGATACTGCTGACGGCCCTTTTGGAGGGACCCACGGATGAGACCCTGTGCAGCACCATCCCGGCGGGGACGACCCTTTTGTCGCTGGAATTGGATGGCTCCCTGGCCCGGGTGGATCTGTCCGCGGCGTACCGGAGCCTTTCCGGCATTTCGCTGGCGCTGGCGGATTACTCCATTGCCATGACGCTGACCATGGGAGGTATTGCCTTTGTCCCATCCGTCTTTTGGCTCTTGGTCCTGCGCTTGCTCAATGGGGTCTTTTCAGGCTTTGTCCCCAATAGTACAGCCCTGATTGCCAGTCAAGTTCCCAAGGACCAATCCGGCTATGCCCTAGGGACCTTGTCGACCGGTGTCGTAGCTGGAACCTTGATGGGGCCTTTGATTGGGGGACTCATTGCTGAAAATCTGGGAATGCGGAATGTCTTTCTCTTAGTAGGATGTTTCTTATTTCTGGTCTCCCTCTTAACCTTTTGGGGCATCGAGGAAGACTATGAGCCCATTCCAAAAGAAGAACAAAAATCCAGTTGGCAGTTGCTCATGTCCATTCAGCAAAAGGATATTCTCTTAGGCCTCTTTTTAACCAGTATGACCATTCAAATGATCGCCCAATCTATTTCTCCGATCCTGCCTCTTTATGTGCGAGCTTTGGGACAAAGAGATAACCTGATCTTTGTATCGGGGATGATTGTTTCGGCTATGGGAGTCTCTAGTATGCTCTTTTCAGGTTGGATGGGAAAACTCGGAGACCGAATCGGGAATCACCGGCTCTTATTAATCGCCCTTCTCTATAGTGGCTGTCTCTATATCCTTTGTGCCCAAGCGCAAACACCCCTGCAATTAGGGATTTTACGCTTCCTCTTTGGGATCGGGACAGGAGCCCTACTACCTGGAGTTTCTGCATTATTGAATCGTTTAACCCCTCCTGAAGGGATTTCTCGGATCTTTAGCTACAACCAGCTCTTTTATTACTTAGGTGGTGTATTAGGGCCAATGATGGGGTCGAGTATTTTCATGCATTTTGGCTATCATTGGGTATTTTACGGTACAGCCCTTTTGGCCTTTACCGATTTGATGTTCCTCTTATTCTTATTTAGAAAGTATTTGAAAGTGAGAGACGTACGTGCGAATTAAAGTTCAATTGACCTGCACCAGCTGTGGGAGTCAGAATTATTTGACCAGTAAAAATACCAAAACCCATCCTGAAAAGATCGAGGTCTTGAAGTATTGTCCTAAGGAAAGAAAAGTAACCTTACATATTGAATCAAAATGATTTTCATGGTATAATAGTGAAGATTTTAAGGAGTTTTGAATATGAGCGGAGCATTAACAACTATTTTACTAGTATTATCAGTATTGATTATTATCGCAATTTTTATGCAACCAACAAAAAACCAATCGAGCAACGTCTTTGACGCAAGCTCAAATGACTTGTTTGAACGTTCAAAAGCGCGCGGGTTTGAAGCCGTGATGCAGCGTTTAACAGCTATTATGATCTTCTTTTGGTTATTGATCGCGATGATCTTAATGGTACTTTCTAGTAGATAAGATAGGCTCAGACAATGTCTTTGCCTATTTTTATTTTGTAAAACAAAGACACAAGTGGATAGAAAAAAGGAGGCTGGATAACCAGCAAATAAATCAATGAAAACAAGTATTAAAGAATATTTACAAGAGCATGACAAGGCCCAGATCAATGATCTGGCAGCAGCTCTAGGAAAGGAAGGGTCTAAGGATTTCCGTGACTTGGTCAAAACCATCTCTCTGATGGAACGCCGTCATGAGTTGAAATTCGAAGATGATGGCTCTCTTCGTTTGGCTCAAAAGAAGGCCCCAGCTATTACCCTCAAGGGGATCTTTCATGCGCATAAGAATGGCTTTGGCTTTGTCAGTTTAGAAGGCGAAGAAGAGGACCTCTTTGTTGGCCGAAATGATGTCAACCACGCTATCGATGGTGACACCGTTGAGATCGTCATTACCAAGGTAGCAGACCGAAACAAAGGAACGGCAGCAGAAGCTAAGATTATTGATGTCTTGGAGCATAGCATTAAAACGGTAGTTGGACAAATTGTCCTGGATGAGGAAAAGCCTAAATATGCCGGCTACATTCGTTCGAAAAATCAAAAGATCAGCCAGCTGATCTATGTGAAGAAGCCAGCCATCCAATTGGAAGGGACCGAAATCCTCAAGGTCGAAATTGATCAATACCCGAGCCGCACAATTATTTTGTGGCGACTGTGCGGGATGTGGTTGGTCATGTAACAGATCCAGGAATCGATGTCTTGGAAGTGTTAGAATCCATGGACATTGTCTCAGAATTTCCAGAAGAAGTGCTGAAAGAGGCTGAGAATGTTCCAGATGCACTGTCTGCAAAGGATTTAGAGGGACGCTTGGATCTGCGAGAGGAGATCACCTTTACCATCGACGGAGCAGATGCCAAGGACTTGGACGATGCGGTCCATATCAAGCTACTCAAGAACGGTAACTTTGAGCTGGGTGTTCACATTGCAGATGTCTCTTATTACGTTCAGGAAGGTTCAGCACTCGACAAGGAAGCTCTAAATCGTGCGACCTCTGTCTATGTGACCGACCGAGTAGTACCCATGTTACCAGAGCGTCTCTCCAATGGGATCTGTTCTTTAAATCCAAATGTGGACCGCCTGACCCAGTCTGCCATCATGGAGATTGATCCTCATGGCAAGGTCGTCAAGCACACCATTACCCAAACAGTGATCAATACGACCTTCCGAATGACCTATAGTGACGTCAATGATATCTTAGCAGGCGACGAAGAAAAGGCTCAAGAGTTTAAGAAAATTGTCCCAAGTATTCATCAAATGGCCACCCTGCATGGTATTCTAGAAAGCATGCGGATTCGCCGAGGAGCCCTCAATTTTGATACCAATGAGGCTAAAATCCTAGTCAATAAAGAAGGAAAACCGGTCGACATTGTCCTCCGTCAAAGAGGAATTGCGGAGCGGATGATTGAGTCCTTTATGCTGATTGCTAATGAGACAGTGGCGGAGCACTTTACACGAATGAAACTGCCATTCATCTACCGGATCCACGAAGATCCAAAGGCAGAAAAAGTACAGAAGTTTATCGATTATGCTTCTAGCTTTGGGATCCAGATCTACGGAACGGCTAGTGAGATGAGCCAAGAAGCCCTGCAAGAAATTATGCGCAAGGTCGAAGGGGAACCCTATGCAGATGTCCTTTCGATGATGTTGTTGCGCTCGATGCAACAGGCTCGTTACTCAGAGCACAACCATGGCCACTATGGGCTTGCTGCTGAGTATTATACCCACTTTACCAGTCCCATCCGTCGGTATCCGGACCTGATGGTTCATCGAATGGTGCGCGAATACGGAAAATCCCAAGAAGTGGCAGAGCACTTTGAACAAGTCCTTCCAGATATTGCCAGCCAATCCTCTAGTCGGGAACGCCGAGCTATTGATGCGGAGCGCGAAGTAGAAGCCATGAAGAAGGCTGAATACATGGAAGACTATGTTGGGGAAGAGTACGATGCCGTGGTTTCCAGTGTGGTGAAATTTGGCCTCTTTGTGGAGTTGCCAAATACGGTTGAAGGCTTGATCCATATTACCAATCTTCCTGAATTCTACCATTTTAATGAACGTGATCTAACCCTTCGCGGAGAAAAATCAGGAGTAACCTTCCGTGTCGGTCAGCAGATCCGAATCAAGGTAGAAAGAGCCGACAAGATGACAGGAGAGATTGATTTCTCTTATATTCCAAGTGAATGGGACGTCGTCGAAAAAGGCCTCAAGTCTAAAGGACGTGACCGAGATGGCAACCGCAGGGATCGTAGACGCAAGGACAAAAAAATTTCTAAGGGATCAATCGCTAGAAAAGATGACAAGCGGAAAGATTCTTCCTCTAAATCCAAAAAGAAAAAAGGGAAGAAACCATTTTACAAGGAAGTAGCAAAGAAAGGAGCCAAACATGGCAAAGGGCGAAGGAAAGGTAGTCGCGCAAAATAAAAAGGCGAGACATGACTACACCATCGTGGATACGATTGAAGCAGGGATGGTGCTGACGGGGACAGAGATCAAAAGTGTCCGTGCAGCACGCATTAACTTGAAAGATGGCTTTGCACAAGTAAAAAATGGCGAAGTTTGGCTTAGCAATGTCCACATTGCTCCATATGAGGAAGGCAATATCTGGAACCAAGATCCAGACCGTCGTCGCAAGCTCCTTCTTCATAAAAAGCAAATCCAAAAGCTGGACCAAGACACCAAAGGGACCGGAATGACCTTGGTGCCTTTGAAGGTCTATCTCAAGGATGGCTATGCCAAATTGCTTTTGGGGCTTGCTAAAGGGAAACATGATTATGACAAGCGTGAATCCATCAAACGTCGGGAACAAAACCGAGACATCGCACGGGTCATGAAACAATACAATACACGTTAAAGAAAAAGGCAGTTTTGAAACTTGTTTCAGAACTGTCTTTTTTCTTAGAGATGGGCTCTCCTTTTTCCAACTTGTAAAAAGGGGCTTTTTTCTGTATGATAAGGGTAGTGAAAGAAAAAGGAGAAGCAGCATGACACAAAAATTGATTGCTTACAAGCGCATGCCTATCTGGACCAAGGATACCATGCCAGAAGCCCTCCAACACAAACACAATACTAAGGTGGGGACCTGGGGGAAAATACTGTTTTAAAAGGTCAGTTACGATTTATTGAATTGACCGAAGAGGGGGAAGAAATCGCGAGCCACCTCTTTGAAGCAGGAGCAGAGAACCCCATGGCCGAGCCCCAGGCCTGGCACCGTGTGGAAGCAGCGACGGACGATGTGGAGTGGTACTTGGAATTTTACTGTGAGCCAAAAGACTATTTCCCCAAAAAATACAACACCAATCCTGTCCATTCAGAAGTGCTAGAAGCAGTGGGAATTGTCCCCGCTGGAAAGGCATTGGATCTAGGATGCGGGCAAGGACGCAACGCCCTCTTTTTGGCCCAACATGGCTTTGACGTGACAGCAGTGGATCAAAATGAACTGGCTCTTGAGATCTTACAAAGTATTGTCGCTGAGGAAGATCTAGAGATGCCTGTGGGTCTCTATGATATCAATGCTGCTGCACTCACCCAAAACTATGATTTCATCGTATCGACTGTGGTCCTCATGTTTTTAGACGCTGATCGGATTCCAGCGATTATCCGCAATATGCAAGAGCATACCAATCCAGGTGGCTACCATCTCATTGTCTGTGCCATGGATACGGAAGATTATCCTTGCCAGATGCCCTTCTCGTTCACCTTTAAAGAAGGAGAATTAGCGGAGTATTACAAGGATTGGGAATTGGTCAAATACAATGAAAATCCTGGCCATCTCCATCGTCGAGATGAGAATGGCCATCGGATTCAACTTCGATTTGCAACCATGTTGGCAAAGAGAAAATAGAGAAAAAGCAGGATCCTAGCATCCTGATTTTTTGCTTTCTACAAACAAGTTGAACAAGGTGATCTGAATGTTGTTCATTTGCCAAAAAGAAAAACCTTCTCCATAAAGGTAGGAGAAGGTTGGGGAATTTAGTTCCAGCTAGCAAAGTCGCAGACGCTGAGAATGATCGTCCCGATTTCGATTGGCTCTTCTTTCGCACCGGATTCTAACCAGGTCACAATCACAGATTCGATTGTAGCGATGAAAATTTCTAGCCCATACTTGTATGGAACTTGAAAGTCTGAAATGATATGTTCCTTTGCATGGGGAGTATCGTCTAGTGCATGGAGAGTAAAACTTCTTACTAATTTACGGAAGTCCGAGCAACAGGATTGTGACAATGCATAAATAAAATCATAATTCTCTTTAATAGCAGTCAAGACATTGAGAAAGTTTACCTTGACAGGGCTTCCTTCAACGAAGAGGCTATCCAATTCTTGCATCATGTCCATTTTCATTTGCTCAAACATGTCGTATTTATCGACATAGTGCAAGTAGAAGGTCCCGCGGTTAATCCCAGCGGTTTCAGTTAATTGTCGAATAGTGATGCTTTCAAAAGGTTGTTGCAAGAGGAGTTTTGAGAGCGCATTTCGTAAGTCTGACTTGGTTGTCGTGTGTCTTTGGCGTGCCATATGTCCCCTTCTGTAGTTGTATCAATCGATTTCTATTTATTTGACGTTAAAATAATTTATTTCTTAAATAATTTAACGCCACAACAAATAGCATTATACTCCAAAAGAATAAATTAGACAACAATTCTAATTTTTGTACAGATAACGGAAAGTGTACAAAAATTTTACAAGTTTATGAATGACGGGCACTGACAAGATTTTGTGAAAACCTCACAACAATTAGTGATTTAAAATAATTCCCTCCTAAAAAAATGGTCAGGAAATTTTTAGGAAATGAAGAAACAAGATGGAGAAGCTTGTGTAATGAACAAAAACCAGCACCGTTGAAGTGCTGGTTTTTTTATTTGATAAAAGTTGTCACGATCAAATTGAAATTTAAGATGGTTAAGACAATTGCAACGAGATAGCCTAAGAACGTATTCCATTTCGCATTGACATGCTCTCCCATGATTTCCTTGTTGGAGGTGAAATAAACCAGAGGGAAGATGGAGAAAGGAAGGGCCACTGATAGGAAGACTTGAGAATAAACCAGAAGGTCATCAAGGACATGTTCCTGATCTCCAAATAAGATCGCAACGATGATGACAGGAAGAAGGGCAATGATCCGAGTCATGAGACGCACCACCCATTGTGGTAGTCTGAATCGCAAGAAACCTTCCATAACAATTTGACCGGTTAGGGTCCCAGTAATGGTTGAATTTTGACCACTAGCTAACAAAGCGATGGCAAAGAGGGTGGACAAGAAGGGACTAGCGATAGCACCGGCAATGTGGTTATCCTTGAGGGCATTGTACATGCTAGAAAAAGCACCGATCTTATCCCCGTGACCGAAGAAGAGGGCCGCTCCAAGAATCAAGAGGAGGGAGTTGACGACAAAAGCCAAACTCAATTCAATATTTGAATCCCAGGTCATAAAGCGCACTGCCCGTTTGATATCTGCTGGATCTTTGTAGTCCACCTTTCGCGTTTGCGAAATGGAAGAGTGGAGGTAGAGGTTGTGGGGCATCACCGTTGCTCCGATGATTCCAAGCGCCAGGGTTAAGGCTTCATTTCCTTTTGGTAGCCCAATTCCTAGCACCTCTTTTTGAGGAAGGAAGCCAGCGAAGATTCCCCCGATATCTGGCTTCGAAAGAAAGACGAGATAACCAAAAATCGCAAGGATTGTGAGGATCAAGGTTGATACGATGGCCTCGATCTTTCGAAATCCTAGATGCATGAGCCCCAATAAGAGGAAGACATCAAAGATGGTGATCAGAATGGAAAAAAGCAAGGGCCAGCCAAAAAGAAGGTGGAGGGCAATCCCTGATCCGATGACTTCTGCTAAATCTGTCGCCATCAGGGCAAGCTCGATCACAATCCAAAGGGTATAGCGAAGCCATTTTGGCAAGTGATGGGCGGTTGTTTGGGCCAGGTCCTTACGATGGACAATTCCTAGTTTACCAGCCATTTGTTGCAACTGCATGGCGATTAAAGAGGAGAGAAGAACCACTGATAAGAGGAGGTAGCGGTATTGTGCCCCTCCGACCACACTGGTAATCCAGTTTCCCGGGTCCATATAGCCGACAGCTACCAGACTTCCTGGTCCTGAAAAGAGTAGAAGAGTCTTCCAAAAGGGGATGCCTTTTGGCACGTCAATAGACTGGTTGATTTCTTGAAGAGATTTCCTTTCAAACTGTTGTAAACTCATGATGAGCCTTCTTTCTAAGAATAAATCAAATTTCTCTCTAATTATAGCATAAAATTTATAATAGTTCATGATAATGAGGAAGAATCACTATTGGTGATGCCTCGATTTCTTTGTAATCTATACGAAAAGGACTATAATATAGATAGGAAATAGGAGGGAGGAGAGAAAAAATGGCCTACATCGAAATGCAGCACTGTTACAAGCGATACACTAGTGGAGAAACGGAGATTCTCGCTAATCAGGATGTTTCTTTTGAGATTGAAAAAGGCGAATTGGTCATTATTTTAGGGGCGTCAGGAGCTGGAAAATCAACAGTTCTCAATATCTTAGGAGGGATGGACACGAATGACGAAGGACAGGTCCTGATTGATGGGGTGGATATTTCTAAGCTCAATTCCCATCAACGAACGGATTATCGACGAGATGACGTTGGCTTTGTCTTTCAATTTTATAATTTAGTAGCCAATCTGACAGCCAAGGAAAATGTCGAATTGGCTTCAGAAATCGTCTCTGATGCCTTGGATCCGGAAGCCGTTTTAAGAGAAGTAGGACTTGGCAATCGTCTTGATAATTTTCCTGCCCAATTGTCAGGTGGAGAGCAACAACGGGTGGCGATTGCTCGGGCAGTGGCGAAAAACCCTAAAATTCTCCTTTGCGATGAGCCTACAGGAGCCTTAGACTACCAGACAGGTAAGCAAGTATTGGGGATTTTACAGGCCATGTCTCGTAAAAAGGGAGCGACGGTCATCATCGTAACCCATAATGCTGCTTTAGCCCCGATTGCAGACCGTGTGATTCGCATGCATGATGCCAAGGTCAAGTCGGTAGAAATCAATGAGCTTCCTCAAGATATTGCTACACTAGAGTATTAGAAGAGGTGCTAGCATGAAACGAAAAGTCTATTGGAAGGATCTGTTTGGTTCTTTTACACATTCAAAAGGACGTTTTCTCTCCATCTTAACCTTGATGTTGTTGGGAAGCTTGGCCTTGGTAGGCTTAAAGGTGACTACTCCAAATATGCATCGAACGGCTAACCAGTTTATTCAGCAACAAAAGATGCTAGATCTTGCTGTCATGGGGGACTTGGGATTAGACCAGGTAGACCAAGAGGAGCTTTTAGGACTCAAAGGGACGCGTGTCGAATTTGGTTCACTGCTGGATCTGACGTTGAAAGGAACAGGAAAGGCAATCCGACTTTTTTCTCCCCCAAAGAGTCTCTCTTCTTTTCGTGTGACCAAGGGGCGTCTGCCTCAAAAAGAAGGGGAATTGGCCCTAGCGAGTTTTTGGGAGGATCGTTATCGATTAGGGGATACCCTCACACTTGAAGAAAAGGCGGGAACTAGGTCTAGTTTAAAGCAAAAGCAATTCACCATTGTTGGCTTTGTTCAATCCTCTGAGATGTGGTCTCAAAAGAATTTAGGCACTGCCATGAGTGGCAGTGGGAATCTGGATGCCTATGCTCTGGTTTCAAAAGAGGTCTTTACGACTAAACTCCCTGTGATGGCGCGGATCCAGTTTGATGATCTGAGATCTTTGGATTCTTTTTCGCAAGCCTACCAAAAACGGCTAGAAGATCACCAAGAAGAGTTAGAAAAACTTCTGAAAGACAATGGAAAGGCTCGCTATCAAAGACTCAAGAAGGAGGCGGATGGGCAGATCCAAAAAGGCCAGAAAGAACTCAGTCGTGCCAAGGAAACATTACAGTCAGCCAAGAATCAGATCGATCAGGCTCAAAAGCAATTAGACTTGCAGGAGACGCAGCTCAGTAAACTAGCTCCATTTCTGCCAGCTAAAGAG